>JGI20163J15578_10000320_pt1 | contig 19936 bp, 22 predicted proteins | sample TergutCu122P1_FD_15578 | JGI IMG/M metagenome (IMG submission 15578)
CATTGCTCGTCTGTTATTTCATATTTTTCTGTCGCCATTTTCATCACCACTCGGAGTTTAACAGATTTTGTGCAATTTTGCAATTATCGGATAGACCCTAGATAAAATTCATTATCAGGTTGTAGGATTTTGTTGTTCCTTTTACTGTGAAATGCTCTGCGGTATTGCTCTTTTGTTTCTGGTGTATTACTAATTAGCCTTTATCCAATCGACAATATCTCTAAGTACCTGTTCGTCAATATTTGCTTTAATTCTATACTCATCATGTATATCAATACTCCTTGTTACGGTTGAGGGCATAAACAAATGGTTTAACCCCTCATACAGCTTAAATGTAACATTATCGCGGTCTCCCATCAATTCTTTATACGCCGCGAAATCCCTGTCGGTAAATACCTGAAAGTCATTATCGGCGTGCATAACAAGGAAAGGCACAGTGATATTGTTAATAAAGTATTCGGCAGGGTTAAGCAGTAAATCCCTGAAATAGTACAGAGACGTTCCCATTCCGCTGTCGGTAGCTTTTGCTTCTTCAGCGGACATGTTGAGAATTGCCTCTATTTGCCCCTCAAGCATTCCATCATAAATTAACGCTAGGGTCTGTTCCAGTTCTTCGCCCTCCATTGTTTCCATAATAACCAGTAGTTGCTAGTCAAAAATTATTTCCAATAAAGAGCGTGGTGAACCCGCAAATAATATTAACCCCGCAAAATCGCCGCCATATGCATGTATTCGCGGGGCAAGCGCACCGCCCAAACTGTGTCCGAGGATAAAGACCCTGTTTTCGTCTATACGTGGGTCAGCTCTTAAAATTTCTGTCGCCAGTATAGCGTCCTCAATTGTTTCTGCCCAAACCGTCAAACTACCGCCCAATTGCCGTATCATTTCAGCCCCATGCGTGAATGTGCGCTTATTGTATCGGATTACCGCTATACCGTTCGCCGCTAAATATTCCGCTATTTCAAGAAATGGCCTATTTTCAAATATAGTCGCATCCATGTCCGCAGGCCCGGAACCATGCACCAATACAACGGCAGGAACTGTTCCCCCTGCGCCTATCGGAAGCGTTAGCAGCCCATCTAACTCCCACTCCGTTCCTTGACCGATAACTACCCTTTCGTTAATGATTTCATATACTCGGCTTTGCTCTTGTGACGGATAATCATTATAAAGCTGTTGTTCTTCCGGGTCATTAACAGCGTTATTATTGCAAGCGGTTATCGCAATGGTTAATGCTAAGAGTAAGAAAAAAACTGATATTTTTTTCATAATCCATTCCCACCTTTTCGTTCAAAATATAAATTTGGTAGTGATAGTCTTGTCGGCTGCCGTTGCGTAACTAACAATCCTACCATAACTCATAAGCAAGTATAACCGACTTCATGATTAGTATCAATTTATACAACTCAAAATTATGGGGTATAGTTTAACACTTAACCTTTCGTGTACCTAAAGTGTACCCTCCGTGTACCTCGTGCAAAAAACAGCAGAAGGGTACAAAATAAATGTTGTCCTTGACCGTGGCGTAGCAAAAAGCCCTACAAATGAATATCCCCATCTAAGCAAACGCTAGTAAAGCCCCTATTTCTTGGCTTTTCTGTTGTTTTGTCATTGTATCAATACTAACCGAATGACGGGCGTACCCACGTTAACTTGCATACAAGCTGAAAAGCCCGGCGAACTCGCCGGGCTTTTGGGTTAGATAATTTCGATTATCAAGTTGATACAATTTTTTGTGAGCGAGAGGTGAAATGCTGCTTATACTGTGGTATGGGCATTATATTCCTCAATTATAAGGTTTTTAACAAATTCCCATTCGTCGGTTGTAAGGTTTTCAAAACAACCCCCTTTATACCGACACGGATTATATTTAATTCTGTTAATTGTATAAACGATTTCGGAACCGGAGCAGCCTTTACACCCGACACTATGTTTTATGCAATTATTAATGTTTAGAATCACATTTTTTATGTTATCCGGACACGATTGAATTACCGTGTTGTATTTATCAATATTAGTAAACTTCGGTTTTATCCCAAAGGTTGCATTATCATTCATAACGAAAATCTTATACATAAAGATACTGCGCGGAGAAGGTTTTTTTGCCGAATATGTAATATCGTAATTAGTTTGTGTGTTCGCGGCATTTGTACGAATGTTACCAATTCCGATTTTCATATTCCATTCAATCGCTAAATTGTGTAAATCCTCGGCGATTTTTTTATCATCATTCGATAATAACGGAAATATTTCGTTGATTTTACTCAAAACATCCTCTCTTTTGTTAATGACTGTGGGTTGCTTTACCATTATAATTCTCCTTCGCAGTAAATAAATTCGTTAGTGATACCCTCACCAACCACTGTAGCGCAACTAACAATTTTACCCTAACGCAAGCAAGTATAACCCGACCGATGCTGGATAGCAAGCACAATGTTACTGTTCACATGCATGAATAGAGAGCGCAAATTACTGTAATATTCGGCACATGCAAAATCGTGTGCCTTCCGTATACTCATCGTGTATCACTCGTGTAAAATTGCCAAGGGGGTGCAAACCGTATAATAGCAGCGGTAAAATGTGGTAGAGTTAGCTGCAAATCGAGTCCTAAAGTCATAATAATTGCATCTTTTCCTTCCTATGTTACAATTATTTCAACACTATGTCGGCAGCGATGCCGCAGCAATGTTATTCTGATTTTGCACAACTTTGCAACAAATGCAAAAATCTTTTTCAAGCAACTTCTTATAATGTTTGGTGCTTGAAGAAATTCCCTCTGGAACATAGGCAGTTTTTCAGGTTGCTTCTGACACGGTAAACGATGCTACGGGTGCGACGTATGCCAAGGTGATGACAGAATGATTTCCGGTGAGTAATTATATGAGAAATGAAAATCTACCGCATCTCGAAGTTTATAGTATCCCAAGGGAAACGGGAGAAGTAGGATATGATGAAATATGGATACCCGTTTTGGCCAAAAGCAGTGATAAATAAATACAGCCAATAGACACTTATGAGCTTGTTGAGCTTCACGTGATTGTATCAATACGAACTATAAAAAGGGGGCTGTCTCGAATACAAACAAACGAGACAGCCCTTTTCCCCTGCAACACCAGAACTATTTATTCCAAACCATCAACTGCCACGGAATGCCGTAAGCGTCCGTTAGATACGCCACACATGAACTGTATCCGGCATTGTGCGGCGGCGTTAAGTTTGTCGCGCCGTCAAGCATTGCGCTGTATGCCGCTTTTACCGCATCGTCCGTTTTAAACTCCATTACCATTTGCAGGTTATTGCCTACATTGGTGGCGTTTGTAACATCGTCGCAAACCAAGATAGTTTGACTGCCTATTTGTATTTGCGCGTTCATAATCCAATTTTTTTGCTCTTCGCTAACTTCGTAGCCTTCCGGGTTATACTCCGAATACAGCGTAACATCTTTTACTTCCGCGCCAAATGCTTTTTCGTATAACTCCATTGCCTTACCGCATTGCCCGTCGTTGTAAATAAGAATCGGCTCAAAACAAGGTGCCTGTGGTTTTTGCGGCGCATCATCAAAACTGCCTGTTACATTTTCAAAATCTAGCCATAAATTGTAGCGTTTTGTGGTAAAGCGCAATACACAGTAGTCCGGGTCTTCTGCTCCGCCATTTGGAAAATGTTCTTCCAGCCCTTCGTACCACATATCTTTTTTTACCGCCGGGTCGGTTACAACTTCTACGTCCCCTACAAGAGTAATGTTGTAGTAGGCATTATTTTCGTAGTCATCGTCAAAAATGCATATAGACGCACGGTTGCATTCCATGGCCCGTTTTCCTTTATTGGAACTAAGCCCTGCGGCAAAGTAAATTTGATGTATGCCCTCTGCCTTAGAAATAGACAAACACGATGTTGTGGGGTAGCCCTCGTTGTCTAAAAGTGAAAGGGTTACACCTACCCCCATGTTTACCGCCGCTGTCTTGCTGTGAATAATTTCTTCTGCTTTTTTAATGGTTTTTTGACTCATTTTTTCTAACAACCTTTCTGAATTTTTTTCATAGTATATCACATTAAATATGACAGCATTGTGTCTTGTTTGTAAAAAAGTTTACCCCCTGATATCGCATTTGCCAATGTGATATCAGGGGGTAGGTTTTTATGTCCATTACCGCTCTGTTCCAACTAACCCAAACGCAATAAAATCCACCAACTGGTCAATAGTACTCTCGTCAGGTTCAGACTCATCAAATACAAAGCACTTTAGCGTTACAAAACTGTTAATCCCCATCAGCGCATAGGATATAAGTGCCGGGTTAAAATCTTTAATTTGTCCGGCCTTTTGAAATTTAGTAATTTCATTTATATACCCGCTGGAAAAACGTTCGTAGTACCGTTTAAAACTTTCGGCATCTACAAATTGGGATTGCCAAACAATACGAAAAAGCCCAAAATGCTCCCGTACAAAAGAGAAGAAAACACGGATAGAAATCCGTTCCTGTTCTATGAATGAATTGGTTGGTGTTTCCTGTCTGGCTTGCCTAATTGCCTGCCTTAGCTTACGCCCAAGCCCATCCATCAAATATAAAAAGGCACTATTTTTATCAGGAAAATACGTGTAAAAAGTACCAATTGCTACGCCGGATTTTTGAGTAATGTCATGTATTTCGGTATTGTAGTACCCATTTTTAGAAAACAGTTCTTCCGCCGCTTCACATATTTTTTTTAAGGTTGCTTCGCCGCGTTGTGTTTTTGGTAATTTTACATAGTCCATTCATTTACCTCATTCGCAATTAATTTAATACCTACTAAACTTACATATCAGTATACACGATTGTGTATCCATGGACAAGTTTTGTTAAATAAGATAAATTTCGCGCAAATTTTTGTAGATAATTTTCATTAAATTAACTTGATTTTTATACATCCTTTGTGATAAAGTTCAAACAGAGAGAAACATGAAACATGAACCATATTTCAACTTACAACCTAAATCCCACCGAAAGGAGGTCGATACCTTGGACAACCAGCCACCAACTGTAGGTATAGCCGGAATTGGCACGTATATTCCAAAAGATTATACAACCGCAAAGGAAATTTCTGTAGCCACGTGTGGCGTATGGTCGGAAAGTGCTGTAATAGACAAATTAGGCATAAAAAAGAAGACAAAGGCCAAAATAGGCACCCAGGAGATGGGTTACTTAGCCGCAAAAGCCTGTTTAGAAAGTTCAAAAACCGACCCGCTGGAAATTGATGTAATCCTATGTATGGGCGAGGAATACAAAGAATTCCCCCTTACAACCTCTGCCCTATACATCCAAGACCGCATTGGCGCAATAAACGCATGGGGTATAGATGTACAAAACCGTTGCTGCACCACAGTTACAGCCATGAAAATAGCAAAAGATATGCTAATTGCAGACGATAACATTAACACTGTTTTAATTGCAGGAGGCTACCGCAACGGCGATTTTATCGACTATACCGACAGCAATATATCCATGATGTTTAACTTGGGCGACGGCGGCGGCGCAATTCTGTTAAAAAAACATTACGGCCGCAATCTGCTTCTTGGCAGTCACATAATTGCAGATGCATCCCTTTCCCGTACAGCAGGGGTAGAAATTGGCGGCCAAGTAAACCCCATTACAGCAGAAAATATCCACGAGGCAAAAAAATCGCTGCGACTTTTAGACGCCGAAGCAATGAAAAACCGCTTAAACCAAGTGTCCATGCCAAACTGGAACGAATGCATAACAAAAGCATTCGAAAAGTCTAACCTAACAAAAGAACAAATGGATTACTTGGCGATTCTGCACATCAAACGCTCGGGGCACGAAGCAATGCTAAAAGACCTTGGCCTAACCGCAGACCAAAGCATTTACCTGGAAGATTACGGCCACATAGGCCAAGTAGACCAAATCCTGTCACTGGAACTTGCACTGAAACAGGGTAAGGTAAAAGATGGCAGTGTAGTATGTATGCTTTCCGCAGGGATTGGTTATGTATGGGCGGCAAATGTAATTAAGTGGGGTAATTAACTTATGAGCATATTCATACAAATTCTTTTCAACAGCTTAGAAACCGGCGGCCTTTTTGCCCTTGCCACAATGGGCATTATTCTTATATTCAGGACATCAAGTGCATTTAACTATGCGCAAGGTGTTATATCTATGTTCTGTGCATTTTTAGCCGCGTGGTTTATGCAGCAGACGGGTATGAATGTTTTTGTATCCACAATTGTTGGGGTGCTTGGTGCAGTTACTGTAGGCGTTATAGTAGACCGGGTTGTAATAAAACGCACTTTAAAGCTGCATTCCGTTAGCAAACAAATTATAACCCTTGGGCTTGTTATTATCTTTTTGGGCCTGACACCAATGTTTTTTGGTGTTGTTCCATTAACATACGCACGTTTTGCCCAAGGTATTGTAACCATTGCAGGTGCAACAATTCCTTACAGTGCCATTGTAAATATTGCAGTAGGACTTGCCGCCATGGGTATTTTACTTTTTGTGATACAAAAAACAAAATGGGGTCTGGCAGTTCGTGCAACAGCGTCCAACGATGTTGTTGCACGTATGATGGGCATACCAACCCCTTTGGTAACTATGGGTGCGTGGGCCGTAGCAGCCGCGCTTGGTTCCCTCGCCGCCATGATGACCGCACCAACCACAGGCGTACAACCCTTGATGATGGACAATATTCAAATTACAGCACTTTTGGCATGTGTTTTGGGTGGGCTTGGTAAGTTTTTTGGCCCTGTTGTGGCCGCATATTTGATTGCATTTGCGTCAAATCTTATTTCGTTTTATGTGTCCACTACTTGGAGCAACACCATCATCTTCTTAGCAATACTAATTATTTTGCTAATTAGCCCCAACGGGATTTTTGGCAAAAAAACTCTAAAGAAAGTGTGATGGTGAACATATGAAAAATTTTTCGAGCATGATAAAGCAAAGCCGCCCATATTCAGATTATATAATCTTCGGCTTGTTATTGTGTACCATCCCCTTTCTTGTGGACCTGGGCATTTTCCGTTTTGGTTGGCTTACTATTGTTGTTTTTGTTCTTGTATATGCAATTGCCGGGCTGGGGCTTAACCTGCTAATTGGTTACGGCGGCCTTGTATCCCTGGGGACTGCGGGGTTTATGGGACTTGGTGCATACCTGACTGCATTTTTTACACAAAATTGGGGCTGGGACTTCTTACCTTCTCTGGTTGTGACAGTAATAATAACAAGTTTACTGGGTATCCTGGTGGGGATACTCTCCCTGCGGGTAGAGGGCTTCTTCCTGGCAATGGCAACTCTTGCTATTTCGGAAATTTTCCGGGAAGTTTTTATTGAGTTTGCAGATTTTACAAACAGCCATAGCGGCAGACGGGCAGGCTTTCCCGAGTTTTTTGGCTTTTCCCTTAACCGCAACCAAACTTATTGGTTAATTGTGTTCTTTTTGATAATTGCCATGATTGTTGCATATAACTTTGCAAACAGCCGTACAGGCCGCGCGCTTTCCGCCATGCGCGGCAGTGAAGCCGCTGCCACCGCAATGGGTGTAAATATCCTAAAATACAGGATAATTGCATTTGCAACCTCTACGGCTTTTGCCGGGTTAAGCGGCGTTTTGTATATGCACTTTTTCCGCTTTACAAACCCAAATGTGTGGACATTTGTGCTTTCTTTAATGCTTTTTGCGTCGGTGGTTATAGGTGGGGTGCGCTCTATAGCAGGTACAGTTGTTGGAGCATTTGTAGTTTTTGGCGCACCGGATTTAATACTTGCAAATCTGCCGGTCATTGGCAATATTAACGGTATGCCATTTGTGTTTACCGGGGTATTGATTATTATTGTAGTTTTATACTACCCGGCCGGCGTGGTTTACATCTGGCAGGATATTAAAAAACTTGCACAGAAACTTAGAGGAGGTGCGTTATGAGCCTACTTAAAGTAGAAAACCTGTCTATTTCGTTTGGTGGCCTAAAGGCGGTAGATGACCTGTCTTTCGAAATGAACGAAGGAGAGGCATATGGCATAATTGGCCCAAACGGCGCAGGTAAAACCACGGCATTTAACTGTATCACTCAATTCTATAAACCAAACGAGGGCAAGGTGTTGTTTAAGTCTCGTGACGGTAAAGTGGTTGACCTTGTTACCAAAAAGTCTCATGAAATTATTGGCCTTGGTCTTGTTCGTACTTTTCAAAATGTTGAACTTATTGCAAGCCTTTCTGTAATTGACAATTTATTGGTTGGTGCGCATACCGCGTTTAAATCCGGTTTAGCTTCCCAAGTGCTGCGCCTGCCAAAAGCCAAACGGGAAGAAAAACTAATGCGTGACAAGGCAGAGGAAGTGCTTACAAACTTAGGGCTGATTCAAATTAAAGACATGCCTGCAATAATGCAGCCTTACGGTGTACAAAAACGAATCGAACTTGGCCGTACGTTAATGCTTTCGCCAAAATTAATTATTTTAGATGAACCTGCGGCAGGGTTAAACGACGTGGAAACAGAGGCATTGGTACAAGTAGTAAAAGATATTTCGGCACAGTATAAATGCGGCATTTTGTTGGTAGAGCATGACATGAACTTTGTATCTAATGTTTGCCAGCGTATTTGTGCAATTTCCTTTGGCAAACGTCTTGCAATTGGTACGCCGGATGAAATAAAAGTAAACCCAATGGTGCAAGAGGCATATTTGGGTAAAAGTGAGTAGGTGTAATATGGTTGCGTTAGAAGTGCAAAACCTAGAGGTTAGCTACGGTTTTATAAAGGCTGTAAAAGGTATAAGCCTTAAAGTGGATGAAGGGCAAATTGTCACATTGCTGGGCAGCAATGGCGCAGGCAAGTCTTCTACAATACGCGCAATTTGCGGGGTAATAGAATCCAAGGGTACAATTTCGCTTTTTGGTAAAAAAATATCCGGAATGGCAGTAAATAAAATTGCAAAACAGGGCATGCTGGTTTGCCCGGAAGGACGGCATGTTTTCAAAGAACTAACCGTTGAAGACAACCTATTAACCGGTGCATTTACCGTAAGTAAGGGCCAAAAAGCAGAGAATTTTAAGCGAGTATACCGTTATTTTCCGGTTTTACAGGAAAGAAAAAGGCAAATTGCTCAAACCTTATCCGGTGGGGAACAACAGATGCTTGCCATAGGGCGCGCGCTTATGGGCAGCCCAAAACTGCTTATGCTGGACGAACCTTCCCTTGGGCTTGCGCCCTTAATTGTACGGGATGTGTTTGAAATAATACAAAACATAAGGGCAGACGGCACTACTATTTTGCTGGTAGAACAGAATGCCCTTAGCGCGTTAAAAATTGCAGATTACGCATATGTATTAGAAGTTGGGCAGCTTAAAATGGAAGGCCCGGCAATGAAACTAATGCAAGACCCAATGTTGATTGAAGCCTATCTTGGAGGGACATAGGGTAAAATCCTTACCTTCCGCAGGTGGAAATAATATAAAATTAGGAGGCAGCAAAATGAAAAAAGTATTAAAACTGGTTTGTTTGGCATTGGCAGCGGTTATGTTAATCGGTACACTGGCTGCATGTCGCAACAATGAGGGAATGCAAGGCGTAACAGCCGACACAATTACTGTAGGTAACGCGGCATCAACATCCGGGCCATTGGCCTTTGTAGGTGTGCCATTTAATGCGGGCATCCTTGCTTATTTCGACATGGTAAACCGTGCAGGCGGTATACATGGCCGCACAATTGAATTTGTTCACCACGACGACGGCGGCGACCCTGTACTTGGCATGGCTCATATCGAATCTCTTATGCATGATGACAGCGTTTATGCAATCGTGGGCCATTTTGGCACAGGAACGATTGGTGCAACACTGGATATGCTTAAAGAAGAGGGTATTCCGGTAGTATATTTTGCATCCGGCTGGAGCGGCTTGTTTAATGACAGTGCACACACTATAGCCGAAGGACGCAACCTTTTCCCTGTACAGCCTATCTTTATTGCTGAGGGCCGTGTACTTGTAGCCAGGGCAGTAGAGGAATACAGAGCAACCAACATAGGTGTAATTTTTACAAATGACGATGCAGGGCAAGATATGATGCAAGGCATAACATATCAGGCAAATGCTTTGGGGGTTAATGTTGTATCGGAATCTGTTTCCCCAGGGCAAGTAGACGTTTCTTCTGCGGTACTTCGCATGGTTCAGGCAGATGTGGATGTGGTTATTGCCGCAACAATACAAGTAACACTGCCCACAATTATTAATGCAATTGTAGCATCCGGGCTTGACATTCCTGTTTTTACATCTTATGTAAGTGCCGATGCCGCAACCTTGGCAGGTTTTACCGCAGACTATTTAGGTGCCGGAGCAACTTTTCCAATTTACGCAACTGCATGGCTTGATATTGGCGTTTATCCCAATTTTACACCGGATACACTAAATTTTGTTGCGGGAATGACTGATTTTGGCAATCCGGAATTGGCTGACAACGCATTTGCGATGGCAGGCTGGATAGCCGGTGCTACATTCGTAAGCGGCCTAAGAAATATGGACGGTGACGATTGGTCATGGGATGCATTTTTTGACGCAATGGAATCCGCGCCAATACACCTGCCAATGGGCCCGATAATGGATTTTTCTAATGGAGCACGTACAGGCACAGACGCATTGCAGTTACTGCGTGCAGACATTGCCGGCAGTGAATGGGTGACAGTGCGCCCAATGGAATTGCTAAGTTCTATCGTGCAAAGGATTCAAAGATAATGAAGACAGTAACACTTGACCAGGCTCTGGCACTTGTAACCGATGATTGCCACATTGTAACCGGACTTGGGGCGGCAGAAGCACAGGATTTTATGAATAAAATCCACACATTGGCCGGTAAGGTTAGGAATATTACCATTACCAATTGCTTACCAATGTCTAAGTGCGAATTTTTGGGTAAGGAATTTTCCGATACATTTAACATCAACGGCTGGTTTTATTCTCCGCCTTTAAGGGCCGCCCACCCTAACGGAAATGTATCATTTGTGCCAAACCATTTACATTTGGCCGGTAAGAAAAGACTTTCCCATGTTCCTGCCCCTACAATTTATGTTGGTGCGGCAACCATGCCCGATAAGCATGGGTATATGAGCCTTTCTGTAAGCAACACCTATGAAAAGCGTATGATAGAGCATGCCGACGTTGTAATTTTGGAAGTTAACCCTAACTACCCCCGTTCTTTTGGGGATGTGGAGGTAAATGCACGGGACATAGACTGTATTGTAGTAACGGATTATGACGTTCCTGTTTTGTCGGATGTACCGACATCTGAACGTGACGATGCAATTGGAAAGCATATTGCAGGGTACATTAATGACGGGGATTGTATCCAATTTGGTATTGGCGGCATACCCAATGCCGTTGCAAATGCATTAATGTCTAAGGTTAACCTTGGTGTGCATACCGAAATGTTAACATCCGGTATTGTAAAACTTGCCAAGCATGGCGCAGTAAACGGGAGCCACAAGACTTTGCATAGGGGTAAAATTGTTGCAACATTTGCTCTTGGCACAAAAGAAGTTTACGATTTTATCGACGACAATCCATCGGTGCTTATTATGGACGGCAATTACGTAAACGACCCTGCGATAATTGGCCTGAACGATAATCAGGTTTCTATCAACACTACCTTAGAAATTGATCTGACGGGACAATGCTGTTCGGAATCTATTGGCCATAGGCAGTTTAGTGGTACAGGCGGACAAGCAGATACGGCAATTGGTGCCCAACGTGCAAAAAATGGCCGTTCATTTATAGCGTTATATTCTACCGCAAATGTAAAAAATGAAACCGGGGAAAGGGTGCAGGTTTCCAAAATTGTGCCAACACTAAAACCCGGGGCAGTTGTTTCACTTTCCCGCAATGATGTTGACTTTGTTGTTACAGAATATGGTGTTGCCGCCCTTAGGGGAACAAGTGTAAAAGAGCGTGTAGAGAGACTGATTGCCATTTCTCACCCGGATTACAGAGATGAACTTAAACATGAGGCCGGGAAATTGATGTATTAGTAAGGAGTTTTTTATGGCAAAATTCGAATTTAAAAACAAAAAAATTTACTACGAAACCCATGGCGAAACCGGATACCCCATAGTTTTGTTAAATGGGATAATGATGTCCACACTTAGCTGGCATGGGTTTGTACCATCTTTTTCTGCCAATAACAGGCTAATTCTTATGGACTTTTTTGACCAGGGCCAGTCTGACAAATACCGGGACGAAGTCTATAACCAGGACCTGCAAGTGGCGGCTTTAAAAGCACTGTTAGAGCATCTTAACCTGGAAGAAGTGGCGTTGGCCGGTATTTCCTATGGCGGCAATGTGGCGTTAAAATTCGCAGCCGAACACCCAAGCAGCGTAAGCAAACTTGTTGTATTTAACGTGGCGGCTAAAACCGGGGATTGGTTAAAAGAATTGGGCGAAAGCTGGATAAAAAGCATGGATGACCCTGTCCAGTTTTACAACACAACAATACCTGTTATTTATTCCCCGGAGTTTTATAATAACAATCCGGAATGGGTGAAACTTCGCAAGGATTTTTTAACCCGGCATATTTTTACAAACAAAGAGTTTTTGAAAGGAGTGGAACGCCTAACCAACAGTGCCAATGACTATGACGTGTCAGGTAAACTGGACAGTATTACAGCCAAAACTCTTATTGTAGCCAGTGAATTTGACCCTATAACCCCTGTATTTGAACACCGCAAACTACACGAAGGCATCACAAATTCGGAATTTATTATTCTGCCAAACACAGGCCATGCAACAATGTATGAACGGCCTGCAGTGTTTGCAAGCTTATTGCTTGGTTTTATTAATACGAATTTGGAAGCCTTAAAAGTATGAGAAAAGATAGGAGAATAACAATGCGTTTAAAAGATAAAGTTGCCATTGTAACAGGCGGCGCAAAAGGGATTGGGCAAAGCATAGCCCAGTATTATGCAAAAGAAGGCGCAAGAGTAGTTGCCTGCGACATGATTGAACTTACCTACAGCGACCCTAATGTTGAATTTTACAAACTGGATGTATCCTCCTCTAACGAATGTGAAACATTTTTCAAGTTTGTATCCGAAAAATATCAAAAAATTGATATTTTGGTAAACAACGCGGGTATCACCCGTGATGCCCTAACCCGTAAAATGACAGATGAACAATGGCTGCAAGTAATTAACGTTAACTTAAATGCTATTTTTTATCTAACACGGCATATTGGGCCGTTTATGCAAGGTGCCGGTGGCGGCTCAATTATCAATATTTCCTCTATTGTAGGCGAATTTGGAAATATTGGTCAAGCTAACTATGCCGCCACTAAATCTGCATTATTCGGCTTGACCAAAACCTGGGCAAAGGAATTTGCTATGCGAGGCGGCAATGTTCGTGTTAATGCCATTACACCGGGGTATATCATGACAGATATTTTAAAGACTGTGCCCCAGGATTTACTGGACAAATTTACCGCCCAAACAATGCTTGGCCGCCTTGGCCAGCCAGAAGATATTGCAAAGGCTGCACTGTTTTTGGCAAGTGATGATTCTGTATATATTACCGGGCAAATTCTTGGAGTTAACGGTGGTATGAGGCTGTAGACTGCAAATAAAGCGACCCCCTGATATCAGGGGGTACTTTTTTTAAGCTTTATAGGCACAGAACCTTACTAACAGGGGGGTACAATGTACATGCACATAGCACCTTGATGAAATGCTAATGACATAGTATTATGTACTTGAATAATATTACGCATTTCCAAGGAGTGTTTTAAATGTCTTTTAGCACCAAATTAAAGGAACTTCGCTTGCAAAATAACTTGTCACAGGAACAGTTGTCAAGAAAACTTGATATTACAACGCGCCCGTATATCGACTATGAAAAGGGAAAAAAATATCCACCTGTAGAAGTGCTTGTTCGCATGGCAAGGTTTTTCGAGGTAAGCATATCCTATCTAATGGATGAGCAGGACGAGCTTCCAACGAATCCAAATGTGCATGAGTCGATATATGGGACACATAAAGCAGATAATTTAATCAAAGAAATTAGCGGTCTGTTTATGGGGGAAGAATTGTCTGAAACGAATAAAGATGCTGTTATGGCTGCATTGCAAAAGGCATACAGGATATCGAAGAATAAGTAAAATATTTTGAATCCGGCTAATCCCTAGGGTGTAATGCACTGATATTGTGATGGGGGATTTTTGTGGGTGATGAAACACTAACAAAAGAAAATATTATTATCTACGATTGGCTTTCATTTTCTTCAAAAATCCATTCTGTTGAGCAAATTAAAGAAATTATTGGCTTTGCTGATGTAAAATTTCAAGAAATATATGGTTTTTACGGATACAGCAAGAGGATTACTTATGAAGGTGTATCCATCTTGTATGGCGGTCATGCACCAAATATGGGTGTTATGCTAGATATGAGCGGCCAAGGCTGTCGCACCTTTGAAACACTGGGTAGCGGTAATTGGGAATCGTTGTTTGCACTAATAAAACAAGGGCAAAATAAAAAGCTCATAAATATTTCTCGCCTTGACATAGCGTATGATGACCACATAGGCATACTTGATATTGAAAAAATAAGTAATGATACCGAAGCCGGAAATTACATAGCAAAAACGCGCAATTATGAAGTTATAAACAGTAACAAAGGAAGAACTGTCAACCACGGTAGTAAAGCTTCCGGCGCATACATTAGGATATATGACAAAGCAAAAGAACGCGGCTATACCGATGGTTGCCATTGGATACGTTTAGAGTTGCAGCTTCGTGATAAAAATGCATTGGGCTTCGTACAAAATGACACTGCTATTGGAGTAAAATTTCTGGGTGTCGTTTACAATTATCTCCGTTATGTAGTACCAAGCGCAACAGATACAAATAAACGCCGCTGGGTTGATGCTGACTATTGGCGAAATTTCGTCGAGTCAACACAAAAAATACAAATATATCAGAAGCCCGGCATCGAATATAATGAAAGAAGTCTTGAAACGTTTGTATTACGCAACTCCGGTAATAGTATAAATGTGTTTCGAAGGATTTTTGGTGATCAAAATTTACTCCATGCACTCGACATAATTGACAGCAAGGCCACATATTCGTTGAAACAGCAGAAATTGATTAAAAAATATGAGGGACATCCTGTGCAAACACCGGCTATTATCACTGAAAATCAATAATCGAATACCAAGGTTGGCAACGACCAGCCCCCATAGTGGACTTTCACCACCGAGTTGTTAGTCATGCGTGGCCCACCAAAATAAAAAATCGACCCCCTGATATCAGGGGGTACTTTTTTTAAGCTCTATCAAACGCCGGGTTTATGGCGTACAAATTCTTCCTATCCATCCTATCTCTTGTTATCTCAAGGCACTCGCCGAAATTACAAAGTTAAGTAACTGCCTTCAAAGCCTTGTGTGTAGCGGGTTTGAGACATGTTGCGTTAAGCCAAAAAACATTCTGAAATGCCCCTGTTTCATTTGATTTTTATTGTGGGTTTCGTTCGCAATACCAAGCTTGTTTTCGTTTGAGTTCTTGCTTAATATCACAAACACTACATTCAGAATATTTTTCAACTGCATTGACAAATTCTACAATTAACGGCCCATCCATTAAATAGTTATACCCCATGGAGTGTATGTCCCATTTCCGTTTGATATGGTTCAATTTTCGATTCATATGAGATATACAGCATGTCATATTTATGTCGGTGATTTTCAAAAGTATAGTTAGGGATATAAAGAATATGCTTAATGCCTTTCGCCGAAACGTAACCGTGCCTCTTATAAAGGTAGCCATAAACAAAATATTCCGGCAAATCCTCCGGCAATATTTTCGTGCGATATTTACCGTATGCAAACAGGAATCCGGATGGGTCACGCACTACGGAGAGTGGGTTCATAGTGACTTTGCTTTCCATATAAAGCGTTGCTCTTATTCGTTTCTTGCTCATTGAACCTTCACCCTTGATTTAGAAACCCCTTAGTCTCTCAAAATATTTCCTACAGTATACATGCTCATCTATGACAAAATACCTTATTAAACTTCAGTATAACACGGTATTTTGCCGGATTCAATTCAAAATTAATATTTCGCGTCCATTTGCTTTGAAGATTATGTAGCCCTTAGGGGTGAGGAACCTCCAAATACCATATATACGTCTAATTATGGAGGGTGCAAACCACCCTCCCTGAAACGCCCACTGCTTTTCGCATCTAGCTAAAAATGCTGTATATATTATAAATACAGATGGTTGGCCAATAAATAATTTTTATGGGGCCGTGAAAGGAGAGTAGTTAATATGACAAACACCATGCGTAAGAAAATAGGGCAAGTTTTAACGGCGCACGCATTATGTAGAGGTACTGCTAATGTGGAAGTTAGAGAAGAAGTAAGGCAAACAGACAATGGGCAAGTGAGGATAATCAATGTCATACCAATTATGACTGATATGGAGCGAGAAGCTACTAAAAAGCGAATTGGTAATGACCTCTACGAGATTTTTAGCCGCATACTGGTAGAGTTGGGTCTTGACAGTGAATCTACAGAAGAATATCGATGACAGGAACGCCTATATTGGTGCAATATCATTATAGGCATTCATTAGGATTGCTACCACTAATCCTTCATTATCTCAAATCAATAACTTAACTATTCAAGATATTAGCTGAGTGATTTAAGTTAATTCCTTGACATTTAAGTTATTTCGTGATATGTTATTAACATAAATCACATTTGGAGGCCACTTTAATGTTAGCAGAAGAATTAAAATTGTTGGTTGACGATGTTATCAACCTTCGTTGTGAATTAAATACCATAGAACTAAAGAAGGCGGCCGGCGGTACGCCGCAACGCCTGTATGATACGCTTTCCTCATTTTCCAATCAAGTGGGGGGTGGCATAATCATTTTTGGTATTGACCAAGAGAACAGTTACGAGATATGCGGTGTTTATGATCCACAAGATTTACAAGTGAAGGTAACGGAACAAGCGCAGCAAATGGAACCTGTTGTCCGACCTCTGTTTACTGTGGCACAGATAAATGGCAAAACCATTGTTAGTGCAGAAATATCCGAATGTGATGTTTACGAAAAGCCTTGTTATTACCGTGGCGCAGGGAAAATATGCGGTTCTTTTGTCCGTGTTGGAGAAGCCGACCTACCAATGACCGAGTACGAAATATACAGCTATGAGGTTTATCGGCGCAACATTCAAGATGAGCTGCGGACTGTTCCCGAAGGCATAGGCGCAAATCTAAACGATGCGGGACTTAAATTGTTCTTGTCAAAAATTAGAGTAGAAAAACCAAACTTCGCAAATCTCTCCGATGAGGATGTACTAACCCTTTGCGGTTTATTCAAAGACGGCCGCCCAACTCTCGCCGGTATTATGATTTTTGGCTTGTATCCCCAGGCCAACTTCCCTGGCTTTGATATTACTGCCGTGGTGGTTCCAGGATATGAAGTAGGAAATGTAGCACAGGATGGCGCACGCTTTACGGACAACAAAAGAATTGACGGTACAATATCAGCACAGTTGGATGGCGCAATGGCTTTTGCCAACCGGAACATCAAAGTCAGGACTATTGTAGACGAAAAGGGTAAACGGGCAGATAAACCCGAGTATCCGTTGAAAGCGATACGCGAGGTTATATTAAACGCACTAATTCACCGCGATTACAGCCGCCATACTGAAAGCTCCCCGATTCGCATTTTGCTTTTTGCTGACCGCTTGGAAGTGGAAAACCCCGGCGGGTTATATGGTCGTGTAACGATTGATAATCTAGGCAAAACAGGCGCGGATACACGTAATCCCGCAATCGCCGCCGCATTGGAAGTTTTAATAGATACCGAAAACCGCTTCTCCGGGATACCGACCATCCGTTACGAAATGAATGCCGTTGGTTTGCCTGAACCAAAATTCGATTCGTCCCGAGGAGTATTCCGCGTTACACTTTACAACGAAAGCGCAAAAGAAGCCTTGGACTTTGAAGCAGGCAATGGTGATTTGATTGAAAACTTGATACAGTTTTGCAAGATACCCAGAGGGCGGAGCGAACTTGCGAAGAAATTAAATGTTTCTTCAATTTCCTACATGATGACTCGGTATATTAACCCACTGCTTGAAAGCGGTAGACTGAAAATGACGATTCCCGATAAACCCAAAAGCCGGAATCAAAAGTATTTTAGCGAGTAACGAATTCACGTTACAGACTTTTAATTTACTGTCAACTCGTCAGTTAGCCAAAGAGTAATTCCAAATCATTTCCAGAGTCAATGTGCGCTTGCTGCCCATAATATTTGACCTCAAATTTCTGCCGGTAGCGTAAGAAAACCGTCAGGAATATTTGTTCCTAACGGTTTTCCAGCGTATTTACTTAACTTTGTATGGTTTGCAAATTTCACTTTGCGTAGAACATCCGCTTACTATCAAGGTATTCTCGCACATAGGACAAGCTTTCGCCGAAGTTACAAAGTTAAGTAACTGCCTTCAAAGCCTTGTGTGGAGCGGGTTTAATGGATTTTGAAAAACTATATAAAATTTGTTTGACTACCCTTTTTTGGGGTATTTTTCATCAGCCAATCCTCATTATGTTCATGAGGGCATCACTCTCAATTTACAATATAACACAGCATCATGTTTTTTCAAAGAAATATTCAAAAACAGAACATATAAACGTAAAAAGTATGGAGTGCGGTAAGGCCGTACTCCATACTCATCACAAATAATTATACAGATTATCAAGCTTCTTAATATCATGCCGCTTACTGATGGTGATAGGCGCGACCCCAATGTCAAAAAAAGCTTTCATCACTTTGTTGATCCGTCTGTAGTTCAACGCCTTCTGAGCCAATAGCAGCGATTTCTTATCTGGTATCAGCTCCACCAGCCACAACATCTTACGCCTAATTGTCGCATCCTTAACCTTCGCCCGGATAATTTCTTCGGTTTTGTCTTTTTTGTAGAAGTCACCAAAGGGTACTACTCTTAAAAATGTATCAAGGAATATCTGCTCCCTATTGTCGTACAAATCGGTTATTTGCTTGACTATAGAGGACTTATTGGTATATCCACGAATTGATTTAGGCTTAGTCAGTCTAACCTCTGCTCGAAGTACCCCCTCACAGTATTCCGACTGTCCTATATTAAAATATTCCTGTTCTCCATGTAGGGCTTCCAAATCATATAGCATAAACTTAATTCCGTTGCTGTTTCCGTCGTAACAGAGGCCGGTGTCGCCTCCAGACCAATCATCATTGGAAGGCGAAAACCCTTTGACCTTTCCGATGCGACGTAAGACTTTGAGATAATCAAAAACCTTTTCGCTGCTGTGAACGTCAATATCTGTCGTAAGAGCCATTCCTGATAATTCAAAATCATCAAGCTTGTATTTGTTATTAAAATAACGCTCAATCCTCTTGTCCAACTTACTGATTAACTTATCCGGGTTCGGGTTGTCAGTGTCCAACATCCGACATGGATTTACGATTATCTTTATTTTCTTCTTGTATTGGCTATTTTGATATAAGACTATTATCCCTCTTGATGCTAAAGTATAATCAGCAAATTTATTGTCAGCAAAACACTCCAATTCGCTGTAAGCTTGGTCAAAGATTTTAGTAAATTTATCTGAATCGAGAATCAATGTAAGCTCAAATGTGCTTTGTAAGTGCATAATCATTTCCTCCAATCGCAATTCTTTTTTACAGATTTGTTATGAAGGAAAAACTTTTTTATCATGTTGTACCCGCAGTTGAATGTTGATTTATTATCCCAGTATTATTTAACGGTCACTTTTGACAATCAATCTGACTATATAAAAAACATCCCCATATAATCATATTATTAACATAATTAGGTGCTACACAAAAGCCAAAAAGCCCAGCAAAATCAACACAATAACAACAAAATATGGTATAATAAGTGCAAGCAAAACATAAGAAATATGAAAA
>JGI20163J15578_10000321_pt1 | contig 19900 bp, 16 predicted proteins | sample TergutCu122P1_FD_15578 | JGI IMG/M metagenome (IMG submission 15578)
TGAAGGAGAGGGTGAAGAAGGTGCAGCTGGTGAAGATGGTGTAACGGGCGAGGAAGGCATAGTTGACGGAGAAGCTGTAGCAGGCGAAGAGGGCATAGTTAACGGAGAATCTGTAGCAGGTGAAGAGGGCATAGTTGACGGAGAATCTGTAGCAGGTGAAGAGGGCATGGTTGACGGAGAAGTTGTAGCTGGTGAAGAAGCGTATGTGGACGAGCTTGCTGAAACAGAATTGGATGAAGAATCCGAAGAAGCATATCTGGATGAGCTAGTTGATGCAGAATCAGATGATGACTTAGACGAACTCCCAGAAGATGAGCCTGTAGCAGTAGATTACTATGAAGCCGAACTTCAAGATGTGGATGCTATTGAAATAGACGAGGCAGATGAAGCTGAAGAAGTGGAATGGGATGAAACGGAGTTAGAGGAACTTCCTGAAGCAGAGTTAGATTAAGACCAGCTAGAAGAATTGAGATTGGTTGCATAATAAAGAAGACGACAGTACAAATCCGTTAAGATTGGTATTATCGTCTTCTTTCATGATAAAATTCAGGTTCAAAAGGTGGCTAGGTGGCAGTGTATAAAATTATTTGCATTCGGAAATCGCAAATAATTATATGCGCTGCCGCCGGCCACCTCTAATATCTTAATCTAAACAGGGAAGAGATTTAAATCTCCTCCCCGCGGTTATATTTAGCAACAACATTTGTAATTCTTTCGCTTGGGTTTAGTAGCATGCTTAAAGACCTATCATGGTTTAAGCTATCGACTATAAGAGCGATATATTTACTCATATCACAGTTTATATAATAGGGCTTGGATAAAAGTTCTGGAGTTTGATAAACAAGGTTTGTAGTTAGAACTTTATCGATAATTCCATCTTCGTATGCCTTATCAAACATCTCCAGACCATGAGTAAACAGACCAAAGGTGGTGGCGGCGAAGATTCGTTTTGCCTTTCTTTTCTTAAGTTGTCTGGCAACGTCAATAATACTATCTCCTGATGAGATTATGTCATCTAAAACAATTACGTCTTTACCCTCTACACAGCTTCCTAAAAACTCATGAGCAACAATAGGGTTTCGTCCTCCAACAATGCGGGTATAATCTCTACGCTTGTAGAACATACCCATATCAAGTCCCAGTACATTGGCAAGATAAATGGCTCTGTCTGTAGCACCTTCATCAGGGCTAATACTCATAAGGTGGTTGCTATCTAACTTTATATCTTTTACATGCCGTAAAAGATTCTTTATAAATTGATAGGTGGGAGATACAGTTTCAAACCCACTTAAAGGAATAGCATTTTGAACTCGAGGATCATGAGCATCAAAGGTGATAATATTAGAAACGCCCATACGAACTAATTCCTGTAACGCCAAGGCGCAGTCCAAGGATTCCCTACCATCACGGCGGTGCTGACGACTTTCATAAAGAAATGGCATTATTACATTTATACGACGGCTCTTTCCTTCAATTGCCGCAATTATCCGCTTTAAGTTTTGGTAATGATCGTCAGGTGACATTCGATTAGTATTACCTGTTAGAGAATACTTTACACTGTAATTACACACGTCAACCATTAAAAATAGGTCTCGCCCTCGCACAGATTCATTAATAATCCCCTTTGCCTCCCCTGAACCAAATCTAGGAACTTCGGCATCAATTATGAAGTTGTCTCTTACATAGCCAGTAAAAGCCACATCGCTTTTGTGGTCAACATTACTCTCGTTACGCCATTGTACAAGAAAGTCGTTAACTTTATCTCCTAATGCTTCACAGCCAATAATAGGAATTAATCCAAGGCCTCCAACGGGAATGTTTTCCAAGTTTCTGTCAAAACGCTGAATCATAAATACTCCTCTCAAAATTAGTTCTTGTGTACGCGGATATCCTTTCCAACAAGTCGCAAACTAAGGTAGTTTCCTACAATCCTAGATCCAATTCTTTCAGAATAAGTATCAGCTAACTTGTTTGGCGACAAATTTGAAGATATAACAACGGGTTTTTTGTGCTGCAATCTGTCATTAAGACATATGAACAATTGGGATATTACCGCATTATTAATGTATTCAGTACCTAAATCATCAATAATAAGTAAATCACAATCATAAATTAAATCTCTTACATTATTTGAATCAGAATCATACCTGTCAAAAGCACCTTTGATTAAGATGTCAAAAAGCTCAGGGGCAGAAAAATACAAAACAGAATGCTCTTTATTAATAATATCCTTGGCAATACAGTTAAGTAAAAAGGTTTTGCCTACTCCTGTATTTCCGTATAAATAAATGTTTTGAAATTCTGTGGTGAAGTTATTTATATAATTTTTGCACTTAGCAACTACATCTTCATTTATATCTCTAATGCTAAGGCCTGTATTTTCGTAAATGTCGTCTTTGGAATAAAAGTCAAATGAAAAAGTGTCAAAATTTTGTTTTAGCAAAATATCTTTCAAATTAGACTGCTCATAAAGAAGCAAGATAGTAGCACATTTAAAGCAGTGACATTTTCTATCATCAACAAAACCGGTGTCCTTGCAATCAGGGCAGGTGTAAACAGACTCAAGATAATCAAGAGGAAAACCACCAGAAAGTAAATAATCCTCTTTTGCCTGTTTTAGTTTCGCCAATTCCTTTCTAAATGTGGCTAATGCTCCCTCATCCCCATCAAGAACTTTTTTGCCAAATTCAACTGATAAGGTTACAATGGCGTCCTCAAAGTCAGGATACTTTGGAAGTTTATCACAAACCTCTTGGTATCTTTTGGCAATCAAAGCCCGATTAGCCAATTGCTTTTCTTCGTATTTTCGTAAGATAGTTTGAAATTGCGAATTATTAAGTCCCAAATTAACACTCCTTATTTTGCTAATTTAGCTTTTAGATTTTTAAACTGCTGCTCTTCAACAAGGGAGTCATAATCATAAGCTCTTTTTTCGTAGTTTGCTTCGGATTTAGAATTATTCTTGGTTTTTCTAAAGTCATTACTTGGAGTTTTTCTTATATCACTAGTAAGACGATATTGCTGGTCTAAGTTGTGAATATCTTGAATGCTAGTTATGTTCTTTTCGTGCCAATCAGATAGGATTTTATCTGCATACTTAAAATTAGGGTGGCCAAGATTGGCAATGGTTCTATTACATGCCTCCTCAATAATTTCTGGAGGAAATCCGTGTTTTTGGGTCCATGTATTAACATATCTTTTTTCTTGAGCTGCCAAACCTCTATTTTGGATTCCGAAGGTATCTAATACCTTTCGGTAAGTGCTGTTGTAGTTTTGGGTTTCCTTCTCAGCTTCTTTAGGAGTTTGGATCCCCCTTTCGGACCAATCAAAAGCAACAGTTTTAATATAATGGATACTTCTGTGGCCGTTATCAACACAGTGTCCAATTAGATACTCAATTAAATCACTATTCATCCCCAAATCTTCGTATAGATATATAATGGTATCAACCTCAGTATTAGACAAGGTTTTGCCTAAGTACAATTCGGCAATATGTAAAATAGTTTTCAATTCAAAATCCTGATTCTTAGAAGCCTTCTTAGCTATATTTCTAGAGCTGCTTCTAGGTATAGAATCAAACAAAGGACTATCCGAGCTAGTTCTCTTATCTGTAATTTTTGGTTTTGTAGGAGGGTTTTGAGTCTTATTTACTGCTTTGGCAGATTTATGGGTATCTACAGAAGTTGTGGGATTAATATGATTTATTCTAAAAAGCTCCAAACCTACAACATTTTCATCGTCATCAATTTCAAGAGACAATAAACCTTCAGATTCCCAGTACCTAATAGCTCTAATAATATCTGTCTCTGTATTATTTAAACAATCGGCGATGGTGGGTATCTCTAGGTAGGAATCAGGGCTATCAATGTGTCTAAGAAGGAATAAGTAGACCTTAACGAACTCCCCATTTGCTTTTGGCATATGTTTGTCGATGAATTCATTGGTCAACAAAGTAGCGTTAGCTCTAAATCTATTTTTTAAAACTAATGTAGTCATGTAATTACCCTCTTCCCTGAGTATTCTATATTACAAAAGAGATGACTCCCACCCATGTAGGCGGCAAGCGAAAAGTCTGTCTCAGTGGTGGGTGCCATCTCCATTGTGAAACAGCCTCGGTTGGATGGCAGAGATTTGCATATGAACATGTCAGCATGGCTGACGCAAATCTCGCCCAAGTACGCCTGAGCGTACTTGAAAAAAATGCCTAGGCGATAAATATCGTACACCTAGCACACAAATGCAAATCTCTGCCATCCAACAGAGATTATATCTCAATGGGAGTCATCTCACACTGTGATATTCTCTAAGTATTTCTACGACATTATAGCATCTAATAGAGAGGGAAAAAAGCTCTTTTTTGTTGGTAACTTTTTGCAAATTATGTTGAAATTGTGCATAACTTTTACTTGAGAAGATTTTCTCCAATGTTTACCACATCTCCGGCTCCCATGGTTATCAACAAATCTCCTGGGAGACATTTTTTCTTAAGAAAATCTTCAATTTCTTCAAAGGTTTCGAAGTAATTTACATCCGTTCCTGTTGCAGCAATTTTAGCTAGTAAATCCTTAGAAGATATGCCAATTGTATTCTTTTCTCTAGCTGCATATATATCAGTTAAAATCAAGTGATCCACCTTTGATAACACCTCTACAAAATCGTCAAACAATGCTTTAGTTCTGGTGTAAGTATGAGGTTGGAAAACACACCACAATTCCCTGTGAGGATAATGCTCTATAGCTTTTAAAGTGGCTTCCACCTCTGTGGGATGATGAGCATAGTCATCAATAATATGGACGCCGTTAAAACTACCCTTATACTCAAAGCGCCTATCAACTCCACAAAAATCCTTTAGCCCCGCTTTTATGGTATCCATCCCCAAGCCTAGAACCTTGGCGGCAGCAATTGAAGCTAAGGCGTTTGAAGCGTTATGCTCTCCAATGACGGATAAAGAAATGTTGTCCAGAAGCTCTCCGTCTTTAATGCAATCAAAAGAAACTTGGCCTTGGTCATTATAAGATATATTTGAAGCAGTATAATCTAAGCCATCTGAAAATCCATAGGTAATAATATTACAATCTAAATCATTAGTAATGTATTGATAGTCTTTAATATCTCCGTTAATTATTAAAGTTCCATTTGGAGGGAGTTTTTTGGCAAACTCTTTAAAGGTATCCATAATGCTTTCTAAATCCTTGAAGAAATCAAGGTGATCCGCTTCAATATTAAGGATAATACTGATTTCGGGATTAAAGTCTAGAAAACTATTAGCATACTCACAAGCCTCAGTTATAAAAACATCAGAAGTCCCAACTCTAATATTGCCACCAATAATAGGCAGTATTCCGCCAACAGAAATAGTGGGGTCCATCTTGCCCTTTAATAGAACTGAAGAAAGCATAGAAGTTGTAGTGGTTTTACCGTGAGTACCTGAAACGGCAATAGGCATTTTATAGTTAAGCATAATTTGCCCTAGAAACTCTGCTCTAGTAAGGATAGGGATTTTCCGCCTGATTACTTCTTTAAATTCCTCGTTATCAGGACTTATGGCAGCAGTGTAAATTACGCAATCCACATTAGGGCCTACATTTGAAGCTTTGTGACCATAAAAAACTTTAGCCCCCAAATCACATAAATCTTGTGTTATAGGGGACTGGGTAAGGTCAGAGCCTGAAACAGTAAAATCTTCCATAAGCAGTATTCTTGCTAGGCCACTCATACTAATGCCGCCAATACCAATAAAATGAGCATGAATGGGATTACTAAAATCAATTTTGTACATTATTAATGACCTCAAAATCTTTCTATAATTAGGTATGAAAATCCCTTTGAAGTTTGTTGTCAAACAAAAATCCATCCGCTTGTATGATTATGCTTTGCAAATGGAGGGGGACATCTCATTCTCTGTTTTAAATCTTAATTAATTATACTACAAAATATTGAGGTAAGGAAGAAAAATTTGCTTTATTAATTAGACGTTAGCTACATAATGCTACGTATTTTTAGTTTGAGAGTCAAATCATCGGGGCGCTAAAAGGGTTTCTTTATACGCTTGCGAGGAACGTTTTTGGGGGAAATAACCAATTCTAATTCTTTAATTTGGTTACATTGTATATAATTTTATGGGTATTAAAAAAAGTATATATAACATGGATGGGGATATGCTATAATAAGGCAACTAGAATTTCAAAAAGGGTTGGCAATTTGACAGCGCGGATGTAGTAGTGTTAAAAAAATGACATATATCAGTAGTTAACGTATATGGAGACTTAATAGCTATATGAAAATGACAACATGGAGGTACAGCTGTGGTAAAAAAGGAAATGATTGCCATGTTATTAGCAGGGGGCCAAGGTAGTCGTTTAGGTGTTTTGACATCTAACGTTGCTAAACCTGCTGTAGCATTTGGTGGTAAGTATCGGATTATTGACTTCCCCTTAAGTAATTGTATTAATTCGGGAGTGGATACAGTAGGAATATTAACCCAGTATCAACCCCTAAAGTTAAACACCCATATTGGAATTGGAATACCATGGGATTTGGATCGTAGTGTTGGAGGAGTAACTATCTTGCCGCCTCACGAAAAGAAAACAGGCGGCGAATGGTATGCAGGAACAGCAAATGCAATATTTCAAAACTTAGGATACATGGAGTCCTTTAATCCAGATTATGTATTGATATTAGGTGGCGACCACATCTATAAGATGGACTATGAGGTTCTTTTGGATTATCACAAAAGCAAAGGTGCTGATGTAACTTTGGCAACTATTCCTGTTCCTATGGAAGAGGCAAGTCGTTTTGGCTTGGTTATAACAGATGAAGAAAAACGGGTAGTTGAATTTGAAGAAAAGCCTAAAAACCCCAGAAGTAACTTAGCATCTATGGGTATTTACATTTTTACCTGGGCTGTATTAAAGGAAGCCCTGCTAGAGTTATGTGAAATCCCAAACTGTGACTTTGGCAAACATATCGTCCCTTATTGTCACGAAAACGATATGAACTTGTATGCCTATGAGTTTAATGGGTACTGGAAAGACGTAGGGACCCTATCTTCATACTGGGAAGCTAATATGGAGTTATTGGATATTGTGCCTGAATTTAACCTGTATGAAGTCTTTTGGAAGATTTATACTAACAATCGAAATATCTCACCTCAGTACATTGCGAAAAATGCAGTGGTTGAGCGCTGCATAATTAGTAATGGGGCGGAAGTTCACGGAGAAGTTCACAGCTCGGTTTTAGGTAGTGGAGTGACAATAGGTGAAGGTTCTGTAATCCGAGACTCCATAATTATGAGTAATGTTGAAATTGGCGAAAATTGTATTATCGACCGAGCAATAATCGATGAAGGGGCTGTTATTGGAAATGATGTGTCAATTGGGATAGGATGCAATACTCCAAACAAACAACGACCTGATATATATGCGGCAGGTTTGGCAACTATTGCAGAGGATTCTTATGTACCAGCTGGTGTTCAAATTGGAAAGAATACAGTTGTAGTTGGAGAAACTACCTTGGAAGATTATGTAGATGGCGTACTTAATAGCGGCGAAATATTGATAAAGGCAGGTGAGAAATAGTATGCGAGCAGTAGGAATAATTTTAGCAGGTGGAAACAACAAAAGAATGAAAGAGTTGACGGAAAAGAGGGCAGCAGCAGCGATGCCTATAGCCAGTAGCTATAGGGCAATTGATTTTGTTCTTAGTAATATGACCAACTCAAACATACAAAAGGTTGCGGTATTGGCTCAATATAATTCTCGTTCCCTTAATGAACATCTAAATTCGGCCAAGTGGTGGAATTTTGGGCGCAAGCAAGGTGGGTTATATGTCCTTACGCCAATCCTTACTTCCAAAAATAGCTTTTGGTATCGTGGGACTGCGGATTCTATTTATCAAAACTTAGAGTTTCTAAAGAATAGCCATGAACCTTATGTTATTATCGCTTCAGGGGACGGTGTATACAAGATAGACTTTAATAAGGTGCTAGAGTATCACATAGATAAAATGGCTGACATTACAGTAGTTTGTAAAGAACTACAAAACAGTGATGACATTTCAAGATTCGGAGCTGTAAACTTAGATGACCAAGATCGGATTGTAGATTTTGAAGAAAAACCAGTAATGGCCACATCCCAAATGGTGTCAACAGGCATTTACGTAATTAGAAGAAGACAGCTAATAGATATTATTGAACGTTGCAATGACGAAGAACGATATGATTTTGTAAATGATGTTATTATCCGTTACAGAAATGTAAAGAAAATTCACGCTTACAAAATAGATGATTATTGGAACAATATTTCCACCGTTGACGCATATTATAAGACAAATATGGATTTTTTGAGGCCAGAGATTAGAGAATACTTTTTTAACCAAACTCCTAGGATACACTCTAAAGTTAGTGACTTGCCATCGGTAAAGTACAATCCAGGCTCAGTAGTGAAAAACAGTTTAATTGGCAGTGGAAGCATTATTAATGGAACCGTAGAAAATTCAATTTTGTTTAAAAAGATTTTCGTTGGGAATAATAGTGTTATCAAAAATTCAATAGTCCTTAATGATGTTTATATTGGTGACAATGCGTATATAGAAAATTGTATTATTGAAGGTAACGAAACTATCCGTGCTGACTCCAGATATGTTGGAGAAGACAGGATTAAAGTAGTAGCTGAACATGAAAGCCGATATACCATATAATATTCCAACTGCAACATGCAACTGAAAGGAGAAACACTATGAATATTACAGATGTAAGAGTTAGGAAAGTAACAAAAGAGGGTAAGCTAAAAGCCGTTGTATCTATTACTATTGACGATGAATTTGTAGTTCATGACATCAAGGTTATAGAAGGTGAAAAGGGGCTATTTATAGCCATGCCTAGCAAAAAAGCTTTAGACGGAGAATACAGGGATATTGCTCATCCAATTAACTCTGGTACAAGAGAGCGTATTCAATCCATTATATTGGAAAGATATGAGCAAGCCTTGGCTGAAGAGGAATTTTAATCAGTTTCGCAAAAGGTATATTTTTGTGAAATAGGGGTATTCTGTTTATAGGCTTAAGCTGTAATGAAGGAATGCATGTTTTAGGTGGTTACTTGTCAGAGATGAAGTGAAACTGTCTTTTTAGGTTGTGTCTGTTTTTTAGGCATGGCCTTCTTTACTTTTATTCAGATTTACTTTATACTTGGTAGAGGAAGCTTTACTAGTTGTCAAGGATGTTTCGTTGCAAAATAATTGCCAAGGTAGAACCATTGGATAGTTGCTATCCTTGTAACCTTCGAAGATGGCCAGTAAAAAGCTAACCGCAATAAGGAAAAGTGTGTTTTGGGAGAATGTAATGTCAAATTTTGAGTGGGATAAAACAGAAGAATATATCAAAAAGGTTATCGAAGATGCGGTGGATAGCCATGAATTTGATAAATTGAACCAAACCATTTCTAGTACTATAAATAGTGCTGTAAGTACCTTTGCTGATAGTATAAAAACAGCAGGGGAAACTCTATCAGGGGAAAATCGTTCATATCAAAAAGATGCAAAGAAGACCGTAGAAAGATATGTTCCCAAATATAGTAAGCCCATAAAAGTTAGTAAGAAACCCTTTTTCGGAGAGTCGCCATACTTTGCTAAGAAAACAGGGAGAAAAGTTGGTGGAATGTTTATGGCAATTATCTTTCTTGGCCTTGCCCTATTCTTTGTGCCACTTACTATAGACTTTGCTCTATCGGCAACTGTAGGCCTAGCAGGACTAATTTTTTTTGGAGGATTGGCCCTGGCAACATCGATTTTAGGTATCTCAGGAATTAGAAGAGTAGGTCAAGTAAACCGTTTTAATCGATATATTAGTCTAATTGGGGACAAGGAGTATATCGAAATTGAACGATTGGCTGAGGGAGCTAATAAATCCCGAAGATTTATCGTTAGAGATATAAGTAAGATGATTGGCTGGGGATGGTTTAAGCAAGGTCGTTTGGATACAAAAAAGGCTAATTTAATGGTAACAGATAATGTTTATGAAAATTATCGAAGGCTGTTAATTCAGATGGAAGATAAGCGAATCCATGAAGAAGTTGAGGCTATGAGAAAAGATGCTTCTCAATTAGATCCAGAGGTCCAAGAAATTTTAAGAGCTGGTGATGAGTATATCGAGAAGATTAGAGAAAGTAGTAAGGGAATCCAGGAAGTAGAAATTTCTGAAAAAGTGGCAAGAATAAAAGTGTTACTAGAACGTATCTTTAGTAGAGTTAGAGAAAAACCAGATACAGCTACAGACACGAGACGCTTAATGGATTATTACTTGCCTATAACAGTTAAATTGGTAGATGCATATAAGGAGCTAGATAGTCAACCTGTGCAAGGGGAAAATATAAAAGCTTCAAAAAGAGAAATTGAGTCTACCTTAGATACATTAAATCAAGCATTTGAAAAAATGTTAGATAGCATGTTCCAATGCACAGCCCTTGATTTGTCTACAGATATAAGTGTATTAAATACCATGTTAGCGAAAGAAGGGTTAAAAGGAAGCGCTTTTGAAAAATAACAGAAAATATGGAGGATGTGGATTTATGAATAACGATTTGAATAAGGATTTAAATAACGACGACATTGTTAAGGATGCTGATTTTGTGGAGTTGGATTCAAATGAAACCCCAACATTAACCCTGAATCCCTTCGGTGAAGAGAAGGAGCCAGCTGCTCCAATAACCACCTTGGAAAATGAGAAAAGAGAAGAAGTGCTTTTGAAGGAAAGCATTTTGACTGATGAAGAAAAGAAAATGGTGGAAAATTTTGCTAAAGAAATAGATTTAACAAATTCTTCTCAGATTATCGAATACGGTGTAGGCACTCAAAAGAAAATGGCTGACTTTTCCGAGTCGGCATTAAAAAGTGTAAAGACAAAGGATATGGGAGAGGTAGGAGAGCTACTTACAGGTGTAGTGGCGGAACTAAAAGGATTTGATGAGGAAGAGCAAAAGGGTTTTTTGGGGTTATTTAGAAGAGGCTCCAATAGAATAGATGCTATTAAAGCCAGATACTCTAAAGCAGAAACCAATGTCAATGAAATAGTTAAGGCTTTGGAATCTCATCAAGTACAGCTTTTAAAGGACATTGCCCTTCTAGATAAGATGTATGATACTAATCTAGCATACTTTAAAGAGCTTACTATGTATATACTTGCAGGTAAGAAGAAGTTAGAAGAGGTTAGGAATAATGAATTACCATTACTAATAAATAAATCCCAGGAAACAGGACTTGCAGAAGACGCTCAGGCAGCTCGGGATTTAGATGCTATGTGCAATAGATTTGAAAAGAAAATCCATGACTTGGATTTAACCAGAACTATTGCTATGCAAACGGCTCCCCAAATAAGAATGGTTCAAGGGAATAATACTCTAATGGTAGAAAAGATACAATCAACAGTTGTTAACACCATTCCTCTTTGGAAAAGTCAGATGGTACTAGCCTTAGGAGTAGAAAACACAGCTAAGGCAGCAGCGGCCCAAAGGCAGGTAACAGATATGACCAATGAGCTACTAAGGAAAAATGCAGACAAACTTAAAACATCATCTATTGAAGCCGCAAAAGAAGCAGAAAGAGGTATTGTGGATATGGAAACATTAAAACATACCAATGAGTCTTTGATTTCGACCTTAGATGAAGTTATGAATATCCAAAACGAAGGAAAGCAAAAACGAAGAGAAGCAGAAGAAGAAATGCAGCGTTTGGAAAATGAGTTAAAAACAAAGCTATTGCAAATACAAGAGAAGAATTAGAGAGGTGGAGTTACCCTTTGCATCTGAATTCTGATAGAATGCTACTCTGGGATTATTGTATGACAAAAAGATTTCACTAGATATCAAGGGTAAACAATGCCTATCGTAATGTAAAATACAACTTTATCTAAAAAACGGGCATAAATGGCAGGAAATATGGCTTTATAGGCAGAAAAGCCTTGACTTTACTGGGGAAAAGTTATAAAATATTCAGGCACGCATAAAAGTGCTTAGTTTTTTGTGTGCTCAAAGATAACATTGATTATCTGCAACCACTTTATGCAAAAATGCATAAAAACGAAAATCTATAGGAGGTAAAAAGAAGAATGCCAACATTTAACCAGTTAGTAAGAAAAGGGCGTAAAACTTCAGAAAAGAAGTCAACTGCACCTGCGCTTCAAAGAAGCTACAACTCTTTAAGAAAGCGTTCTACAGAAGCAAGCTCTCCACAAAAACGTGGCGTTTGTACAGCTGTAAAAACAGCTACACCTAAGAAGCCTAATTCAGCTCTTAGAAAGATAGCTAGAGTTCGTCTATCTAACGGTATTGAAGTAACCAGCTATATCCCTGGCGAAGGTCACAACCTTCAAGAGCATAGCGTTGTTCTTATTCGTGGCGGTAGAGTAAAAGACTTACCGGGAACCAGATACCACGTAGTAAGAGGAACATTGGATACAGCAGGAGTTGCTAACAGAAGACAGGCTCGCTCTAAGTACGGTGCTAAAAGACCGAAAGACGCGAAGTAATTAGTTATTCACAAACAGAACTATGATTATCGTAGGTTGCGGACTAAGTTATAGATATCCCGGCTACGAGCACATGATGCAAATGTTCATAGAAAGACACATGTGAGTACCGATGAATTAACATTAGAGACCTTCTTTAGTAAAAACTAAGGAAGCATAGTTAAGGAGGGAAGAACGTGCCACGTAAAGGACATACTCAAAAAAGAGACATATTAGCTGATCCAATATACAACAATAAGATTGTAACAAAGCTTATTAATAACATTATGTTAGATGGTAAGAAAGGTGTTGCACAAAAAATAGTATATGGAGCCTTTGAAAGGGTAGAAGCTAAATCTGGCAAGCCGGCTGTAGAGGTTTTTGAAGAAGCCATGGCTAACATTATGCCACTATTAGAAGTTAAATCCAGACGTATTGGTGGAGCTACTTACCAAGTACCCATCGAAGTACGTGCGGAAAGAAGACAAGCATTGGCTCTTCGTTGGTTGACAAACTTTGCTCGTAATAGAGGAGAGAAAACCATGGAGGAAAGATTAGCTAATGAGTTGCTGGATGCATCTAATAGCACCGGAGCGTCAGTTAAGAGAAAAGAAGATATGCACAAAATGGCAGAAGCTAACAAAGCATTTGCACATTTTAGGTTTTAGACCTAGAGCACTTAGCGAGGTATTTGCGAGGTTAGTGCGAAGGTCGTTGGATGACCTTGGCGAGGTATTTTCGAGCCTAGGGAATCGAACATCATTAAAGAAAAGTATTAACATGATGCTATCAAGTTAATGCGCAATTAGTCCAAGTAAATGCATGAGAAGTTAATAGCTTGACAATTGAACTTTGGACAAACGGGAGGAATGAAACTTGGCTGGAAGACAATATCCACTAGAAAGGACCAGAAATATAGGGATTATGGCTCATATTGATGCGGGTAAAACCACATTGTCAGAGCGTATCCTGTACTATACTGGTGTAAACTATAAACTAGGTGATACCCATGAAGGGACTGCTACTATGGATTGGATGGAGCAGGAACAAGAAAGAGGTATTACCATAACTTCAGCAGCTACTACTTGTCACTGGACACTGGAAGAATTTACAAAGCCTAAAAAAGGTGCTTTGGAAAATCGAATTAACATAATCGACACACCAGGGCACGTTGATTTTACAGTAGAGGTTGAACGTTCACTACGTGTTCTTGATGGAGCTATCGGTGTATTCTGTGCAAAAAGTGGTGTTGAACCACAATCAGAAAACGTATGGCGCCAAGCAGACACATACAATGTACCAAGAATGGCATTTATCAATAAGATGGACATATTAGGAGCAGACTTCTTTAGTGCTGTTGAACAGATAAAAACCAGACTTGGTAAAAATACAATCATCTTACAAATACCTATCGGCAAGGAAGACGATTACAAAGGATTAGTTGATTTAATGGAAATGAAAGCCTACATCTATAATGATGATAAGGGCGAGAACATTACTGTTGAGGACATTCCTGCAGAATTGGTCGATGAAGCAAATGAATATCGCTCAGAAATGATTGAGAAAATTTGTGATTTAGATGATGATTTAATGATGGAATATCTAGAAGGCAATGAACCATCAACAGAGGAATTAAAAGCAGCACTTAGAACAGCTACTTGTGAGTGTAAGGCTATTCCAGTATGTTGCGGTTCGGCTTATCGAAACCGTGGTATTCAAAAACTACTAGATGCAGTAATTGAGTACATGCCTGCACCAACAGACATTCCAGCAATTGAAGGTGTTGACTTAAATGGTAACGAAGTTGTAAGACATTCATCTGACGAAGAACCTTTTTCGGCATTAGCATTTAAAATAATGACAGATCCATTTGTTGGAAAGCTAGCATACTTTAGAGTATATTCAGGATCAATTGATTCAGGATCATATGTACTAAATGCTACCAAAGACAAAAAGGAAAGAGTTGGCCGTATTCTACAGATGCATGCAAACAAAAGGGACGAGATTGAAAAGGTTTATTCCGGTGATATTGCAGCAGCAATTGGCTTTAAATTCACCACAACTGGAGATACCCTTTCAGATGAGAAGCACCCTGTAATATTGGAATCAATGGAATTCCCAGAGCCTGTAATCGAGCTGGCCATTGAACCTAAAACTAAAGCATCCCAAGGTAAGCTTGGAGAGTCATTAGCTAAATTAGCCGAAGAGGACCCGACATTTAAATCTACCACAAACCCTGAAACAGGCCAGACCTTAATAGCTGGTATGGGAGAACTGCATTTAGAAATTATTGTTGATAGACTTCTTCGTGAATTTAAAGTAGAGGCTAATGTAGGAGCACCACAAGTTGCCTATAAAGAGTCATTTACTAAATCAGTTGAAGTTGATAGTAAATACGCTAAGCAATCAGGTGGTCGCGGTCAATACGGACATTGTAAAGTTAAATTTGAGCCAATGGATGTAAATGGCGAAGAAACCTACAAATTTGATTCAACAGTAGTTGGTGGTAGTATTCCAAGAGAATACATTCCGGCAGTTGGAGCAGGTATTGAAGAAGCTATGAAATCAGGTACCCTTGGAGGATTCCCTGTTGTAGGTATCCACGCTACAGTTTACGATGGTTCTTACCATGAGGTGGACTCTAGCGAAATGGCATTCCACATTGCTGGATCATTGGCATTTAAAGACGCTATGAAAAAAGCAGCGCCAGCTCTACTTGAACCAATTATGAAAGTAGAAGTTACAATGCCAGAAGAATATATGGGTGACGTTATTGGGGATATAAATTCTCGCCGTGGAAAGATAGAGGGAATGGATGATTTAGGTGGTGGCAAGATAGTTAGAGGCTTTGTCCCGCTATCAGAGATGTTTGGCTATGCTACAGACCTTCGTTCAAAAACTCAAGGACGTGGAAACTACTCAATGTTCTTTGAAAGTTACCAACAAGTACCAAAGTCAGTACAAGATAAGCTACTATCACATAGAGGTGATGAGTAAAGCTATTACAAGAGCAAAATAAAGTTCTTGATAAATAACATATAAATATAAAAAGTAACAAAAGGACTTGAAAAACTTGACACATTAAAATATAATCAATGTTAGTGAGTCAATATTCAAGTTAGGATAACTTTAACTTGTGCCAATAAGGCAATTATTTAAGAAGATAGGCAGTAGGTCTATCGCAAAGGAGGATATTCAAAATGGCAAAAGCTAAATTTGAAAGAACAAAACCACATGCTAACATCGGTACCATTGGACACGTTGACCATGGTAAGACTACTTTAACAGCTGCAATCACAAAAACTCTTTCTGAAAGAGTTCAAGGGGCTGGTAACGCAGCAGTTGATTTTGACAAAATTGACAAAGCTCCAGAAGAAAAAGAGCGTGGAATCACAATCTCTACAGCCCACGTAGAATATGAAACAGAAAGCCGTCACTATGCACACGTTGACTGTCCAGGACATGCCGACTACGTTAAGAACATGATTACTGGTGCTGCCCAAATGGATGGTGCTATCCTTGTTGTTGCTGCTACTGATGGTGTTATGGCTCAAACAAAAGAGCATATCTTACTTTCTCGTCAGGTTGGTGTTCCTTACATCGTTGTATTCATGAACAAATGTGACATGGTTGATGATGAAGAACTATTAGAATTAGTAGAAATGGAAATCCGTGAACTACTTAGCGATTATGAATTCCCAGGTGATGACACACCAGTTATCCAAGGTTCTGCACTTCTTGCTCTTGAAGATCCAAGTAGCGAGTGGGGCGACAAGATTATGGAGCTTATGGATGCAGTTGATACTTGGATTCCAAACCCACAACGTGATAATGACAAGCCATTCCTTATGCCAATCGAGGACGTTTTCTCAATCACAGGACGTGGAACAGTTGCTACAGGTAGAGTTGAGCGTGGACAGCTTCGCACAAACGACCCTGTAGAAATCATGGGAATCAGCGAAAAAATCAGAACTTCAGTATGTACAGGAGTTGAGATGTTCCGTAAGATTCTTGACTACGCAGAAGCAGGGGACAACATTGGTGCCTTACTTCGTGGTATCCAAAGAACAGAAATCGAAAGAGGTCAAGTAATCGTTAAGCCAGGAACTGTAAAATGTCACACAAAATTTACAGCTCAAGTTTACGTACTAACTAAAGAAGAGGGTGGACGTCATACACCATTCTTTAACAACTACAGACCACAATTTTACTTCAGAACAACTGACGTAACAGGAATTTGTATGTTACCAGAAGGCACAGAAATGTGTATGCCAGGTGACCACATTGAAATGACAATCGAACTAATTCACCCAATCGCTATGGAAGAAGGTTTAGGCTTCGCTATTAGAGAAGGTGGAAGAACAGTTGGCAGTGGTAAGGTTGCTAAGATTGTTGATTAATTTTTTTACAGTTTAGATAGTGTTTAGAGACATGTAAAAAGACTATTAAAAAACGAATGGGGGGTGTCGGGAAATAGCCCTCAAAAAAAGGAGGAGATATAAAAACTCAAAAAACGAGTTTTTATATCTCTTTTATAATCCCGTGGATTTCCATTTTAGCTAAAGTTATCAACAAAAAAGTTGCCCTTGTCTGTTAATTGTAATACATGTAAAAGTCAATACTTAAATGTACAGCTACTTAATTGCAAAAATACTCTACCCCAAATCCTGCACACTCATTTTCAGTAGAGCTCGTTCCTTACTTTGCTTTCTTCTACACCCTAGGTATATGGCAATTAAAACACATGTAATTATATTGAGTAGAACAAACATCAAAACAGCTTCCCCAACAATGGAAGCCATACTGGGTGTATGTACAACTTCCACTCCATTGATTACTCCTATAAAAGATCTTGCCTCCGGACCAGCTACCAAGATTCTGATGGGAGTAATCATAGAAAACCCAACCCAGGCAATGGGCATAATCAACCCTAGCCATTTGCCTTCGGATTTAGATAGAAATACTTGTAACACTAACGCCACTACACCAAAAGCCAGTAGCACTAGAAAAGGACCTGAAAATATTATTTGTGTTATACTTGTCATTATTCTTTTACCCCCTGTTTCTTATATTCGGAAATTAAAATTTTCGCAGTATCAAAGTCAATCTTATCATTAACAGCAAGGCGCTTAACTAGCGCCACATAAGGTTCGTTGGCGGTGTCCTCGCTGATTTGAATTTTTTGGATTAGCTTGTCTAGTCGTAATCGCACTGTTGGATAAGTGACATCGTATTGACCTGCCATCTCTTTTAGTGACCCAGAAGCAAGTAGAAACTTCTTGATAAAAGTCACATCTTCGTCTTCGAGATTTAGCATCCAGTCTGGAACAATTTCTATTGGCATAAGTGCATCCTCCTTTAACAATATTAAATATAACATTGAATAATATTAAAGTCAATACTAAGTTTTATTTTATTAAAATAAAATCTTGAAATGAGAATTTTCTCATTGCCAATGGATTATAACACGATAAAGTGTCGTTGATAGGATTTGATGTAGGCGTTAGGTTCAACTAAGAAAGAACTGAAGAAACGCTATTTTTGCCACTTAGCATAGAAGTATTAGACGTAATGTTAAACGAATTACTTATGGGGCCCAAGTTATCGAAAAGCAACTACAAAGAATATAAAATACTAGAGGCAAAAGGCAGTAATGGCTCAAGATTTCATTGTAAAATATATAGAAGTGCTGTAATATTAAAGTTAGAGAATATAGCATTTCCCTATTTAGAGAGATGAGTTACGATGTAGGAGTGAAAGCAATGGTAAAATCACTTGTACCAGGTCCTAAACAAGAAACCATAATAAAAAGCAAGCGACGTGTGCAAAAACATGGTGAAGTATTCACACCTAAGTGGATGGTTGAAAAAATGTTAAATGTTCCCGGCGTTAAAGAGGCATGCAATAGTGTGACAGCTATTTTTTTGGAGCCGGCAGTCGGTGAGGGTACATTTCTCATTGAAATATTAAAGCGTAAGCTGAAGGTGGTGTCAAAAAAACATTGCTCATCAATGACGGAATACGAGAATTACTCGCTCTTAGCATTGTCTTCTCTTTACGGGATAGAACTTCTGGAGGATAATGCTCATATCTGTATAATGAATGTGTTTAATACATTTTTGGACTGCTATACAGAGGTATCTAGCAAAATGGAAAAGCGCATAAACGATAAGGTACTTGCAAGTGCAAAAGTCATTATCTCAAGTAATATTAGGCAAGGAAACTTCCTCACTCGTCTTGCCCCTAACGGGGAACCAATCCGCTTCTCAGAATGGCAGGTGGCAAACGATTTATCAAGGAGGCCTAGAGTGATAAAGGTGAATCGTACGGAATACACACTTGATGAAATATATGAGAAGCAGGAAAAGGAAATCGGTTCAACTGCCAATCGACTTAATGTTAATCGGCAACTAACTATATTTGACCTCATGAATCAGGAAGCTGAAGAACCGCAAGATAAACAAGAGATATGCAAATATATCACCGTAAAAATTGTTGACGTATATAAAGAGGAGATGGAGGTTTACACCAATGAGTAATAGGACGAATATTAAATCAAATGTAGAGTTGTTTCCCAAAATATATGCCTATACAATCCCGGATTTATCCAGTCATGAAGGTTGGATAAAGATAGGTTACACGGAACGTGATGTGGAGACCCGTATCAAGGAACAGGTTGGAACCGCTGGGATTGCACATCGAACATTGTGGAGCTATGACGCTAGATTCCAAAGCGGTGGCGGTCTATTTACTGATCGTGAATTTCACAAGTACCTAAAGAGAAACAACATAGAAAGGCGAGATGGAACAGAACTATTCTACTTCAATGGTGATTTGGATAAAGCAAAGAGGCTGTTTCAAAAATTTGTATTTGCTGATGAGGCGGATTTAGACAGTTTCGGAGAGAGCGAATATGTATTGAGAAAAGAGCAGGCGGAAGCAGTTGACAAAACTCTCAATTATTTTAAATCCCACACTAATGGGGAGTTTTTATGGAATGCAAAACCAAGATTTGGAAAAACTTTGGCCACCTATGATTTAGCAAGGAAAATGAAGGCAAGGAATGTGTTGGTTGTTACAAACAGGCCAGCAATTGCTAACTCTTGGTATGACGATTATGAAAAATTTATAGCATGGCAAACGAACTACTTGTTTGTCAGCGAAAGCGATTCTTTAAAAGAACGTAACCCATTAAGCAGAGAAGAATTTTTAAGAAAAATTAAAGCAGATCTCGGTAATGAGTATGCACAAATAGTATTCGTCAGTTTGCAAGATTTGAAAGGATCCAAGTGGTTTGGGGGAGAACATGATAAGTTAAGATGGCTAAAAGGGTATGAGAAAAGACAAGGCGGAAAAACAATACCTTTCCCAATGGAATGGGACTTGCTTGTTATTGATGAAG
>JGI20163J15578_10000322_pt1 | contig 19883 bp, 16 predicted proteins | sample TergutCu122P1_FD_15578 | JGI IMG/M metagenome (IMG submission 15578)
AATGTGGATTGGGGCATCCCCGTGCCGGAAAAAGACGGCGTAAATGACCAGACATTTTGGGTATGGCCGGAATCCTTGTGGGCCCCAATGTCCTTTGTTAAAACCTACCTGGATTTGCAAAAAGCGGCTGCGTCGCTTCCCGAAGGAAGCGTAGCGGGGATTGATTCCCCGCAAAGCGGCGGGGTTTCATGCGAATCCATTTGCGGAGCAAATGGTGAGAGGGGCAGTGCGCCATTGAAATCGGAAACATGGGAAGACTGGTGGTTTAATGACGACGTACAGGTGTACCAGTTCATAGGCGAAGACAACGTCTATTTCTACGACATAGCGGGCATGGGCCTATTTATGGCACTAAACGACAGAGCCGGGCGCGACCGCCAAGCCAATTTGCCAATTGTAATACCAAACCGGCACGTATTTTTTGGTAACAGCAAGGCCAGCAGCAGCGGCAAAGTGCGCCCACCTGCCGCACACGAACTACTGGAATTCTACACTGCCGAACAGTTACGTATGCACTTTGGGCATATGGCATTACAAAACAACAGCGTAAAATTCTTCCCAAAAGCCCTGTTCAAAAAAATGTTCGCGGATGGAGAAGTACCAAAAGACCTTGGCGACATCGAAGGCTTTGACGCCACCTTGGCAGAAGGTAACTTGCTTACAAACGTGTTTAACAGGCTTGCCCGTTCGTGTTTTTATAGTTTACAGCAGTATTTCCCTTCCTGTAATTCCGGGCTTGCCACGGAATCTTCTGGCAAATTACCAACCGTAGAAATTTCCCCGGAAGCGAAAGAAGCCTGCGACAAGCTTATCGACGATTACGAATTTGCCATGTACCGTTTCGAATTTTCTAAAGCCATCGACATGCTGGACAAGTTCCTCCGCGATTCTAACAAGGTGTTTGATGCAAAAATGAAAGACGCGAAAACCAATGACGACAACGCGCTTAAGGCGCAAACCCTGGTGGATGCATTTCACGCAGTAAAAACCGCCACCATTCTGCTGCACCCATTCGCCCCGGAAGGCACAACACGCCTGCAGGAATACCTTGGCATTGGCGATGAGTTTTGGAGTTGGACAAATATTAAAGAGCCACTTAGCTTTTTCATAAATGAAGAGCATGAGTTTAAATTTTTGGAGCCAAGGGTGGATTTTTTCCTGAAGCACCCAAGCCAGCTTATGTAAGAAGAAATGTATAAATTTAAAAGGGGTATTTTGCGCAACTTTGATACAGGGATTATTTTGTACCAAGGATTGCGCAAAACCCGGGGTTTACATGTCATTTTTGATACGATAGTTGAAAACCAAGAGCCACTCATGTTAACTGTGAAATGCGCGAGACGTAACATTATCATTCACATTAACAGTCGGGTAGGAAGTCGCCCATTAGTTGAGTGACCGACCTCCTATACTACCGTGCATACCGTTCGGTACACGGTGGTTCACCAGTTTACGCCAAAGTCTTTTGGTAGTAACCAGAAAGGAATAAGTAACCCATTTTCTTTAGAACATCACTTTGAAGTGACCTTTTATGGATAGGACTATTGGCAGTACGCCCGCAGCCTTTTCTGGTGTTGGCAAAATCTAATATCTTTCATTCCATCTCCCTACACTAATTTATTGACAAAAACAAGTAATATTGTGCTTGCTATCCAGCATGTGTCAAGTTATACTTATTTGTGTTAGGGTGATGGTGCTTATAAAAAACTAAGGAGCTGATTTTCAACATGAACTTAAAACTAGACAGAATTACATTTTCACCTAATGTCATGGGCGGTCAGGCTTGCATACGCGATACCCGAGTCACCGTTTCACTTATCGTAAATATGCTTGCCAACGGCGCATCGTTTTCAGCCGTGCTTGAAGATTATGAATATCTGGAAGAAGAAGATATTAAGCAAGCCCTTAAATATGCCTCCTGGGCAGCAAGCGACCAGATGCTGGCGATATGAGATTTTTGGCAGATATGGGCATATCGCCGCGCTGTGTAGAGTGGCTCCGCATACAAGGTTATGACGCAGTGCATTTATATGAGCAGGGCTTGCATACACTTTCGGACAGCAAAGTATTGGAGAAAGCATGTTTAGAAAAACGTATTTTATTAACAATGGATTTGGATTTCGCACGAATTTTATCAAGTGCAAACGCGATAAATTTACCTCTTACCGTGGTATTTCGCCTAAGCGATCAGCGGCCACAGTGTATACAAGCTGTAATTAATACAATGTTACCAATTCTTGAAAAGTATTTTGAACAAGGCAATGCTATTTTATCTGTTACAGAAAATAAAATACGCATTCGACATTTGCCAATATAGATTTAAAGCCAGCGGACATCACAAATCCGCTGGCTTTATTAAGGAGCAACCGACTCTATACGCCCCTACACCCCTAAAACCCCCTTCAAAAACTGTCCTGTAAACGACTCTGCAACCCCGGCGACTTCTTCCGGTGTGCCGGCTGCAACTACATACCCGCCGTTTTGGCCGCCTTCCGGCCCCATGTCGATTATAAAATCGGCACTTTTTATTATGTCAAGGTTATGTTCTACCACAATTACAGAGTGGCCTTGGTCTACCAGCTTGTTTATAGACGCAAGCAGTACTTCAACATCGGCGCAGTGCAGGCCTGTTGTGGGCTCGTCCAGGATGTATAAATTATGGCTGCCACGCTTTATTTTGCCCAGTTCGTAAGACAGCTTCACTCGCTGGGCCTCGCCGCCGGATAATGTTGTCGCGCTTTGCCCCAGTGTCAAATAGCCAAGGCCCAAGGCATTCATTGTGCCAAGTTTGTGGCTGATTAACTTGTCCCCGCAAAAAAATTGTTGGGCTTCTTCTGCCGTCATTTCAAGGATTTCAGCGATATTTTTGCCGTTGTAGCGTATTTCGTCACATTCTTTGGAGAAGCGGCTGCCCTTACAGATGGGGCAAGGGGTTTCAATGTCTGCCATAAACTGCAGGTTGGTAACAAGGATGCCGTCGCCGGTACAATGTTCGCAACGGGCCCCGCCTTTGTGGGTAAGGCTGAAATCCAAGGCCGTGTAACCCCTGGCAGCTGCCTCGGGCACGGAAGCGAACAGTTTGCGGATACGGTCGTATACCCCAATATATGTGGCCGGGTTAGATTTACGGTTGCGGCCTATTGGCGACTGGTCTATGGTGATGATATTTTTGATGTTGTCGTAGCCGAAAATATAGTCAAGCTTGCCCGGTACAATGCGCGCGCCACGCTTTTGTACTTCCAGGTGCTTGGACAGGGTTTCAAATATTAAGGTAGACTTGCCGGAACCGGATACACCCGTCACGCATATGAACAACCCAAGGGGTATGTCGACGGTAATATTTTTCAGGTTATTCTGCTGCGCGCCTTGGAGGGTAATGTAGTCGTTGCCGGGCTTGCGGCGTGCTGCAGGCAGCGGGATACTGCGTTTGCCGGACATATACGTCCCGGACAGGCAGTTTTCGTCCGACATGAATTGTGCCGGGCTGCCAACGGTTATAATGTTGCCGCCATGGGTACCGGCCCCCGGGCCTATTTCCACAAGATAGTCCGCCGCGTGCATTGTATCAAGGTCATGCTCTACTACAACCACTGTATTGCCTATGTCCCGCAGCTTTTTCATGATGCTAATTGTACGGTTGGAATCCCGCGGGTGCAGGCCAATGCTTGGCTCGTCCATTACATAAAGTATGCCCCGCAGTTCGCTGGAAATTTGCGTAGACATTTTAATGCGCTGCATTTCGCCGCCGGATATGGAATCGCTGCGCCGCCCAAGGGACAGGTAGTGCAGGCCGATGTCCACAAGCAGTTGTAAACGGGAAGTAATTTCCCGGATAATGGAATCTGCCACGTCCTTTTGGTCCGGTGGCGTTTCCAAATTTACCAGGAAGTCAACCAATTCCGGGAACTGCATCGTGCTTAGCGTGTTAATGTCCATTCCGCCTACGGTAACCCTAAGCCGTGAGGCCTTTAGCCGTGAACCGCTGCAATCCGGGCAGGTTTTTTCAATCATGGTTTCCCGCACAAAGCTTAACTCGTAGAAATCCGAGTTGCCGGCCTTGCGGATATAGTTGCGGTACTCCCGTTCCAGTTCCTTAACAAACCCGGCAAAGGCCATCTTGCGGCCCACCAGCCAGTGTTTCTTGGTGTAATGGGGCGGGTTTATCATTTCAACTTTTTCGCCGTTGTTGCCGTAAAACAGCAGTTGATGAATGTGGTCCGGATACTGGTCGAAGGGCGTATCTAGGGAAAAGCCGTATTTAACAGACAGGCTGTGAAGCAACACCGCGCGGTAACTGTTGGGGGCTTGCGGGCGGAAAACCTGGTGATGCAACGCACCGCCGTTAATGCTTTTGTGGGGGTTTCTTACAATAAACCGCGGCTCTGCAATGTGGGAAGAACCAACGCCCATGCAGGTATCGCAGGCACTTGCGGGTACGTTAAATGAGAATTGATGGGGCTGCAGTTCGCATAATACGTAATGGTGCTGTGGACAGCCAAAGTTTTTGATTATATCAAAACCGGCGGCATCCTGTTCGCATTTTATGTCAAGGCGCAGCATTACTTCGTCTTCCAATGTGTTTACAATGGCTTCAATGGACCGTGTTATCTGCAAGAAAATTTCGCTTTTTACCGTCATCCGGTCCAACAGAATTTCTATGTGATAATCCCTGCCTTCGTCAAGTTCAAATGGCTTTTCCGAAAGGTCGAAGGGCTGTCCGTCAACAAGTAACTGTTTGTAGCCCTGTTTGCGTACGCGCTCAAATAAAAATTCGTAATCCTCACCGTACACTTTTTTTGTCGTTGTGTATATTTCCACCACTGTTCCCCTTGGCAGTGCCGTGATGTATTCTGCCATGCGGGCCGTGGATACAGGTTTTAGCAGGTGACCGCAAACGGAGCACTTGCCGGTACCTATTGTGGCAAACAATAGCCGCAGGTAGTCGTTAATATCTGTAACTGTACCCACTGTGGAACGGGGGTTATTGTTACTCTTCTTCTGCTCTATGGCGATAACCGGTGACAGGCCACGCACATAATCCACATTTGGCTTCTTCAACTGCCCAATGCGCCCTTTCGCGTAATTGGAAACAGATTTTAGGAAACGCCGCTGGGCTTCGCCATAAATAATGTCAAAAGCCAGTGATGACTTGCCGGACCCGGAAACGCCGGTGATAACCGTTAGCTTATCCTGGGGTATCTCTACGCTGATATTTTTTAGGTTGTTTTGCTTCGCGCCTATTACTTCAATAGCATTGTCCATATTTTGCTCCTTCTAAACCAGATAATACGATACTTCTTCCACTGTCAGCTTGCTGCGTTTAAACATCCTTGAGGGCAAGGCCGCCCTGCCCACCACACCTTTTCTCACAAGAAAATCCATGTCGCAGTACCCGCACTGTTTATATATTTGCGAAACTGTCTTTATCTCCCCATCCCCCAGGAAGCGCAGTATAGGTTCGCTCCACCATGGCATGTGCAGCGTCAGAAAGTTGTCAATTACGCTAAAAGCGTGACGGACATCTGCTACAGACATGGCCTTGGTACTTGGCACGACATACAGCTCATGCATTAAGGCAGGGTTAAGCTCTTGCGCCCTAAGAATGGACTCCCGCTTTGGCACTTCGCAGTGGGTAAGCAGTTCCATCTCTGCCACAGTAACGCAGCACTGGTGCAAGAAACGCTGGGCATAAAGGGGATTGTCGTATAGGGAAATCCATTTGTCCGCCTTGCGAACGTAGTTTAGCAAGCCTCTCATCCTGCCACGAAAGGAACGGGCCGCGTCGTCACTACCTATCCTTCGCACATCTTCAAAAAATTCCCGTATTGTTTCGTCTTTTGTAAACACAATCTTGCCCATACTTACAAGGCTGTGCATAAACTCGCCGCCCCGCCGCTGCTGATACTCTGTTTTAAACTTTGTAACCTCCGCTATGGAAACGTCAAGGTTAATGCCGTCTTCATCTACACGGATGTATCCAGCCGCAGGGGAACTGCCGTCCCGTACAATTAACTCTATGTCCATATTGCTTTGCTCCCAAACATCGTAATAAGCCAGGCTGCCAAACAGCAGAAGGGCAATTACGTTTGGGTCTTCTTTGATTTGGTTGGTGAAGCTTTCTAACGCGTTGTTGTACCGTTCTTTCTGTGTCATGTTTTTTCTCCTTCGTTTTATTTGAATTGGGGCGTGTTTCCGCTATGTTGCGCAACATCAATCTCAGCACCGCCACCTGAAAAATAAAATTAAAAATGCCCTATTTCTTTTGAGGATTGGCAATTTGCTTTTTTGCCAAACCCCTTTTGAAATAGGGCATTTGTTTATTTTGATTTTGCAATTTTGTTCGTTTAGTGCGTTGTAAACGCGGCGTAAAACTGTAATTTTAGGTGGCCTTCGCTTTCGACGCATAGGTGTCCTCCAAATGTAGTGTGGCTATAACAATACATTACACCAGGCGTGGTTGTCAAGCTATTCTCACCCCCTGATATCAGGGGGTAAACCTACACACTTGGCGTAATGCCATACGCTTTAAACTGATACCCGTCTTTTGGGACCCATGCCCACAACTCGTAATCTACAAACCCGCATTTCCTGTAAAACTCAACTGCACCGCCTACACAAATGTCGTCCGATTTATCTTTACACCGCCGTATTGTCTCTTCAATTAAAAACCTGCCGCACCCTTTGCCATGATACTCGGGCGCGACAAAAATCCAGTCTAAATCCGTTTGCTTCACATCGTTATCGTAGGCAGAAATGCTAATTGCGGCCAAACTGCCCGTGGCTTTGTCTTTGACAAAAAACCAAAGGGACGGGTCAAAGGCCGAATAGGACATCATTTTCTTAATATTTTTATCGTTTAGCCACTCTTTTCCGCCGTTAATTATTTCTGCGGCTTTTGCAAAATGCTGTTGGCTGGTAAAATCGAAATCCACAGCTTCATACAGCGGTGATTTATCATTTTTTGGACGGTAACTAAAGTCGTACCGCAGCCCCCAGGCATACGAGGGGCTAAAGCCCGTTAACTGCCCCTTTACGGAATCGTATAAATGGGCGGGCAAACTAATACAGTCGAAGCTGTTAAGCACATCTGCGGGGATGTGCATTTTATTGTCCGGCGAATGGTAAACCACAAGATGATTGTTGTAGACAGTGTAGCAGCAATCATGCTGCGGCAGGTAAAACGACTCGCCGTTTTCAATTAAATATTTTACCTTCCAATAGGCAAAGACAGCTATGCCCGGTGTTTTGGCAAGGAATAACTGTTTGTATTTTTCTAAAAAATAAGATGCGGATATTTTCATTATTGTCCCACCGTAACCAAATCCCTAAGCCTGTCCAGGGTAGCCTGGCCAATGCGGGATACGTTAATTAATTCATCTACAGAAGAAAACCCCCCGTGGCTTTCCCTAAACTCAATAATATTTGTTGCCAAAACAGGCCCTACACCGGGCAGTGTTTGCAGTTCTGCCACTGTAGCAGTATTTATGTTTATAAGCCCGTCTGTTTGCGCGGAAGATACCCCGGAGCGGGCAGACGCAGTGTCATCGTAAATAAACACATCGGTAATGTCGTCACCAATGGCGGGGATTATAATTTGCATGGCATCCTGCAAAAACGCCGCCAAATTTACCCGCGCCAAGTCTGCATTCTGCGTTTCACCACCGGCCATTTGCAAAACATCATCTACCCTTGCGCCGTAATAAAGGCTGTACACGCCGGGGCTGTTTACTTCGCCCACAATATGTACAACAATTGTTGTGGGTTCTTCCGCAATAGGCTCGGGCGGCATAGGCGGCAGCTCGGCCTCCGGTGCCGTGGGTGCGGGAATATTTTGTGCCGCAGGCATGTAAATAATATCCTCAGCTTGTATTATTCTGCCGCCGGATGTCCCCCGCGAAGCCATAAAAATAATACCCACAACAACTACGCACAGGCCCCCCAAAATTACGTAAATGTTGTCTTTGACAAATTCCAAAAAAATTTTCATTAGTACGCCCCCTAAATTATGTTAATTTGATTCGACTCGCAATCTTGCAATAACAATGTAGCGGTAATCCGTAAGGCCACGGACAGTTTCGCAAGTGGAAAGAATCAAAATACGGTCGCTTTTATCAAGCACAATGTCATTAGTCCAAAGTGACTTTCGCTGCAATTCCAGTATAAATTCGTAAAACGCCTCGTCTGTATGGAAATTTGTTGTCAGGTAGCAAAAATCTATATGGGTACGGAAAAACGAAAAGATATCCCATACCGTTTCTTCGTAAGGGGTGGTAAGCAGAATGTATGTGTGTTCACGGAAGAAATTTTCGTTGTGGAAGTGACGAATGTTGTGAAATTTACTGCCATCAAACATGTTGTGTCCGTAAATTAACGTGTTATGGTCGTTAAGGGCATACAGATCATTCTCGTAATCTAAGAATATTGCCCCGTGGACACTGCGCCGCAAACGGATGTCATGATAAAGATAAAATACATTGTTGCCGGTTTGCACAACAGGGTAAGAAATATTTGTGTCCGGAATTTCTATAAACCCTACAATATCCGGGTTGTCGTAATACTCGCGTAATTGAACAATGCGCGGAAGCAGCACCCTGGGCTGCGGTACATATTCTTCTGTGGGCTCGTGTTCACCTGTAGGCTCCGGTTCGTAAACCGGCGTTGGTACATCCGGTTCCGATGTTGGTGTGAGTGTCGGTGCTTCCGCTGTAGGCTGCGGGCGCGGCTCTCTAACAGCCGTTTCCGGCACCTCCACCATATTGCGGGAAAAATAAAATACAGCCCCTATTACAACCAGGGCAATAAAAAAAAGATATATACAAATTCGCTTAATTTTGTTTGACATTCGCTTTACAGTCCTTTACTTGTGTCAGAAGCTGTTCTCATATGTATAGTACAACGGCGGAAGGGAATATGTCAATTTCCGCAAAAATAAAAAGCATAAAACCGTGAAAACGATAATTCCCTATAGCGATTCAGAGCATTAGGGAATTATCGTTTTCGGGCATTCGACAGCCCCTGGTTACCAATAAAACTACCAGCCGATAGATTCAATCCATAAGCGCATTACCGTAGCTACTTGTGCCCGGGTAACAGCGGCTGTGGGCTGGAAGCGGTTTGCGGGATCGTATGGTAAATCGCGGAACACGCCCTGCATTGTTAATTTATTAACCGCGCTTCTGGCATAGTTGCTTATTTGGTTAAAATCGCTGTAAGTGCGGTCCATTAAAATGTCCAGTGTTTCGCTGCCAAGGGCGTTTTGGTATCTGTATAAAACTGCCGCAAACTGCTCGTTTGTCATTAAATCGCTGGGGGCGAATAAGCCATTATCGTGGCCTGTTACTATTCCGTTGGCAGCAGCCCACATTACGGCGTTGGTATAATACTGGCCCGCCGCAACATCCGGGAACGGGTTAATAAACCCTGTTATGCTAGGCTCGCCGGTAAACCTGTACAACAATGTTACAACCATACCCCGTGTCATTGAGGAATATGGGTCAAATTGGGTAGTTGTTACGCCCATTAACAAGCCACTGGCATGCATTGCCTGAACACCCTTGTAGAACCAGTCGTTGGCACTAACATCCATAAATGTGTTCCTGTATGCTTCAACGGTAAACTCTGCGGTGGCATAAATGTCATCCCTAAAATTAACTTTCATCGCATGGGTGCCTGCCGCCAAAGTATTCAAATAAGATGCTTTTAAGTGGATTGCCGTTGTACCCTCTGCGGTGCCTGCAGTTGCCACAAAATGTGTACCCGCAGTAAGGGCGTTTCCGTCAACTTCTACACTTACAAATGCTGCTACGTGCCGCTCCGCATAATATATCAACGGCATATGGCCAAATTGAATAAATGCGCTTCTGTTGTCTACAAAATTGCCGGGTACAAACGTATAAATTGGCGGCTCTATTGTAATCATTCCGATATCTGTGTCCCGTGTCCATTGGGCTGTTACTTGTGTGTCGCGCCTTACATTATTGAACGGCACATCCCAACCCAGGAAAATATATCCTTCACGGAACACATAGGGTTCTACCGCTGCCCCGCCCATTGGTATTGCTTGCAGCAATGCCCCGCCGCCAACACGTACGCCGCCATTAAGGTTAAATGTTACCCTTGACATTTGAGGTGTAACGGGGGTTGGGGGAGGTGTGTAAACCGGCGGCACAACCGGGGTTACCGGTGTGGGGTCAGGGATGTGGATAGGAGGAACAACGGGAGGTGGGGCAGGCGTGTAAATTGGCGGGGTAACACCAACGTTGTCTGTATCCGGTACCCATTGCGCAGTTACAACAATGTCTGCCTGCACATTGGCGTAAGGTGCGTCCCAGCCGGTAAATATATAGCCGGAACGAACCGCAATTGGCGCAACGGCTCCGGTACCTATCGGTACATATTGCACTAACTCACCGCCGCCTGTACGGACACCGCCCGCAAGGTTAAAGCTAACCCTTGCCACCTGTGGTGTAACAGGTGTAACGGGCGTCGGCATTGGCACTGGCTCAACTGCAGGTGAGGGTAAAGCCCTTCCCGTAAGGGGAATAATTGGGATACCGGCGGCAGGGGCTAAAATAGTCAAACCAAACAATGCATCTTGGTTTGGGGTTGTGGGCATGTTTCTGCCATAGGGCTGCAGGTACAAATATGCCCGTGCGGTTACCCCCATAGGCCCTTGTCCATAGGCAATTTTTGCGGTAACAATAAGCGTTACCGGCCCCGGTGTCATTGTATTATTGTCAAATGTTACGGCCAAAGATGCACCCGCAGGTGTTGCGACAGGCACGGTAGTTATTACCGTCGGCATTCCACCAACATAGGAGACGCTGCTAACGTAATCCAACCCTGTTGGCAGCAAGACAACAATTTGCGTCGCGGTGTAGCCGCTAATGGCACCGGACAGTAAGTTAAAGCCGATGGTAAAATTAATTGTGTCACCGGGGTATCCCCCGCGTGAGTCCGCAGACATGGTAAGGTTGGTTTCCGGCGGCGGCTCTACACTTGGTGCTGCCAGTAAAACAGGCCCAGACCAAAGTGCGATTGAAAGCAGAAAAACCAAAACCATAGCAATGCTTTTTCTTTTACGCTGTCTCATAAAATACCTCCTCATCTATTGGTAATGCTATATCCGAAATATACAAAATTGCCAAAGAATTGTCAATGTGTGACATTAACTTGTAAGACTGCCACAATTGCGTAACCGTTTAGACATAAATAAACCTAGCAAATATCAAATGTTAATGCTGTATTTTTGCATACAAACATTGCATATATGCTTGCGCTTTGTTATACTCGCAAGTGACATATTCTTAAGATTATGTCCAAGTTTCAGTATTCGGAGGAAATAAATCAATGAACGCCCAAAACATTAAAGAACAAATGACACGTATTCGCAATTTTTGCATAATAGCTCATATCGACCATGGCAAGTCTACTCTTGCAGACAGGCTTATTGAACTTGCGGGGGTTTTAACCCAGCGGGAAATGCAAAGCCAAGTGCTTGACAATATGGATTTGGAGCGTGAGCGGGGCATAACAATAAAAGCCCAGTCTGTGCGCCTGGTTCATGTTGCCCAAGACGGGCAAGAATATATATTAAACTTGATAGACACGCCCGGTCATGTAGACTTCACATACGAAGTTAGCCGTTCCTTGGCGGCTTGCGAAGGCGCGCTTTTGGTGGTTGACGCCGCCCAAGGCATAGAAGCGCAAACCCTTGCCAATGTTTATCTTGCCATGGGTAACGACTTGGAAATTGTGCCGGTTATAAACAAAATTGACTTAATAGCCGCAGAGCCGGAAAAGGTAAAAGAGGACATAGAAAACGTGATTGGGCTTGACACTACAGACTGCCCGACTATTTCCGCAAAAGCATCCTTGAATATCGAGCAGGTGTTTAACGCCATTGTAAAATCTATCCCGCCGCCGCAAGGGGACCCTTCCGCGCCGCTTAAGGCTATGATTTTTGACTCTATTTTTGATGCGTACAAAGGGGTTATCGTTTTTGTACGCGTAATTGACGGCGTGCTTAAAACGGGTATGGATGTTCACATGATGGCTACGGATAAAAAATTTGGCGTTGTGGATACGGGGTATTTTGGCCCGGGTAAATATATTTCATCCGGCATACTAACCGCCGGGGAAGTAGGATATTTTACCGCAAGTATAAAAAATGTAGCAGATACCGCCATCGGTGACACTGTAACGGAAGTAGGCAACCCCACAGCGGAACCGTTCCCGGGGTACAAGAGGGTAAACCCAATGGTTTACTGCGGTATTTTCCCGGCAGACGGCGCAAAGTACGTAGACCTGCGGGAAGCTTTGGAAAAATTACAGCTAAACGATGCAGCCCTTCACTTCGAGCCGGAAACATCTATTGCCCTGGGCTTTGGTTTCCGCTGCGGCTTCTTGGGGCTTCTGCACCTTGAAATAATACAGGAACGGTTAGAGCGGGAATACAACCTGGATCTTGTAACCACCGCGCCCAGCGTAATTTATAAAGTTCATCAGACAGACGGTACAACTATCGACTTGTCCAACCCTGCAGACATGCCGGACCCTTCCCGCATAAACTACATGGAAGAGCCAATTGTTAAGGCGGAAATTTTGCTGCCCACTTCCTTTATTGGACCAATAATGGAACTGTGTCAGGAAAGGCGGGGCGTGTACCTTGGTATGGAATATCTGGACGAAAGCCGCGCGATTTTAACCTACGACCTGCCCCTAAACGAGATTATTTACGATTTTTTTGATACGCTAAAATCCCGCAGCCGCGGGTACGCTTCTTTCGACTACGAGTTAAAAGGCTACGAACGTTCCGAACTTGTGAAGCTGGACGTATTGGTACACCACGAACTTGTAGATGCCCTGTCGTTTATTGTGTATTCTAAAACAGCCCAGGAACGGGGCCGCAAAATAGTTGAAAAGCTTAAAAAAGAAATACCGCGCCACCAATTTGAAATCCCTATTCAGGCGGCCATTGGCAGCAGAATTGTTGCCCGCGAAACCATTGGTGCCCTGCGCAAAGACGTTTTGTCTAAATGTTACGGCGGCGACATTACCCGCAAAAAGAAATTGCTGGAGAAGCAAAAAGAAGGCAAAAAGCGTATGCGCAGCATAGGTTCGGTAGAAGTACCCCAGCAGGCGTTTATGAATGTGTTGAAATTGGATGAAGATTAATGGACAGGCAAGGCATTTATATCCACATCCCGTTTTGCTTGCAAAAGTGTGATTATTGCGACTTTTTATCGTTTGAAGGCGAATGCGGCTTAATGGAGAAGTACACAAGCGCGCTTTTGCATGAAATGGAACAATACAAACTGACCGGGGTAATTGATACGGTATACATTGGAGGGGGCACGCCAACTGCGCTGCCCTCCCATTTATTATGTAAAATTCTACCCCCTGATATCAGGGGGTGGGCAGGACACATAATGCCGGGCGCGGAAATTACTGTGGAAGCAAACCCGGGTACTTTAACCCCTTCATATTTGGCGAACTTAAAAGCCCATGGTGCAACCCGTTTAAGCATCGGCTTACAAACTACCAAACCCCGGCTGTTAAAGGCCATAAACCGCATACACACCATGGGTGACTTTTTAGAAAACTACCACGCCGCCCGCTCTGCCGGTTTTAACAATATAAATGTGGACTTAATGTTCGCGCTGCCGGGGCAAACTGTACAAGACTGGCAGGACACACTGGAAGAAATAATTGCCCTTTCACCGCAGCATATCTCCGCATACAGTTTAACCCCGGCAGAAAACACGCCCCTGTGGGACGCACTGGAAAGCGGAACAGTTGTTTTACCCGGCGAGGAAACAGACCGGGCCATGTACCACATGGCAAGAAAGTTACTGACAGAAGCAGGATACACCCACTACGAGCTTTCCAACTTTGCGAAACCGGGCTTCGAAAGCCGCCACAACGTTAACTGCTGGCGGCGTGTACCATACCGCGCTTTTGGGTTGGGCGGGCATTCCTTTGACGGGGAAAAACGCTGGCACAACACAGAAGATATGACGGAATATCTGGCCGGTAATTTCCCGCCAAAGGATGTGGAGGTGCTAACGACCGCGGATAAACAAGCAGAAACCATGATACTTGGCTTACGCTTGATGCAAGGCGTTTGCGAAAAAAACATCCCGCATATTTACACAAATACTGTTACCGAGCTAAAAAATAAAGGGCTGTTAACCCGTAAAAACGGATATGTAAAACTAACGCCCCACGGTATGGATTTGGCAAACCGCGTGTTTGAGGCGTTTTTATAGGAAAGGGGACGAAAACCATTGGCAAAATTCGAATTTACCGTAAGGCCAATCAACAAGAATGAAATTGATAAAGTGGCAGGTTTAATCTCTGCCGGGTACTACAACGATGACTTTTTCAAATGGTCGGTGGACAGTGATGACCACCGGCATAAAATAGTGGCTGATTACTACAAAATATATCTTGGCGCGGCGGGTTGTGTGGCCCATGTGGCAGAAAGCCCCAACGGCATAATTGGGGCAACTGTATGGCTTCCCCATGATGTGGACGCAAGTATCTACGACAATATTGACAGGGCCGCGGGGATATACGCACCGCAATTCCGTGCGGTTGCCGACAGGTCCCACGACAGCGAGCCGCCCATAGGGCCATTTTACCAGCTTGTGGGCTTTGTGGTTGCCGCCGAAGCCCGGGGGATGGGTATTGGCGGCGCGATGCTAAAATACCACTTAGATATACTTGACACGCTGGGCATACCAACTTACTTGGAAGCCAGTACGCCTTACTTCGGAGGCGGCGTTTACGGCCGCTTCGGTTACCAGCAGGTGGGCGAACTGATGGTGTTTGCGGACACGGCGGTATTGTATCCACTGTGGCGGCCCGCTAAAACACCAAACCCTGTCGTGCGCTTTGGCGAGTACGATTGGCGGGTTTTAGAAACCCGCGGCACTAAAGCCCTGCTTTTGTCGGATAAGGTTTTGTGTTTGCAAAAGTATCACGATACATTTGAAGGTGTAACCTGGGAAAAGTCAGACCTTCGCCAATATTTGAACTCTGCGTTTTACGATACATTTACCCCCCTCGAGCAATCTCAAATTATAGAAACGAAAGTGTGCGGCCACAGTAATCCATGGTTTGTCACAGATAACGGCCCGGACACCATGGACAAAATTTTTATTTTGTCAGTGGAAGAGGTTGCAAAATATTTTGGCGACAGCGGGCAGTTGAAAGTGCCTGGCAACAAGTTTTTTATCAATGATATTTACAACGATGCCCGCCGGGCGGTATATGCGGACGATTCGCCCTGCAGGTGGATGCTGCGGACCCCGGGCAATTTCCCGTACTTAGTCGCCACTGTAACCACAGGCGGCAAAATAGCCGTAACCGGGGATTTTGTTAACCGCCAAAGTACAGAGCTTTTTAATGTAGGAGTTCGTCCGGCCATGTGGGTGGAAAGGTAGTCTCCAACTCTATATCCGCACCCAAGCTTTTCAAATCCTTTTCAATGCCTGCGTATCCCCGCTCTACATAATGGGCATTTTGTACTACTGTTTCACCTTTTGCCGCCAGCCCCGCAAGTATTAATGCCGCGCCGCCGCGCAAGTCTTGTGCGGCTACCGTTTCACCGTGCAAAAATTCCTTCCCTTTAATTACAAAAGTTCTGGCGTCTTTGGAAATTTTAATATCCGCACCCATACGGTTCAAATCTATACCATGGGCGTGACGGCTTTCAAAAACAGTTTCCATTACAGTGCTTGTGCCTTCGGCAATGGCCAGGGCCGCTACAATTTGCGCTTGCATATCTGTTGGGAAACCCGGGTGCGCTTCCGTTATTAGATGCGGTACAGCAGTTAAGCGCTTTGGTGCGGCAAGGGTTATGCAGCTTTTGCCGCAATGTATGTGGCAGCCCATTTCCTTAAGAACAGATAAAACCGGGACAAGATCCGCAGGGCAGACATTGTGCAAGCGTATGCATCCGCCGGTAATTGCCGCGGCTGTAAGGTAAGTTCCCGCTACTATACGGTCCGGCATAGTGCAGTGCGGCTTGCCCGTGTGCAGTTTATCCACACCGACTACAGAGATACTGTTTGTACCGGCACCGGTAACTTTCGCGCCCATGCCAACCAAAAATTTAGCAAGGTCTGTTATTTCCGGTTCCCGTGCCGCATTTTCTATAATGGTTTCACCTTTGGCTTTTACTGCTGCCAGCATTAGATTTTCTGTGGCACCGACACTGGCGGTGTGCAAACGGATTTTCGCGCCTTTAAGCTCCTTTGCTTCACAGCGTAATTTGTCACCGTTTATACAAATTACCGCGCCCATTGCCGCAAGGCCCGAAATATGCAGGTCAATAGCCCGTGCGCCAAGCTTACACCCGCCGGGCATTGCAATATTCACCTTACCGCACCGCCCAAGCATTGCCCCCATAAATAAAATAGAGGACCGCATTTTTCCAACAATTTCGCCGGGGATATCCGGTGACAATACCCCCGAGGAATCTACCTTAAGCGTCGTACCTTCAATGTCTATTTTACAGCCAATGCTTTTTAGTATTTCTATGGAAGCAAATGTATCTGCGATAGGCGGACAATTGTGTATCTCGTTTACACTTTCGTTTAAACATACAGCGGCCAATATGGGCAATGCGGCATTTTTTGCCCCGCCCACACAAAGTTGGCCCGCAATCCGGTTTCCCCCGCGGATACGGTATTGACGCATAGCCCTCACATCTCCCAAAATTTAGGCATGTGGTAGTGTATGCCCAAGTCGTGAAAATGGTGAAACATGCTTTTTATTATCAAATAAATGCTTCAAAGAAAATTTCATAATAAAATTTCCCAAAAAAAGTTTGCTATATTTCCGAATTTTGAATATAATTGACCACACCGACAAAAGTGCGGCTAGTTTGCGTATATTTGCACATGATTATTCACCAGAGGTTTTTTATGTTAATTTCACCATGCGTGTAGTTGCCGGAAGCGCAAGGCGCGTAAACTTAGCGGCCCCAAAGGGGCTAAATACCAGACCCACATCGGACATGGCAAAGGAAGGCTTGTTTAACATCCTGTCTGCACAAATCCGCGGCAAAAGATTTTTGGATTTATTTTGTGGCAGCGGTGCCATTGGCATAGAGGCATTAAGCCGCGGTGCCAAGGAAGCTGTGTTTGTAGAAAACGCAAAACCCGCAATTGCCGCAACCCTTCAAAATTTTATAAAAACAAAACTGGCGGAACCAAAACAGCTTTTGCAAATGCCTGTAGCGCAAGCCATAGCCACATTGGACGCAAGCGGCAACTCTTTTGACATAATATTTATGGACCCGCCCTATGACACAAGTTTGTTAACACAAACCCTAAACCAACTTGCTCAAACCAAACTGTTGTCCGATAACGGCATAATAGTTGCAGAAACAGACAAGGAAATTTACGAAGCAAACCCCGTAGCCATTCCAGTAAAACTTGAACTAACGAGTACACGGGTATATGGGCGCACTTGTTTCCTGTTTTACAGGTGGAGGCTAAACCAATGACATTAATCTACCCGGGCAGTTTCGACCCTTTAACGCTGGGGCATGTGGATATTGCGCTGCGCGGCGCAAAACTGGCCAAGCGGCTTATTGTAGCAGTGCTTGACAATACAAACAAAAATCCTCTTTTCTCTGCAGCCGAAAGGGTTGTGTTTCTGCAAAATGCCCTGGGACATATCGCCAACATACAAATAGATTCCTTCAGCGGGCTTTTAGCGGAATACGCCGACCAAAAAAACGCAACTGCCATACTCCGCGGCCTAAGAAGCCCCGGCGATTTCGAAACAGAGACCCGTTATGCCGTATGTAACAGCTTACTTTCACAAAACAACCTGGAAACCATTTTTATTACGGCAAGTCCGTCGCTTTCATTTATTTCAAGCAGTATAGTTCGTGAAGCGGCGTTTCATATAAGCAGCAACTTAAACGAATCTGCATTGCGCAGCATGGTAACTGCGGATGTGCTGGACGCGCTGCAAAAGCGATTTAAAGATTGTATTACGCCGCAAGACGGCATTAGATAGGGTGAATTTGAATGGACGCATTACTTGATTATTTAGATGAAATTGAAGAGGTACTGGAGACAAGCAAAACAATTCCTTTCTCCGGTAAGGTATCTGTGGAGAAGGCGCGCATCTTAGACATTATCAGCGAAATAAGGCTGCACCTACCCGAGGATATCCGCCAAGCTCAACGGATTCTTAACGATCATGACAAAATTTTGGCAGATGCCGAGCATAAAGCTATTGGCATACTTGAAGCTGCCGAGGCGGAAGCAAAGCTTATGGTAAACAGCCACGAATTGTTTAAACGCGCTTCGGAACAAGCTGCCGAAATTATGGAAGAAGCAAAGAAAAACGCCAGAGAGCTTAGAGCCGGCGCGTCTGCCTATGTAGACGAAAAGCTGGAAGATGCCGAAAAGCAAATGAAAGAATACATGGCAAACTTGGAAGCTCAACACAAACGGATAATGGCCTATTACACAGAAACCATTGACGTTTTGTACGAAAACAGACAAGAATTAAGACGCTGAGGAATCAGCGTCTTTTTATGTAATCAAAGGAGTATACGTATGGATTTTGAATGGATGACACCGGAAGAAGCTGCTAAAAAATGGGAATTAAAACCCGCCAAGTACAATATCTATGTACACAAGGGAAAATATACGGCGCGGCGCGCCTGGGCCGCGCATGGCTTATCCCAAAAGGTACACAAAAGCCCCTGGATGGCAGAACAAATGCGACCAAAGAGATAAGGGCGAAAATTGATGCAATAAAGGCAGCCGCAGAAGAGTAAAGTCACCTTCCGGCTTTTAACCAAGCGCATATCAGCGAAATAAAAGTATAAAGCATAACAATTGGTATTATACCTTGCATAAACGCGCCTACATCATTAAATGAAATGATACACCATAATAAAGCAAACCCGACAGCAATAACTTTAGCCCTTTTCCCCAGCTGTCTCGATTTTTTCGGGCTAAGCGGGTGGTTTTTATGGGCCACAGGTGCCATTACTACAACAGAGATTGTGCCAATAAAAACAGAGCTCGCTTGCAGCAAAAGACTACTTTGGTATATTGGCAGCAGAAACAGAAACAGCAAAGCCCCCAATGCCATTATTGATAAACATCTTTTATGTGTTTTTGCATGATAACCACCGGCATTGACCTGTATCATACCAAAAAAGACCAGAAGCAAAGCAACTTCCATACCGTAGCCCAGCAGCAAGCCTATTGAAATTAACAGCACGGCATGGAAGACAAAGCGAAGGTAATAACGCTGAAGAACGAGAGCGTATCGAATCGTGAAGTAGCCCGCCGAACGGGATTGAACCGAGAAACGGTATCGAAGTATTGGGAAGAATACAAACGCACTCGACACGAGTTGCAGACTCAAGAACCGGAACTAGACGCAAAACAAATGCAGGAGAAGCTGTTAAGTCCGCCGAAGTATGCAACAAAAGAACGCCCTAAAAGGAAATACACACCGGAAGTAGAAAACCGTCTAAAAGAGATTTTGAAGGAAGAAAAGCGAAAAGATGTGATATTGGGACAAGGTCACAAGCAAAGCTTAACCAATAAGCAAGTTTATGAGAAGCTGCGTGACGAAGGGGTGTCTATAAGCCAGTCAACAATCAACAACGCATTATCCTTGCTGCGAAAACGGCCCAAACAAGTGTATATCCGTCAAGTGTACGATTACGGAGACAGATTAGAGTACGATTTTGGAGAAGTGAAGCTTTTAATCGGTGGATTCTTAGGAACGTACCACATGGCGTTGTTTACATCATGTGCAGGAAAATATCGCTGGGTAAAGTTGTATCGTAATCAGAAAAAACCGGTGTTCATGGACTCCCATGTGCGATTTTT
>JGI20163J15578_10000323_pt1 | contig 19874 bp, 15 predicted proteins | sample TergutCu122P1_FD_15578 | JGI IMG/M metagenome (IMG submission 15578)
GGAACCTACGGGTGGTGGATAGACCATGCAGAAACAACGACACTTTTGATGAACCATATACGTTCGGGTGATGTAATTACAACCCAACCGGTTTACTTTATCAACGGAACAGCAGCCGAACATTCCCCGACAGACTGGGGTTCTACCTTCGTGCAAGTGGATTTGACAGAACAACATATGTGGTACATTGTCAATGGTCAAGTTGTATTTGAAGCTCCGGTCATTACCGGTTTACCGGGGAGAAGTCCGACACCTCAAGGGGTGTACTATATATTATTTCTAGAGAGTCCTTCGGTTCTACGTGGTCCACGAGATCCGGAGACCGGTAGATATGAGTGGGAATCACCGGTATCCTACTGGATGCCAATTACCTGGGAAGGGATTGGTTTTCATGATGCCACCTGGCAAACGCAAGGATTTGGCGGCCAGTTATATCGCACCCTAGGATCTCAAGGATGTATCAATATGTCTTTGGAAGCGGCGCGGGAATTTTTCGGTTTGATATCGCCGTTCACCCCTGTAGTCGTTCACTACTAAGGAAAGAAATTTGGAGAGATAGTCATTTATGTATGAGTTGATAACTCGTGAAGGTTTTGCGAAGCGTGCCAGGTATCACACGATTCATGGGGTGATTGAAACACCGGTTTTTATGAATGTGGGTACAGCAGCGGTAATTAAGGGAGCTGTAAGCTCTGATGATTTGCGAAATGTAAAAACTCAAGTTGAACTTTCTAACACATATCACTTGCATTTGCGCCCAGGTGATGAAGTCATTAAAAAGCTAGGTGGGTTACATAAATTTATGAATTGGGATAAACCAATTTTAACCGATTCAGGAGGATTTCAGGTATTTTCTCTCACCAGCCTACGAAAGATAAAAGAAGAGGGTGTTTATTTTCAATCTCATATTGATGGTAAAAAAATCTTTATGGGACCGGAAGAAAGCATGCAGATTCAATCTAATCTTGCGGCAACGATTGCCATGGCATTTGACGAATGCCCGCCGAGTACCGCTAGTCGTCAGTACATTACTGAATCGGTGGAGCGAACTACCAGATGGCTAAAGCGTTGTGTCACCGAGCTAAATCGCTTGAATGAACTAGAAGATACTATAAATAAGAGTCAAATTTTATTCGGCATCAACCAAGGAGGAATTGATGCCGATATTCGTGTAGAACACGTTAAACAATTGGTAGAGATGGACTTGGCCGGTTATGCCATTGGGGGATTGGCCGTAGGCGAGAGTCATGAGGCGATGTATCAAGTATTAGAAACGGTAGTCCCACATCTCCCAATTCAGAAGCCGACCTACTTAATGGGAGTAGGTACTCCGGAGAACATACTGGCGGCAGTTGAGCGTGGAATAGATTTCTTTGATTGTGTATACCCTACGCGCAACGGAAGACATGGGCATGTCTATACTAATGTAGGAAAGCTTAATATGTTTAATGCCATTTATGAGCTTGATGAACGTCCCATCGAAGAAGGTTGTTTGTGTCCTGCCTGTAAAAGTTATAGTCGCGCTTACATCCGCCATCTATTTAAAGCAAAAGAGATGTTGGCAATGCGATTATGTGTATTACACAATTTATTTTTCTATAACACGATGATGGAAGAGATAAGAGAGGCATTAGAGCAAAACTGTTTTCAGAAATATAAGGCAGAAAAGCTAAAAAAATACTTGAACAAATAGATTGAATTGTGTATGATAGAATTGGTAAGAATTGGACTACTTTTTAAAAGGAGAACACTATTATGGAAATGTTTCTGATTATGGGTGTGATGGTTGTGGCCATGTATTTTTTGATGATACGTCCACAACGAAAAGAGGAAAGACGCGTAAAAGCGATGCTTTCCACAATGGCTGTAGGTGATACGGTACTTACCAAAAGTGGTTTTTATGGCGTGATTATCGATATGACAGATGAAGATGTTATTGTAGAGTTTGGAAACAATAAGAATTGCCGTATTCCCATGCAACGAGGTGCGATTGCCCAGATCGAGAAACCAGATGCAGAATAAGTGACGAGCGTAATGGAACCGGAGGCAGGCGCTTCCGGTTTTGTGTAATCGAGTAGGAGGCGTTTTCCGGCTTTTCTACTCTGGGCAGATAAAATTATCTGATAGGATACTTGTAAAAGTTTCAGGAGTGTTGATTTAGAGGAGACATTGATGCATTTGAAGATTGGCGTTATCCAAGGAGATGGCATTGGACCGGAAATTGTCAAAGAAGCCATAAAGGTATTAGATAAAGTAGCTGAAAAGTACGGACATTTGCTGATTTATCAAGAGTTGTTGCTTGGCGGTTCATCAATTGATGTGCATGGAATTCCTCTTACTGAAGAGATGATAATTCAGGGGAAGACCTGTGATGCAATTCTAATGGGTTCGATTGGTGGTGATCCAAACAAATCTTCTTGGTACCAATTACCTCCGGAAAAACGCCCGGAAGCGGGCCTTTTGGGAATTCGCAAAGCATTTAACCTTTTTGCAAATTTAAGGCCGGCAAGATTGTATCAAGATTTGCAACACGCTTGTCCGTTAAAGCAAGAAATCATTCAAGATGGTTTTGACATGATGATTGTCCGAGAACTAACCGGTGGATTGTATTTTGGTAAACGGAAAACTTTTGTAAATGATGGCGTATTAACCGCTGTGGATGAGTTGATTTACACAGCCGAGGAAATCCGGCGAATTGCCGTATGTGCTTTTGAAATAGCGACAAAGCGACGGGGTAAAGTCACCAGCGTGGATAAAGCCAATGTCTTAGATTCTTCGAGATTGTGGCGTGGTGTCGTGGAAGAAGTTCATGAAATGTATCCACAAGTAGAATTGGAGCATATGTTAGTGGACAATTGTGCTATGCAATTAGTTAGAGAGCCAAGGCAGTTCGATGTACTTCTAACCGAGAATATGTTTGGTGATATTTTGTCGGATGAAGCCAGTATGCTGACAGGTTCTATCGGAATGTTGCCTTCCGGTAGTATCAATGAGACCAAGTTTGGCCTGTATGAACCCGGTGGTGGTTCCGCGCCGGATATTGCCGGGTTAGGTATTGCCAATCCAATCGCCACCATTTTGTCTGCGGCAATGATGTTGCAGTACTCCTTCGACCTAGATAGAGAGGCCCAGGCGATAGAAGAGGCTGTAGAAGCAGTGATTAAAGAAGGATATCGAACCAAGGATATTATGACCAAGGATCAAGTTTTGTTAAATACTGTGCAAATAGGAGATAAGATTTGTGAGAGGATAAAATAATCCTTTTGTCCTTTTGTCAGAGTACAGATTAAAGAAACCATGAGAAATTGGTCACCGGTACAGTGTCTTTTAATAAAGTTAACAAGAAGGAGATCGATATGGAAATGAAAGCAGTAAAGAAAAGCGACAATATTACGAAGGGGATTGGTCTGGCGCCCCATCGTTCCTTATTAAAATCGTTGGGAATGACCGATGAAGAGATGAAGAAACCAATGATTGGAATTGTAAGCTCTCACAACGAGATTGCCCCGGGTCATGTGAATATTGACAAGATTGCTGACGCAGTGAAGATGGGCGTAGCCATGGCAGGAGGTAATCCGGTAATGTTTCCGGCGATTGCTCTGTGTGATGGTTTAGCAATGGGCCATATTGGGATGAAGTATTCTCTCATCACGAGAGATCTTATTGCCGATTGCACAGAGGCGATGGCCATTGGTCATCAGTTTGATGCCTTGGTAATGATTCCAAACTGCGATAAGAATGTCCCCGGTCTATTAATGGCGGCGGCGAGAATTAATGTGCCGACCATCTTTGTTAGTGGTGGACCAATGTTGGCCGGTAAGGTGAACGGGAAGAAGATTAGTTTATCGGATATCTTTGAAGCCGTTGGTGCTCATGCAGCAGGAAAGTTAACTGACGATGAAGTGTTGGACATCGAGGATAATGCTTGTCCCACCTGTGGCTCTTGTGCAGGCATGTTTACTGCCAACAGCATGAATTGTTTGACCGAAGCTTTGGGGATGGGATTGAAGGGCAATGGAACCATCCCGGCAGTTCATTCTAGAAGAATTCAACTGGCCAAAGAGGCCGGGAAGCAGGTGGTTGAATTGTGGCGACAAAACATTCGCCCCAGTGACATCATGACCGAAAAAGCGATCATGAATGCAGTAACTGTAGATATGGCCTTAGGATGCTCCACAAATAGTATGTTGCACATTCCGGCCATCGCTCATGAGATTGGCATGGAGTTTCAGTTAGAATCTGCCAATGCAATAAGCGAGAGAACGCCAACCCTATGTCATCTTGCTCCCACCGGAAGAACCTACATTGAAGATTTGGAGGAAGCCGGTGGTGTCTTGGCAGTAATGAACGAATTAAATAAAAAGGGATTGCTGTACACCGATTGTATTACCGTTACCGGCAAAACCATTGGAGAAAATATAGAAGGCTGTACCATCAGAGATTCAAGTGTCATCTACCCCATTGACCGGCCTTATAGCGAGAAAGGTGGTATTGCTGTATTAACGGGCAATCTGGCACCTGATGGCAGTGTGGTAAAACGTTCTGCCGTAGTACCTGAAATGTTAGTTCACGAAGGTCCCGCCAGAGTCTTTGAGAGTGATGAAGAGGCCACCAAGGCGATTACTACCGGACAGATTAATCCCGGTGATGTTATCGTCATCCGTTATGAAGGCCCCAAAGGTGGACCGGGAATGCGAGAGATGCTAAATCCTACCGCCGCAATTGCCGGTTATGGTTTAGGCGAAAGCGTGGCCTTGATTACAGATGGACGTTTTAGTGGTGCTTCCAGGGGCGCTTCTATTGGTCATATATCTCCCGAAGCCGCCGTAGGAGGCCCGATTGCTTTAGTAGAAGAAGGGGATTTGATTCAAATCAACATTCCAAAGTTTCAGTTAAACGTCGCCGTATCAGAAGAAGAATTGGCTCGGCGAAAGGATTCTTGGAAACCGAGAGATCCTTCTGTTACCACCGGTTCTCTAGGAAGGTATGCTAAGATAGTTACCTCCGGAAATCGAGGCGCGATACTGGAAATTTAAAATACGATACTAGGGAGGTCAATCATGCAGCTAACAGGAGCAGAAATCTTAATTGAATGCTTAAAAGAGCAGGGAGTAGATACTGTATTTGGCTATCCGGGCGGTGCAATCCTAAATGTATATGATGCTCTATATAAACATCAAAAGGATTTATTTCATCTGCTAACCTCCCACGAGCAAGGTGCTGCCCACGCTGCGGACGGATATGCCAGAGCAACCGGAAAGGTGGGTGTGTGCTTAGCAACTAGTGGGCCGGGTGCGACGAACTTGGTAACAGGTATTGCCACGGCCTACATGGACTCCAGCCCGATTGTTGCGATCACTTGTAATGTAGCTGCGCCACTGCTGGGAAAAGATAGTTTTCAAGAAGTTGATATAACCGGGATAACCATACCGATAACCAAGCACAATTATATTGTTAAAGATATAAATCGTTTAGCCGATACGATTCGGCAAGCATTTTTAATCGCAAAACGTGGTCGTCCGGGTCCCGTCCTGATTGATATTCCAAAGGATATCACGGCGGCTAAGGCAAATTATGAAAAGGTTGAATCAATTCATTCAAGCGAGATACCTAAGCATTTGTCATCTTCTGCGGAACAACTGCGAGCAATAAATGTCAATGAGGAAAATTTAATACTCGTAGATGAGGGAGAAATTCAACAAGGATTAGCCTTAATCAAGGCTTCAAAGCGTCCATTTATTTTGGTGGGGGGAGGTGTAATCTCCTCCGGCGCGAGTGAAGAATTAATTGCCTTTGCCGATAAAATAGACGCACCGGTCACCGATTCCTTGATGGGTAAGGGGGCATTTCCCGGCACCCACAAGCGATACACCGGAATGCTTGGAATGCATGGAACTAAAGCATCCAATCTAGGGGTGAGTGATTGTGACTTGCTAATTGTAATCGGCGCACGTTTTAGTGATCGGGTAATCGGCAATGCTGATAAATTCGCCGAAGAGGCAAAGATTCTACAAATTGATATAGATCCGGCGGAAATGGATAAGAATATTTCCATTGATGTAGGAATTGTGGGAGATGTCAAGGCCGTTCTGGCAAGATTGTTACAAGAATTGAAACCACAATCGCACGAACAATGGATGGGTGAGATTCAAGGTTACATGGAAAATTATCCATTACGATATGATAAAAGCAAGCTATGCGGACCTTATATTGTGGAAGAGGTTTACCGACAAACGAAAGGCGATGCGATTATTACTACGGAAGTAGGGCAACATCAGATGTGGGCGGCGGGGTTTTATAAATATACTCGTCCACGAACATTTCTATCTTCCGGTGGCCTTGGCACAATGGGATTCGGTCTGGGTGCATCGATTGGAGCAAAAGTAGGCTGTCCGGATCAAAGAGTAATAAATATTGCCGGCGATGGATGTTTTCGAATGAATATGAACGAAATTGCTACCGCCGTACGATATCAAATTCCGATTATTCAAATCGTTGTGAACAACCACGTGCTAGGAATGGTAAAACAATGGCAGAATCTGTTTTACGAAAAAAGATACTCCGCAACTATTATTCAAGATAAAGTTGATTTTGTAAAAATTGCTGAAGCAATGGGGGCAGTGGGAATACGCGCCACTACCCCGGACGAATTTCGCGAAGCTCTTGCCTTAGCTTTAACTTTAGAACAACCGGTGGTTGTAGATGCAGAGGTGAGTTGTGAGGATATGGTGTGGCCAATGGTAGCACCGGGAGCATCGATTCGTGAGGTGCTAGAAAATGAATAACTGTTCAGAAAAGAAATGCCTTATTAGAGGAACCTTTACTGGATTGTTTAATAATCTAGAGTACTCGAAGAAACTAAGCCATAAAGATATGGACAAGGAAGTTTCTAAGGGTATTCCCAAAGAGTATTCCCGGAAACTCTTTGTACGTAGATTTGTGTGATGATTTTTTGTCAGATGTGCACAAATTTGTGAGGCGTACGGGGAGCGTACATTGAATGAAATTGTGTGCAACCGGCGGAAAATCAACCACAAAGATGCGTGCAAGGGAGTTTTTGAGAGTGTTCCCAAATAAAAAGGAGGATATTTAGATGAGCAAAGTGTACAATTTTTCAGCAGGACCAGCAGTATTACCAAGAGAAGTGCTACAAAAAGCAGCCGATGAAATGTTAGATTACCAAGGAAGTGGCATGTCAGTTATGGAGATGAGCCACCGCTCCGCTGTATATGAAAGCATCATTACCGCTGCTGAAGCAGATCTACGAGAACTATTACAGGTTCCCGAAAATTACCACATTTTATTTTTACAAGGTGGTGCGTCTACTCAATTTGCGATGATTCCCATGAATCTGATGAAAAACAAGGTGGCAGATTATGTTGTNACCGGAGAGTGGGCTAAAAAAGCGGCCGCCGAAGCTTCAAGATANGGAACCGTCAATGAGGTGGCATCATCCGCTGACAAAACTTTTTCTTATATTCCTGATTGTTCAGATTTACCAATTTCTGAGGATGCAGANTATCTTCATATCTGTGAAAACAACACAATTTTCGGAACTAGATATACTGAATTACCAAATACGAAGGGAAAGACGTTGGTTTCCGATATGTCATCTTGTATCCTATCNGTACCTATTGATGTATCAAAATATGGACTTATCTANGCCGGAGCACAAAAAAACATTGGACCGGCCGGGGTAACCATCGTNATNGTTCGGGATGACCTGTTAACAGGAACGATGGAAGGCACACCAACGATGTTGGATTATCGAACTCATGTGAAAGCTAAGTCGATGTACAACACACCACCGGCTTACAGTGTATATATTTGCGGATTGGTATTTAAGTGGTTAAAAGAAAAAGGCGGACTTGAGGCAATGAAAGAAATCAACGAAAAGAAAGCCGCGGTTCTATATGATTTCTTAGATTCCAGTAATTTGTTCAAAGGAACTGTAGTAGTAAAAGATCGTTCTTTGATGAATGTGCCTTTTATTACCGGTTGTGATGAATTAGATGCCAAGTTCCTAAAAGAGGCAAAAGTGGGCGGGTTTGAGAATTTGAAAGGACACCGTTCGGTAGGTGGTATGCGTGCAAGTATTTACAATGCAATGCCAATCGAAGGAATAGAAGCGTTAGTGGCCTTTATGACAAAATTTGAAAAGGAGAATGGATAAAATGTTTAAATATCATTGTTTAAATCCCATTGCAGAGGTGGGTACCTCCAGGTTAGGAAGTAATTATGCAGAAACAGCTGATGTTTTAGAAGCAGATGCCATTCTTGTTCGCAGTGCTTCTATGCATGAGATGGATTTTTCATCGAATTTGAAAGTGATTGCCAGAGCCGGTGCCGGCGTAAATAACATTCCTTTGGCAGATTGTGCGGCGAAAGGAATTGTGGTGTTTAATACTCCGGGAGCCAATGCCAATGGGGTAAAAGAATTGGTTGTAGCCGGGATGTTACTAGCTGCTCGGGATATTGCCGGTGGTATTCAATGGGTAAATAGTTATGATGAAGATGGGGATATCGCTAAGGTCACAGAAAAGAAGAAGAAAGCTTTTGCCGGAACAGAAATTCAAGGGAAAAGGCTTGGGGTGATTGGTCTTGGAGCGATTGGACTATTAGTAGCAAATGCGGCCCTTGGTTTAGGCATGGAAGTAGTCGGATACGATCCATTCTTGACGGTTGGTTCAGCGTGGAAGTTGTCGCCGGCAGTACAACAAGTGAAAACGGTTGAGGAAATTTATCAAACCTGTGATTACATTAGTGTTCATGTACCGGCGTTACCGGATACCATTGGTTTTATTAACAAAGACGCGATTGCTTTGATGAAAAATACCGTTACCATCCTAAATTTCTCACGGGATAGTTTGGTGAATAGTGCGGATATGATTGAAGCTTTAAATGCCGGTCAAGTTAAAAACTATGTGGTTGACTTCCCAACGGGTGATTTCGTTGGCGTAAAAGGTGCGATTTTGATTCCTCATTTAGGAGCTTCTACCGAAGAATCAGAAGATAACTGTGCGATGATGGCGGCCGGTGAGATTAAAGATTTCCTAGAAAATGGAAACATTCTTAATTCAGTAAACTATCCGGATTGCGATTTGGGGCCTAAAAGTGCCGGTGACAGAGTGACTGTTCTTCATCGGAATTGTCCTGAAATATTAGGTCGGTTGACTGCTGTTTTGACAGAAAAAGGGGCAAACGCTTCCGGTGCGATCAGCAAAAGCAGAGGTGAATACGGGTATACAATCCTAGATTTGCCGAGTGCTGCGTCTGCGGATTTAGAAGAGCAGTTGTGTAGTGTTGAGGGCGTAGTGCGCGTAAGAATTATATCTTAACATTCTCAGCTTATATCTGATTTTCTACCGGGATTCGGGTGTCAAGAGGATTGAGCACTCGAATCCCGGTAAAAAAGGAACACGATAAAGGTTACCCTTGAATGGTGGATCAATCTACTGGTTAAAGGTAACCTTTTAGCTATGCAAAGAGGGACGTAATGAGTGTACAAGGATATTGACAAGTGTCTGCGCATCGTATACAATAATACGCGTATCGCATTGTCGTATTTTGAAAGGAGTAGCTCTGTCATGGAAAATTATCAAGATAGTTCCCTTAGTCATCGTGTATATCAGAAAATTCGTGATGGCATTTTGGAAAGACGATATAAAGAGAATGAGGAATTGAAGGAAAGCACTTTAGGTAAAGAATTAGGTGTTAGTCGGACCCCGGTGCGTGAAGCATTGCGACAACTGGAGCTGGAAGGATTGGTAACGATTGTACCCAATAAAGGAGCGTATGTTACCGGTATATCGCCGAAAGATGTGAAAGATATCTATGCGATTCGATCTACCTTAGAGGGATTAGCAGTGCGCTGGGCTATTGAACATATTACCCCCGGGCAGATCGTTGAATTAGAAGAGATTTTGATGTTGTCAGAGTATCACCTTAAAAAAGAGAATAATGCGGAACAGATTATGGAGCTGGATAGTAAATTTCATGGCATATTATACGCCGCTTCCGGGAGTCGTATTCTCCAAAATTTGCTGTCAAACTTTCATGATTATATTAAAAATACCCGCATGAACTCTGTGGTTACAGAAGATCGCGCCAGGAGATCCATTCGTGAACATCGGCAAATTCTGCGGGCAATACAAGATGGAGACATGGATATGGCGGAACAGCTTGCTAACGAGCACATTTGGCAGGTGATTCAGAATTTACGAAGATTCAGCTATGGAGATTAACTGATTAATAAGGCACCGAAATAGGTGACTGTATTTGCTCCGTTAATATAGTTGATTCCGGCAGCTTTGGCTAGTTCATTGACAAACAGCCCATATCCTTCTAAGGAACCGTGCACCATTTCAGGAAAACGACAAGGGCTATGCGGATAAGTACACGATTCACATATTCCACAACCTTCATTAGCTAATATAAGATAGTCTGTTAGGTGTGGTTCAATTAGTTCTTCCAGCCTTCTTGCTACCCTTTTGAAATCGTTCATGCCCTCGGTCATTCCCTCGAAATCAAAGGAATCTTCTAAGTCGTACTTGACAGAAAAGAGGAGCATTTTCTTGTATTTCAAGCACCTTTCCTTGCACTCTCTTACGGTACCAATTGCAGGTGGGCAGGCCCATGTTTTGTTATACATTTGACAAATGTTGTTTTCGCACATTTTCCGCACTTCATCAGAAAATTGTAACTGATTGGTATCAATGAATCCATGTTGAAATATACCGGCTTCTGCCAGAAGGTTGGAGATGTTTTTGTACATATAATTCCTCTTTTCTTAAGTTGAGCACTCTTGGAAACTCTCTTGCCCGCTCAGGATGCACACTTCAGCGATACGAAATAGTCGCAAAAGCGACCGCCGAAGGCGCAAGAGACCACGAAGATTAAGCCTAGCGAGGTAGCATGACAGGTCAGACTCTATTGTACTGAGTCCTCAGGTTAGTTGTTCCCACACTTCATATAAGTTTTGTAATTCTTGATCGTTTTGATTTTTTTGAAGAATTAGCGCTTCACATTTTATGGGATCAGAATATACTTCTTCCAAGGTTAACTGAAGATCAATTTCAGTATTTTCGGCCTCTAATTGATGAATTCTGTCTTCAGTTTTCTTCAAATCATTTTGCCGTTTACGTTCTCGTGCTTGCTGCTCTTTTTGCTCTTGCCAAGATTGTTTCGCGATACTATTGCTATTTACGGAAGTAGAGCTAAGATTGGTTGTTCCGTGTTTTCTAGTTCGGTAGAGTGCGGTGAGATGTTCTTTTTTTTCTAGATAATAATCGTAATCTCCTTTGTAATCAATAAAAGTCTGATTCGTTAATTCCAAGATTCGCTGGGCGGTCTGATTGATGAAGTAGCGATCGTGAGATACATACAAGATGGTACCGGTATAACGATTTAACGCTTGTTCTAGAATCTCTTTAGATGTAATGTCCAAGTGGTTAGTTGGTTCATCTAAAATCAAGAAATTAGATTCAGAAAGCATCAACTTTGCCAACGATACTCGTCCCCTTTCACCACCACTCAAATCACCAATTGATTTGAACACCTCATCGCCGGTAAATTGAAAGGCACCCAGAGTATTACGAATCCTAGTGTTGCCCAGTTGCGGATAAGAATCGGAAATCTCATCGAATATGCTTTTCTCATTGTGCAGGAGATGATGTTCTTGGTCATAATATCCGATCTGAACCTTGGTACCTAATATAAAGAAACCCTTATCGGGGGGCAATACCTGATTCAGGATCTTTAATAAAGTAGTTTTGCCGGTTCCGTTATCACCGATAATGGCAACATGTTCACCACGTTTGATTTCGAAGGAAACGTCGTCAAATAGATGAAGAGGACCAAAGGATTTAGCTAACTCCTCCACGGTTAACACATCATTACCGCTTAAAATGCTTGGCTCCAGTTTGAAATTCATTTCCTTTGTAACTTCAAGAGGTTTCTCAATACGAACTATTTTGTCTAAGGCTTTTTCCCTACTTTCTGCTCTTTTGATGGATTTTTCTCGATTGAATTGCTTCAGCTTTTCAATCACTGCCTCTTGTCGTTTGATTTCTTGTTGTTGGTTTAGATATTCCTTTAGCTTGGCATCACGAAAAGCTTGTTTCTTCCTCGCGTATTCCTTGTAGTCTCCTAAATATGTGCGAATAACGGTATGCTCTACTTCGATAATTTTCGTCACCACTTTGTTCAAGAAATAACGGTCGTGGGAAACAATCAATACAGCACCCGGATAATTGTTCAAATAAGTTTCTAACCAGGCAATGGAATTTAAGTCCAGATGGTTGGTTGGCTCGTCCAACAATAATACATCAGGTTTGGTTAAAAGAAGTTTTCCCAAGGCCACTCTCGTTTTTTGTCCGCCGGAGAGGGTATCGGTCTGCATTGTAAAATCTTCCTCATGGAAACCTAAACCTTTTAGTACGCCTGTGATTTCACTTTCGTACGCATACCCATCTTTCTGTTCGAATTCTGCAACCAGACGATGATAGGTTCCAAGACGTTCTTCTTGTTCTGCGACGGTTAAGGATTTAAGCTCTAGTTCAATGGCACGAATTTGCTGCTCCAGAAATATGACATCCTGCTTAGCAGTTTTGATTTCTTCATAGATTGTATATCCCGACGGTAATTTTTGTTGTTGGGCAAGATACCCAATGGTTCTCCCTTTTCGTAGAATGATTTCGCCATCATCGGCGGATATTTCTCCCATGATGATTTTCAAAATAGTCGTTTTACCGGCTCCGTTGATGCCCACAAGAGCAGCTTTTTCACGAGCCTCGATATGGAAAGAACCTTGCTTGACAATGATATGGTCGCCAAATGACTTAGTAAGATTATGACAAGCTAGTATCATAGCGTTTCTCCTCATAGTTGCAAATATTAATATGACGTAACTGTTCAGGAGAGCACCGTTCGCAAAAATAGATGTATGAGCTCGCTCATAAACAGCTATTCTTTGTGAAATCTGTATTCGCCCTATCTTCATTCTAATCAATCCCGGGGGAAAAAACAACTTAAAATTGACTTATTACTCATAAGTCGATATAATAAGATGTGGAATAGATAGGCAGAAAACTGTCTAGGCAACAGCACAAAAGCGTGCTTAAAATAGAGAGGTGAAATGTATTTTGGAAGCAAGAGAAATATCGCAAGCGGTAATCAGACGATTACCCCGTTACTACCGATATCTAGGTGATTTATTAGAATCCGGTGTGGAAAGGATTTCATCCAATGCCTTGAGCAAACGGATGAATGTTACAGCTTCTCAGATACGTCAAGATTTGAATAATTTTGGCGGATTTGGACAGCAAGGTTACGGTTATAATGTAGAGTATCTATACAAAGAAATCGGCAAGATTCTAGGACTTAATACGCAACATCCAATCGTTATCATTGGCGCCGGAAATTTGGGGCAAGCACTGGCAAACTATACCTCTTTTGAACGTTCCGGTTTTGTTTTGAAAGGAATTTTTGATAATAACCCGCAATACGAAGGTATGACGATACGAGGAATACCGGTGATGATGATTAGTGAGTTAGAATCATTCTTGCGAAAGCATAAAATCGAAATTGTAGCATTAACGGTTCCTCGCTCAGCGGTTGTTGATCTGGCAAAAGTTTTGGTAGCCAACGGTGTGAAAGGGATTTGGAATTTTGCCCATACGGACTTGGAGTTACCCTCGGATGTGATTGTCGAGAATGTACATCTGGCCGATAGTTTGATGAGATTGTCCTACAATCTTACTTGTTCGAAAACCGGAAAATAATTAATGATAGCCACTGCCTGACCCATCTGTCGGGCGGATCTTCATAAAAATGATAGAAGACGTGTAAACGAGGAGATACTTTTTTGCACGTTTTCTTGTGTGCAAGTGAAGAGGTAAGGTTCTTAAGGAATGGAGAAATTAAGATGGCGTTGTATTTTAAAGAAATCGTAGCTTGTACAGGCGGAAGTACGTCGTATGTAGGCGGTGACTTTCCGGTATGTGATTTTAAATTTGACTCGCGACAAGATATGAAAGATGCTGTATTCATCGCCTTTGAAACCGGCAAAGACGATGGTCATAAGTATATATCAATGGCGGTTAATAAAGGAGCCATTGCGGTTATAGTGGCGAAGGATGTTGATGCTTCAATTCCGACGATTAGAGTAGAAGACACTGTGAAGGCATATCAAGACATCGCCAAATATCACCGTAGTAAATTTTCAATACCGGTAATCGGATTGACCGGAAGTAATGGGAAAACAACGGTAAAAGATATGTTAACAGTTGTGTTAGCCACAAAGTACAATGTCTTAGCAACCGATAAGAACTTGAATAATCATCTTGGCGTTCCGCAAACGTTGTTAAAGTTGGATTGTAACCATGATGTTGCCGTTATCGAGATGGGGATGAATCATCATGGGGAAATCCGCGTTTTGACGAATATGGGGAAGCCGGATATTGCGATCATCACGAAGATAGGAACGGCCCACATGGGCAATCTTGGAGGAACCCGTTCCGATGTGTATCGAGCCAAAATGGAAATCGTAGAAGGCTTGAAAAGGGGTGGTAAACTCATCCTAAATAGTGATGATGACATGCTCATAAAGGTCAAATCAGAAAATCATGAGATAATTTTTTGCGGCTTAGAAGATCCAGAGAACAATTTCATGTATGCATCGAACATATCTCAAATGTGGAGTGAGGATGGATATGGGTTGTCATTTATACTTCACTTTAACGGGAAGGGATACCATTGCGAACTACCTACGCTGGGGAGGCATAATGTCCAAAATGCGTTATTTGCACTAACTGTGGGCGTGCAATTAGGGGTACCGATTGAGGATGCGATTAGAGCACTACGAGCCTATCCACGGAGTTCTATGCGATTAGAAACTTCAACAGTTTATGGTATTAAATTTATCAAAGATTACTACAATGCCAGCCCGGATTCGATGAAAGCGGCTCTTGATACCTTAAGCGAGTTAGAAGCCGAGAAGAATCACATCGCCATCCTCAGTGAATTGTTTGAACTTGGTGAGGGTAGTAAAGCGTTTCATCATGAGATAGGGTTGTATACAATTGCTCGAGCAGATAAAGTCTATTATGTGGGAAACTATTGTGATGCATTTCGGGCAGGCCGACCTGATGCCTTTTGTTATGAGACGAAAGAGGAATTGAATCAAGCCCTTTTGTCAGCGATTGGTGATGGTTCCATATCCTCCGGGGATATTGTCTTAATTAAGGGCTCGAACGCTATGAAAATGTGGGAGCAGTACGAGTATCTGCGGAGATTATTGGAGCGCGGAAGTACTGTTACGGCACAAACGCGCATGCTTGTTGATATTGATGCGTTAAAATACAATTACACAGCAATTAAGCGTTACGTGGGAAATGATGTAACCGTCATGCCGGTAATTAAAGCAGATGCTTACGGTGGCGGAGCCGAAGTTGTGGCAAATATCTACGGGGATTGTAAGTATATCGCGGTTGCTGATTTACATGAGGCGGAAGAGTTAAACGTTACAATGCCTAATGCTAGGTTTCTTGTTGTATATCAGCCGCTAATATCGGAAATTGATTGGGTTTTGGAAAGAGATTATATCACCCCGGCCGTTGGTGATGTAGAATTTGTTCGTAGGTTAGATGAAGCAGCCAAAAAACTCAAGAAGAAAGTTGCCATTCATGTCGAAGTGGATACGGGAATGAGTCGCCTTGGAGTACTTGTCAGTGAGTGCGAGGAATTTGCCAAGGTGATAGCTAGCTGTGAGAACCTAATCGTTGAGGGGATATTCACCCACTATTCAAGTGCAGACATGTATTCTCCGGAAGATTTAGTCTTTACCGAGCAACAAACATCACGATTTAAGCAGGCCATCAAGATATTTGAGGATGTTGTTGGTTTCATCCCTTACAAACATGCCAGCGCCAGTGCGGCGATATTTAATCCGAATGCAGAATTGTTCAATATGGTTCGACCGGGTTATATGCTGTTCGGATATTGTCCTTGCGATGAAATAAGGGGAAAATTGCAATTGAAACCGGCCTTGAAATTTGGAACCCAGGTGGCACAAATAAAGGAGCTTGATGAAAAAGTAGAGATTAGTTATGGGCGGAGGTTTGTCACCAAAAGAAAAACTCGTTTAGCAATAATCCCGGTGGGTTATTCTGATGGACTTATGCGGAAATTATCAAATAAAGGCGCCTTTGTAATCAAAGGTCAACTAGCACCGATTGTTGGGACGATTTGTATGGATTATACCATGGTCGATGTGACTGACTTCAATCCACCTGTTTTAACCGGAGATGAAGTTTATGTTTTTGATAATATCAATATGACAATTGAGCAAATGGCAACATTATGCGATACGATAGGGTATGAGATTCTTACCAATATAAAAAATAAGGCAGAGCGAATTGAAACATTTTAAATACTTGTAATATAGCCATAAGAATGGTAAAATGGAGTGATGTTCAAAGATAAACAAAGGAGTGAAGCAAATGGCCGGACATTCGAAGTTTGCAAACATTAAACATAAAAAAGAAAAAAACGACGCCGCGAGAGGAAAAATTTTTACCAAACTGGGTCGTGAGTTAGCGGTTGCAGTAAAAGAAGGTGGTGGAGCAGACCCAAATAATAACAGCCGTCTGCGGGACGTAATCGCCAAAGCAAAATCAAGTAATATGCCCAATGATACGATTGAGCGAAATATTAAGAAAGCTGCCGGCGAGGGTAGCGGAGCAAATTACGAAACTATTACTTACGAAGGATATGGTCCGGGTGGGACAGCGATTATAGTTAAAGCTTTGACTGACAATCGCAACCGTACGGCCGGTAATGTACGTAGTGCATTTACCAAAGGAAACGGCAATATCGGTACGCAAGGCTGTGTGTCCTTCATGTTTGAAGAAAAAGGAATGATCTACATAACAAAAGAAGAGTGTCAGCTGTCGGCTGATGATCTGATGCTGTTGGCGTTAGATTATGGTGCTTCCGATTTCGAGGAAGAAGAGGAAGGTTATGCCATCTCCACTTCACCGGCAGATTTTAGTGAAGTTCGTCTGCAATTAGAAGAAGCAGGCCTTCCCATGGCTGAAGCGGAGGTTACGCTAGTGCCGCAAACTTACGTGACCTTAACTGATTCGTCGGATATCAAGGGCATTAATCGTACCCTAAGCCTGTTAGAAGATGACGATGACGTGCAAGATGTATATCATAATTGGAATCAAGAATAGGATACAAAAAATAAGCAAGGTGAGTGCCGATAGATGAATCAAGAGTTACAAGAAGCGATGATTTCTTTGTTTCAAGAGACGTCAAAAAAACGCTTACAAAAGAAAAGTTATCTAGATGATATTGCAAATTTGAAAATAAAATACCAAGTTCTTTTCCAAGAATTAGCAAGCTTGTTAGAAGAAACGCCGGAAGTTGTAGAAGAACTAAGTGAGATTTTCCCGGCTTATGGATCGACTTTGTTGGAACAAACACCCTCCAAACGGAAGCGAGAAATCGCCTGCATTGGCTATAATTTAAATATGGTTGCTTACATTTTGCCTCTAATGGGAGAATTACAAAGCGGCCAAGCTTCTTCCTTTTGTGAGGAAATTGTTACGAGATGGAATACCAAAATTCCCGATGCAAAGATTGACGTCACAACAGTTTCAGAGATTGAAGATGGTTTTAAGAAGAATCTTTGCTACATTACCACGGCGGTCTGCCAAGGCTTAAATAAAGGAGATGACTGTTACGAGTTATCTTTATTCAGAGCATATCGGGATTGTTATTTACTGCGAACAGAAGAGGGCAAGCAGATAGTAGAAGCGTATTATAATGTAGCCCCTACCATTGTAAAACGGATTCAGCAACAAGTTGATTCCGGATGTAAGTTTCAAGGGATTTGGGATACTTATTTGAAGCCTTGTATCCGGCTAATTGAGCAAAAGGAACATGAAGCTTGTAAAAACTTATATTATCAGATGGTGAATGAACTAGAAAAAGAATTCTTGCACTAAGTGAGGGAATCATAGAATGTCTAAAGGAGCACCCAAAAAGAAAGCAGAGCAACCAAAAGAAAATACCTTTCTTCGTCGTGAAATTTTTGTCTTAGCATCATTTGCCATATGTGCATATTTGATGGTAAGTCATTTTGGGGTTGGCGGTATGATAGGGGACGTACTATCCTCCTTTTTATTTGGGCTTTTTGGCTTTATTGCTTATATTATACCACTCCTTTTCTTTGGTGGAGTGTTATTCTTTGTATCTAATCGAGGGAACAAGAAAGCAGTTATCAAGCTGGTAGCGGGGATTGTATTAGTGGTCTTAATCTCAGCGCTTAGTGAGTTGATTGCTAACTCTTTTGAATCCGGTACCGCTTTTTTGGATTACTATCGCTTATCCGGCGAATTGCGTAATGGTGGTGGGCTGTTTGGTGGCTTACTGGTAAGTCTGTTTGGTGCCTTATTGGGGATAGTAGGAGCCTACTTAGTATTGATTATCCTATCGATTATCTGTCTAATCCTGATTACCGAAAAATCTTTGCTCGTTCCGCTCAAAAAAGGAAGTCAAATGGCTTATGATGGTGCATACGAGCGACATCAAAATGCCAAGAGGCGACGTGAAGAAGAGCGAATCAGGCGAGAGACCGCACCGATGGATCCGGTTTCCTTAGATGGGCGTGGACCACATGTTCCAAAACTATCAGAGATCAAATTAACCGACCAAGAAGCCGAAGAAAAAGCCAAACGAATCCGCGAAATGTTTCCAATCACATTGGATACAGTGCATACACCCTTGGTTATGCCTGACGATAATAGAGAAAGACTTTTGAACGAGGCTGCTCTTAGTTCGTCTGTGCCCGGTTCAAAAGCAAAAAAGGCAATCAAATCCAGTGCCGATGTGATGACTTCCGAGGTATTGCAGGTGGAAGAAGAAATTCGAACCAGCGAAAGTAATGTTTCCCAACAATCTTTGCCTCCTCTATCCTTACTCAAAAAAGGGAAAAAAGGTGGCGGTGATTCAGAAGCCCAGTTGAGTGAAACAGCATATAAGTTAGAACAAGTACTTTACAATTTTGGGGTCAATGCAAAGGTCACCGATTTTAGTCGAGGACCTTCTGTGACCAGATATGAAATACAACCCGAACAAGGAGTGAAAGTCAGTAGAATTGTAGGTTTGGCAGATGATATTAAGCTGAATTTAGCGGTATCGGATTTACGAATTGAAGCCCCCATTCCCGGGAAAGCAGCGGTGGGAATCGAAGTCCCCAACAAAGAAAACACGGCGATTATGTTACGAGACCTTTTGGAAACAGATACCTTTAAGAGGAGCGGTTCATTGCTTAGTTTTGCGGTGGGGATGGATATCTCCGGGAAAACGATTGTTGCTGATATTGCCAAGATGCCCCATTTATTAGTTGCCGGAGCAACCGGATCAGGAAAATCAGTGTGTATTAATACCCTGATTATGAGCATTTTATTCAAGGCTAACTCAGAAGATGTGAAATTAATCATGATTGACCCGAAGGTAGTTGAGTTAAGTGTGTACAACGGGATTCCCCATCTAATGATTCCGGTGGTGACTGATCCGAAAAAGGCGGCCGGAGCACTAAACTGGGCAGTGGCTCAGATGACAAAGCGATACCAATTATTTGCCGAACAAAATGTCCGAGACTTGAAAGGGTATAATGAAAAAATTGCAAAATTGGAGCCTTTTGAAGAAGAGTTATTAGAACCTCCACAAAAAATGCCTCAGATTGTGATTATTGTAGATGAGTTAGCAGACTTGATGATGGTGGCCCCAAGCGAAGTAGAGGGTGCTATCTGCCGTTTGGCTCAATTAGCCAGAGCCGCGGGCATTCATTTGATTTTGGCTACTCA
>JGI20163J15578_10000324_pt1 | contig 19798 bp, 14 predicted proteins | sample TergutCu122P1_FD_15578 | JGI IMG/M metagenome (IMG submission 15578)
AATCCACTGATACGCCTCATCAACCACTGTACTTTGTTCCTATCCTACCACTTCAAATATATATTCTTGACTTGGACAGCTTCAGGTGCAGAAGGCCTGTCCCCACTGACAACACCAGTGTAATAATCGCCTTTAATGCTACCATATGCTCTATGAATAGGGCTCCTAGTCCTAATGAAATAAAACCAGACAGGAGTCCAACTAGCAAAAGAATCATAACAGGTGCTCCATTTTTAATAATATCCGTTTCATGTGCCCAATCATAACGTGGCCATCTGCGATTCAACAAGATTCCCAAATAGGAGAGGAAAACAACATACACCGCTGGCATGATAATGGTAAATACAGCAGACATTCCAGTTATCCGCTGGCTGATTACAATACATAGTCCAAAAATAACAGCCGCAGGAACAAGCAATGTAAATGCCACTGCCATTTTTGACAGGTAAATGGTCATGGCTTTAACAGGTATGGTACACATGATCCAATTTTGCTTGCCTTCTATGGATATAGAGGCGGTGGTGGTATTTGTGATCCCCAGCATAAAAAATGATATAAAGGGCAAAAAAGCCACAATGTTTTCCATGTTAGAAGTATCAAACCCCATGGCTGCCACCATGGTCTCCAAATCAACAAAAATGATCGCAACAGCTGCAGCAACTACCATGATGGCTCCAATCCCACTATTTAAGATATAGACAGAGCTTGAGAAAAAACCTTTCATTTCTTTTCGATAGAGTGCCTGGAAAGGACTAGATTTTTTAATACTGTCCTCTTGAAGCAAATAGCCTTTGCGACCCATTGTGGTCATCAATGAAGTATTCATTTTCCTGTATGTTTTTATCACGATTAAGGAGAACAGGAATAACATCACTAGGGATATTACAGTCACAAGCAATAAGGTGAGCCAGTTTTCATGGACAAACGATTGATTAATCCAGTTGGCAACAACATAAGCCTCCACAATCTGTCCCTCGATATTATACAGCATTTGACCGATATCCATATCTTCCGCTATATTGGCTGCCCCAAAGCTTACAATCAATACCCCAAGAACTAAGGTCAATTGAATAAGGGTGGAAACCAGATTGCGATAACGAAAACGAACCGCGATGAAAGTGATGAAAAATCCAATAAACATGGCTACCATCATAGGGATGCAAGGCATAATCAATGTCACCAATATAAGCATGACAATTCGAGAGAGGCTGGCCCCAGCATGTGCCAGATAGAGAATCATTCCTGGCAACATTACTACCAAAACAAGAGCCAAATTATTCAAGTAAACCATTACCAGACGACTAATCACAATCTGTCCAATGGAGACTGGAGAAGACATGAGATGGTTGTAATCCTTAGCTCCATAAAGAAAGCCATTGGATCTAAAAAATGTAAATACCAGGATGAAAACAGATGACATTAGCACCGACGCGGCAGGAACCGCATCTGTTAATCCCATAGTAATCATCCCATATGCAGACCCAAAAAAGTAAAGCCCAGCCACGCCAGCGAGTAATAGAATCAAAAATACCAGTCCAACTAATTTTAAGCGGTCAATTTTGTTCTTTGATTGTAACAATTTGTTAATGCCAAAGAGCCCCATAAACTGTATTCGGAGCAAAATACGAACTTTATTCACTGGGTCACCTCACTTTTCTTAGCAATATCAAGAAATACTTCTTCTAAACTATTGTCGCCAAGGATTTCTTCGGTTAGCCCATCTTTCACTAATTTACCGTCTTTAATGATGGCGATTTTGTTACACATTTTTTCTGCAACTTCTAAAATGTGAGTGGAGAAGAAGATGGCACCACCGTCGTTGCATAATTCCGTCATAATCTGCTTAAGGTTAAAAGAAGACTGAGGATCAAGGCCAATAAATGGTTCATCCAGAACCAGTAGTTTAGGCTTATGGATTAAGGCTCCCAAAAGGATGACTTTCTGCTTCATGCCATGAGAATAAGAAGAAATCAAATCCCCCAAGCGGCTGGTGATTTCGAATAAGTCACCGTATTTTTTGATTCTAGCAAACCGATCTGCCTCGGGAACATGATATAAATCGGCAATATAATCTAGATACTGCTTTCCTGTTAAGAATTCGTAGACCGTATTGTTGTCAGGCACATAGGAAGTAATGGTTTTACAAGCAACATCTTCAGTCTTAACATTGTACCCGTCAATATACATCTCCCCTTCTGTAAAATCCATCACCCCAACAAGAGCTTTAATTGTGGTAGTTTTCCCAGCCCCATTACTGCCTAAGAAACCATAAATGTCACCTGCTTCTACCTGAAGACTCAAGTTTTCAACAGCATTTTTCTTTTTGTCATAACTTTTGCTAAAGTTCCTAATCTGGATAATTGGTTTTTTCTCGTTCATTTTTCTAGTTCTCCATTTCTAATCATTGGGTGATTTTGGTTCATTATTTTTTTTGCTTAAGCAAAACCTTTTTCGCTACCAAGGACTGGCTACTACCTTATTATGGTAGTGCCCAAAGATATTATAGCAAACAGTATAGCAAAAAGAAACATCTGCTCCAGTTATTGCAGTAACTGGGCAGATTATTGTAATAACTGGGCAGTTCTACCTACAGAGATGGAAGTTAGGGTCTGCCCCTGTGTAGCGAGGGTATCTCACACTGAGATATAGCCAGAGACATGGCTATAAAAAAAGCAATTTCATAATCTGTTTAACCTCTTAGTGAGCAAAGCCACTGACTCAGCCGTAGTCTGCAGCCAATCAGACTTCGCTGTCACTCGTCTTCTTGGGCAGCCCTGACATGGCACGTACATCTACTCACTGCGTCGCTCCGCTTCTAGTGAGCAGTGTTACGCACTCAACATGTGGGGTGTTTGAGAACTGGTCAATTCCCACACATCGCTCCAGACGATAGCCTGCCTCTTGCATTATCTTTAAATCTCTGGTGAAGCTTGTAATCTTACAAGAGATATAGACGATTCTCTCTACATTGTACGCCAGTATCTTTGGTAATGCTTTTTGGTGGATTCCATCTCTTGGAGGATCCAGAATAATCACATCTGGCTTCTCTTCTATTTCGTCCAGTACAGAAAACACGTCTCCTGCAATAAACTCACAATTCTTGATTCCATTATTTATAGCATTCTCTCTGGCGGCGAGGACTGCTTCTTCTATTAACTCTACCCCAATAATTTTCTTGGCTAGCGGGGATATTACCTGTGAGATAGTTCCCGTTCCACTAAACAAATCGAATATCGTCTTATCTTTCACAGCATCTTGATATTTTTCATCTAAACATTTTGTACTCAAACAGGGCTCATCCATATTTACCCTCTCCACCTGTCCGTCATCTATGTATGACTCACTGGAATAGGTCTCACACAAATACTCCTTCACCTTCTGATAAATCACTTCTGCCCCCAAAGTATTAGGCTGAAAGAAGGAAAAAGGAGTCACCTTAAAAGACAATCCCATTAATGTTTCGTTTAAGTAATCTCGTCCTGATAAAATGCGAAGTTCATCACACTGGACCACATCAGAAAGGGAATCATTGAGAATATGCAGTATCCCAACGATTACTCCTTCTAGCTCCAATTCCTCAAGAGCGCTCACCAAAGGCTTTAAGTCATGTTCTTCCTGAGTGGTGGTCACCAAGTTCACCAACAGTTCACCTGTGTTTTCCCCTCGTCTTATCAACAGATGCCGCAAATATCCTGTGTGTTGCATCTTCTTATAATATCCTACCTTGCGTGTTCTGAAATAATCTTCCACACAGGTTAATACTTTCGTCACATCGGAATGCACTAACTTACAATCTCTGGCTGATAGAACATCATAGGTGCTAGCTCTTTTATGCAACCCTAAAGTCAGCGGACCATCTTTTCTATCATCCCCGAAGGAAAATTCCATCTTATTGCGATATTCAAAAGTTTTGGGGCTGGGAAGTACACCTTCAAATTGGTATTCATCAATTGCCACTTTATCCAACTCTTCTTTAATCTGAGTCCTCTTTATCTCCAATTGGTCTTCAATGCTTAAGGTTTGATACAAACAGCCTCCACAGTCTGGGAAGATGCTACACACCTTTGGTCGTGTTTCTAAAGGAGAGGCCTCCAACACCTCTAACACTCTTCCTTTTCCTACTCCCTTTCTGAATTTCAAAAGAGCTACTTTCACTTTTTGTCCTGGAATAGCATTTTTCACAAAGATATAATCTTTTTCTTCTGAAATGGATACTTTTCCAATGTTTAAAAACTCAACTTTCTCAACGAATCCTTCGTATACTTTACCTTTTTTCAACCTTATAACCTTTCTCAGTCACTAATACATTCAACGTATTTACATCCTCGCTATAGAGGAGCAGATTCGCCATAATTAGCCTGACTTATACAGATGCTTCAACCTGCTCTACTATGTTCCTATCTTTTAACTATTTTCGTCTTGTCGTATTTCAGTGTCATTTCAAGCATAGGCTTGTATATTTCATGGTAAACCTGTTCAAATATCTGCACCCGCTTAGGGTTAGGTTCAACGATTTTCTGGGGTACATTCCTGTAAACATCCGCTGCCTCTTCATGGTTGGCGTAAATCCCTGAACCTACACCTGCCAGTAGTGCTGCTCCTGTTGCAGAGGCTTCCACCACTTCAGGCACAGACAAAAAACAGCTTAATACGTCTGCTTTTGTTTGTAACCAAAAATCACTACGACTGCCACCCCCTGTAACCGTAATGTCGTGGGGTTTTCCTGATGCGACAAATTCAACCATCTCCCTTGAATACATGCACAATCCTTCAATTGCTGCTGCCATCAATGATGCTGGTGTGCTCTCTGGAGATAGCCCTATAAAGCCACCTCGTCCATCTATGTTTTGTGTTGGAAAATACTCCCCAAAGGTTCGTGGAATGTATATCTCTTTCCTATTCTTGGCTTCATGAGAAGGAGACAGCGCATCTATCTTCCAATAAATATCATTCCAAAAATCTCGCTTCTCGCCACCAGGTAAAGTACTTCGTAGCCATTCCATCTGACCACCCGCCATGGTTTCACAGGTCAAGCTGTATCGATGAGGATAACAATGACAATCCGAAAAGGCTTGTACTTCTGGAGGGTAGGTCATGGGTTTTGCCGAAAAGGAAGAGACAATCTCGTAAGTCCCCAACATATTCAGCACATTACCTTCTTCAACGCAACCTAAGGCAAAAGCTGCACATAGATAATCATGTCCTCCAAGGACAACTGATACACCTTTTGGAATCCCTGTAAGCCGCATGGCCTCTACTGTTATTCTACCAATTCTTGTCCCACTGTAATAAACCTTTCCCAGTACTTGATCGGTTAAACCTGTTGCTTTTTTGAAATCATCCCACCAAATGTTTTTTCTTCGATCATACATGGACATCGATCCCGCTGTACTCACGTCACGGCCAAATTTCCCAGATAATCGATAGGCAATATAATCTGCCACAGACAAAACCTTTGCTACTTCCTGACAATCATCTGCTGCAGCCAGCAACTGATATCCTGCATTTTGATAACCTGGTGGATATCCTGTAACAGCGATACAATCCTTTATCAGAAAGTCTTTCTTTGATTTCTTAGGGTAGATTTGTTCATCTTTATGGTTTAAACAATAAGCACCACAACCCACTGAAGATGCCGCTATTCCTCGAATCACTGAATCACTAGGAAGGGCCCTCAGTACCACATGGATAACTTTGCAGACACCAGCAAACATGCGATTGGCATCTTCCATCAACCCATACTCTATTGTTGGCACAGAGGCAACCTTGATACATCTTCCATCTGGCTCTATGGCGATACATTTTATATTTGTTGTTCCTACGTCAACTCCAAGTAATACATCCATGTGAAAGTCCTCCCATGATTAGATTTAATACCACTATATCCTTTAACCTTTAATTCTGTCAATAGACTGTAGGATGTTCTTGCTTTTTCCCTTAATAATGATTATGATGGGATAAACGTCAAAGATGATGTGTTTTATCCTTGCAAGCACAAGCTTTCTTGCAGGTTATGGTCAGGGCAACCTGACAGGTACAAACATGCACCCAAGAAAAGGAGGAATGTCAACTTATGAAAACTACGCGTATTGGCATTATCGGTGGGGGTAGCCTATTCACACCTGAGTTGGTGGATTTATTGGCTTATCATAGTGATATCATGGGACCAATGGAAATCACATTAATGGATAGCTCTGAAGCAAGACTTGATGTAGTAGGAGCTTTTTGCCAAAGGATTTTAGATCGCCTGGGAAAATCGGTCACTTTATCCTATGCTGACAATTACGAAGACACTATCAAAGGGTCCGATTATATTCTTATTCAATTCAGAGTCGGTGGCGAGGAGGCTCGAATTCAAGATGATAAGATTGGAATGGCTTATAAAATACCCTTCGTGGAAACCGTTTCAGTTTGTGGCTTGGCTTCTTTTTTGCGCACCTATTATCAAATGGAAATCATCGCCAAACTTGTTAAAGAACACGCTCCTAAGGCTTGGGTAATGAATTTTTCTAACCCTTCTGGAGCGCTAACAGAAGCATTACATCAGCTAGGATGTGAAAAAGTAATTGGGGTTTGCAATGGCGCTACAGGATTGTTAAGAGACATTGCCAAAATACTAGATGCCCAGCCCAATCAACTCTTTATCAATTGGCGTGGGTTGAATCATCTTACTGTTGTGGATCGGATTATTTATAAGGGTGAGGATGTGTTTGAAAAAGTTATCCGTCCCCTTGGCGAGGACTATACTTTTTCTTATGAATTGATGAAAAGTCTTGGGTTCATTCCCAATCATTATCTTCAGTACAACTACTTTAAAGAGGACATGGTAAGAACTCTGCAAGAGGCAAAGCACACTCGTGCAGAGGAAGTTCAAAAGCTTAACGCACAAATCTTTGAACTTTACAAAGACAAAACATTGGATACCTTGCCTGATAAATTGATTCAGCGTGGTGGTTACGGCTATTCTCGCTCGGTAGCTGATCTTATCAAGGGCATTGCTACCAATGATCGTTCGATTCACTATGTCCAAGTGCCAAATGGCTCTATTCTTCCTGAATTGCCTTCAGATGCATTTGTTGAAATCCCTGTAATTGCCATGGATGGTGAGGTACGTGCCCTGCAAGTGGAGCCACTCCCTGAATTGGTAAAAGGACTGGTTGTGACCATGAAGCAATATGAGCAACTACTTATTAAGGCAGCGCAAAGCTGCAGCTACCCAGAACTTCTCAATGCCATGATGGTGAACCCCCTATTTGGTTCCAGATGTTTATCAGAGCCTATTCTTAAAGAGGTGTTGCATGTAAACGAAACATTTCTTCCGCTCATATAACCGCCAATAGATGTCCCCCTTTTAAGTGCGTAGCACTATGCTAGCATAGTGCTGGGTATACTAAAACAGACAGTTTGTAGTTTTTCTCCACAATCTGTCTGTTTTTGGTCTCTTCACTTCATCTTCTTGTATCGCTTCTACTCGTCTTCTTCTGCGAAGTAATCTTCAAATGCCTCGTCGAAATCTTCGTCAAAATCCTCTAAATACTCAGGTGCAGTATAACGATATACAAGATAAGCAATTACTGCAACTGCAGCAATAGCACCAATGATTGCAAGTGTCCAAAGAATCATCTTTTTGCAATCTCTGTCACCATTCTTGGTTAATATTTCTTTTAGTCTTGATTCTGCCAAAATACCTTCTAGTTTACCCATAATTGAACATCCTTTCATTAACTGTTTTATGGTTTCACTGGGTGTGTAAGAATTAATGAACCTGTTTCACACCTCTAATCTATCTTGGCTCATTATACCATAACTTAGAAGCCCAATCAACAACGAATAAAGAAATCAACCTGTATTTCTCAATCCTGCGGAAATCCCACTTACGGTAAGCAAGGTTTGAATCACCAGCTCATCATCTGGCTCCTTGGCCAAACGAGATTCTCTAATTAATTTCACTTGCAGTAAGTTGAGTGGGTCCATGTATGGGTTACGCTTTATTGTAGAATCCCTTACATTAGCAGCTTTTTCTAGAAGAACATTGTCTCCCGAGATTTCTAGCACAACTTTTAAGGTTTTCTCGTACTCTTCCTCAATGTTACTGAAGATTCTCTGGGCAGCTTCTGTATCATTCACTAAGCCTGCATACTCTTTGGCTGTCCTCATGTCTGCCCTGGTCAAGGCCAACTCCAGGTTATCGATGGTGTTTCTAAAGAAAGGCCACTCTTCATACATTTCTTTCATTAAATCCATGTTTTCTGGCTTCTCACTGGCAAAGGAGGTAAGACCTGTTCCTGCTGCATACCAAGCNGGAATCAACTGACGACTTTGNGTCCANGCAAACACCCAAGGTATGGCCCTTAGGTACTCAAAGCGNCTACCACTTCTTCTTACCATAGGACGAGAACCAATGTTTAGCTGACCAAACTCTGCAAGAGGGGTGGATTCATAGAAGTAATCCATAAATCCTGGATCTTCAAATACTAATGAGCGATATTTATCGTGAGAAACTAAGGCAATTTCTTCTAGAGCATCCACCCAAGTGTCTTTACGAAGAACTCCGCGGTCTGCTTCTTGCAACACATTGGTGGAAATCTGCAATAGGGCTGCCACCGCTTGCTCTAGGCTTCGATAAGCAATCTCCTCTGTTAAGTAACGATAAGATAATACTTCACCTTGCTCGGTAATCTTCACCCCATCATCAATGGTTTCCGCTGGCTGGGACATTAAACTCTTGTGGAGAGGTCCACCACCACGTCCCAAGGAGCCACCTCGACCATGGAAGAACTTCAGACTTATGTCGTATTTGGTAGCCATGTTGTGAATCTCCATCTGGGCATAATACAGTCTCCAGTTGGCCGCCAAGGTACCCCCATCTTTACTGCTGTCGGAATATCCAAACATTACTTCTTGATGGTCTTTTAAAATATGCAAATGATGACGATACAATGGCATATCGAAGAGAGTCTTCATGATTCCTGGTGCCGCTTTTAAGTCGTCAATGGTTTCAAACAATGGGGAGATATTCAGATGACTTTCCACTGTTCCATCGGCATGAAGGCGATATAATCCTGCCTCTTTGGCAAGGAGAAGCACTTCCAATATATCACTAGGTGATTTTGTCATACTGATTAAGTACACCTGAATGGCTCGGCGACCAAACTCATCATGAATGGCTTTGATGGTCTGGAATACTTTAATCATCTCCTGAGTTTCACTTGAATAATCCTCGATTCCTAGGAGCACACGACGGGGATCAGATAATGCTGACAGCAATAATTCTACTTTTTCCTCTTCTGACAAGCCTGCATAATCTTGGGCAAGTCCAACCTTTTGGTATATCTCGGTGATGGCTGCTTCATGTTCGCCACTATGATTTCTAATGTCTAAGCTGGCCAAATGGAAACCAAACAACTGTACTTGACGGATTAATTTTTGGATGGTTTTCAACTCGTGCTTGGCGGAATGATGCAGGTTCAAACTTTGATAGATAAAACGGATGTCCTCCAATAGCTCATTTGATGTTTTGTAACCCATTTCTGACTTTCCAACTTTGGTTACTCTTTCAATCATCACTGTAAAGAAACGGCGATAAACCTCTTCACTTACTGGCCAACATTCTTCTTGCTCTAAATATTGTTCTTCCATTTCTTCCAATCGTTTCATAAACTCATCGCTTACAGTCATTCTGGTGGTAGCATGGCTGTATCGATGTTTCAAGTCTTCTAACACTTCTAGATATTTCTTCACCACCAATTCCCGATGCAAGGTCATGGTACTCCAGGTTACATCATGAGTAACAAAAGGATTCCCATCACGGTCTCCTCCTATCCAAGAACCAAAGGTTAGGAAGTTAGGAACATCCCACTCTTCTTCTGGATATACCTCACACAGGTTCACCTGCAGTTCGTCATGTATCTCTGGCAAAATGTCAAATAAAGTTTTATCAAAATAGTAAAGTCCACTTTGAACTTCATCAGCTACACTAGGCTTGTGAGTACGAAGCTCATCGGTTTGCCACAGAATGGCCACTTCGTTAAACAAGCTTTCTTCTAATATTTTTCTTTCTCTTTTGGTCAATAATTGCTGGTCCAATTTCTTAAGGATATCTGCAATTCGCTTCTTAATGTCCAGAATCGTTCGTTTGGTAGATTCCGTTGGATGGGCAGTGGTGATGAGCTCTAAGGACAATGTATTCAATACTTTATTAATCGAGTCCACATCTACTTCATTCTCTTTTAATTTCTCTACTGCACTTTCAATAGAAAGGGGTTGAGTAATCCATTCATCCTCCAGTTGATATTGCCTTCTTCTACGGATTCTGAAATTCTGCTCTGCCACATTGATCAAATGAAAGAACACAGTAAAAGCTCTGATTACCTGTTTCCTGGTGGGCCCATCTAAAGCATCAATTTCGTTTTTTAACTTTTCGTGTAACTCTTCACTGTAGTTCTCCCGCAGGGATTTGGCCATTAAACGAATCCGCTCCACAACATTTACTAATTCCTTGCTTTCTTGATTCACCAACACTTCGCCTAACATATTCCCTAATATTCTTACATCACGACGAAGTAATTCATTGGTATAAATCTCTTTCCTTAACATGCTTCTACCTCTCTTTTGCTTTATTTAGTTTTTGCAAGTTTTGTTTTTCAATCTTGCAAAAATGCAATTCTTCCTTTTTTCTTCACTTTACTTTCACGCTTCCTTTTTTCAAGCACTCCCCCGACATTCCCCTACTATAACTTTCATCAGCTTGGGTCTTGCAACTTTACTCATCATACTTCATCTTCCAAAAAAAATCAAGCATTTTGCAAGTTATTTTTTCCAAAGCTTCAAAACTCCCTATTATTCTAACCGCATTCTGCCTTCACAAGCGTAACTACACTGTGCCAGTTGCATTTGCAGGAGCACATGAAGATATTAACTCTTTGGTGCTTGCACCAGAGTTCTACCGCATTAGAACTATCTTAGGCAATAGAAAAAACTAGCCCCACCAAAAGCAGAGCTAGTCCGTCTTAACAAAAATCGAACCCACATATCAGGACTCTATTTCACCCTTTCTATCTCTCTTTCACTCCATATCACTTGGCGCTTGTTCGCCCTCCTCGAGTAAGAGCTCTTCATATCGCCGCAGAATAAGACTTTGAATCTGCTCTCTTGTATCTGAGTTTATGGGATGAGCAATGTCCCGATACTCCCCTCCCAAGGTTTTCTTACTGGGCATTGCAATAAATAAGCCCTTCTCTCCCTCAATCACCTTAATGTCATGTACCACAAATTCATCGTCAATTGTGATGGACACTACAGCCTTTAGCTTCCCTTCTTTTGCTACTCTTCTCACTCTAACATCTGTAATGTTCATGGGTTTGGCCTCCTTAGCATAGCATGTTGTTCATTTGTAACCATTGTCTTTTAGTTGCCCTATTAGTTCACATTATAACTACCACCTTAAGACAAAGGGTCCAATCCCCTTACCTCGTGCTACTTTTGTACGAAATCAAACCTGGAATACTAACCTGAAATAATATTCCACCGCGCCTCCATTATAATCACATGGTAAACCGACTGTTTTGCTCCATGACCACTTTAACTTCTTGCTCTCCCACTAACCTGGAATTTGCTCGAATGGTTTCCCCTGACTCAATAATACAATTCTCAATATACGTGTGATCGCCAATATAAACATCGTTAAGAATAATCGAATTCTTAATCACACAATCGTTACCTACAAATATTTTCTTGAAAATCACTGAGTTTTCTACGGTTCCATTGATAATACTACCACTGCCCACTAGGCTGTTTTTCACTACTGCTCCTGGATTGTACTTTACAGAAGGATAATCACTTACTTTCGAATAGATTCGAGGCCTCTCCTTGAAGAAGTAATTCCGAACTTCTGGTTTCAAGAAATCCATATTAGTTTTATAGTAGGAATCCACCGTGGATATATTGCTCCAGAACCCTGTCATCTTATAAGCATATATTTTTTTGATATTTTTGTAGCGGATGATAACATCTCGCACAAAGTCAAAGCGCTCTTCCTCATTGCTTTGCTCAATATAATCAATCAGCTGTCTTCTTCTCACCACATAAACCCCTGCGGAGATTAACTGCGAGGTGGAAATAATGGGTTTTTCCTCATATTCTATAATTTGCGAGGATTCATTCAACTTTACCGTGCCAAATCTGGTAGTGTCTTCATCAGGCCCTAACTCCTTGCACACTACTGTAATGTCTGCCTTTTTTGCAATATGATACTCAAGCACCTTGTTGTAATCCAACTTATAAATCCCATCTCCTGAGGCAATAATCACGTAAGGCTCGTGAGACTTTTTCAGGAAACTTAAATTTTGATAAATGGCATCTGCAGTTCCCCGATACCAAAAACTATTGTCCATGGTTAATACTGGCGGAAAAACAAACAAGCCCCCTTGTTTACGCCCAAAATTCCACCACTTGGCCGAATTCAAATGAGCATTTAAGGAACGGGCGTTAAACTGAGTCAACACCGCCACTTTTTGAACATTGGAATTGGTCATGTTACTGAGAGAGAAGTCAATAGCTCGATAGCTACTGGCGATGGGCATGGCCGCTGCCGCTCTGCGAGTTGCCATCTCTTTCATTTTCTTGTTGTTGCCTCCTGCTAAAATAATCCCTACTGCTCGCATCCTAATGGTCACCTGCCTTTATGAGTGCTTCTCCACTGTCAAGAACACTTTCATTATAATCACTCCATGTTGTCTCGCCACATATTACTGTATTCTTCCCAATCTTCACTCCTTTTGGAATACGACTTCCAGAACTAACGGTTACCAATCCTCCAGAATAAATATCTGGTTTAAACCGATTAGGAACATCACCACCAATCCCCATCACCACATCGTCTTCTATGATGGTATCTTCATCAATAATTCCTCTGTCAATGATACAATTCTCTCCAATCACTACATTCCCCATAATAATGGAGTCCCGAACTACCGAGCCCTTCCCTACAATCACTCCGCCACTTAGTACTGAGCTATGCACCTCTCCATAAATCTCCGCTCCATTACTCACAATGCTTCGTTCCACCGCGGCCTCACTGGCAATATACTGAGGATAAATGTTAACGTTGTTGGTATATATCTTCCAAAACTCTTCGTACAGATTAAACTCTGGAACAATATCAATCAACTCCATATTGGCCTCCCAATAGGAGGACAAGGTTCCCACATCCTTCCAATAGCCATTGAATTCATAGGCAAGTAAATTCATCCCTTCTTCGTGACAGTAAGGAACAATGTGTTTCCCAAAATCACAATTAGGAATTTCCGAAAGTTCATACAACGCTTCCTTCAACACTGGCCAACTGAAGATATATATCCCCATGGAAGCCAGATTACTGCTTGGGTTTTCAGGTTTTTCTTCAAACTTAATGATTCGATTCTCTTCATCTGTTACAACAATTCCAAAACGACTGGCCTCTTCAATGGGTACAGGCATGGTAGCCAATGTCACATCCCCTTCTCTGGTCTTGTGATACTCTAGGAGAACTTCATAATCCATCTTGTAGATGTGGTCTCCTCCTAGAATCAACACATAGTCTGGATTAAAGCTTTCCATATAATCCATGTTTTGGAATATTGCGTTTGCTGTACCTGTATACCATTCACTGCTGGTATTTTTCTCATGAGGGGGCAAAATATTCACCCCTCCAACACTACGGTCTAAATCCCAAGGAATACCAATACCAATATGAGCATTCAACTTCAAGGGCTGATACTGGGTTAACACCCCCACGGTATCCACTCCCGAATTAATGCAGTTGCTTAGAGGAAAATCAATAATCCGATACTTCCCTCCAAATGCCACAGCAGGCTTTGCCACTTTTGATGTTAGGACACCTAAGCGACTCCCTTGCCCTCCNGCCAATAGCATGGCAATCATTTCCTTCTTTACCATGTTGTCACCTCGTTCAAAGTTATTGTTGGCTCATTATAGCACATTTCTTCTATATTGTGCAATTTAATTAATTTTTTGCCCACTTAACCCTTATATCTTTTGATTTTCACCAAATAAAGCCTCAAATAATAGAAAATATAGCCTATCCTCTCCAAAAGGCTCTCTTTATTTTTTGGCTATTTTGGATTATAATAAATTAAGGTATAACTCATGAAGGTATAACTCACGAAGCTATAACTCTTTGGTGTTTACACCAGAGTTCTAGCGCCCCTTTGCGCTTGCGCAAGAGTTCTACCGCCCTTTCACCCTTGCGGGTACAGGGAGCCTTGCATCAGAGTTCTACCGCCTAGTTACCCCTCTAGCGAGAAAAAGCATTTTTTTCGAGCTAGCAGGTCGGATAAAGCACAAGTGTAACTCATTACAAGGAGAACAACGATTTTGTATAAAATTAACTTTAACCAACCCATCCACATCCACTTTATTGGCATCGGTGGCATCAGCATGAGCGGCCTAGCTAGAGTCTTACTTATGGAAGGATTCACAGTATCTGGCTCTGACCTTACCCCCTCCTCCATCACTCACGAACTTGAAAATTTAGGCGCGACCATTCACTATGAACATATAGCAGGAAATATCTCTTCTGAGATTAATTGTGTGGTCTACACTGCTGCAATTAGCCCAAATAACGAAGAACTGATTGCGGCCAAGGAGGAGAACATCCCCTTATTAACAAGATCCCAGTTACTTGGTCAGGTAATGGAAAACTACCAGCACCCTATCGCTGTAGCGGGCACCCATGGCAAGACCACCACCACTTCCATGATTTCAACTATTCTTTTGAAATGTAATCTGGATCCTACCATTTCTGTTGGAGGGATTTTACCTCTTATTGGCGGAAACATTCGCGTGGGACAATCTGAAATTTTCATCACCGAAGCTTGCGAATATACCAACAGCTTCCTAGACTTTAACTCTACGATTAGTGTTATCCTCAATATAGAAGAAGATCATCTGGATTACTTTGAAGGTCTGGATCACATAATGAACTCTTTTAAATCATTTGCCGAGAAACTCCCCACCAACGGAACTCTAGTAATCAACGGGGAGATTAGCAACCACCAGTATATTACAGAAGACTTAGACTGTAATGTGGTCACTTATGGACTCTTTGGAGATTTTGACTATACCGCTACCAACATCTCTCACAGTGAAAATGCACACGCTTCCTTTGACATTCATAAAAAAGGTCAGTTCGTTGACCGCATTTTTCTTAGGGTTCCTGGAGACCACAATGTTTCTAACGCCCTGGCTTCTATTGCCACAGGAGAAGTTTTAGGCCTGTCAATAGAAGAGATGAAGCCAGCCATTTTCGCCTTTGGGGGCACTCATCGCCGCTTTGAATACAAGGGTAGTTTTAACGGTGTGGATGTNCTTGATGATTATGCTCATCATCCAACTGAAGTGGCAGCTACCCTAAGTGCTGCCACCCACTATCCACATAGAGAGCTGTGGTGTGTTTTCCAACCTCACACCTATACTCGGACCAAAGCCTTATTCGATGATTTTGTGGATGTTCTTTCAGGAGTGGACCACCTTATTCTTACAGATATCTATGCCGCTAGAGAAAAGAACACCATCGGCATCACATCTATGGATTTGTTAGAAAAAATAAAAGAAAAAGGGACTGATGTACACTACTTTTCTTCCTTCGAAAAAGCAGAAGAATTCTTGAAAAAAAACTGTCTTTCAGGAGATTTGTTGATAACTATGGGAGCCGGAAATGTTGTAGATATTGGAGAAAATCTTCTGAAAGAATAGTTATTCACACTATCAACATTGTTTCAATAAAGTTATCTACAAAATACTACTTTTTACCCTCTTGTATTAGTGCTATAATGACTACCTAATGTAGGCGCATCGACCATTAAACGAACTGCCTTGAAACAATATTTCGTCGTATTTCCGCGTCATCATTACTCTGCATAGGAAAACAATGCATCGTTCTTCTTCCTTGAACTACTTAGAAATATTATTTCAAGGTCGAAGAGTTTTATATTCATAATAAGCTTGCAGTTCAAGGCACACCTGTGACAACGTAGCGTGTGCTACGGTTAGCAGGGGTAACGCAGAAATGAATGCTTATTATGAATATAAAACCAGTTCGTTTAATGGTCGATGCGCCTAAAGGTGTCTCCTTCTCTTTATCCACTTCTCTAGGAGACTCTATTGCACCACTAAAGTGCAAAATCAACAAGAATAAAAGAGACGAGGAAAGCAGTATGAATACTTTGGTTTTGAAAAATAAATTTAGATCTAATGCTACATTGCTTACTAACGAATTTATTGACGAACACATGCCTAAGGCAAACGGAGAATTCATAAAGGTCTATTTATTTTTGTTAAGACATATTGATACTCTTGACTCTAGCATTTCTATTCCCGCCATTGCAGACTGTTTAAATAATACCGAAACAGATGTGATTCGAGCCATTAAGTATTGGGAAAACCAAGGCTTACTTGTTCTTGACCGTGACAGTGACGAGAATATTGTTAACTTGGAATTCCCCCCTATTCCTGTACCTCATCACAGAGAGAGAAGAAAACCTCTAGAGCACTCACTATCATCCATTGATGTAGGAAATGTTGCCAGCGATACAGACTCGGCCACTGCTTTTTCAAGCATGCCTCACACTGTACCAGAGCCACCCATTCCCTTTGAGCCTTACAAAGCCAAAAAATCTGCGGAAGAATTAAAAACCGTGCTGCATATTACTGAACTTTATCTAGGGAAACCTATCTCTTCCACAGAGGCAGAAAGCATCATCTACCTCTATGAAGATTTGGACATGAGTGCCGATTTAATTGAATATCTAATTGGAACCTGCGTAGACAATGGCAACAAAAGCATCTCTTATATCAATAAGGTGGCTTTTGATTGGCACGACAAAGGAATCCGAACGGTCAAAGAAGCGAAGGTAGAATCCCGTAAATATAACAAAATCTACTCTACTGTTTTGAATACTTTCGGAATCATTAATCGAGGCTTGGCAAAACAGGAGATTAATTACATTGACAAATGGACCAACCAATACGATTTTGGTCTAGAAATCATAGAGGAAGCTTGTGACAGAACCATCTTCCATACTAGCCAGCCCAATTTCAAGTATGCGGATAGCATCTTAAAAGGCTGGTACAAGAATCATGTTTCTACTCTTGAGGATATACATGCACTAGATAAGCAACACGACCAAGAAAGCGAAGCCAAAAGGGCGATTGAGTCAAAAATAAAACCTCGTACCTCTAAAACCGCCAGGAAGACCACAGACAATTACGAAAAGAGAGATAATTTTGACTATGATTCTTTTGCCGAAGAGCAGATAAAGGCTCGAATCGCTGCGAGAAATTCTTGAGCTAATCAACCTAAAAAACAAAATAATTCTATGTTCGCAATAGACATCTATTTCGACCTTACACTTGCTAATCGTGGCAAAATAACGATGACCCAACTTATAACTAGGGTGAGAAAAATAAATAAATCACTATACAAGGAGTACAACTTGGGATTAAATAACTCACAATATCAAGCCATTTTAAGAGAATATGAAAAGCGACAGAAGGCGAATCGAGAGCAGATGAACCTTCGTTATGATAAAGTAGCGAATAAAATCCCTAACTATCCCAGCCTTGAACAGGAAATCGCTGCTCTATCTGTAGAAAGTGGCAAAAAATTTCTTACTGGTGAGCTTGACAGTTTAGATGATTATAAGATAAAGTTGGACAAGTTATCAAAGGAAAAGGCCAGACGATTAGAGTCGGCTGGTTTTCCTTCTGATTATCTGGAGCCCATTTTCACTTGCAAGGATTGCGAAGACACAGGCTATATTCATGGCCATAAATGCCATTGCTTTAAAAATGCTACTATTTCCTTGCTCTACCAGCAATCTAATTTGAATGAAATTCTACAAAGAGAAAACTTTGATGCTTTCTCTTTTGATTATTATTCAACAGAATACATCGACCCCAAGTCGAACCTTAATGCCAAAGAACTTGCTGAAGATGCAGTTATTCGTTGCAAAAGCTTCATTGAGAATTTCAATGGTTCTTTTCAGAACATTTACATTTATGGCAACGTTGGAGTGGGTAAGACATTTTTGCTGAATTGTATTGCCAAAGAGTTGCTTTTTGGGGAGCATTCTGTCCTTTATTTTTCTGCCCCTGATTTCTTGGACATATTAGTTACCAGTGCTTTTAATAAACATAATGAGGTTGCCACTCATCTTCGGGAGCTTATCTATGGTTGTGAATGTTTAATCATTGATGACTTGGGCACAGAGTATATTAACTCCGCTATTGACTCCCAGCTTTTTGCCTGTATCAACGAAAGGTTGTTGCAAAAAAAATCAGTGATTATCTCTTCTAACTTATCACTGCCAAACCTTAATGAAAAATATGAGGAGCGCATCACCTCTAGAATCAGTGGCAATTATCAAATATTAAGACTTATTGGAGAAGACATACGAATTCAAAAAAACAGGAAAAGCAACCTATAAAAAGATTTGACAGCCTGTACCCGTGAGGACGAAAGGGTGAAAACTGTCTCAACGAGAAGACATAAATAAGGAGGAACTATGATTCATCGACTAGAAAGAAAAATGGAGTACATCCCAGTTGGAGGCCTAGGTCTTATTCCGATTGTAGGTTGTGAAGGACTGGGCGGAAAGGTAAACGACTATCTGGTAAGGTGGCGAAAGGAAAGTAACCTAAAGTACAAGGACGATCCCGCCTACACAGGTTATGTTCGAGATGATTTTATCATTAGTGCTAAGGTACCACGCTTTGGTTCAGGTGAGGCCAAGGGCATTATTAACGAATCGGTTAGAGGTCGAGACTTGTTTATCATGGTGGATGTTTGCAATTACAATGTAAAGTATTCTTTAACAGGCCATCAAAACCGTATGTCTCCAGATGACCATTTTCAAAACCTTAAGAGAATCATTGCAGCCATAGAAGGGAAAAGTCGCCGCACCAATGTGATTATGCCTTTCTTGTATGAAAGCCGTCAACACAAGCGAACTGGACGCGAATCCTTGGATTGTGCCATTGCTTTGCAAGAGTTGGTTCGGATGGGAGTCTCCAACATCATCACCTTTGATGCCCATGACCCGAGAGTGCAAAATGCCATTCCTCTTAGTGGCTTTGAAACGGTTTCTCCTACCTATCAATTTATCAAAGGATTGTTGCGTCATGTGAAAGATCTGAAGATAGACAGTGACAACATGATGACCATCAGCCCTGATGAGGGAGCCACTAGTCGTGCCATTTACATCTCCAATGTTCTTGGTATTGATATGGGAATGTTCTATAAGCGTAGAGACTATACTCAGATTATCGATGGACGCAATCCCATTGTTGCTCATGAGTTTCTAGGTAGTTCTGTAGAAGGCAAAGACGTAATCATTGTAGATGATATTATTTCCTCTGGGGAAAGTATCCTTGATGTTGCTAGACAATTAAAAAAGAGAAAAGCCAGACGTATTTTCCCTGCGGCAACCTTTGGATTGTTCACCCATGGACTGGATGCGTTTGACCAAGCTTACGAGGAAGGAATCATCACTAAGATTCTAACCACGAATCTTGTCTACCAGACTCCAGAACTGCTTTCAAGGCCTTATTATATCAACTGTGATATGAGCAAGTACATTGCCCTTATCATTGACACCCTTAACCATGATGGTTCCTTAAGCACTTTCTTGAATCCATACGAGCGTATTCAAACAGTGGTTAGCAAATACCAACGTGGAGAGGATATATAAAATCAAGATAGGGAAAGTCGGTGAACTAAGTTTTCCCTAGGTTCGATAAA
>JGI20163J15578_10000325_pt1 | contig 19787 bp, 8 predicted proteins | sample TergutCu122P1_FD_15578 | JGI IMG/M metagenome (IMG submission 15578)
AATNACTAATTTATTTAAAGCTATTAATACTCCATCTTTCTGAAATTTCATAATACTTCTGTGAGTTGTGCAACAGGCACAAACGATAATTGCTTCGTGGCTGTTCTAAAAGTAAGCAGCCCCCTCTAAGATTCTCTAGCTTTTAATGGCAGGCTATTATAGAATTTTCCGATGAGTAAAGTCAAAAGCGACAAAATTACCTATAAACCGTACAACCAAAATCAGCCGTACCTAATACCGCCAAGAGTGGACGAACTGATACCAGAAAATCATCTTGTTCGATTAGTCAATGAAACGATAGATGAAATGGAACTCCAGCGGTAAGAACAAAAAAACCGGCAAAAAAATACGTCTTAGTCAACCCTAGGGTACACTGCGGCATGGATGTCGCGTCCGGCGCAGTGACTAGGAGGGAGTGCTTTGCGCGTATTTTGCATTTAATACCTTTTATTGATAGCCTCTTGGCTTAAATCCGCGCTTGCTCGCGACACTCGGCTTCGTAGGCAAGTATGATACCGCTTTTTTGCTGTCCGCGATCTAATTTGCACGCGGAAAATATTTTGAATAGCGCTGTATTCTTTGTGTTTTTATGGTTAAAATATCTCAAGCGTTTAGCCGCAGAAGATTTAGGAGATAGATATGTCGGACAAAAAACTAGATACAATTCGCCACTCAATGTCGCATGTAATGGCAGAGGCTGTACTTCAGATTTTTCCGGATGCAAAAATTGCAATCGGGCCCTCCATTGAAAATGGCTTTTATTATGATTTTGACCTTCCAAGAACTTTAAAAGAAGAAGATATTCCGGAAATAGAAGAGAAAATGAAGCAGATTATAGCTTCAAAAACTGATTTTGTTTGCAAAACAGTCTCGCGCGAAGAGGCGCTTAAGCTTTTCGAAGCACAGACTTATAAACTTGAGCTTATAAAAAACTTGCCGGAGCAAGAGCAAATATCAGTATATACCCAGGGAATTTTCTCGGATTTGTGCAAAGGCCCGCATGTGGGGAATACATCGGAACTTAATGCGCAATCTTTTAAGCTGCTTTCCATTGCGGGCGCATATTGGCGCGGGGACGAGAGCAAGCCAATGCTGCAAAGAATTTATGGGACTGCGTGGACAAATCCCAAGGATTTGAGGCTCTATCTCCAGCATCTCGAAGAGATGGAAAAGCGCGACCACCGGAAGCTCGGCAAGGAGCTTGATCTTTTTTCGCTGCACGAGGAGGCGGGCGCAGGGCTTGTTTACTGGCACCCCAAAGGCGCGCGAATAAGGGTTGCAATCGAGAACTTCTGGCGGGAAGAACATGCCAAAAACGGGTATGAGATGCTGTTTTCGCCGCACGTCGGGAAATCGTGGCTGTGGGAGACTTCGAATCATCTTTATTTCTATAACGAAGGAATGTATCCGCCGATGGTGATGGATAATGCAAATTATTATGCAAAACCAATGAATTGTCCGTTTCATATTATGATTTACAATAACAGAAAGAGGTCTTACCGTGAGCTGCCATGCAGATGGGCAGAGCTTGGAACTGTTTACCGTTACGAGAAATCCGGCGTGCTTCACGGGCTTATGAGGGTGCGGGGTTTTACTCAGGATGATGCGCACATTTTTTGCACGCCGCAGCAGATGGAGGATGAGATTCTGGCGGTTCTGCGGTTTAGCTTGTATATGCTGCGAAGTTTTGGGTTTAGCGAGATTACTGCGTTTCTTTCCACAAAGCCGGAGAAGAGCGTAGGGGAGCCGGAAAAGTGGGAGGCTGCAACAGCTTCTCTTAAAAAAGCGATTGAGGCAGAAAATCTTGAATATGAGATTGACGAGGGCGGCGGCGCTTTTTATGGTCCAAAGATTGATTTGAAGATCAAGGATGCGATGGGCCGCGCATGGCAGCTTTCGACTGTGCAGTTTGATTTTAATGAGCCTGAACTTTTTAAGATGACTTATGTTGACCAGGATGGCAAGGAGAAGCAGCCGTACATGATTCACCGGGCGCTTTTGGGTTCTATCGAGAGATTCTTCGGCGTGCTTATCGAGCACTATGGCGGCGCGTTCCCGGTGTGGTTGTCGCCTGTGCAGGCAATGGTAATTCCGGTTGCGCCTGTGTTTGATGAATACGCACGGAAGGTGGCAGCAGCTCTTGGGGAGAAGGGGATCCGTGTTGAGTCTGATTTAAGTGATCAGAGAATGAATGCGAAAATCAGAAATGCTCAGAATGAAAAAATTCCGTACATGATTGTTTGCGGCGAAAAAGAGGCTGAGAATAATGCTGTTTCCATAAGATTAAGAACCGGGCAGCAGATGAATGGGCTTCCGCTTGCAGAGGCAGCTGCTTTTATAGAAGATAAAATTGCGAAGAAAGAAGTCATTTGATGACGTAAAAAAATCTCTAAACAGAGTGTATTGTAATGAAAAAGGTAAAAATCGCATTATTTCATTATAATTTTCTTCCGGGTGGCGTAACTACTGTTGCAGCAAATGCAGTAAATGCAATTGTTAAATATGCTTTTTTAAATTCTTTTGTAGTAGAAGAAATTGTTTTTGTATCAGGGCGGAAAGAGAGACCGGAAAATGTTGTTCAGGCAGATAGTGTAATCAGGTATGACTTTGATAACGCAATAGATTTTCTGCCGGACAGCAGGTATAACAAAGAAGATGTTGAAGAAAAAATAGCTTTATTGTTAAAAAAATATGATGGTTTTATCTGGTGGGTACACAATTATCACCTGGGTAAAAATCCTGTTTTTACACGGGTAGTAGTAGAATATCTGCAAAAAAATAACCATCAAAATGCTATTTTACAAATACATGATTTTCCCGAGTGCACCAGACCGGATAATTATCGTTCTTTTGCAGGAAAAAAGCAGATTATATATCCTATTGAAAGCAATGTCCGATATGTTGTAATAAATGCGCGTGATGAGCGCTATCTCAAGGAAGCCGGAATACCCGGCAATCTGGTGTGGCTTTTGTACGATCCTGTTGTTGGGCTTAGTAAAAAAGAGATTATTCAGAGTGCGGCGAAGGATATGTTGATGCAGCCCGATGCATATGCAGGCGCGGGTGCGGATCCTCTGGCAAAGAAAATATATAAAGAAAAACTGGCAGAGCAATTTAAAGATTTTTTTCCTGCTCTTGATTCTGAGATTCCTTTTGCTTTATATCCTGTAAGAACAATACGCAGAAAAAACATACTTGAAGCAGCGCTTCTTGCAAAAGTAACAGGGCAGGGTTTTAATCTTATTGTAACTTTGCCGGGGATTTCCAGCCAGGAGAAAAAATACTCTAACACTGTAAGGGAATGTTTCGAAAGGGGGTATATTCCTGGAATATGGGCTTCGGGAAGTAATATATGCGGAAAAGCTGTGCCTTTGGAAAATGTGATAAATGCATCGGACTTTGTAATATCTTCTTCTATAATGGAAGGGTTTGGGTATCACATGATTGACTCCCTAATGTGGAACAAACCTGTAATAACAAAGTATCTTGATATACAGGATGGTTTTGGAGATCTGTTTAAAAATAGCGCATCATTTTTTTATGATTTTGTTGTAGTTCCTGTAAAACAGAAAGAGAGAGAAAAAATAAAGCAGCTATATTTTGACAGCATAAGAAGATATTCTAAGATTATGGAAAGCCATAATATTGAAACTGCACTGGATCAGATGGATTCTATTCTAAACCGCGATTTTGTTGATTTTTCGTATTTGCCGGTATATTTGCAAGTGGAAATCCTTGTGAAAATTTCCAAAGACAAGGCTTACAAAAAAGAAATAAAAGCATTAAACAGCGCTTTAACAGAAAAGATATTAAAAACAATAAAAACTAAGCAAAGTTTTGATCCTCTAAAAGTAGCAGACTATTTTTCGTTTACTTCATTTGCAGCTATGTTTTTTAAGATTATAAATTCTTTTGAGAATAGTTTGCCTGTAAAGAAGCCAGAAGAAGATGGTGAGGATTGGGTATCCCGGAATATGCTAACTCTTTTTTTTAGACCGGAATTTCTTAGATTGCTTTTGTCAGAAAAGTGATTTTTGTTTTACTAGATGCGTAAAACAGACTATATAAATAGAAGAAATTTTTTTGTAACAGTCGGATAATTACAATATAGAATAAAAGTAATGCAAAATAATAAAAAAAACACTATAATTATAGAAAATAGGGCAAGTTAACTATTGATGGCTTTTTGATTAAAAAAGGCAAAGGAACTTTTTAATGAAAATAACCAAAAAACTGATATTCGCTTTATTTTTCGTAATACTGCTGTCTCTTTTGCTTTTGGGCTGCAAGGATTCTTCTGACCTGCCTGCTTTGTCAATGGCGCAGATTTCTTTTCGGGATATTCCAGGAATTACGGCAGAAGAAATTAAGGCTATTGAAGCACTTCAGCAGCAAAACCTTACCCTCATTTACGGGTCGACCCTTAATACCGAAGCATTCATTAGAGAAGACGGCGAAATCGGCGGGTTTATGGTCAAACTCTGCGATTGGCTGACTAATTTGTTCGGTATCAGGTTTCGTGTGGAAATTTATGACTGGAACGATTTGCTTGCAAAACTACATACTCACGAGCTTGATTTTGGCAGTCTGACTGTTACCGAAGAACGCCGCAGAATCTATTTTATGAGCTACCACCCCATTATCGAACGTATTGTCAGAGTTATGCGGCTCCCTGGCAGCCAGCCGATTGACGCAATTGCAGCGGTTCGCCCGCCGCGTTATGTGTTTCTGCAAGGCTCAGCTACTTTCGATGTGGTTTCCGAGCTGCTTGCGCCCGGCACATGGGAAGCTGTTTTTGCTCCAAACTATGATGCTGTTTATCAGATATTAAGGAGCGGAGAGGCGGATGCCTTAATTGAAGATAATATAGCGGAAGCAGCCTTTGACCAATACGGCGGAGTAATTGCCACAGACTTTTTGCCGTTGGTATTCAGCACGATTGCTATGTCGACAAAAAATCCGAAACTGGCTCCAATCATTTCGGTTGTAACCAAAGCTCTGCAAAACGGCGCTGCTGCTTATCTGGCAGAACTGTATCAGCTTGGATACCAAGATTACAGAAGGCACAAATTCTTTATGCAGTTAACAGAAGAAGAGCGGGAGTTTCTGCAAAATCCTCCTGTGATACGGCTGGGAGTCAGATATTTTAATTATCCTGTTACATACTATAATACCTTTAATAATAGATGGGAAGGTATGGCTTTTGATGTACTCCGGAATGTAGAAGAGCTTACAGGACTTAGGTTTGAAGTTTCCCATGGACCGAATACGACTGCTTCCGAACTATTAAAAATGCTGGAAAACGGATCGATAGATATGCTTCCTGACTTTATGCGAACGCCGCAGCGGGAGGGCAGATTCATCTGGGCGGATTATCCGCTTGTTGCGGATCGGCATGCTCTTTTATCAAAGTGGGATTTCCCCAATATCAGTATAAATGATATACCTCATGCGAATATTGGTTTAATTGCCGATATTGCACATACCGAAGTGTTCTGGAACTGGTTTCCAAGAGCTTCAAATATCACCATGTATGCCACTACAACCGAAGCTTTTCATGCAATGGACCGCGGTGAAGTAGATCTTGTTATGGCAAGCAAAAACAGGCTTAGGGCGCTGGTTAATTACTACGCGCTTTCGGATCATAAAGCCAATATTATGTTTTCATCCTACTATTCAACTTTTGGGTTTAATAATCAGCAGGCGATTCTTGCTTCCATAATATCCAAGGCTCTTCCTATTGTGGGCACAGCCGAAATTGCAGAGCAGTGGCTTACCAGAACTTTTGATTATCAGGCAAGGCTTCTGCAGGCGCAGCGCCCCTGGTTTATTGGCGGGATTATTGCTGTTTCAATTATTCTTGTTCTTGTCTCTGTTCTTCTGATATTAGCCCGCAGCGCCGGAAAACAACTGGAAAGGCTGGTTAAACAGCGAACAACTACGCTTCAGGCAATAATTGATTCCATTCCTGATATGATATACTGCAGGGATAAAGATTTAAAATTTACCCTGTGCAATGTAACTATGATGGACTATTTTGGTGTTGACAATGGCATTATCGGAAAGAATATTGCCGAGTTTGGTAAAATACTCTCGGATATTGAAGAAAGCACTGCAAAAGCTGATGAAATTGTATTAAATGAACGCCGAACGGTAACAAAAGAAGAGTGGCTGCCTTCTGCTGATGGCAGCCAACGGCTTTTTGAAACTATTCAGGTTCCATTTATTTTTGGCGATGCTGTCGATGGTATAATTGGCATATCCCGCGATATAACCAGGCGAAAGGAAATTGAAAAAGAACTTGAGCGCCAAAGTTCTGTGCTTCAAATGATTATTGATTGCGCTCCGGGTATAATATTTTGCATGGATTTGAAATTAAATTATACGTTATGCAACAAATATATGATTGACTACTTTGGCGTTAATATAGATCATGTTATTGGCAAGGGAAATCTTAATGGTTTTGGGCTGTCTGCTGAGTTGGCAGAGCTTAATACAGAGATGGCTTTAAAAGTCATCAACGAAGGCCGGAGTGTTGTATATGAAGAATGGCTGCCCTCTTTTGACGGCACTAAGCGGCTTTTTGAAACAATCAAGTCCCCGCTTATGCAAGGCGGAGTAATATCCGGGATTGTTGGTATATCCAGCGATATAACAGAGCGCAAAGCAATGGAAGAGCAGGCTCGTGCTGCTTCTCGTTCCAAGTCTGAATTTCTGGCTGTCATGAGTCATGAAATGCGCACTCCGATGAATGTGATTGTAGGGCTGACGGACTTGATGCTGGAAGAAACAGATCTGCCGGCTTACACAAAAGAGAATTTGAAAAAAATCAGCATAGCAGGAAATACCTTACTTCGAATAATAAATGATGTTCTTGATATTTCCAAAATCGAAGCCGGCAAACTTGAATTAATGCCTGTGCAGTATGAACTGCCTGGTCTTTTGAACGACATAATTACCTTTAATGTTATGCGAATTCAAGAAAAGCCAGTTACTTTTTGTCTGGAAATAAACGAGAATCTGCTTTGCAATGTTTATGGGGATGACCTGCGGGTAAAGCAGATTATCAACAATCTTTTGAGCAATGCTTTTAAATATACGCAAAAGGGAACTATTACGCTTGGAATGAGCTGCGAATTTGCCGATAACCATGTTTGGCTCTCTGTTTGCGTAGCCGATACCGGAATTGGTATACGCAAGGAAGATCAATATAAACTTTTTACCGATTACATTCAGGTGGATACGCGGGCAAACCGCAGAATTGAGGGAACGGGGCTTGGGCTTTCAATAACCAAGCGCCTTGTGGAATTGATGGATGGGGAAATAGCTGTAGAGAGTGAATACGGCAAAGGGACAGCTTTCAAATTGCGAATTCGCCAGGGCTTTGTCGATAATACCCCAATCGGTCCTGCGGCTGCAGAAAACCTTCGTAAATTCCGTTATACGGAAAATAAACAGGCTGCCGGCAGAAAACTTCTTGAACGTCCCGATTTAAGCTTTGCCAGGGTGCTGGTGGTAGATGACATGCAGATCAATCTGGATGTAGCCTCGGGTCTTTTGCGCAAGTACAAAATGCAGGTTGACTGTGTATTGAACGGGAAGAAAGCCATTGAGCTAATACGCTGCGGAAAGCCGGTTTACAATGCTATTTTCATGGATCATATGATGCCTGAAATGGATGGCATAGAAACAGCAAATACCATCCGGGCTATTGGTACAGAATATGCCAGAAAAATCCCTGTTGTCGCCCTTACAGCCAATGCTATTCAAGGGACCGAGGATATTTTTTATGCTCACGGTTTTCAGGCTTTTTTATCCAAGCCAATCGACATAATGCAGTTGGATTCGATTATAAAAAAATTGATTCATGATAAAAAATAAGGTATCTGAACAGGATAGAGATATGAAAAAAATAAAGAGACTTTTAAGCGCAGTATTAGCGGTGTTTCTGATTTTTATCTTGCTCCCGGCCTGCGGAAAACCTGCTGAGCAGCCAGGCGTTATGCTAACCTGGACTTCTTTTATGGATATCCCTGGAGTGACAGAAGAAGAAATAAAGACCATTGAAGCGCTTCGTGCGCAGAGAACTTATTTTATCTACGGAATGATATCAAGTACCGAGTCATTCTATAATGTGTACGGCGGGATAAGCGGATTTTCCGCTCTTGTCTGTGATTGGCTTACAGAATTGTTCGGAATACCGTTTGTTTTAAGAAATTTCACACTAGAAGATTTAACATCAGGGCTTGCAAGCCATGAGATTGATTTCACCGGGTATTTTATGCTTACTGAATGGCGGCGGGATATATACTATATGACCAGCCCGATAATCTCGCGTCAGGTAAAATATTTTCGGCTAACGGACACTTTGCCTCTTCCGGAAATAAGGCAAACGCGGAAGCCGCGTTATATACTCATCGCAGATTCCGCTGCGACTTACCTTGTTTTAAATAATGCACAGTACGAATTTGAACCTGTGTATATTATCAACTACCTGGATGCTTATGATATATTAAAAAGAGGAGATGCTGACGCCCTTGTTACAATAGGTAATCTTGAAACCGGCTTTGAGACTTACGGCGATGTTGTTACCTCTGATTTTTTTCCTCTTATTTTTACGTCCGGTTCTTTCTCAACGCAAAATCCACAGCTTGCGCCCTTTGTTTCTGTTGTACAAAAAGCACTGGATAATGGCGCCAACAGCCATTTGAACGAATTGTACAGGCAGGGCATTCAGGAATATACAAGGCATAGATTGCTTTTGAGGCTCAGCGAAGAAGAGTTTGATTTTATTAATTCCGGACCCATTATACCCTTTGTGGCAAATACAGATAATTACCCTGTCAATTTCTTTAATACTCGCGAAAATGAATTTCAGGGCATCTTTTTTGATATGCTGCGGGAAGTAAGAAACCTTACAGGGCTTGAATTCTTGCATATCAACGATCGGTCGGCTCAATTTCCCCAATTGCTTCAAATGCTGGAAGACGGAGAAGCTCTGATATTATCTGAAGTAATCCGCACGCCGGATCGGGAAGGTCGGTTTTTATGGCCAAATACTGCCTATATGGCAAATCGCCCTGCGCTTATTTCAAGGACAGATAACCCGTTTATCAGCTTTAGTGAAGTTTATTCTGTTAAAGTAGGGCTGAGCAAGGGTACGGGCTATACTGAATTATTTCACAGGTGGTTTCCTAATCATGGTAACATTATCGAGTATGAAAGTCAGGGTGAATCTTTTGATGCCTTAATACGCGGTGAAGTAGATATGGTTATGAATGCTTACCGCAGTCTTTCTTTTTTAACGCATTATCAGGAGCGTCCCTATTTTAAGGCAAATATTGTGTTTGACTATAATTTTTATTCTGCTCCCGGGTTTAATAAGGATGCTGTTCTCTTGCATTCTATCTTTGAGAAAGCTATGGAGTTAATCGACATTGAAACAATTTCAAGACAGTGGCTGCACAGAACTTTTGACTATCGCACAAGGTTGCTGGAAGCACAGATGCAGGCACAAAGACCCTGGATAATCGGCACATCTGCCTTGATTTTAATTATTTTTGTTATCATGACGATCTTGTCTGTGACATACATTCAAAGAAAAAATACCATTGCCGGGCAGGTTTATGCAAACAAGTTGAGCAGCACATTGGCAAAAATAACAAAATCTTCTGCCATTACTGCCGGGGCTTTGAAAGATGCTGCTGAACTCATTACGCAGGAAGGATGCTGCGTTTTGGGAACCAGCCGAGTTGAAGTTTGGGGCGTATCAGAAGACAAAAAAAATCTCGAATATTTATCTTGTTTCAGTATTCCCGAAGGGGGACATGCAGAGCGTCCGGATTTTGAATTGCCGGATTATGAGGAATATGTAAAGTTACTAAAATCCGAGCGCCTGATTAGCACAAACTACATCAGTATGTCCGATATATTTTTTAACTCCAGAAATGCTTTTAGCGCGAACACCATTGCCGGACTTGATGCGCCGATATGGATTGACGGAGAATTGGCAGGGTTAATCTGCATAGAACAGGAGCCCTGCGGCAAATTTCCCAAAGCTCGCGAATGGACAAGCGAAGAACAAAATTTTGCTTCTTCTCTTGCCGACTTAATGGCGCTGGTAATATCCGGCAACGAACGGCGCATTGCGCGCGATGATGCCGAAGCAGCTAACCGCGCAAAGACTTCTTTTCTTGCCAATATGAGCCATGAGTTAAGAACTCCGCTGAATGTTATCATAGGTCTTACGAATTTATCGCTGGAAGAAAAAGAGCTAACAAGAAGTGTTTTGGAAAACTTGCAAAAGATAAACAATGCCGGCAGCACCTTGCTTGGCATTGTAAATGACATTCTGGATTTTTCCAAAATCGAAACAGGCAAACTAACGCTAACGCCCTCGAAATACCACTTATCCACTCTGCTGAATGATGTTGTTACTATGGTTGTTATGCGGCTTGATGAAAAACCTGTTGTATTTAGATTAAATATAAGCGACAATTTGCCGAATAATCTTTTTGGCGATGATTTGCGCGTAAAACAGATATTTAATAACCTGCTCAGCAACGCGCTTAAATACACTCATGCCGGAAAAATCGAATTAACTGTAGATTGCATAAAAGACGGCGAAAAAGCTGTCTGGATGGAAATTGCTGTAAGCGACACCGGCACTGGCATACGCGAAGAAGACATGAAAAAAATCTTCTTTGATTACTATCAGGCAGAAACCAAAATTAACCGCAAAGTACCGGGGACAGGTCTTGGACTGCCAATTACCAAGAAACTTGCAGAACTGATGGACGGCGAAATTACTGCGGAAAGCGAGTATGGCAAAGGGACGCTTTTCCGCGTCCGCATTCGGCAGCTTCTTGCCGGCAATACAACAATTGGTTATGATGCTGCAGAGAGCCTCCGCAAGTTTCAGTATGCGGAAGATACGCGCGCTGTTGCCAACAAGCAGCTTGTACGCCCCGATTTAAGTTTTGCCAGGGTGCTTGTGGTTGATGATATGCAGACCAATCTGGATGTAGCAGCAGGATTACTGCGTAAGTACAAGATGCAAATTGATTGTGTGCTGAGCGGGCAGGAAGCCATTGAGCTAATACGGCGCGGAGAGCCGGTTTACAATGCTATTTTCATGGATCACATGATGCCCGTAATGAACGGCATAGAAGCAGCAGATGCGATTCGCAGCCTTGACACGGAATACGCGCAAAAAATACCGATTATAGCCTTGACAGCAAACGCGATTCATGGGACTGCTGATATATTTTTCGCTCACGGTTTCCAGGCTTTTATATCAAAACCTGTCAACATCATGCGGCTGGATTCCGTTATCCGCAAATGGATATGCAGGGAGTTGCCGAAAGAAAGTCTTGACACAGGCGCATCGTCCGAAAAAGAGGAGCCCGTATGAAAAAAATCAAACTAATAGTGAACACAATATTGCTTGCTGCACTTGTTTTTATTATATTCTCCGGTTGTGAAAAAACTCCTGAACTGCAAACAACTTCATGGCCGCTCTTTGCTTCGTTTCGCGATATTCCCGGCGTTACCAATGAAGAGATAGCTGCTATAGAAGCGCTTAAAGCCGCAAGACAGAGCTTTTCTCTGGGAACAATGCTTACAACAGAGACATTTATTCTGCCGGACAATACAACCGCCGGATTTGCTTTTTTGTTTAGTAAACTTCTGACCGAACTTTTTGAAATACCCTTTGTTCATGAATTCCATGAATGGGCATCCCTAAAAAGCAGTGTTGACAATACAACAATAGATTTTACTACCGAATTGACGCCAACTCAGGAGCGGCTGGAAATCTATTTCATGTCCAGCCCCATTGCCCGGCGTTCGCTTTTAGTCCTTACGTACGGCGATTCTGTCAAAATGCAAAACGAACAAGACTTAAACGGGCGCAGATTAGGGTTTTGGCAAGGCACCATAACTGCCCAGGCAATAAAAAACTTTTACTCAACGCTCAGATTTGAAGAAGTTGACATACTGGACAGCATAGATGCTGTTGAAAAACTGCGGTCAGGCACCATAGACGCTCATATTATTGATTCGGTAGATGCCCATATGTTTAAAGGCTATCCGGCTATCCGATACAATGCAGTTATTCCGTGGGTATCTACAAACACTTCGCTGACCACCGCAAACCCGGATCTTGCACCGATCATATCGGTTGTGGATAAATATATTGCCGCCGGAGGGAGCAGGAAGCTTCGCGAATTGCACAGAGCAGGCAATTTAGAATATAGAAGGCATATACTTTTCAAATCTCTTTCCGATGAAGAAAGAGCGTATTTGACCGACTTAACGAAAAAAGTCCCTATTGTTTTAAGATCAGACCTTTATCCTATCAATTTTTTCAATCATCGGGACAATGAATTTCAGGGGATAACCATTGATATATTAGCGGAAATAAGTGAGCTGACAGGAATTGAGTTTGAAATTATAAATGATGTAGGCGCACCCTTTGCTGAATTGATTGAGATGCTTAGATCAGGGGAAGCATCTTTGATTACGAGCCTGCATTATCTGGAATATCGCGAAGAATATTTTATTTGGGTTAACCCTCACTTCTTGACATCGGCATATGTATTTTTATCAAAAGTAGATTTTCCAAGTATTGATTTATTTCAGCTGCAGGAAGTAACTGTGGGAGCTATAAGAGGAACATCGTATGCGCCTATGTATAACCTGTTATTCCCGGGTCTTGCAAATCTTGTACTCTATGCCACAAATGACGATGCACTTGACGCACTTGGAAAAGGTGAGATAGATTTGTTATTCACACTTGATTATCTTCTTTATTATCAGATTAATTACCGTGAAAAACACGGATTCAAAATAAATTACACTCTTCCGGCAACCATTAATTCATTTATGGGCTTAAACAGAAACGAAGTAACATTACATTCGATCATCAGCGCTTCTATTTCATTCATTGATATAGATTCTATTGTAAATTACTGGGAGAGCCGCAGATTTGACTATTCTGCTGCGATGGCGCGGGCTCGCGCTTTTTACTTTGCCATATCCTCTGTTATACTTTTTGTGCTGCTTATTGTTCTGGTAATTTTTTTCATTCACTATACAAAAGCAGAGAAAATCAGAGCATTAGCAAAAGTCTATAAATATGCGAATGAATTAAACAGCTCTTTGGCGAAAATAGTGGAATCACCAGCATTTTCCTCAGGAATATTGAAAGACGCAGCCGGCATTGTTGCGCAAGAAGGAACTCTGGCGCTCAATATCCAGCGTATCGGAATATGGAGCATATCGGAGGATATGAAGTCTCTCAAGAGCATTGTCTGTTATGACACTGATGCTGGCGGGCTTTTCGTTCAGGATGATTTTGATATGGCAAGCAATCCCAAGTACTTGAGTGCTCTTTTGTCTTCACGTCTGCTTGCCCTTAATACACCAGAAGAATTATCCAATTTCAATTTGCTGAGGGATTATGACTCTGCGTTATGCGGAGTGCTTGATGCGCCTATACGGTTCGGCGGCAAGCTGGTGGGAGTGATTTGCTGCGAGCAAAAATACTGTGCGGAGTTTCCGGATAAACGAGAGTGGGTAGCGGAGGAGCAGAGCTTTGCTTCTTCTCTTGCCGACTTTATGACCATTGCTGTTGCCAATGACGAGCGTCATGCTTTGATGCACCGCACCAAAACAATGCTGAACAATCTGCCCGGAATGGTTTATCAATCTTTAAACAACTATCCTCATTATACCTGTACTTTTGTCAGCGAAGGTTGTTCAAATCTCATTGGATATACGCCGGAAGAATTAATTGACAATCGTAACTTTAAGTACATTGATATTATACATCCCGAAGATGTTGAGTTATATATGAAAATTTCTAAAGAAGCTCTTTTAGCTAACTCGACTTTTGAAGCAAGTTACAGAATTATAACAAAAGACGGTACAGAAAAATGGATTTGGGAACGCAGTAACATAATAAAATTTGACCATGACGGAACCCCTTCTCTTTTTGAAGCCTTTTGTACAGATATTACGGAACAGCGGCGTTTGGAAGTTATAGCGCGTGAAAGCCAGGCTAAAATCGCAGCATTTAATACAGCAAAAACTATGCTGGATGCGAATCCGCTTATGTGTAATCTATGGAGCAGGGATTATCAGGTATTTGACTGCAATGATATGGCTCTTGAATTATTTGAGATGAATAAACAGGATTACATGGAGAAGTTTAAGGAACTTGCTCCGGAATTTCAGCCGGATGGCAAACGCACAGCAGACAAGGTTCGCGAACTGATTGATACTGCATTCAGAGACGGTAAAATAGTTTTTGAATGGATGAGCCAAAAATTAGACGGCACTCTTATCCCCCTGGAAGTTTCTCTTACCCGCATCGCATACGGAGACGGTTATGCAGCTGTAGGGTATGGGCGTGACTTGCGCGAACAAAAAGCACTTATAGAAGAAATGCGCAGAGCAGAAATCGCCGAGGAGAGCGACAAAGCAAAAAGCAAATTTCTGGCATTCATGAGTCATGAAATACGCACACCCATGAACAGCATACTTGGATTTGCAGAGCTTGCGCTGGGGAAAGCAATTACATCTCAAGCTAAAGATTATCTGCAAAAAATTACGAACAGCACAAAGTGGCTCCTGCATATCATAAACGATATCCTGGATATTTCAAAAATAGAATCCGGTAAAATGGAACTGGAACGTATCCCTTTTGACTTGTATGAGCTCATTATGCAATGTCAATCTGTTATTCTGCCAAGCGCTAAAGAAAAAGAGCTTGATCTGAAGTTTTACATAGAGCCTTTACCGGGAAAAAAACTAATTGGCGACCCTGTAAGGCTTTATCAAGTAATTATCAACCTTTTGTCCAATGGCGTAAAGTTTACAAACGCAGGGGCAGTCAAGTTTTCATCGCAGATAAAAAGCTCGAAAGACAATAATACAACAATCTATTTTGAAGTGCGAGACAGTGGTATAGGCTTGGCTCCTGAACAATTTGAAAAGATATTTGAGCCCTTTACTCAGGCAGACACCAGCACAACACGCAAATATGGAGGCACAGGACTTGGACTTACCATAAGTAAAAATATAGTGGAGCTTATGGGCGGAAAACTAATGATAGAAAGTGCACCTAACGTTGGCAGTACATTCAGCTTTGAAGTTACATTTGAGACAGTAGATGCGTCTGACGATACACCTAGCCATGCAAGATTTACTTCATGTGAAAAACCATATTTTAAGGGTTTGGTTCTGGTGTGCGATGATAACCTTATGAATCAGTTGGTTGTATGTGAGCACCTTTCTGATGTTGGCTTGCAGGCAATTGTAGCAGAGAACGGACAAATAGGCGTAGAGATGGTTGAGGATCGCATAGAAAAAGGCGAAAAGCCATTTGACTTGATTCTTATGGATATATTTATGCCTGTTATGGATGGGCTTGAAGCTGCATCCATAATAACAAAAATGAATACAGGAACACCAATAGTAGCAGTAACTGCAAACATAATAACCGGCGAGCTTGAAAACTACCGAAAGCATGGAATGCTGGACTGTTTGGGCAAACCCTTTACCTCCCAGGAGTTATGGCGCATTCTCTTAAGACATTTGACGCCAGTAAGCACTTTTGCAGATTATGAACATGAGCAAGCGCAACGGCAGCATAGCCTGCAAAAAAACTTGCAGGTTACTTTTTACAAGAACAATCAGACTAAGCATACAGAAATTGCAGAAGCAATTTCTGCCGGAGATATAAAACTTGCGCATAGGCTGGTGCATACTTTAAAAGGAAATGCCGGGCAGTTAGGCAAAACCAAACTACAGACCGCTGCTGCACAGATCGAAGATTTGCTAAAAGACGAATTAATCTCGATTCCTGAGGAGAAGATAAGCCTTCTCAAAACCGAATTAACTCTGGTTTTGGAAGAGCTAAAACCTATGATGACTAAAGAACAAAAAAAATTTAAACCCATGAACCCTGAACAAGTGCTGGCATTGTTTGAAAAATTGGAACATCTGCTGGAAAATATTAACCCCGAATGTATAAACCTTCTTGATGATATCCGCTCTATCCCTGGGACAGGAGAACTTGTGCGCCAAATAGAAGATTATGATTTTGAGTCTGCAGGTGAGGCGCTTGCAAAGTTAAAAGAAAAATGGTTGTAAAAACGTATTACGTGCAAAGCACGCGCAAATCGACCGCAGGGCAAGCCATGCTGCCTCTTCGGTCTTAGCGCGGCTCCCTGCTTATGCCGTAAATATCTTTCAACTTGGAAAAAAATGAAAACATTATCTTGCCCAATGAAATGTTCTAACAGATTCGTCAAATATTACATCAAATTTTTCGCCATTTATAGGCGTTGTTGTTGCAGTGATACCCATAACTGCTGTCCCGCTTTTGTTAGGTATAACATATATTCTTTGGCGCACCCTTATTTCATTTACTTGGCCAAGTATCGTAATATATTCACCTTGTAAACCTGTGTTTGTTGCAAAATCTCCTCTTTGTAAAACTTGAAAATTTAGATAAAATTGCGCAAGCATTCCAATTACAGCATCAACAAAATCTGAGATTGGTCCTGAATACTGTTCATCAGCGAAATTTATATTTGAAGTAAAATCATTTTCGGTCGGTCCTATTATCATTAAATATTTTTGATTCATATCTCTTGCTTCCCAGCCTTTGGGCATAAACATTGAAAAACCTGCATTTCTTTCAACAAATAATTCTCCAAGAATTTCCGGGTTGGGATTTTGTCTATTATCACCTATATTTTCAACTGATGCACAATTGATAAACAAAATACTGGTTAAGAAAAAAAATAGATATATTTTTTTCATTTCTATCCTCCTAAATTGATTATTTCATCAATTTTTATCTTTGTCACGGGCTAAAACAAAAAACTGTGTTTATGGCATTTAACTCTAGTTAAGCGTCAATTGCGTAAAGTTGTTATTTTGTGTATTATTGAAATGTGAATATAAAAAACTCCCGTATGGGATGTTAAAATGTGAATAATTTAATAATGCGTAGGGCAATTGATGAAAAAAACATTAAAAACACTATTCATACTAATAATTTTAATGATACAAGCATCATGCGCAACCAATGTTGTTCGATTTCAGGTAGACCGTCCGCCGTTGGTTGATTTATATGGTGTTAATACAATTACTGTTATTCCTTTGGAATGGAGTAACCAAGGAAGATTTAATCATCTTGCAAATGATGTAACTCGTGCATTAACTACAGGTGTAAAAAGGGCAAGAGGATTAAATTTTGTGAATCCATCTAAACTTAGAGGTATTAACGAATCAGACTATTGGGAATATGTTGATGTATTTATAAGAGGCAGGATTCTTAATGTTAGTTCTCATGATGTAAGCAATGTGCGGGAAGAAACACGCAATGGCAGAATAGAGAGAGTAACTTATACGACAAGAACTGTAACTGTTGATATTCAATATAGATATATACGCGCAATTAACCTTGAGGTGTTGGCTGTTTTTAATAGAACAGAGACTATTAGTACCACTTTTGATAATTCCAGAAGGGCTAAAAGATGGTGGCAAAACCTTTTATATGATGTTTTTGTTCCAAGAGGACAACCACCCGACGATCTCGCACGAGCAGCAATAAGCAGGTTTTCGGCAGGTATATATCGTGAACTTGTTCCATGGCACAGCAGTGAAAGGAGGCGTATAAAAAGCAGTACAAAAAGAGATCGGCGTTTTAATGAAGCTGAAAGACTTGTTAGGCGAAATGAATATTTTCTAGCTCTTATTAAATACAGAAATATTTTTGAAGAAACCGGCAGCTTTGTAGCCGGATATAATATGGCTCTTTTGTTACAAGCTAATGGTCAATTTGCCGAGGCTTTAGAACTGTTGAAAAAATTAGATGAAAGACTATCTGCATCAGGAATAAATAGTCCGCCTTTTATCAGAAATGAAATAGAAAATCTAAATGGAATAATTGAAGGATTTAGAGTTGTGGAAAAATATAGAAATCTTTAAATGTACTCATATAAACATTACAAGTAGTTTCATTTTTGTAAATGTTCTTGTGCCAGTTACAAATATATAGGCAAAAAGGATTAATTTTGCGTTATTCCTGTATAAACGGCGGCTGTAAATACTGTTTTTCCATACCTACTTCACAAACTCAGCAACTTTAGCCATTGCAGCTTCAGTTTTTTCCTTTGAGTTAAACGCGCTAAACCTCACATAACCTTCGCCGCACGCCCCAAATCCGGCGCCAGGAGTACAAACAACACCGGTTTTATCAAGCAAAAAGTCAAAGAAATCCCAGGAAGGCTTTCCGGTTTTTACCCAAACGTACGGCGAATTATCCCCGCCAGTGCATTTGTAGCCAAGTTTTTCCATCGATTCCCGAATTACCTTTGCATTTGTCAGGTAATAATCAATCATATCTTTTACTTCTTTTTTGCCTTCCGGAGTGTAAATAGCAGCAGCGCCCTTCTGAATCGGATACGAAGCTCCGTTGAATTTTGTGCTGTGCCGTCTGTTCCAAAGCGCATGAAGCGAATGACTGTTGCCTTCCTTGTCCCACACCTTGCACTCTTTGGATATTGCGATAAAGCCGCACCTTACTCCTGTAAACCCGGCGGTTTTCGAAAAACTCCGGAACTCCACAGCAACTTCTTTTGCACCCGCGATTTCGAAAATCGATTTGGGAAGCGACGCATCTCTTATAAATGCTTCGTAAGCAGCATCAAAAAGAATTAAAGCTTTATTTTCCTTTGCATAATCCACCCATTTTTTAAGCTGATCTTTTGCCGCAGTAGCGCCGGTTGGGTTATTCGGAAAACAGAGGTAGATTAAATCAGGCTTTTTTGAGGGAAGGTCGGGAATAAAATTGTTTTTTTCGGTTGAATCAAGGTATATAAAATTTTCGTATCTGCCATTAATAAAATTGCCGCTTCTGCCAGCCATAACATTTGTGTCTGAATATACAGGATATACAGGGTCAGGGAGCGCAATAACAGTATCCTGCGAAAAAAGTTCCTGAATATTTGCAGTGTCGCATTTAGCGCCGTCGCTTACGAAAATTTCATCAGCAGAAACGCCCAATGATTTAAAATCATTTTCCGCAATAGGTTCCCGCAGAAAATCATAACCCTGCTCCGGACCATAGCCTTTAAATGTTTTGGCATTCGCAAGGTCGTCAACAGCTTTGTGCATAGCGCTTGTGCATACTGCAGGCAGAGGGAGGGTTACGTCGCCTATACCCATTCTTATAATTTCTTTGTCCGGATTTTTTTTCTGAAATTCAGATACTCTTTTTGATATTTCTACGAAAAGGTAAGATGCCTGGAGTTTTTTGTAGTTTTCGTTTATTTTTATCATTTTATACCTCTGTTATTTTTTGGTTTTGATGTATTCACCGACACTTGACTTCTCATGGGTAAACTCCGCGAGAATCACAGGCAAGCAAGCTTGCACATCCACCGAATAAGTGAGGGTCGCGGGCAAACTAAGTTTACACATGACCGAACGCTGAGGTGGACAAGGGGCTATGCCCCTTATGTATTGAGCTAGGAGGTGAACAAAAGATTTATGTCTTGCTTATAGCGAGAAATAAATCTTTTATATATACTAACTCAAATAAAGAAATATTTCTAGGGAATTGCTGATTAAGAACCTACAATTTTAAAAAAATAATAGTAGGTTCTTAATTTGACTCTAATCAGCAATTCCACAATTTTTCCTCGTTTTCCTTTGGAAAACTGCGAAAAAATGATAATAATGTATTGCTGATTTATTCTCGATTGAAT
>JGI20163J15578_10000326_pt1 | contig 19784 bp, 10 predicted proteins | sample TergutCu122P1_FD_15578 | JGI IMG/M metagenome (IMG submission 15578)
TGGCGGCAACCACCAGTATAACCAAATATTTGTAATTAACAAGGTTCTTCGTGAGCCTTTTTCTATTGGCTTAGTTTTCATAAATCAGTAGACACAACCCAAAAATGACTTCAATGATTAGAGCCATCTTCAATTTGAACTTTCTTTCCTTGTACTCTATTTTATCTTAAAATAATTGATTATTCAAGCCCGAATGACAATATATTAGATACTAGTAGCAATATACGAACCTCTTTGCGTAGATAGTAGTTATAGGTATTGTCAAAACAAGAGTCACAAAGTCGTTTCATGTTTTTGTGCCGATATTTGTGAGAGTCCGACGATAGTTCAGATTTTTCGGGGGGGTTGATAGTAAAAAACAGAAAATTGTTGCGTTTCCGCATAAATTATGATACCATTCTGTTTATGAGAAGAATCTCTTGGAAACTGAGGATGAAAGTATAATAGCGTCTAAGGTACCCTTGAGATGTTGAGGCGTGCGAGTTTCCACAGTTATTTAGCCTCGTTTTAGAGGTGAAAGATTATTTGTAACTGAGAGAACCCTGCAATTGAGAGACTTTTGAGTTTCTGTGGAAACTTAGAAATTGAAGGAGGTATAGTCCAATGGGGAAGTAAAGCGAATTGATGAACATGGGACAGTAGGTGTAATTTGTAGGGTGGTTACTATTGACAATAAGTGATTAAGGAGGAATAAGATGAAAAAGCGAAATAAATCAATTATTAGTTTACTCTTTGCTTTTTGCTTGCTTCTTTCGCTTGTACTGAGTACGGCGGTTGAAGGGTTAGCGATAAGTGAAACGTCTGTCGGCATTGAACATTTAAACGAAGCAGATTTGTTCAATGATTCTGATCTTGTTGAACAAATCTATTATGAGTCATGGGTTGATATTGAAAGCGAGGAAAATTCGCTCTACTATCAAGAGCTCAGTAATCAATTTTATTTAGACGATACAATCAATAGATACATTGAAGATACTGTTGTTATAGAGCGTTTACGCGAAGAAAATCCATTCTTCTACTTGGAACCATGCGAGCAAGCCTATTTCGAAGCAACGATTTATGATGATTTTGAAGATGACGCAGTAATTATCGTATTAGATAGGGATATAAGTAGGATTTCGAGTGAACAAAATAGAGTGTTTACAGCAGATGATTTTCGTGATGTCGGTGCTTTATATGTTGAAGATATAATGTATCTTTCGGCGCGTTGTAATGTATATGCGCAACAATTGTGGGATGCGGAACAGCAGTTAGTGCTATCAAAAGGCATTGTTACGGAGGAAGAACTTCATGAAATCCGAGACGAACTACTGGAAGTTTATGAAGAAGCAGGTTCTCACGCAGTAAGATCATTTATTGCAGAATCAAGAAATCAGGAAGTTCTTCAAGCATATTTAGAAGCGCTAGAAGAAGCAGAAGAAAATACCATGTGGAACTTTGACCAGTTTCGAAGGATTTTACTGATACGATTGGACCAAAACTGTAGAGAAAATGTCCTGCACGCTGTTTATCTGTTGCAACAGCGTGAGTATATCAATAGTGCGGAGCCGAAGCTGATACATGCTTGTGAGAGTTCAATCTACCCGAATGACCATTATTTTCGCCAAACAAATGCTACCTATCAATGGGCTGTAAGAAGGCTATCTCTTCCGCAAGCTTGGGGACTTATCTCTAATCTAGGTGATACTCCAGCGGTGCGAGTAGGAATCATAGGTCATGGAATCGATGAAAATCACCCGGAGCTGAGGAATCGTGTGACGGCTGCTCCCTGTGGTAGCTTGGAAGAAGTACAAAGTTGCGGTTGTCCACATGGACATGGAACGCAGCAATCCGGCATTATCGGAGCTATGGGAAACAACAATATAGGAATTGCCGGCATATCTTGGAATGCGCAGGTTGTATCATTAGGGGTGAGGAATCATTATAGTGGAGTGAATGCAGCAGCACAAATGGGGATTCCAATTATTACTCGTAGTTTTGATGGTCAGTTCACTGTCACTAGTGCGCTGTATCGTGCGGTACAATCATATGGTGGATTGTTTATTAACTCTGCAGGAAATACACCTAGTGGTGGAATAAATACTAACAACAATCCAAGATTTCCGGGGCTGAACAATGTCCTTATAGTTGGGTCTTCTGATAGGAATGATAATCGTGCAAATGTTTCTAACTTTGGCTCTGCGAGCGTACATTTGTTTGCTCCGGGTGCTAGCATCCGGACTACTTTGCCCACCACACACCATAGTCATCCATTTGGTGTTTACAACAATACTTCAGCCGCTGCTCCGCATGTAGCCGGTGTTGCGGCGTTGGTGTTAAGAGTAAATCCGATGCTATCGACTCAACAATTAAGAGATATTATACTATCTAGCGTGTGTCCCATTCCAGCTTTTGCCGATATAAGCATCTCCGGAGGACGCTTGAATGCATATAGAGCGGTAAGTTACGCGAAACGAAATACCTGGGTTGGCCTCCAAAGTACAATTAATGCAGCGCCGACCGGTGTGCCGGTAACAATACAGCTTTCAACTGACATTACAGCCCCAATCGGCACAAACGGCAACGCGATTGTGATACCGGCAAATCGCAATATCACGCTCGTGAGTGATGGTACGGCTGCGAGGACACTAACTCAAACGAATGCAAATCAACGCCATTTTGTCATCAGTCAAGGTGCGAGTCTGACGTTGGGCAACGGCGTTACGCTGAGCGGTGGAACAGCAAATAATACAAATGATTCAGGCGGCATACTTGTCAATGCCGGCGGTGCGTTGACGATGTTGGCGGGCAGCATTATTGAAAACAGTCACAGGACGATTGCCGGCGGTGCTGTGCAGTTACAAGGTACCGGGACAGCCGTCGGCACCCGTGCGACGTTTAATATGAGAGGCGGGACAATTCGCAACAATACGGGCACTCAGACCGGTGGTATAGACGTGGCTGTCAACTCTACTTTTACGATGAGTGGAGGCACAATCAGTGGCAACACAGCAAATGCAGCGACACTGAGTGGCGGCGGTGTACGCCTGACAGCCGCAACTTCAACCTTCACTATGACCAACGGTACGATTAGTGGTAATATGCAAACCAATAATGCTAATCACTGGGGTGCCGGTGGTGTGGCGATTGTTGGTAATGGCACGTTTACAATGAGCGGCGGCAATATTACGGGTAACAGTAGCGTATTTAGTTGGGGTGCCGGGGCTGTAAGTATGACAACCGGCACGTTTACAATGAGTGGCACGGCTAGAATATCAGGCAACACGGCAACCGGTACCAGTGGCGCAGGCGGAGTGCATGTGGATGGAAGCAACGCCCAATTCATTATAAATGGCGGCACAATCGGTGGCAGCAGGGCGGCAGATGCTAACGAAGGTAGATCAGTTGGCGGTGTGCGTCTAAGCCGTGGTAGAACGACAATGAACGGCGGGCTCATACAAGGCAATACAAATGGCGGTGTGCGCGTTCATGAATCTTCGACCACCATCGTTACCGAGTTCACAATGGATGGCGGTACGATTGACGGTAACGTCAGTACCGGCACAATCGGCGCAGGAGTGCATCTTATAAGTGGTAGATTTGTTATGGCCAGAGGCACGATTCGGAATAACCATCAAAACGGAGGAACAACAGCAAACTCCGGCGGTGGTGGAGTGCGTGTTAACGACGGTGTGTTCTGGATGAACGGTGGGTCAGCGCGCATTGAGAATAACACAGCAAGCGGTACAGCGACAACTGCCGGCGGCGGCGGTATTCACCATCAAGGCGGTTCAGCTCATATCGTTATTGGCGTAATCACGAATAATCATGCGAACAACCAAGGTGGAGGGGTTTTTACAAACAACCCTGGACGTCTCACTTTGGGGCTTGGCGCTATGATTACGAACAACACGCCGGATAATATAAAGCAACTGGTCTCGGCAGTGAACACATGGACGGGACTTCAAAGCACAGTCAATTCTGCGTTGGCGAACGTGCCAATCACAATCCGGCTTTCAGCTAGCTTCACAGCCCCAACCGGCACAGACGGCAATGCGATTGTGATACCGGCGAATCGCAATATCACGCTTGAGAGCAGTAGTACGGTCGTGAGAACATTAACCCAGACGAATGCGATTCAACGCCATTTTGTTGTCTCCCAAGGTGCAAGTCTGACGTTGGGTAACCGCATTACATTGAGTGGTGGAGCGGCGAATAATACAAATAATTCAGGCGGCATACTTGTCGATGCAGGCGGTTCGTTAACGATGTTGGCGGGCAGCATTGTCGAAAACAATCACAAGACGCACGGAGGCGTTGGTGCTGTGCAGTTAAGGGGTACCGGGACAGATGTCGACACAAGAGCGACATTTAACATGAATGGTGGTACGATTCGCAACAATACGTGTGTTTCGGCCGGCGGTGTAAGTGTGGGTAGCAATTCTGCTTTCACGATGAGTGGAGGTACAATTAGTGAAAACATAGTAAATGCAGCAGCAGTGAGTGGCGGTGGTGTACGTCTGACAGGCGGAACTTTCACTATGACCGGCGGTACGATTAGTGGTAATAATCAAACCAATAATGTTAACCAGCAGGGGGCCGGTGGTGTAGCGATTTCTAGCGGTACCTTTACAATGAGTGGCGGAAACATTACGGGTAATAGCAGTGCATTCACGTGGGGTGCCGGTGCTGTCAATATAATACGCGGTACGTTCACAATGAGCGGTACGGCCAGAATTGCCGGCAACATGGCAACCGGTTTAAATAGTGCCGGCGGAGTGCATGTGGATGGCGGCAGCGCTCAATTCATCATGAATGGTGGCACAATTGGTGGCAGCAGAGTAGCGGATGCTAATGAAGGCAGAACAGTTGGCGGTGTGCGCCTGAGCCGTGGTAGAACGACGATGAACGGCGGATTCATACAGGGCAATACAAACGGTGGAGTGCGCGTGCAAGAATATGCAGGCATCATCGTTACCGAGTTTACAATGAATGGCGGTACGATTGATGGTAACGTCAGTACCGGCGTAAACGGCGCAGGAGTGCATCTTGCGAGTGGTACATTTATAATGGGCGGAGGCACGATTCGGAACAACCAACAAATCGGAGGGACTACAGCAAACTCCGGCGGTGGTGGAGTGCGTGTTAACGGCGGTACATTCACGATGAACGGTGTGTCAGCGCGTATTGAAAACAACACAGCCGGCGGTACAGCGACATCAGCCGGTGGCGGTGGGGTTCGCCATCAAGGCGGTACAGCTATTATCACAGCCGGTACAATCACGAATAACCATGCGAACAACCAAGGCGGAGGAATCTTTTCGAACAGTCCAGCAAATCTAATTGTAGGGTCGGGTGCTGTGATTACAAACAACACACCGAATGATACGAATACAAATGTGTTGGCACAAGAACATAACATGTACGACTTTGAGGACTAACTGCGTAATTAACAAAGAATGGGTACCTCCATGAGTTGGGTATGCAGTACGACCATAATGAGCTTTGTGTTTCTGAGGCGTTTGATATGCCGTAAGTCAATGTGTCTGTTGAAATATCAGCATTCAATGTATTGGAAAATGATGAATAACTTGCACCAGATGATTGCTATGAGATTAATGTACAGAAATGTTTGATATGTGGTGAAGCTTTGATTTAACATTACACAGGGGACGTTATTTGCGTCCCCTGTGTAATCTGTAATACTCTCATTTCCTGAAGGACTCGTAAGCTTATGAACAATTTATACCAACTACAGAACGCGGGTGGTCGCAGGGATGATGGCAAAACAAACATTCCCGAATTTGCCGCTATATTTACTAAATTTTAAGAAAATGAAAAAAAGGCGATAGAAAGAGCGTTTATGTAGCAAAAGAGTGTTGACAAGCAAAGAAGGATATGTTATGTTACTTTTAGATTATCTTTTAATAAAAAAAATATAAAGAACGGAGGAAAGTATGACAAAAGAAATGAAAAGAGGAGGGTCCCGTCTCCTGAGAGTTATGATAGCAGTTCTTGTTTCTATCGCATTTTTCGCACATATGGGATTGAGTTTAAATGTGCAAGCAGCAGAGGATGAGATGCCTGTATTGTTTTGGCAACCTAGTGCTCCATCAGTAACTGTTCCGGGTGGTTCAGACCAAGTGACTTTAAGCTTCACTATGACTGGAGACGCATCAGTGCCACCGTATTTAATTGGTGTCTCGTTCGGTTTGGCCCATCCAGATACGAAATGGACTTTAGTGGGAACTGAAGGTTTAGATGATTTTGCGCCCACTGCAGTACAATACTTAGCAGGTATAGGGTACATGATTACAGGGAATCAATATGCTCCGGTTCAACTTGGTCATGTAGTTACTGTTACGCTTTTGGTTCCTGAACTTCCCGAAGGTGTTGAATCGTTTGATTTGAAAGTAATAGGTACATTCGAGGTTGATTTTGAAGATCGGCCATTTATTAGAATTCCTCAACCAGGTCATCCTTCCGTGTCTGTACCGCCTGTAGTAATAGTGCGCTGCGAATGTGTTGACTACTGTGAAGACTGTGAAGAGTGTGATGTCTGTGGCAACTGCGAGTGCGATGTCTGTGTCTGTGTATACTGTGAAGAGTGTGGCGAGTGTTTAGAGTGTGGCAACTGCGAGTGCGATGTCTGTGACTGTGTATACTGTGAAGAGTGTGGCGAGTGTTTAGAGTGTGGCAACTGCGATTGCGAAGACTGTGACTGTGTATACTGTGAAGAGTGTGGCGAGTGTTTAGAGTGTGGCAACTGCGATTGCGAAGAATGTGACTGTGAATATGTATGTCCAGACTGTGACGAGTGTTTAGCCTGTGGCGACTGTGACTGCTGCGACTGCGAATGTCCAGGATGCTGTGACTGCAAACCATGTCCCGGATGCTGTGACTGTGAACCATGTGACGGATGCTGCGACTGCGACTGTGAATGCCCGGTGATATGTGACTGCGACTGCTGCGATTGCGAACCTTGTGACTGTGACTGCTGTGATTGCGAACCTTGTGACTGTGACTGCTGTGACTGCGACGACAACGGCAAAGCTCCACAAACCGGAGACAACGCAAACCATGTAGGACTTCTTATGTCCCTGATTATGTCAGCAGGTGCTGCACTATTAACTGTAAAGCACTTGAGAAAAAGAGGAAGACTGTAAGATAACTTGTATTTGTAAGTAAAACTTTTCTAGGGTCGGATTCGTGAGAATCCGGCTCTAGTTTTTTTAATGAAAATTTTTTAGATAATGGCGCAGAATACTTGTGTAATGGGAAAGAGTAAGATATAATAGGAGAAATTAAATTTTTATTAAGGAAAGGTAAAACTTTCAATGAAGAGACAACTTGCGATAGGAATCAACGATTTCCGGAAATTAAGAGAAGAAGGCTATTATTACGTTGATAAGACATTGTTAATAAGGGACTTTATCGCATCCAAAGACGATGTTTCTTTGATTACTCGCCCTCGTCGATTTGGCAAAACCCTAAATCTAACTATGTTGCGCGAGTTTTTTGATATCAGCAAAGATAGCACGAATATTTTTTACGGACTAGAGATAATGGAAACCATTTACGGGAAACGGCTTAATGCCTTACCTGTAATATATTTATCGTTTGAGAATTGCCGTAGCGAAACCTTAGCGGAGATGAAAAATGAGCTGGTAAGGGCTATTCAGAGAGAGTATGAGAAGCATGTGGCATTGTTTGGCGACTTGATAAATTTGGAAGCTAATCATTATGATAGATTCTCCTTGACTTACAAAAAATTAAAAGGAAATAATGTTACAGACGATATCCTAGAAAGTAGCTTGAGCGAATTAATGGAGGCGGTTTATGTATTTTATGGAAAACGAGCCGTCGTGCTAATTGATGACTATGATCGGCCCTTACTGAAGTCTTATGAGAAGGGATATTACGATGTATTTGTGAAGTTATACGGACGACTGCTGGAGCGAGCATTAAGAAGGAACGAGTTCCTTCAACAGGCTCTATTGATGGGAACACATCAGGTGACAGCAGGGAGCCTTTTACCGGGGCTAAGTGGTTTTTCATCATACGACGTATTAAGTGAGCTATACGCGCCATATTTTGGATTAACATCAGACGAAGCAATTGTAATGATGGCAGATTATGGGAGGGATTTGACAGAGAAAGTTAGTGAATTTTATAATGGATATATTTTTGGTGGGCTGCAAATCTACAATCCCTACTCTTTGTCACATTATATCGATAAAAGAGAGATGAAGAGATACTGGAAGAATATCTCTTCGAGTATTATGATTCGTACTTCTGATGAGATAGAAGTGCAGGAATTTGCGGAAGAATTAGATAGACTGATGAAGACAGGTAAAATAGAAACACGTGCAAACTTAAAAGTTTCTTTGATCACAAATATACGGACAGCAACCTTGTGGGGAATGCTCGTAAACGCAGGATACCTAACGTTGATTGATGGTGATGCTGAGTGGAGGGGTGTCTTTAAAATACCAAATTTAGAGGCTAAAGAGGAGATTTTAAGGATTGAGGAGTTTTATACTAGCCTGGCGGCAATTCCCAATGTTATGGTTCCTGAGAGGATTAAGCAGGAAGCGGAGGCTGTGAAGGTAGAAACACTTGCAAAAGTAGGTGCGGCGGTTAAGACGGAACAGCCTGCGAAGGAGGAAACACCTAATAGAGTAGGTGCGCCGGTGAAGGCGGAGGCACCTGTGAAAGTGGGAGCGCCTGTGATGGTAGAAACACCTACAAAAGTAGGTGCGTCGGTTAAGGCAGAAGCGCCTGAGAAGGCGGAAACACCTATAAAAATAAGTGCGCCTGCGAAGGAGACACTGCCTAAGAAAGTAGATGCGCCGATTAAGGCGGAAACACCTACAAAAGTAGGTGCGTCTGAGAAGGTGAAAACTCCTACAAAAGTAGGTACACCTACAAAAGTAGGTACACCTATAAAAGTAGGTGTGCCTGTGAAGGATGAAACACCTACAAAAGCAGGTGCGCCTACAAAAGTAGATGCGCCGGTTAAGGCGGACACACCTACAAAAGCAGGTGTGTCCGAGAAGGTGAAAATTCCTACAAAAGTGGGTGCGCCTGCGAAGGAGAAACCGCCTAAGAAAGAGGAAACACCTACAAAAGTAGGTGCGCCTGTGAAGGATGAAGCACCTATAAAAGTAGATGCGCCGATGAAGGCGGAAACACTTACAAAAGCAGGTGCGCCTAAGAAGGTAGAAACACCTACTAAAGTATGTGCACCTACAAAAGTAGATGCGCCGGTTAAGGCGGAAGCACCTACAAAAGTAGGTGCGCCGATGAAGGATGAAACACCTACAAAAGTAGGTGCGCCCGTAAAGAAAGAAGAAGTGGTAGGGCGTAAGGAAGCGGGAGAGGAACCACAAAGTTCACTGCCCACAATTCAGGTGGCACCAATTCGCGGGGTCGATCCGGCGGAAGTTCAGGCTCCCATAATCGTTCCGGAGATAGAAAGAGAAAAGAAAACGTCTAGGCTGATAAAACCAAAAAATAAAATTGCTACAGAGGAACTTGAAAAAGAGAAAGAGGCAGAGTCAGAAAAGATAGTAAAACCAAAGAAAGAGAAGGAGTCTGAGTCGGAAAGGGTGATAAAAGCCCTAATAGAGAAGGAATCTGAGCCGTTCAAGTCGATAAAAACTCAAAAAGAGAGCGAGTTGGATCCGGTCAAGTCGATAAGACCACAAAAAGAGAAAAGTACAAAAGTAAGAAGCAAGATCCTTAAAGTGATTAGAGATAATATCCTTATTATATTCGCAATTATACTTCTGATGGGTGCTATTTTCTTTGCGGTGTCACATATTCAAAACACCAGAAATCGGATGATGATAGATAGGCATCAGGAAGTGGATGCTTCACATCAAGATGTGGATCAAGACAATCAAAATGACCAAGATGATTGACAAAGAATGATTAAAATCTAATTTGACAAATCGACTGGTTTTTGGTATTATGATTATACAAATAGGTGTTGCCGATAACGGTCAGCCAAATAATGTTAATTCAAAAAAGTGACTAACCTTTGGCTTGGCGGTCACTTTTTTGTTATGTTTAACATTGCTATTATTAGAGTTACAACGATAATTAGTATCGTCAGTATAATCATAATAATTTCAAAATCGCTCATACACAAACCCTCCTTTCCAAAGAGCTAATGCTCTCTAGTGATATCTATGTTAACAAAGAATTTCACTAGAGAGCCTTGGCTCTTTGGAAAGTAGGCCGACCGCTACCGTATTGGCAACACCTGTTCTTATTTTATCAGATACAAATCATAACCGTAATGGATAAACTTCCACAAAGATAACCAAGAATTTCTCATGTTTTTTATATCGTATTATCGCGGCTCAAGCCTTGCTTGCTTGGGTGATTCATGTTATAATTGGAATAGTAGTTAAAAATATAAGGAAGCATGCTTAGTTAATCGTTTGATAAACGATATACTAAGCGATTTTAGCAAAAAAGGAGGGAAATATGCTAAAGAAGAATTATCTAAAAATCGGTGCATTTATCATGTCAATAATCTTATTGGCCAGCGCCGGTTTAGCCTATGCCAATGACGGAGGTGCTGCTGAAAGTCGAGATGAAGAGACTGTGGTGTTTAACCTGCGAGAACACTTAGATGGAGCTGCCGGTGGTATTGGCGAAGGGCATTTTGATTTTGGAACGACCGGTGGTCGTCTCCAAGCAGCGGGACCGGCTGTATTTACCGTATTTGACCTAGATGCAAATGGTATCAATTGGTTATCGGTGACTAGCCGAACTGCAGATTGGCATGCTATTGATATTGTCCGTGAGGGACTGGAAGTAGGTGACACCATTACCGTGGTTGGCAGAACCGTGCAAGCGGCAACCGTGGCGATGGATGGCGCAGAAAGCCCGTGGCCTTGGTGGGTTAGCACTACGGTTGGGGCAAATGCACCATTTACTTTAACCGCTACTCTCACCGAAGCTGACATGACCGCCCCCGGTCTTGTACGATTCCGCTTACGTACTCGTGGATTGGAAGATTACCATGTGTACAATATCCGAATTACCCGAGTAGGTGGCAATGGCAATGGTAACGGCAATGGCAACGGCAATGGCGGGGATCCGGACCAAACCTTAATGTGGTCGCTGGCCGGTGATACGCATATCCAAGCGTTGAATCTAGGTTTCACCGGTGTTCCCGGCGGATGGGACAACGTTACTCCCGCTATGTTAGTATCGGGCAATCCACTTGTGACCGTGGTAGAGCACGCCGACGTGGCCGGTCAGAATGCCTTGCAACTAAGCAACAGGACAGAGAACTGGAATGCTCTTGACTTCATTTTCCCCGGAATTAACGTAGTTCGCGGCGGAACCTATCGTTTTGTGGCCAGCGGTCGCATGGCTACCGGCGTTGGTCCGGCTAACAGAACGATACAATGGAACCAAACTGATGCGCCATGGAGTGCTATTGCCGGTTCCCAAGTACAAGTTCCTAATGCAGTTAGCACTTGGAATTTGGATATAACATTGAATCGTTATCAAATTAACACGGCGATAAATGCCGGACAAAGAGGAATCCGTCTCCAAACAGGCAACGCTCCGACGGTATCATTTACGGTAGATGATGTGTTTATCTATCAAGTTGGTGATATCGACTTAATCGGATTGCCGACTCCTCCCAGATGGGATTTGACCGAGCCGAGCTTGGCCGGATTATTTGAGCCTTACTTTGGGATTGGTAATATCTATTCTACCCATAGTTTGATGGATGCATTTGACACCAGAACGGCATTTTTACATCACTTTAATGTGATAACAGCAGAGAATACCCATAAGCCGGATCATATTGCCGGACCGGGCAGTCGTATTACCGTGCCAACCCCGGCCGAGTTCAACTTTGAAGGAGCTGACCGGATTGTCAATTGGGCGGTGGAAAATGACATCAAATTAGTCGGCCATGCCTTGGTATGGCACGGGCAAAGTCCAAACTGGTTATTTAGAGGTCCGGGAAATGTGCCACTTCCCAGAGAGACAGCAAAAGAACGGATGGCATTTTATATGCGTACTCTATCTGAGCATTTTGCCGCCCAAGGCACTTTAGGAGCATTTTACAGTTGGGACGTTGTCAATGAAGCAATTGCCAGTGGTGGTGGAACTTGGGTTAACCAACCCGGTAACTGGAAGAATCAAATGCGGACAAACTCGCCTTGGTTCTTAGCCTTTGCCAATGGCGCTGATGCCGAAGCAGGCGAGCACGCCAGTGACTTCATCTTCTACGCTTTCTATTTTGCCCGTAGATACTTCCCGTATTCGATTCTTTACTACAACGATTACAATGAAGAAATTCCGGCAAAACGCAATGCCATTGCTCAGTTGGTAGAAGAAATTAACGCCAGATGGGAAGAGCATCCTGAGTATGACGGACGTCTTTTAATCGAAGCGATTGGTATGCAAAGTCACTACCATCTGGAAGGATGGACGACTAACATGGCTAATGTAGCACCGGCGCTGGACCGCTTTATTGCAACCGGGGCGCGAGTAAGTGTAACCGAGCTTGATATCACTGTAGGTGGTTCCGGCAGTCCGGCGCATCCATTCTTGACCGAAGAGCAACTACAACGTCAAGCAGATGCATACGCCAGAATCTTTAGATATTATCTGGAACGCGCCAATTATCTAAGCCGTGTTTCGATTTGGGGATTGGCTGACCATAACAGTTGGCGGAGCACCGGTTTCCCATTATTGTTCAACGACCGTTTTGAGGCTAAACCGGCCTTTAGGGCGATTGTGGATTTAGTTCAAGGGTGGGAAACGCCGGAGGTAGTACCACCAACTCTAGGCAGTACCACATGGGATGTGTTTGATGTAGGCGACCGTATTTTCACCCAATTAGACATGGAAAGAGAGTGCAATGCGCCGATATGGTTTGAAGTTGTGGAAGGAGTACTCCCACCGGGTGTGGGTCTGCACACCAGATCAGGAATCATCGAAGGAGCACCGACTGAAGAAGGTATCTTCCCATTTACCGTTAAAGTTCGTAATTATGGTGGTTACACGACCCAACAATTTACCATTATCGTGGGCGAGATTGACGGTGTGGTCGTAACTTTCAATGTGAACGCGGAAGATGCAACAGTGAGTCCGGCGTATCTTATCGTAGAGCAGGGCAGCCCATACGGAGAATTACCGGTTCCGGTATTACGTAATGCTAAATTCGTCGGTTGGTTTACCGCCGCCGATGGTGGTACCGAAGTGACGGCGGCGACAGTGGTAGCTGCTGATGCGGTAAGTCATAATTTATATGCCCATTGGTTATTGTGGGGTGATGTGAACAGAGATGGTAAGGTAGACAGTCAAGACTTACTTCTTCTACAGAGATTCGTCAATCTAGGTCACATTATTCCGGTTGATATATGTCTGGTACTGGCGGATGTGGTACGTGATGGAGCGATTAATAGTCAAGACTTAGCTCTGTTACAAAGATACATTAACTTCGGACATGTGCTAGAGATTGATTTAGGATTGCCACCACAATAAGTAGATATGGGTAGTTATAGAGTCCATAGAAACGTGTATGGTTCCACAGAATCAGGAATGATTCCACAGAATCAGGATGAGTCCACAGAATCAGGAATGATTCCATAGAATCAGGATGATTCTTTAGAATCAAAGAGGGAAATAGTAATAGAAAGTTAGGTGTCAGGCGTTGCTTGCTTGATTCCTAGCTTTCTTTTATTGAGTCAGCTTTTTAGTGTGCCCATACTGGGCACACTGCGATACTCCTTGAACAAACGAGCAATTGCGAGTGTTCAAGGAGAGTTCTTGATTGATCGGAAAATTCTCCTTACGGAGAAAAATTCTCCTTACGGAGAAAAATTCTCCTTACGGAGAAAAATTCTCCTTACGGAGAATTCGCGCATTAAAAATGCCTGCGTGGAAGCAGGCATGATTAACAGATTTTTACATTATTGTCTTTGTCTCAACAATTCCTCGTACTCGGGCTTCTTATCGTCTGATATTCCCAAAGCACTCATTGCTTGCTCCGCAGTGAGTCCTAAATTGTTTATCAAGTTAATAATAGAATCCATCACAGTCTGTTGCACCCCCTGCTGCAAACCCTGCTGTAAACCCTGTTGTAAACCCTGTTGTAAACCCTGTTGCAAACCGATTTGTATGCCCCGATCTTCTACGCCTTTTGACAGATTGCACATATCAGATACGCTCCTTTCCAGCTCTTTTGTCATTTCCATGCTTTTCATCTCAAGAAAATTTCATCCTCTTGCTCAATCACAAGAGTAGCATGAACTTGATACTCCAAAGCAACCCCGCTAGCCGCCCGATTTGCTCGGAAATTTGTTACAGCAAAGAAAATTGCTCCAAACAGAAAGAGTATCGCCAGTATAATATGGATATTTGCTACCAATATCTTAAGAAAAGAAGGTTTCTTAGATTTCTTTCTCAGGGTATCGTTCTGCTCTATATCATTTTTTGGATCTTTGCCTTTCTTTGTCTTTTGCGAGCGGATTGATTTGGCCGGGTCATTCGCTATTTTTGCCGACTCTGTTGCGGTATCAGCTTTGGCTGATTCGGCTTGCTTTGTCGAAGTATTGGCTTTGGTTGACTCAGCTTGCTTTGCTGAAGTTCCGGCTTTGGCTGATTCGACTTGCTTAGCCGAAGTATTCGCTTTGGTAGACTCGGCTTGCTTTGCTGAAGTTCCGGCTTTGGCTGATTCGGCTTGCTTAGCCGAAGTATTGGCTTTGGCAGCCTCGGCTTGCTTAGCCGAAGTACCGGCTTTGGCAGCCTCGGCTTGCTTAGCTAAAGTACCGGCTTTGGCCGATTCGGCTTGCTTAGCCGAAGTACCGGCTTTGGCAGCCTCGGCTTGCTTAGGCAAAGTACCGGCTTTGGCCGACTCGGCCTGCTTAGCTGAAGCGTTGGCTTTAGCAGACTTGGCTTTCTTCTTCGAAGTTTTGACCTTGGATGGTGACGGTTGCTTAGTGTCAAGGGTAACCTCATTTGCATCTACTAATTCCGTAGCTTGTGGGTTTTTGGCGTTTGCCGCTGCCTGAGCCACTTGCGAGCCTTTGGCGTTTGCTGCCGGCTGAGCTACTTGTGAGCCTTTGGCGTTTGTTGCCGGCTGAGCTACATGTGGGCTCTTGGTGTTTGCTTTCGGCTGAGCCACTTGCGAGCCTTTGGCGTTTGTTGCCGGCTGAGCTACTTGCGAGCCCTTGGTATTTGCTGTCGGCTGAGCTACATGTGGGCTCTTGGTGTTTGCTGTCGGCTGAGCAACTTGCGGGCCCTTGGACCCCGCCACATGTGGGCTTTTGACGCTTGTTATCGGCTGAGCTGCGTGTGAGACCTTGGACCCCGCCACTTGCGGGCCTTTGATGCCTGTTGCCGGCTGAGCTACATGTGAGACATTGGAACTCGTTGTTGGGCGAGCCACTTGCAAGCCCTTAGTGTTTGTTCCCGGCTGAGCTACATGTGAGATCTTGGTGTTTGTTGCCTGGCCTGCCACTTGTGAGCCTTTGATGCCTGTTGCCGGCTGAGCTACATGTGAGATCTTGGCGTTTGTTGCCTGACTTGCCACATGTGAGCCTTTAGTGTTCGTTAACGGCTGAGCTACATGTGAGATTTTGGTGCCCATTTTCCGTCCCGCCACTTGTTGTCCTTTGACATTCGTTGTCGGCTGAGCTACATGTGAGCCCCTAGCGTCGGTTGCCTGCACCGTCACTGGTGTGTTTATGACGTTCGCTGCCGACCCCGCTATATGTGACGGTCGAGCCACATGTGACGGTCCCGCTACATGTGACGGTCGAGCCACATGTGACGGTCCCGCTACATGTGAGCCCTTGGTCGAGGGAGCGTGTGCGATTGATGGAGCAACCGCGACGTTCTCAGGCTCCGATGGGGGAGCAGGTTCAGGTGGTGGTACTAACTCTATTACAGCGGCTTTAGACCTTGGTATTACTTCAAGCATCTCATCCTGCTCGATGAGCTTATAAGTCCCTACCGCGTTTGTAGGAATTACGTTGTTAGGAGGTATTACCGCCTTATTAGGAGCTGCGTTTTTAGGGAGGGCTACCGCTTGAGTAGGAGCTGCGTTTTTAGGGGGTACTACCGCCTTAGTAGTAGCTGTGTTTTCGGGAGGTATTACCGCCTTAGTAGGAACTACATTTACAGGGGGGACTACCGTCTTAGCAGGAGCTGCGTTTTCAGGAGGTACTACCGCCTTAGTAGGAACTGCGATTTCGGAGGGTGCTACCGCACTAGGAGCAGCGTTTACAGGAGGTACTACCGCCTTAGTAGGAACTGCGTTTTCGGGAGGTACTACCTTAGTAGGAACTGCATTTTTAGGAGGTATTACCGCCTTCGTAAGAACTACGTTTTCGGGTGGTACCACACTCCTTGCGGGTGTCACATCTCGGGGAGATACATTAGTGGATGCTTCGTTTCTAGGAGCTTCTGCCTTCGGCGGCTCAGTCTTAGGCGCTTCGACTTTTGGCGGCTCGGCGGTGACCGGCGGCGCAACTACTCTAGGAGCGGGTATATCAATAGGGGTATCAGTTTGGTGGATTCTTTTAACTGCTATCTCGCAGGTTCTTTCATTGCGAGCCAATCCCACGCACAAAACTTTGCCTTCTAAACCACTATAATACCTTCCGTGGAGGATTTCGGCCAAAGCGTCTTGCTTTAGCTTTTCGACATCATCCCCTTTACGCATTTCCACCAGGATACTGGGCCGCAGATCAGGATGCATTGATTGCAGTGCAAACCCGGAAACGGTACTACCTAACTGAGGATAATGCAAAAATCGATATAATCCGGTAACCGAAGCGGCCATTCCCAGAAATAGCATCCCGTAGTTGTCTTCTTGGAACTCAAAAATCCCGTCATACTCACAAACAAGGTTTTGTAAGACCTTTACAAATGCATTTATATCATTGGAAATCGATGCAACAAATAAATCGGACAACTTTTCGTAACTCAAATGAGTGTAAGAAGCAATCATCCGGCGAATTTCTTCTTTGGCCTCTAAGTTAGGAATCCGCAAAATACTCATGCCGTGAGTAGATTCTTTGACAATTGTTAAATATCCGGTGTTGACAAACATGCCCCAAAGAACCCGCGGTGAGCTATGTTTCTGTAGCGAAGCTTCTAAGCTTATCGCGACTTTAACCTCACCGGCGATTAGTAGTCGCTCAAAAGAACCCATGAAATCATGGTCGGCATCTTTAATCAGGGCGCGAACGAGGGTATTGGTGGAAGTATTTCGCCAGTATGGTTTCAATGTTCCCGCATCCAAATAGGAGAGTAGAGACCAAGGATTGTAAATCTCCACACCACCAAACACATAGCCATTATAAAAAGTAGAAATTTCTTCGGTTAGTTCCAGCTTATAATAAGATAGCATTTTCTTAACTTCATTTTTTTGCATACCAAAATAAGCGGCATACTGCTTGCTTAAAGACGTGTAAACTAAAAAGTTGTTCAGCTCCGAAAAAATACTTTCCTTAGCAATCTGTTGGATGCCGGTTAAGAGCGCTTGCCCTAAGAAGTCATTTCCCTTTAAGGCTTCTCCTAAAAAATTGGTATATAAATCAGAAAATTTATCATAAAATCCCTTTTCATAAGACTTGATAATGGGATGGTCGTATTCGTCAATTAGGACAATCGGCCGTTTTCCATAAAAGGCATAAGCCGCTCTCATAAGTCGACTTAAACTACTTTCTAAGATAGAATCGGTAATTACTTCTTCTCGTAACTTTTGATAAGTGAGATAAAATTTGTAATAATGGTCATCTTCTTTGTCCACCGAGGTGCCGAATAAACCGGCATAGCGGATATACTCTTCCCAAATCGCTTTAGCCAAGCTTTCCTTTAAGGCTTCCGGGGTATTACCGGAGCAATTCTTGAATGTTAAGTAGATGACAGGAAGCGTATTCATCTGCTTGGCAAACTCGGTATTCATGATGTCGAGGCCCTTAAAAATGCTGCTGCTATCTTTGCTAATATCAAAAAACTCCCGCATCATGGTCATATTCAGGGTTTTCCCGAAACGACGAGGGCGTGTAATCAAAGAAACATACTTTTTGTAGGTGAGAAAGTCTCTAATCAACAGTGTTTTATCAATGTAGAAATAATCTTCCTCTCTGATGCGTCGAAAATCATCAATTCCAATGGCCAGTTGTTTTCTCATGGTAACGTTGTCCTTCCTGCTGTCTTATCCACTTATCATTTTGCTTAATCTATTAAAGGATTGATCAATAGTCATCAAGTCTTATCCCCGCGCATTCGCTTCTGCCCGATGGAATACCCTGTCGATTGTATCCAATGTTGGTGGCAAAAGCAAATCAAACTCTATTGTACCCATCCTCCCTAATTAACTCGCGCACTGCTTCCACCGCCACGCGAATGGCAACATCGGTATCATGCACAATCGGGTTCTCTAAGTTCATTTTCTTGCGTTCTTGATTGGCCATCACCAAAAATACTGCTCCGGCGCGGGCTTTCAGATAGCTCGCGATAATATATAAGGCCGCTGATTCCATCTCAGAGGCTTTGCAGCCTAGGCGCTTCCATGCTTCCCACTTTTGCTCCAGTTCATAACCGACCGGTTTGGTTTCAGGAGAATGCTGTCCGTAAAAAGAATCTTTACATTGCACCACCCCGACATGGTATCCATCGGCAGTTTTCTTCGCTGCTTTTACGAGGGCATTGATGACTTCCAAATTCGCCACCGCCGGAAATTCAATCGGGGCATACTCTTTAGTGGTCCCTTCCATCCGGACGGCACCACTGGCAATCACTACATCGCCACTCTTGACATCTAAGTCGATACCGCCACAGGTGCCAATCCGCAAAAAAGTATCAGCTCCGCACATGGCTAACTCCTCTAGGGCGATGGCAGTAGAAGGCCCGCCAATGCCGGTAGAAGTGACGCTTACCTTCACCCCATCTAAGGTTCCGGTGTAGGTAACATACTCACGACTGTCAGCGATTAATACCGGATTATCCAGATAATTGGCAATCAAAGCACAACGCTTAGGGTCGCCCGGCATAATCACATACCGACCAACCTCTCCGGGTGCCACCTGAATATGATATTGCTTACCGGCTTTTTCAGAATAATTTACCATAGGGAATACCTCGCTTAGTATAATTTACATGAAGCCGTCGCGTCGTCTACGAATATCTTCGACTTCTACTGCAGAAAGACCGGTCTTTTTCGCAATTACTTCATCAGAGAAATCATCAAGTAAGGCCATAGTGATACGGTAGGTTGCTTCCTTCTCACCTTCTACCTTTCCTTCTGCTCTCCATACTCGTAAAGCATCATCCATATTCCATTCTTGGGATAACATGTTTTCCACCTCCGAACTATGATTTATTAAGAAATCTTTTAGTTTATTTTTACTTATACATTCCTTGATAGCTTTCCTGATTGCTACCGATATATCTGAATTGGGATGAATGTTAGTTCTAACCGTTTCGATAAAATGACTATACTCTTTTTAGTATACCACTTTTCCGAGTCAGATCAGAAGTACCGAAATTAATATTGATAAATTTGACTTTTAGCTCAATCCAATCACACGGAATGGCAAATGCATCGATTAGCTTCAATATTCTCTCTGGGGGAAAATAACTTGGTAAATACGGAATCTTTGTACTGTTCATTTCCTTTCATAATTCGAATCTCTTTTCTTATAATATAGTATACCATGAGTTTCTTGATTTTGCATTAACTTTCTAAGCTGAGCATTTTGGCAGTTATATCTAGGTAAAATATATTATACTCCGAAACAATTTGC
>JGI20163J15578_10000327_pt1 | contig 19759 bp, 19 predicted proteins | sample TergutCu122P1_FD_15578 | JGI IMG/M metagenome (IMG submission 15578)
TTTTGCTCCGGTGGTGGAGGAGGTGGCGGTGGAGGAGGTGGCGGTGGTGGAGGTGGTGGTGGAGGTGGAGGAGGTGGAGGTGGAGGCGGTGTTTCTGTTTCCTCTTCCTCCTCTTCCTCATCTACCAAAGCGGCCTCTAACACTTCCCGCTCTGATTCAAGAGTATCACGAAACTCCCCTGAATATAAACTTTCATACCGTAAAAACAGTATCTCTCCATAAATTAGCAACAAAAACGCTTCCGAATCCTCAAATGGAATAACATTTAATTCAAATTCCCTATTCCCCTCTAAAACCACTCGTGCCAAATAATCTAGGCTTTCATTAAAAGCTTCTGCTCTTTCTCTTGGTGGAGTGTAAAACAGTATGGCTATCTCTCGATCAACAAAAGCTCCGCCTTCTCCTAGCATACATTCTGGAAAATCATCATCTATGGTAGATTTAATGGCGAACTCAATAATATCATAACCCGTCCTATTAATCCAAAATACTTTATAAGCCTCGGGAGTTTCTTCTCCTATCACTCGAAACTCAGGCTCCAAAGTCCAATCCGGTTCTGGCTGAAGCTCTGGCTCTAATTCAGGCTCTGGCTCTAATTCAGGCTCTGGCTCTGGTTCTGGTCCTGGCTCTATCACTACTACTGGCTCTTGTACAACTTCAACTTCTCCCCTTGAACAGCCAAATAACAGGCTTGTAGACAAAGCCATTAGTAAGAATAGAACTATTGACTTCTTCATAAGATTCCCCCTTCTTATGGTTATTTTAAATATCTTTCCCCTCATTACAACATGGAAGCTAAACTTATAAACTCATCTTCTTAGTTATCTTTAGTAGGATACTATCACACATCAACCCTTTTTCGCAAGTATTATTGCAACATTTTGAATTTTACACACTATTAATTGATTAGTTGGTGAATATCCTTACTTCCTCCTCTTTTTTTTAATATGTCTTTGTAATCTAAAGCTTCCCTTTTTGTAACCTCTCTCTCTTCAAGCCCATCAGCCTCTGGGAGGATATCTTGTATTGTATATTCTGAACTTACATCTCCCATCGCCTGATCCAATGATGCCAAAGTTTCATCATTTCCTTCTATGCCGAATGTATCCCAACTTGGCGTATTATAAAAACCTACAACTTCTTTAGGGGTTATTATACTTATGCTAATTAAAGTAACCGCAATAGACAAAGAGATAAAAGATTTAATCATTTTATTAACTTTATACTTCTTCGCTTCCATTTTCTTGGTTTCTACTTTCTTGGTTGTATCTCTCCTCTTCTCTTCGTTTTCTTTTCTTTCATACAAATTTCTCCACATAAAATAAACTTTTTTCTTGACTTCCTTAATTGCAACACCATTAGCACTCTACTGAATCGAGTGCCAGTGTCACATTTTTAATATAACATAATTCAATTGAAGTGTCAATATTTTCCAAGTATACAACTCATCAATAACACCTTGTTTTAAGGACTTTTCCAAAATTTAACATCAATTTAATACATTTTTTTTAGCTCGTAAAGTAATTAAAAAGAGTGCTGACTGTTTAAATCAACACTCTCATTTTTTTAATATATTTCAACTAATCATTCTTGTTTATGACCTAATTTTAGCAACTTTATTTTCCAACAACTCACAAGCTCTTTCAAACTCAATAGGTTCACCAAAAGCATGCTCTTTAGGTAGCTCAGGGGAATCCACCCCAATATTGAGGCAATTGGGAAAAGGTGCCTCTTGTTCATGAATATGCCCACAAAATGAACGGTAATTTTTGACAGCAGCCCCCTGCCCAATATCTAATGGATAATGAAGCAAGTAGTAGAGCAAATCATTATGCTCTATCGTACACCCAACTTCATGAGTAATGAATTTCTCTCGACCATCTTCCATTATAAAATTATTTTCCTCAAGATATTTTAACCCTTCTTTTGAGTCATTATTACCTTTTATTAATATTATCTGGCCATTTAACTGAGATAATAGACTAAAAAGTACTTCTTCCTCCACATTTACAGCCGCATCTCCCAGTATATAGGTGGTATCTTTCATCTTCACTTTACTATTATGAGCGTGAATTAGACTCTCTCTCATCTCATCAATATTACTTATCTTTCGTCTTGTTGTCACGAAAGCATTTGGTCCACAAGCCACTTCATGGTTAAAATGTAAATCTGCTGTTATGTATCTTTTCATGCTAACCTCCTTCATCTTGTTTCTAGTTTACTCTTTTGCTCATATAATACTTAGTGGTTCCATCAAAAGGACAATCCTCCAACTGCCCAAAAACACTGTACCCTAGTTTCTCATATAGCTCTCGTGCTTGAAAATCCTGAGTGCTAATGGTCATGATTTTTGCTCCTAACTTTATGGCTTCCTCTTCCATTCTTTTCATAAGAAGTTTTCCATAACCTGCTCCTCGAGAATCTTTTTCAATTCCCAGACCACTTACATGACATCTGTTGAAATTCATCTTCCCTGCAATTCCACCTACAACATTGCCGTCTTTTGTCAAAACAAAACCTAGCTTCCTACTTTCATCAGGAATATGACCTACCTTTTCTTCTTGATCTGCACCTAAAATATCATCAATTATTGGATTAATTTCTTCGAATTGGACTTCTCTAATTTCTGAGATTTCCTTTGTCCAGCCGTGTTGCTCCATGCTATTCAAGATGTGAACCTCCTATTCTACCTTTTGGATAGAACATATCACTTTTTAAGGCAATAGTCAAAGATATTTTGATTCTAAAAACGATTGTATTATTTATGCACAATGATATAATTATAAAGTAACACCATTTAAAAAGAACCCCTACAGTCACCGAAAATAAAAAGGAACTACTTACAAATCTTTTCAAGTGTGTATGTGAAATAGAAACTTTCTTTAAAAAAATGCCTTAAAGATATTATACGAGAGGACAAAAAAGAATGAAATATAGATTGGACATAAAATCAGGAAATGAGTTATCTGCATTAGGAATGGGTTGTATGCGCTTCTCTAGGACCTTAGGAAAGATAGACCAAAGCAAAGCTGAAGAAGTCATTATGGAAGCCATTGACAAAGGGGTTAACTTCTTTGACACTGCTTACATCTATCCCGGTAGCGAAGTTGCTTTAGGAAGTGCATTAGACAAAAATAAGGTAAGAGACAATGTGTACATTGCTTCCAAACTACCTTTATTCAAATGCAATAGCTACGAAGATTTTGACGACCTTTTTGACAAACAGTTAACGCGACTTAAAACCAACTACATTGATTATTATTTTATTCATAATATCTCCAGGTTCTCAGATTGGAAAAAAATCTGCGACCTTGGAATTGAAAAGTGGATTGAAGAAAAAAAAGTTTCTGGCCAGATTAAACAAATTGGCTTTTCTTTTCATGGTGTCAGAGGAGAGTTTATGAAAGTTATTGATGATTATAATTGGGATTTTTGTATGATTCAATACAACTATGTGAACACCCATTATCAAGCAGGAGTGGAAGGGCTACACCATGCTTACGGGAAAGGAATGCCCGTATTTATTATGGAACCATTATTGGGTGGACAATTGGCAAGAGCACTGCCCGAAAAAGCAGCTAAAGGATTCAAACAAAAGAACCCAGAAGCAAGCTACGCTTCATGGGCACTGCGATGGTTATGGAATCAACCAGAAATCACCCTGGTTCTTTCAGGAATGAACCATATTGACCAAGTAAAGGAAAACTCTTCCTTAGCCAATGAATATGGGGTGGATAACATGAGTTCAGATGACCTGAGAATTGTCCAAGAGGTAGCCACCATCTTTTCGGAGTCCTACAAGATCCCTTGCACTGGCTGTAATTATTGCTTACCTTGTCCCAAGGATATTAATATTCCAGATAGTTTTATGGCTTACAACACAAGCTATACCATCAGCTGGTTCACAGGAATACAACAATATGCCATTACTTCTGGAGGGCTTAAATCTGCTTTCTCCCTTTTCGACTGTACAGAGTGTGGAAAATGTGAAAAGTATTGCCCACAAAACATTGAAATTATGGAAAAGATAAAAGTTGTTCGTAGAAGAATGGAGCCTTTATGGTATAGAGGGATGATGAGAATTGCCCGCATATTTATAAAATAAGCAGAACCTCAGATAATTTCTAAGAGCATACTCCACTTAAACGGGTTAGTTATCTTTATAAACATTTAAGTTCCACCTGTAAAAGCAATTCCTCAATCACTTCTCTAGAAGGTGGTTTAGTCCCTTCCGTGGTTACTGCTCCTGCCGATGCAGCAATGGCCAGCCTAGCCATATCCTCCCATGACAAATTCCTTTTTGTTCCATAAGCAATTGCTGCAACAATACTATCTCCTGCTCCTACTGGAGAACGACAAGTCACCTTTAACCCTTTACCATAGATACAATGATCTCCTTTTAGAAACATTGCCCCCTCTACACCTAGAGATAGAGCCATCATAGGAACTCCCTTTTGAAGCAACTGTTGACACAATTCTTTAAGCTCTAGAAGGCTTAACTCCCCCTTCACCTTAAAAAACTCCAACAACTCATATCGGTTGGGTTTGATAAAATCTGGTTTTTCTAAAAGTGCCCCTTCGAATGCTTCTCCATCTACGTCTAAAAATGCTTTAGCGCCATGGTGGTGAATCAATCGAATCATCTTAGCATAAATCTCCGAATCAATCCCTTGACATCTGCTTCCAGACAGCACAAATATCGTATCAGGAGTCGCTTTTTTGGCTATTTTTTCAAAAAGCTTTAAACCATCAGCTTCTGTAACTGTTATTCCGGGTTCATTGATTTCTGTTAAGTACCCCTTTCTGTCAATTACTTTTAAGTTGGTTCGAATATTCCCTTTTACTCGTACAAAATCAGAGGGTATCTTAAGTTCATCTAATGTTTGCAAGACAAACTCTCCATTACCCTCTCCCATAAACCCTGTAGTTAAAGGAGTTTCTCCCAATACAGAAACCATTCTGGCTACACTAATCCCTTTGCCAGCAATATCTACTACTATATCCTGCAAGCGATTCAACTCACCGATCTGCAGCACATCTAATTTAGCGGTTTTATCTAAAGCTGGGTTTAAAGTTACTGTAATAATCATTTGTGCTCTCATCCGTTCTCTTTTATAGTCCCGTCAACCTCCTACTATACCTTCATTACACATCAATAACAAGCTCGTTCATTTCTATGTTCTTCCCTTCATCTCCCGAGCTGTAGCCAACACACTCTCTGTTACTTTGTCGCCACCGAGAATGCGAGCCAGCTCTTTGATAGAATCTTCTTCCTCCAAGCATAATATCTCAGTTACTGTCTTATCCTTATCCACTTGTTTTTCTATCAAATAGTGAGCATCCGCCTGTGCTGCGATTTGAGGCAGATGAGTAATACAGATTACTTGACGTTTATCCCCCAGTAGTTTAAGTTTGTTGGCCACTTTGCCTGCTGTTACACCACTAATCCCTGTATCGATTTCATCAAAAATTAGAGTTCCTGTTTCTTCTTTATCTGCCAACAATGTTTTGAGCACCAACATGATTCTTGATAGCTCTCCTCCTGATGCTACTGTGCTTAGAGGTTTGATGGGTTCTCCTGGATTGGTGGAAATGTAAAACTCAATATCGTCAAGTCCGTCAACAGTATACTTTTCTAAAGGATTTATCTTAACTTTAAACTGTACATCCATAAAGTTAAGTTCTTGCAAACCCACAACCATCCTTTCGGAAAAGGAGATAGCAGTTTTTCCTCTAGCTAGGGTCAGTTTCTTTGAAGCCTCTTGAAGCTTACCTTCAGCCTGCACCAAGTTCTCCTTTAATTGTCTGATATGTTCTTCATAATTGGACAAGACATCTAACTTCACTTGACACTCTTCCAAATAATTAAGAATCTGCTCTATGCTCTGCCCGTACTTGCTCTTTAATTGGTTAATATGGTTAAGACGATTTTCTACGTAATATAAATCTTCCTGGGAAAATTCCAAAGACTTTTCATAGTCTGAAAGCTCCCGATTAAAATCATTTAGCAGGCTATCAATTTCCACCACCTGCTGATAAAGCTGGGCACCTCTCTCATCAAATCTCTCTACTTGTGCCAAAGCATTTATAGCACGACTTAGATAATCACTGGCGTTCCCTTCAGATGAACCACTGGTATAAGAATAAGCTAACCCTGTATTCTCAGTGAGTTTTTTGCCTTCTGACATCCGGCGATAGCCCTCTTCCAGCTCCTCATCTTCACCTACTTTCAAATTCCCCTCTTCTATCTCTTTAATCTCAAAATCTAGAAAAGATATCTCTTTTTTGCGGCTGGATTCATCCAAATCCGCCTCCTCATAAGTTTTTTTACAAGAAATATACTCTTTGTATAAAGTTGCTACTTCTTCTTTCAACTTACTAATGATGTCACTTCCATAATTGTCTAATACGTCTAGGTGGTTCTTTTTACTCCTTAAGGTTTGGTGCTCGTGTTGTCCGTGAACATGAATAAGGAGATCTGCCACCTCTTGAAGATGATGAATGCTCACAGTTTCACCGTTGATTTTGCTCACACTTCGCCCTTCCATAAGTCGGCGACTTAAAACAAGAACCTTATCTTCAGGATATATCTCCCGTTCTATTAATTTTTGATGTAACTGTTCATCCTCTATTAAAAAGCTAAGCTCTACTAAGCCAAAGGGAGCTCCCACCCTAAGCATATCTCCACTATACCGACCTCCAAGAGCAAGGTGAATAGAACCCAACAGTATGGATTTCCCTGCACCTGTTTCCCCTGTGAGAATATTAAGCCCTGGTTTGAAATCAATCTCTACTTCGTCAATTAGGGCTAGGTTTTTTACATGGATGTTTGTAAGCATTTAAAGTACCTCGTCAATGATGTTCTTTTCGCTAAGCTCGACAAAACCTCATCTCGCACTTTCAGTCACAACACTTCTCTACTTTTTGCACTCTTAGTATCTTTTGGAAATACTCTCTGATGATGTGATAGTCTTCAACATTTCTAAGAGCACACATAATGGTATCATCACCAGCAATGCACCCCACTACTTCTTTCCATTCCATAGCATCAATGGCCGCTGCCACAGCCATAGCCATACCAGATACGGTCTTAATCACCATAATGTTTTGCGCTTGATCCATAGATACGTACCCTGCTCTAACAATATCTTTGTACTTCTCAGTTAAGTCTTTACCCCCCGGTTTGAGAATCACATATTGTTGTCTTCCATCGGCTGTAGTCATCTTGGTTAATTTCAAATCTTTAATATCCCTTGACACCGTAGCCTGAGTAACCTTAAAGCCTAACTCTTTCAAGCGCCTGACTAATTCATCTTGAGTCTCAATAACATCTTGACTAATTAATTCAATGATTTTTCCGTGTCGATTTGATTTCATGATTAATTTCCTTTCATCTTTGTTTGCATGGTTTTCAAGAAACTCTCCTCTGTTATCCTAACTAATTTTGTTACCTTTTTCGATTTGCTAATAACGATACGATCTCCTGTTTCCATAGAAACCGGTTCACTTCCATCAAATGTTGTGGCCATCCGTTCCACATTACCGTAGCGTTCTTTGCCCACTTCTACTTCTATTACATCATCTGAAGACAACACGATGCTTCTGGTGTTCAAAGCATGAGAGCAGATAGGTGACATAACTACAATGTTAGCAGTAGGTTCTACAATAGGCCCTCCTGCAGACAGGTTATATCCTGTAGAACCTGTAGGAGTAGAAACTATTATTCCATCGGCAGTATAGTTATTTAGCAATATACCATTAACATATACATCAAAGTTTACAATTCTAAGGCTACCCTCTCTGGTAATTACAATGTCATTGATAGCCGTTTTCGGCCTCTTCCCATTAATCGATCCTTGAAGCATCATACGCTTTTCAATGGTAAAATCCCCTAAAAATAACTTCTCCAAAGACTCCTTAAAATCGCCAATCTCAACCTCAGCCAGATATCCTAATGTTCCAAGATTAAATCCGAGTATGGGAATTTCCAATGGTGCCAACTCTCTAGAAGCTCTTATAATTGTGCCATCGCCACCCAGAACTAAAGCGCAGTCAATACCTGGTGGAATTTTCTCTTGTATCAAATAGCCTGTAGAATCCAATTGAGCCAAAGTGCATTTTTTTCCTTGGCTTTCTAAATACTCACATATTTGCTTTGTTATCTCTAGTTCTCTGTCTTTACTTTCGTTTATTATAACATAAAAATTGTCCATATCTTTTTTTCCTACTTTGAAACGTGCCCATACCATCATTTTTTTTAGCTTAACTTTTCAAATGCACCCTTTACAATCTTCTTATAATCTATCCCGGTATTATATTGCTCGCAAACACCATCTTTTAGATGTTGATCCATTTTCCTCAAATGCATAAGATACTCAATGTTTCCTTCCGGTCCTTTAATAGGAGAAAAATCAACTTCCCTAACTTCAAATCCAATGCTGATAGCATAGTTTGCAACCTGTCCAATGACTTCCTCATGAACCAACGAATCCTTTACCACACCCTTTTTGCCAACTTTTTCTCGACCCGCTTCAAATTGAGGTTTAATGAGAGCAATCACCTCTCCCCCATTTTTGAGATAGTTGTAAATAGATTGAAGAACTTTTGTAAGAGAGATAAAGGAAACATCAACAGAAGAAAAATCAATGGGTTCCTCTAAATCCTCAGGAGTTACGTAACGTATATTTGTCTTCTCCATTGTAACCACCCGCTCATCTTGACGCAAGCTCCAATCCAATTGCCCTCTCCCCACATCAATGGCGTATACTTTTTTCGCTCCATTTTGTAACATACAATCTGTGAAACCACCAGTGGAGGAACCTACATCAGTACATATTTTCCCCTCTACATTAATATCAAACCTCTCAAATGCCTTTTCAAGCTTCAAACCTCCCCTACTCACATAAGGGTTGGGGTCTGCTTTTATCTCTATCTTAGCATCTTCTTTAAAGAAACTTCCTGATTTGTCCTCCATTAAACCATCAACAAAAACATTGCCTGACATAATGATCGCCTTTGCTTTTTCTCTTGAAGGTGCTAGATTATGTTTAACCAATAACACATCTAATCGTTCTTTCATCTTTTTCTCACTTTAACATTGCTACAACACCACATAATCCGCTACAATCTGCTTCACAATGGTATCTTTCTCTAAACCAACTTCCTTCCGCAACTGTTCCACTGTTCCGTGCTCAATGTATTCATCAGCGATTCCAATGGTTCGAACTTTCAAATCTAACTTAGCTTTCCCTACATGCTCAGTTACATGTTGTCCAAAACCACCACTTAATATATTTTCTTCAATGGTAACAATCAACTTGTGTTCCTTTGCCAACTCTTCTAGCAACTCTTTATCCAAAGGCTTTACAAATCTAGCATTAATTAGACTACAATGATATCCTATCTTCTTCAGTTCTTTTCTAACTTCATCTGCCAAATTTGCCATACTGCCGACGAAGAGTATAGCAATTCCATCCTCTTCATAGATGACCTCACTCCTCCCATGACGAATTGGAGGTCGGTGAGACTTAAAGCCCTCATAAGCAACTCCTCTGGGGTAGCGAATCCCAATGGGTCCATCATAGGTTATAGCATATCTGAGCATATCCGCCATCTCCCAACGATTCTTAGGAGCCATCAGAGCCATGCCTGGAATTGAGGATAGGTAAGAAATGTCAAACAATCCCTGATGAGTTTCTCCATCACTGCCAACTAAACCTGCCCGATCAATGGCGAATACCACTGGCAAGTCTTGTAAGCAAACATCATGGATAATCTGATCATACCCTCTTTGTAAAAATGAAGAATAGATGGCTACCACAGGTTTTAACCCTCCTGCTGCCAACCCTGCGGCAAAGGTTACGGCATGTTCCTCTGCAATTCCTACGTCAAAGAAACGCTGGGGATATCTTTTGGCAAAGGTATCTAATCCCGTACCATCCGCCATAGCAGCAGTAACAGCCACTAAATTGTCTCGGCGTGCTCCCTCATCCAATAATATTTTAGAGAATATTTCCGTGTAACTATCCCTTTCATTTTCCTTCAAAAACTCTCCTGTTTGAATATCAAAAGGTTCTGTTCCATGAAACTTTGATGGATTCTCTTCTGCTGGTTGATAGCCTAATCCTTTATTGGTGATTACATGAAGCAACACCCCTTGCTTTACTCTCTTGGCTTGATTTAAAGCTTTTACAAGGTCTTCAATGTTATGGCCATCAACAGGCCCTAGATAGGTTAGTCCCATATTTTCAAATAACATCCCTGGCACAAAGAGTTGCTTAATTCCGCTTTTTGTATTGGACAACTGCTTAATCATCTTTTCCCCAACAACAGGTATTTTGTTCAGCCCCTCTTCAACATTATCTTTTAGTTTCGTATAAGCAGTAGTTGTTCTAAGACCATTCAGATAGGTAGACATACCCCCTGTATTCTTGGAAATAGACATGTTGTTGTCATTGAGCACAATGATAAAATTACTGTCCAAATCAGCAGTATTGTTCAATGCCTCATAGGCCATACCACCTGTCATAGAGCCATCACCAATGATGGACACCACGTTATAATCCTCACCTTTAAGCTCTCTTGCTGCCACATATCCCAACCCTGCGGAAATAGAAGTTGAGCTATGGCCAGTGTCAAAAGCATCACTTGGATGCTCTTTTCTCTTTGGAAAGCCGCTAATTCCACCAAACTTTCTAAGCCCACTAAACATCTCTTTTCTGCCAGTAAGAATCTTGTGGGTGTAAGATTGATGACCAACATCCCAGATTAACTTATCCTCTGGTAATTGAAAAACTAAGTGTAGAGCCATGGTTAATTCCACTACACCTAGATTAGAAGCCAGATGACCCCCTGTCACACTGATTTTCTCAATGAGAAACTCTCGTATCTCTTCCGCCAATATCTCTAGCTCAAGTTTACTGAGCTTTTTAATATCATTTTCTTGGTTAATTTTATTTAAAATCATTCTTATAAGCCTCTCAAAGAGTAATCCAACGAAAATCCAACCTGTACATCTTGAGCTTTACTTACGTTAGCTTAGGCTGACAGGGCTGGATCCCATAGGCCTTAACTCTTTATAACGTCGTATTTTGCATCATCATTCATCACAGGCATGCTATGACTTTCGATAGATTAGAGACAGCAGTAGCTCCTCTAAAAAGCCACTTTCTTTTTCTAAATTCTTTAGCTGTTCAATGGCCTGATTTGAAATATTTTTCACATCCTCTTTTGCCTTATCCAGGCTCTTTAAAGTAACATAAGTCGTCTTTTTGTTCTTTTCGTCACTACCAATGGATTTCCCTAGAACCTCAAAAGTGCTGGTTACATCCAATACATCATCTTGAATCTGAAATGCGATTCCAATATTTCTAGCAATGCTCTCTAAAGTTTTTACTTCCTCCACATGGGCACCACCTAATATTCCTCCGATCATCATGGAAGCTTCCATTAAAGCAGCAGTTTTTAAAACATAGATTTCATCCAATACTTCTTTTGGAATCACCTCTCCAGCCACTTCCATGTCGATGACCTGTCCGCCAATCATCCCATAAATCCCTGCTTTATGAGCCAATACCTGAAGAGCACGTCCAATCAAAATACTTTGCTGGGGTGCCAATTCAAATGCTGACGTCACTGTTTCAAAAGCATAATTAAGAAGGGCGTCTCCTGTGAGAATCCCCAAATCTTCACCATAAACTGCCCATGTAGTTTTCCGACCACGACGAAACTCGTCATTATCCATAGCTGGCAGGTCATCATGTACCAAAGAGTAAGTGTGGATCATCTCAATGGCCGCTACAAATGGTCGAATCACATCGCTATCTTCACCGTCAAACAACCTGAAAGATTCTATCATTAAAATAGGGCGAATCCTTTTCCCGCCTGCCATCAAACTATACTCCATAGTCTCCATAATGTTTTTCTGGAAACCCACGGCTTCTGGAAGAAACTCCTTTAGAATCTTCTCTACCTCTTCCACTTTTCTTTCCAATTGCTCATTAAAGCTCATAAGTCTCTCCCCTGTTGTCTAAAACCAATACTTTCTTTTCTATTTCATCAATGATGTGATTGGACTGCTTTAATAGACCAAGGCCTTTATCATATAAAGCGAATGACTCTTCTAAAGACACATCTCCTTGTTCCAATTGGTTGGCGATATCTTCTATTTTCTCAAAAAGTTCTTCTAGCAAAGGCTCCTCTTTTCTTTTCTTCGACTTCTCTTCTGCAAAACTTTGGAGGGTTTCAAGGTATTCTCTAAAATCCTCATCCGATAGATTGCTAATCAGTTCTACGTGCTCCTTTTGATCTCCACTTTTCATTTTTTCAAATGCCTTAATCACCATAGTAAAACCCTTTCTCTTTTATATAATGTCCATTCTAATTATTAATTCCACCTCTAAATACAATTCACACTACAACTTGGAGCATACATCTTGGGTTCCTACAACATGAGTAAAAATACGCCCATCCGTAACAATTACTTCCACTTCATCGCCTGGTTTCACCTGGTTGATAGAGCGAACATTTTCCCCTTCCAAACTCTGAACATAAGAATACCCTTGATTCAATTTATCCAAAGGAGACAGCCCTTTCATTCTCTCGATTAAAATCTGCAATAACTGCCTATTGCTACTTAATTTCTTATCCCGATTCTGTTTAATCTTATTCTCTAAATCCATTAAACGTTGCTTCTTTTCAATTAATTTATGTCTAGGATGACCTGCATTTAGCTTTAATCCTAAACTTTCCACTTCTCTTCTCACTCTGTCTATAAGGTCTGCCATCTTCCGGTTATAATAAACCTGCCACTGAAGGAGTCGATTCTTTACTTCCATGTAGTCATATACTGCCAAAGCTGCTGCCGCTGATGGAGTAGGTGCTCTTTCATCGGCTACAAAGTCAATGATGGTGGTATCTGTCTCGTGACCTACCGCTGAGATAATTGGCACCTTACAGCCAAATACTGCTCTGGCCACCTCCTCTTCATTAAAAGCCCATAAGTCTTCAATAGAACCCCCACCTCGACCAACAATAATCACGTCAACACCTATTTCTTCCAACTTTTGTATCCCTTCCACGATACTCTCCTTGGCCCCCTCACCTTGAACAGTTGCTGGAAAGAGGATAATCTGTACGTAGGGATTTCTCCTTTTGGACACCTGGATAATGTCTTGAATCACCGCCCCTGTTTTAGAGGTAACTACCCCAACGGTTTTCACATAAAGAGGAATAGGGAGTTTGTACTGAGAATCAAACATTCCCATCTCCAAGAGTTCCTTTTTTAATTGCTGAAACTTCTCATGTAAAAGCCCTACACCATCTAAGATAATCTCATTGGCATAAAGCTGAACCTTGCTAGCTCCTTCATAAAAACCTACAGAGCCTGTTACGATAATTTGTTGACCATTTTTCAAATCAAAAGAAAGCCCACCTCTGGACCCTCTAAACATTACGCAATCCATTTTACCGGACTTATCCTTTAAGGTAAAATAAATATGTCCAGAACTTGGGTAGCTACAATTTGAAACTTCACCTTTAATGCTTATGCTATTTAAGATTGGATCGCTATTGAAGACACCCTTAACATAAAAGTTAACCTGTTTTATGGTGTAAACTTTGGCCATTGTTATTTCTCCGTGGATTCCTTGGAAGATTTCTTAATGGGTTTCTTAGCAAATTTGCCCAGAACGCCATTAACAAAAGCTGGACCATCATCACCACTGTACTTCTTCGCTAGTTCCACCCCTTCATTAATCGCAACACCTTCTGGTATATCTTCATCATACAGAATCTCATATACTGCTAATCGAAGTATTGCCAAATCCACTTTATTCATACGGTTGGTTTTCCAACCAACTGTTTTATCGTTAAGAAGAATATCGATGTTCGTAATATGAGTGAGAACTGTTTTCGCTCTATTGAATATCCCCTCTTTATCTTCTTCTGAAAGATCAGTTAAATGATTCAAGTAATTATGAAAATGCTCTTCCCATACTTTCTCTGGAATCAATTCAACCTGAAATACCAGTTTAAAAACTTCCTCACGTTGCCGTGATCTAGTCATGAAACTCATGTTTAGTTCCCCATCTCTACTCCTGCAACTTTAATATTCACATCTGCTACCTCTAACCCTGTCATATTCTCTATTGCGTCTTTTACTTTTATCTGTACTTTTTTAGAAACTTCCATAATGTTGTAATTGTACTTTAAAGTTAATACGACAAAAACTGTCACTACTCCTTCCAGCACGTCTACTTTCACCCCTTTAGATAAGTTCTTCATCCCTAATCTACCAGATAGCTCATTCTTCATGTGGTTAGCAGTATGAGCTACCCCTTCAACTTCATTGGCTGCTAGTGATGCAATAATCGCTACCACCTCATCTGCAATTTGAACCTCACCAAGCCCTGGCTTGTGAACGATTTTTTCGATACCCTTTTTTTCCTCTTTTGACATGTATAAAAACCTCCTGATGTGTATTTAAGTATTTTCAATCTTCTTATGATAAGCTTATAACCTTTATCTCATGATCTAGGTATAACAAAATAAACAGATTGCTAAGCCCTTCATGTATGTTCTTCCTTACATCACATTATAACAAAATTAATTCTTTTTCTCTACTACTTTAACATATTATTCAGTTTCTTAACTTTTTTATTTTCATTACTCCTTTTACTTTGACCCATTTAATCACCATAATTGGCTAACAATATTCCTTCTAAAAATATAGAAAATGCCTTCATATTACTTTCCATCATCCCAGGCCATCTGGTATTAATATAATGAAACTCATCTCTAGGAGTATGAACAACTGTGGAGTTGTATCCTTCTATAACCTGATGAATTCCTGGACCTGGCTCCAGCCCGATGAGATTCACTACAGTGTGACCATTAAAAGCAAACATCCAGTGATCACTTGGAGAAAGAACAAAGCGATAATCACTAATCAAATTGATGTTATGTTTCATGTTCAAAGCAACCGCAATCTCATCAATTTGTTCCGTTAGCTGATTTCCTCTTATCTCAAGATAGTCAACCCACCACCTCTGAGGCCACCACCAGCCTTGATCAAGTAACTCTTCTGGCAATGCTTCCAACCAATACTGAGTAGGAGCATAACCTGCACCAAAAATCACAGCTGGTCCCTCAATAAGAATATCTGCGTTCACCATCATAACCATATTGTTAAAGTCATCCTCTGACATAGAATTGTAATAGTAGTACACTCCAAAAAGCCCAGGTTCTTCCGCTCCAAAAAAAATATAGATGATCGTATGATAATTATCAAAATACAACATTCTTCTGGCACTTTCCATGAGCAAAGCGGTTCCAGATGCATTGTCACTGGCTCCAGCATAGATTACACTGTCATAGTGAGCACCAACAATAATGGTTCTGGAGCTTTGTCCAGGCACCGTTAGAATGATATTCTGGCTAAGTTGATTCTCCCGTAGGGGAGCGTCTCCCCAAATCCAGGTATCTTCCTCCAACTCTTCCCATGCTCTGCTCCCCCATAGGGTATGTCCTCTTACACTTTCCCAGTTAAACTCCTGCCAATAAATATCCTCTTCTCCATATCCCATGGCTAATAGCTCATCCACAATCCACTGAGCCGCTTCCATCTCACGGTAGGAAAACGGAGAACGTCCATAGAAATGATCGCTAAGATGTTGAATATATCTCACCGAAATATAGCCATAAGGAGTCTGGCTAATGTCAGTTTGGGAGATGTCAAAGATTGAGCCTTCTTCCTCTGGTTTGGGAGATTCAAGTTCTTCTGGGTGCCAAGAAGGCTCTCCATCCTCTTCTACCAAAATATTATCTGGCTCCTCAATTTGCACTTCCATCACAACATTGGATTCACAGGCATCATCTGTCACACCAGTTATCAGGGAATACACCACCAGTATTATAGAGGCCAACAGAGACAGGATAAGTATAAAGGCAATAACAATAATCGCTGTTTTCTTCATTTTATGTTCCATGATTCTTTGCCTTTCTCATGAAAAATCTTTTCATCACCAGATTTGGCCATAAAGCCCTTTGCTTCAGCGATTGTTCCATGGGGAGTGTCAATTCCCCAGATTCTCCACTCTTCTACGTACCACCTTGTCAAAATTCTCTATTCTACGATGGTATACTTCATTCATGTATTTTGAGTTCAACATAAAATCTGCAGTTGCCAAATTATTGGCAATTGGGATGTCATAAACCACTGCGATTCGAAGGAGAGCCTTCACATCAGGGTCATGAGGCTGTGCTTCTAGAGGATCCCAGAAAAAAACCATAAAATCAACCTTCCCTTCTACAATCTTTGCTCCAATTTGCTGATCCCCTCCTAGAGGACCACTGGAAAACCCCTTCACCGGCAATCCCGTCCGATCAGAAATTAACCTTGCTGTAGTTCCTGTTCCACACAAGAAGTGACCTTTCAGTATCTCTTGGTTTCTCTCACACCAATCCACCAAATCTTTCTTCTTCCTATCATGAGCCACTAAAGCAATTCTCTTTGTTTTATCTATCTCTAAGGTTAGATAGTTATCTTGTAGCATGATTTATTTCCTCTTTCTCTTTCTTCACTTCAAATATCTAGCCTATAGATTCAGCATATCTCAACATCAATTTCATGATCATTTAAATCCCTTTTGAAACATCTCTATTATTGATACTTTAAACCTCGTGAATCTAATCTCTTATACTATAGCATCACATCTACTCATAATATTTAATTAGTGCCTGAGAACCATAATCCCCGTATCCTTCTCTTTCCAACACTTCGAAATTTGCCAGCACCTGGCTTAACACTTCTAGATTCAGTTCGTCCATATTGGATTCAATCAAGGCCAACTGCAAATCTTTCACAATGTGTTGAAGGTAAAATCCAGGACTGTAGTCCCCTGCAATTATCCTTGGCCCTAACATCTCTAACTGGCGACTAGCTCCTGATCCAGTAGATACCGCTTTTGCAAACTCATTCAAATCTAGGCCTTTAGCCCTTGCGTACGTAAAAGCTTCACAGACTCCACTTAAAGCTCCAGCAATTAAAATCTGATTCCCTAACTTGCAATGTTGTCCTGCTCCTGCCTCTCCAAGGTAGCTTATGTTGGTTCCCATGGCTTCAAAAACAGGCAGACAAGCCCTGAAATCTTCTTCCTTACCCCCTACTAAAATAGCCAGAGTTCCATTTTTCGCTCCAACATCTCCTCCTGTCACAGGTGCATCCAGTACGTGCAATCCTTTTTCAGTGCCCTTTTCATAAATTTTCTTAGCAAGTGCTGGACTACTGGTGGTCATATCAATCAAATAAGTCCCTTTATCCGCACTGTCTAGAATATTGTCTTCATCAAAATATACCTCTTCTACATCACGAGGATAACCAACAATGGTAATCACCACATTTCTTCCTTTAACGCAAGAGACGATGGTGTCATGAAAGATTGCCCCCTCCCCTACAACATCTTCTACCTTCTCGGCATTTCTAGCAAAAATATGAACTTCATAACCCTTTTTCATTAAATTTCTTACCATGGATTTCCCCATGATACCCACTCCAATAAAACCAATTTTATTCATATTCACTTATCCTTTCACAACTCTGTCTTGTGGCTTTTACCTCTCCATTAGACAAGTATTCATTTTACTAACTTTCATTATATCAAATCCCCAGGATAAAGGCAATTTAGAGTTTTAAAAAGATACGCTAGGCAGTTCTCACTAACCAGAAATTAACCGCTGTTTATCCTCCAACTTAATCAATAGCCTTGCCACAAAGAATCCAAGCATTGCCACTCCCAAAGAGATTAACCCACCAATGCTCAAATATTCATAATCTAATGGCACAATAAGCAAAGTTGATGCCACCACCAAACCAATGATACCATGAAAGAATGTTCCATAAGCTTTCTTAAGCACAAATGCAATTAACTTAGAAAAGGTGAGTACAACAATTAGAGCACTCATAAAAATAGGAATAATTACGGCAAAATCAACATTGGCAATTCCATAGAGCATATGATCGTATACACCTAGAACCAATAAAATATTGGCAGAACTAAAGCCAGGAATGAAGGTTCCCACTCCAATAATCCCTCCTGCCATCAGCCATGTGTAAAGGTTCAAAGGGAAACTTCCTTCTACTGCATAATAAACCCAGTACAGAAAACCAAATGCGATGAACAGACTCATTCCAAAAACAACCAAATGGACTTTTCTGCGCCCTTGTTTACCAGCTTGCTTCCAAAGTGCAGGGATAGAACCTACAATCAATCCGATAAAGAACCATAAAAGGGGTACTTTTGCCACTGCAAAAAAGAAACTTAAGACCATTGAAAAGAGCAACACTCCCAATGCTGAACCAATGATAATCGGCAAAAAGAATTTCAAATTCTCTCTAAAGTCTTTCTTAATATTAGAAAAAAACTTTACCATGGGTTCAAAAGTCCCAAAAATAACTGCAAAAGTACCTCCACTGGTTCCTGGTAAGATAAAACCAGCTCCAATGAAGATACCTTTAATCAAACGAATTATCCATTTATTTAGACTATCTTTTTCCACGATTACTTGGTCTGTCCTTCCTTAAGCTAACAGGAGTCGAACATGCCTCCTTGCTATGCTCATGATCTTTCATTCCAATCTTTATTTTAGCACAATCCTACTAAAGAATGCAAACCCTTACACAATAGCCCTCGTTTTCTTCTGCTTAACAATCACAAGAGTCACTGCAAACAACACCACTGCAAACCCTAATTGAATTAAGAATCCTTCCCAGAACATTCTGGCCACTTCACCAGATAGTTCAGCCATTCCAGATAAGGCACTGTTACTACGAACATACCAATAGGTAGGTAAGAATCTGGCAATGGTCAATACTCCCTCTCCTAAAAACTCTTGAGGAACAAATACACCTGTAAGGAAAGATAAACCCAGTGCAATAATATTGGATGCACCACTTAAAGCATCATCATTGCTTAGAAGGTTCCCCAGTAAGAAAGCAATTCCTAGAGCCACTGCCAACAAGGCTAAACTATTGATGGCCCGAAACAGTGTCACTGTAGTAAACACTTCTTCCCTGTAGAAAAAGAACATAGGAACAAAAGACACTGACCATAATCCAATTGCTGCGGCTCCACAACCTAGTGTAATCTGCATGTTTCTGTTCAGCAGGGACAATGAAGAACAATCATTTCTTCTGGCCACATCTTTTTTATTGAAAGTAAAGATGATAGGACCAATGGCCAAGATGATTACAGCGATAATCAAATAAGCTAAAAACTGAAAATGAAACATGGAGTTGTCAATAATTCTCCCTTGTAGAATCTCCACCTCTACTCCTTGATTTAAATCTCTAATGGTATTTTGTATTGCCAGATCCATCGGGAAGTTTGCCCTTAAATAAGTGTTTAAGGTTACTAAAAAGTCTTCTATCTGACGGTCAATAAAAACTCCTACTACCATGCCTGGGACGCTTACATTTTCCAATCTGGCATGGACTGGATTTGTGATAAAATCATTTTCAAACCCTTCTGGAATCATTAGAATATAAGTCACTTCCATAAAGAATAGAGCATCTTGGAGGATAGCTTCATTGTTTTCCAATTCTACTAAAATATGTCTGGCCTCTAAATAATCAGTAAGTCCTGCTGACAATTGTGAATGGTCTTCATCAATAATAGCAATGGTAGATTCGCTAGCATTGATTTCTGTTACATCTACTGCGTTTTGAACAAAGAATATATTTAATGCCATGAAGATCACAAAC
>JGI20163J15578_10000328_pt1 | contig 19749 bp, 17 predicted proteins | sample TergutCu122P1_FD_15578 | JGI IMG/M metagenome (IMG submission 15578)
TTCAAGTATTTTTGGTTCATGTCATGCTGGTACTGGCCGATGCCAATGCTTTTGGGGTCTATTTTTACAAGCTCTGCCAACGGGTCTTGCAGCCTGCGCCCAATGGATACGGCACTGCGCAAGGCCACATCAAAATCCGGGAATTCTTCCGCACCCAGCTTAGACGCAGAATATACAGACGCCCCGGCTTCGTTAACAATTACATATTGGGCTTTTAAGCCGGTTTCCTTCAAAAGTTCCGCTACAACAATCTCTGTTTCGCGGGAAGCAGTACCGTTGCCTATGGCGATAACGGTTACGTTATGGCGTTTTATCATGTCTGCCAATATTTTTTTTGACGGTCCGGTGTCTTTATTTGTGGTACAGTAAACCACGCCTGTTTCCAGCACCTTGCCCGTTTCGTCAACAACCGCAAGCTTGCAGCCCGTACGGAAGCCCGGGTCAATTGCCAAAACAATATTTTCTTTTATTGGGGCCTGCATCAAAAGCTGGCGCAGGTTTTGGCCAAATACTTTTATCGCACCTTCTTCGGCCTGTTCCGTTAGCAGGTTGCGCATTTCCCGCTCTACGGCAGGGGCGGTCAGACGTTTGTAACTATCCGCAAGGGTGGCTTCCATAAATGGCTGGGTAAAATCGTTCCGCTTTATGAAAAGCCTGTGAAGTTGATCCAGGATTTTGTCTTCCGGCGCAACTATATCCACTTTTAGGAAGCCTTCTTTTTCCCCGCGGTTTATTGCCAGGGTCCTGTGGCCTGCTATTTTCTTAATTGGCTCGCTGTGTTCGAAGTACATTTCATAAACCGCGGCGTTATCATTTTCCGGGTTTTCCTTCGCCTTCTTAGAAAGTTCGGACATAATTATGCCATCTTCAAAAGTTAACCGGCGCACCAATGTACGGCATTTCGGGTCGTCAGACATTTTCTCTGCCAAGATATCCATTGCCCCTTGAAGGGCATCTTGAACGGTTTCCACGCCTTTTTCGATATCAATAAATGGCGTTGCCACTGTTTCAACATCTGTAGTCAAGTCTTGCTCCCAAATTATATCCGCAAGGGGCTGCAAACCTTTTTCTATTGCTATTGTTGCGCGTGTGCGGCGTTTTGGCTTGTACGGGCGGTAAATGTCTTCCACCGCCTGCAAAGTTACTGCTGCAGTTATGCTTGCGCCAAGCTCGTCTGTGTAATGGCCATGCTCGATTAAGCTGGCGATTACCGCCGCCTTGCGCTCTTCCAAATTTCGTAAGTAAGTAAATTAGCCGCTCGCTAAGTTCACGAAGCTGCTGGTCATCCATAGAGCCTGTCTGCTCTTTACGGTAACGGGCGATAAACGGGATTGTGTTGTCCTCGTCAATTAATTTTACTGTGTTTTCCACCTGCCACCGCTGCAGGGAAAATTCCTGGGTTAATTTTGCGATAATGTCCAATTTTGTTGCTCCTTTCGAAGGGTATAAAACAATAATAACATGAAATTGAAATTCTTGAAACAAAAGTGTAATTTTAGTGTTTTTTACCCCCTGATATCACATTGGCGAATATGATATCAGGGGGTAGTGGTTTTTTTCGGCTTGAATTGTGTGGTTGTGCGTGGTAGGATTGTAATGATGAATAAAAGTTGATTAGTCATACTAAAACAACTAATGGAATGAAAGGTATATGCATATGAGCGAAATTACTGAAAAATGCAAAGACTTTACCCCCAAAGATCAATTTATAGCTTATATTGACATTTTGGGGTATGAAATGCATATGAAAAAACATGGAGCAGGTGAACTTGCTCAAGCCCTGGACAAAATAATTATGGGGGTGGCAAGCTTCCCTGCGTTCCCTACCATTGATTCCAAAAGTCGAAGCAAGTTCAAAGTTTTTTCAGATAATATACTTATATGCTCAGAAACAAATTGGTACGAAGTGTTATTGCATGTGCAATACATTCAGCAATATTTATTAGCAGCAGGTATATTTTCAAGAGGTTGCATGTTGTATGGTGAATTATATTTTGACGATAATTTTGTATGTGGTCAAGGTATTATTGATGCTCATAGGTTAGAATCTGAGGTGGCTATTTTTCCACGAATTATTGTGGATGAAAGCTTTATCGTAAAAATGGAACCTTCGATTCCTGATTTCTATGAAACTGCCTTACAAGCAGAATCTTCTCGTCAACGAATGGATTTTAGTCAAGTAAAACTTAAAGATAACTGGGTAGAAATTTTTGAACTTTTCAAAAAAGATTTTGATGGAATGTTTTTTTTCAATTACATGGTTTTATTAGAGGCAACTGATTCTACATCACAAGAAGAAAAAGAATCTATTTTTGCAGAAAGATTAATACATCATCGTAATATTATTAAGCAGAATTTAATTAACAATGTAAACAACAAAAGAATCTTACAAAAATATCAATGGTGCCAAAACCATCATAATGAGTTCTGCAGGCAACATGGATACCACAATTTAACAATTGAGTGATGCCCGTATCACTATAAATTTTAACTCCATAAGGAGGCCACACCATGACAAACACAATCCCAATGGTTAAAGAAATCATCAGCGAAGTAAACCGCATACACGCAGAATACTCCAAAGATTACTTCGAAACGGGCAAAGTACAAAAAATCAATTTGTCCCGCACAATTGCCAATGTACCTTTGGCACACATTTACAATTACCGCCTTAACCTTCACGAAAGCATTAACGACTACCTAATCAAGGCAAACATAAGCATTCGCTACTTTTACAGGGTCAAAACGCGTGAGAGCATTGACTATAAGATACAGCGGTTCCAAGCAAATACCGACCAATACCCGGTAAACAATTGGATGAATGATATTTTTGGTGCCCGCATCATTCTGGATACCAAATCCATCGAAGAAATTATAGCTCTGCTTGACGGTTGGCAAGATGAATATGGTTTGAAAAATTGGTATATGCGTGTTAAAGACGGCTACAAAGGTCTTCACATTTACTTCAAAAACAAAAGTAACTTTTACTTTCCCTGGGAACTGCAAATATGGGACGAAAAAGACATAGACAGCAACATAAGCAGCCACGAAAGGCATAAGCGGAATTTTGTATAGGATATAAAGTTCGCGTGCGCGTTTCGTAAAGAGCAGTTTCCAAGAGCACAAAAAAACGGAACTTTCGGCTGTCTCGTCGAGCAAGAAAACGATAATTTCCTAATGCAACAATCATCGATTCGGAGCATTAGGGAATTATCGTTTTCGGGCTATTGAGACAACCCAAAATTCCGTTTTCGGCTTTCATACAATTTCCCCCCTTACTTACCCGCTTCCACCTTCCTAAACATCCCAAATTTACTCAACGCCCAGCAGATAAACAAAGCGATTGGGAACGCGGCCCAAGAGACAATCCAATAATTTAAGATTAAACCCACAGCCATCAGCACAACCGAAAAAACATAGTAAAGTATATTGAGAAACTCATCCGGCGAGCGGTCATATTCACGGACGGTGTCCACCAGCTTAACTCCGCAGATAACAAGCCATACCAACGGGAAGGCAATCCACGCCTGCATTATAACTTCGGCCACAATGCCAACCGCGAATATAAGTAGCAGTACCCACGGCAAATCAATTTCACTGTCGCCCGGGGCTCTCTTTTTCACAAACGGGAAAATGAAAACGAACAAAATCCATGTTATGGGCCCGGCCAGCCAAGAGGCGTACATCGCGCCAAAAAGTACCGCGCCATACACCATTACGGTAGTAATTGCCATGTAAATTGCTTCTTCAAACAAAGACTCAAAAGTGTGGGTAAACAGTGAGCCTGTGTATCCGCCGGTCTTCCTTGCGACATAGGCTTCTTGAAAAAATACGATTGTTGTGGTCAGAAGAAACAACATGGGCGAAAACGCCCGAAGCTCGGCTAACGTCCACATAATTCTGCCATCCTCTAACCCTTCAAACAATCCGGACGCGATATTGCCCAAGCTGCCGCCCAAAAAGCTGATGTTAAAAAAAGATTCCAACAATTCCGGGCCAACTAAAAGCACCCCAACAATTATGCCTGTTATTGTATAGGCATAATCGGCAAAATCCCATTTGTCATCCTTTTCTATTTCGTCTTTTATTTCGTTGTTATCGTGCATATGCCTTGTACCTCCATTGCCGTTTAGTGCTGAACCTTGTCCTCGTCTTTAGGCGGCGGCGCAAGCCAAAACGGCGGCGATATTTTTTGTAAAAGCTTTATCAGTTCGTCATCATAGTTGTAGCGCACTTCGCAATTGCGGTCAAAAATCATATTCGCTTCCCGCTCGGTTGTAACCGCGGGCCAGGCTGGGATTCCGTCGTGGTTTGGGTCCCCTGTATGGGCAAACGCTTTAACCACACCAAAAATTTGCGCTTCAAGCCTTTCCGTTACGTCGGGGATGTTGCACACCTCCACTTTGTCTGTGTTGTGGAAGAAAAACGGAATATCTATACAATGCCAGGCAATTTTGTTTTGCTTGTAAGGCAATTCTAATGTGAAATTATACATATACGCAGGCACGTCAGACTCTTTTGCCGCAAGGTTGGCAAGTGCCTTTGTAGGTACACGGAAAATATAATCCAGGGCGAATAAATCTGCCAGGTTTTTGTCCGGATAAGCTTTTTTGTAAAGGTCAATTAATTCAGGTGTGCCTTCACCAAATTTTGCAGTCAATGCCGCAGTAATTTCTTCTTCTGTGGCCTTTGTTTTGTCCAAAGGCAGCGGGGCAAAAGCAAACTCACCAAAGACGGTACCCACTATAAACGGAATGGTCTTAGCATGTTCCGTAAAGCCTGTAATCAACGGTTCACCCATGTACCAATCATTTGCCATAGGCGCGTTGCCCACGTAGCCACCGGCTTTTTTTATTTCTTCGCTAACGCTGTTGTATGCCTTTGCCAACTCGTAGTAGGGAACGGTTTCCAGTTCTTCTGCATCGGAAATACCCAACTCTTTCATCATGGCTTCAACAATTTGTCTGCCGTCACCATTTGGGGCAGGTATGAGTTTACCATCAGACACGCCGCTTATGATAATCGCCTTGTGGAATAAGCCGTTTGCTTCCGGTATTTGCATAAGCCCGGTACATTTCATACCGCCGCCCGACTGGCCAAAAACTGTAACATTGTCCGAGTCACCGCCGAATGCCGTAATATTTTTATTAACCCATTTAAGCGCGGCAACCATATCCGCATGGCCCGCGTTTGCGGAATTTTTATACTTTTCGCCAAAGGGCGACAGATCCATGTAGCCCAAAATATTCAACCTATGGTTTATGCTTACAACAACTACATCGCCGTTATAGGAAAGATTCGCACCGTCGTAAGCAATGTGCTCTATGGAAGAACCTGCAAAAAAACCGCCGCCGTGCAGCCAAACAAGTACAGGCTTCTTTGCGGACTTATCTAAAGATGTGGTCCATATGTTCAAATTCTGGCAGTGTTCATCCTGGGGCCAGTAACGGTGGGGCACAAATAATTCGCCCCGGGGTACGTCCTGTTTTAGCAGCGGACATACCATGCCGTAAGATGCCGCTTCAAATACGCCATCCCATTTTGCTTCCTCCGGCATTTGGAAACGTTTTGCTTGGGCATACGGGATTCCTTTAAATACATAGGTCTTGTCAAAAAAGTAACCTTGCAGTTTGCCTCCTGTTGTTTCAATTGGTGCCAATTCGTCATACAAAAATTTTTTTGCCATTTTAGTTGCACACCTTTCTATGATTTTATTGTACAAAGTATAACTTAAAGATATAATACCCACAAGGGCTCTTGGTAGAAATGCCGGGGGTCGGTAAAAAATTTATATCAGTAGGTGCACAAATGGCATATTGGAACACGCGGGGTCTGCGGGGCAGTGCCTTTGAAGAAATGGTAGACCTTACAAATCAATTGTACAGCCAGAAAGGGCTGGCAATTATTCAAAAAGTACCAACCCCAATAACCCCAGTGGTTGTAGACAATAAATCCCGTACAATAACATCTGCGTATTTCGAAAAAAAAAGCACCATCGACTTTATAGGTGTGGCGCAAGGTTTACCAATATGTTTTGATGCAAAGGAAACACGTCAGCATAATTTGCCGCTGAAAAACATCCATATCCATCAAATCGAGTTTATGGAGGCTTTTCGTAAGCAAAACGGTGTCAGTTTCCTATTGGTACATTTCCGGATAAAAAACGAGGTTTTTTTACTCCCCAGCGAAGATTTGGCACGACACCACGCCAATGCCTTAGCCGGTGGGCGAAAATCTATACCGTATGACCAGTTTAAATATGTAGTTCCAAACAAAAATGGCTTTCCCGTGCACTACTTAGTTGCAATAAATGAATATTTGGAGGTAAAACCATGATGAACTTTTTTGACATTGTAGCCGCGCGCTACAGCCACCGTACAAAGTACACTTCTGCCCCGGTGCCGGAAGCAGACTTGCAAAAAATTATAACAGCGGCCACACAGGCTCCATCCGGCTGCAACGCGCAAACCACGTATTTTACCGTGGTAACAAACCCTGCTTTGCTTGCAGGTTTGGCAGAAATTATCAAGTCCGACGCAACCCGCACCGCACCTGCAATGATTGTTGTTTCTACGGAAAAAGTAACCTTCGATTTTGGCCTGGATTTTGAAGTAGAAGATTACGCCGCAGCAGTACAAAATATTTTGCTTTCCGCTACGGCATTGGGCTACGCCTCTTGCTGGTACGACGGCATGTCCCGTTTAAACGGGCATGACAAGAAAATTGCCGGGCTTCTGAATATACCTGAAACGCGGCAAGTACGTACAATTTTACCAATAGGCGTACCGGAAACAACCGGCAAGCAAGCAGGACGCAAGCCAGTAGAGCAAAGAGTAGAATGGAAATTGTAAGCATAAAATATGTAAAAGGCACTTAACAAACGTTAGGTGCCTATTATATGTTCTAATTCAGCTACTGCCAGCTTTTCATCTTCTCCGTTGGCTACAATGGAAACAGTATTGCCGTTTTGTAGGTTTAACGAAATAATCCCCATTATACTTTTAGCATTGGCCGTTTTTTCTTCCAATACTAATGAAATGTGGCTTTTGAATTGGCTCGCTTTTTGCACCAGTTCTGCTACCACTTTCGACTCAAAAGACGGGCCTACTTTAATCGTGTGTTCAATCACTGGAATCGCCTGCTTTCTTTGAAATTTTATCATGCGGTCGTGCCGCTTGCCGCAAGTTATCGGCAATTTTGCAAATTTTGCGCAAACGGTGGTTTACGCCGGATTTACCAAGGGGCGGACTTGCAAGTTCTCCAATTTCCGTAAGACTTAAGGTTTCATTATCGAGCCTTAGCTCTGCAATTTCTTTCAGCGGCTTAGACAGATAAGATAATCCTACGCTTTGCGCAATATACCGGATTGCATCTATTTGGCTAAGTGCCGCGCCTACGGTTTTATTTATGTTAGCTGTTTCAAAATTGACTTTACGATTTATTGCATTGCGCACATATTTTTCAACTCTCATTTCTTCAAGAGTCAATAATGACTTATGCGCACCAATTATGTTTAGAACATCTGCAATACCCTCTGCCTCTTTTATATATACTACAGTTTGCCCCTTGCGGGCAATCTTTTTTGGGCTTAAATGGAACCCCGAAAGAATTTTCAGTAATTCTTCTGCTTTTGCTTCCGGTATTGTGAATTCCACATGGTATGTTTTGCCCGGATTTGATATTATTCCGCCGTAAAGAAAGCATTCTCGCACAAAGGAACGTTCATAATCAAGTTCTTTTTCTAAATTTTTGTCACTTAACAGCTCTGCCCTAACGTTCTGAGAAAAGGATTGCATATTTCACTTCCTAGATTGATCTTTACTTATGTCATGGTGGTGTACAACTACAGAATACTCTTGCAGCGATAAAGAACGCTGTAATTCTTCTGCCAGCGCAACAGACCTGTGCCGCCCGCCCGTACACCCGATACCTACAATCAGTTGGCTTTTTCCTTCGCTAATGTAGTGGGGAATTAAGAAATTAAGCATTGCCAGCAAACTTTCCATAAAACGTATACTAACATCATGACTCATTACATAATTGCTGACAGGCGCATCCAAACCGGACAGTGGCTTTAATTCCGGGTTATAAAAAGGGTTGGGCAAAAAACGTACATCAAATACTTTATCACATTCTTTGGGAATACCGTATTTAAACCCGAACGACATCACGTTAATCAGAAGCCGCTTTGTATTTGTCTGTGTTGTATAAAGATTTAGAATTTTGTCTTTTAAGCTCCGCGGCAAAATATGGCTTGTGTCAATAATGTGCGTGGCTTGCTCCTTTACATCTTCAACCAAAGCACGTTCCTTGGTTATACCTACGCTGACTAAATCGTTTTTTGCAAGGGGATGAAGATGGCGGGTCTCTTTGTAGCGGTTTAATAATACATCGTTGGCAGAATCTAAAAATAAAATGGAATAATCAATGCCGGATTCTTTTAACTCCGCTATGCTGCATGAAAGATCATTGAACATTTTCCCGCCGCGAATATCAATTCCCAGCGCAACTTGAGTTATGCCTGTGTCGCGCTCTGTACAGAATTTTATGAATTGCCCAATAAATGACGGCGGCAAATTATCTACGCAATGAAACCCTGCATCTTCAAAGATTTTTAACGCGGTAGTTTTACCTGCGCCAGACATGCCGGTAACTATTACAATACGCATTCTTCACCTCCAAAACCTAAAAGTTTAACCTCCGGTTCAAGCCATATGTTGAAATTATCATAAACGCGATTACGCACGGCCTTAATCACATCAAAAATATCCTGTGCTGTTGCGTTCCCAATATTTATTACAAAACCTGCGTGTTTTTCGGAAACTTGTGCACCGCCTATCGTAAAGCCTTTAAGGCCGCTGTCTTGAATCAGCTTACCCGCAAAATGACCTGGCGGGCGTTTAAATGTGCTTCCGGCGCTTGGGAAATCCAACGGTTGAGACTGGCGGCGGCGGTTATTCAGTTCCGTCATTTTAGCGCGAATATCATCTTCATTGCCGGGAGACAGTTGAAAAACCGCTTCCAGTACCAACATATCACCTTGTTGTATAATGCTTTTCCTGTAACCAAACTCCATTTCCGTACCCGGTTTAGTGAAAACACTATCTTTGAGCAGAGTTACAGATTCGCAAAATTCACCAATTTCATGGCCGTAGGCTCCCGCATTCATGTATACCGCACCACCAACAGTACCCGGTATACCCGAAGCAAACTCAAAACCGGCAAGCCCGGCTTTACACGCTGTTTCCGCAACTTTTGACAGCCGCGCACCTGCTTGAGCGCGAATACAGTTATTTTCTAACAGCTCTATTTCATTCATCATATTGGTAGATACAATAATGCCCCTAAGCCCCGCATCCGCTACCAATACATTTGTACCATCACCAAGTATAGTCAGCGGAATACCATGCTTTCCACATACGTGCCAAATTTCCGAAAACTCTTCCGTAGATTTTGGCTTTACGAAAATTTCTGCCGGGCCGCCAACGCGAAATGATGTATGACGGGACAACGGTTCTTCAAATAGAAAAACCGACCGGGTGGTATCAAAATACGATAACAAATTATAAGCCTCCGTTTCAGCCCCCAATTACACTTCTCATAATTCTTTCGGTTAGTGCTTCAGCAGCATTGTAGCCCATTTTTTTTTGTCTGTGGTTAATTGCGGCAGATTCGCATAGTATAGCTAAACTGCGTCCGGGGCGGATTGGTATAGAGTGGCTGCTAACTTTATTGCCAAGTAGTTCCGTATATTCATCAACCTGGCCCAGCCTGTCATATGCTCTGGCTTGATCCCATAACTCTAGGTTAATTAGAATATCAATTGCCTGGGTAGGCTTTATGGACTGTACGCCAAACATTTGCATTATATCGACTATGCCAATACCCCTAAGCTCTAAAAAGTAGCGGATATTTTCCGGGCAAGAGCCCACAAGGGTTTCCGATGATACCCGGCGTATTTCAACGGCATCATCAGCAATAAAGCGATGGCCGCGTTTTATAAGTTCCAAAGCAGTTTCGCTTTTACCAACGCCGCTTTCGCCCACAATTAGAGTACCCACACCATAAATATCCAGTAAGCAGCCATGCATTGTAATACGCGGTGCAAGCTGTACCTTCATCCAACTAATCAATTCACTCATAAAATCTGTTGTAGCAGATGCGGTTGAAAGAATAGGAACGTCAAATTCTTTTGCAAAATCAAGCATTTCCGGAAAAAGCTCTAAATGGCGGCAAACTACGATTGCGGGAATGTTATGTTGGAAAATACGCCGTAAATTTTCTTGCCTAAAATTGCTATCAAGTTTTTGCAGGTACGTATGCTCTACCATGCCGATAATCTGCAGGCGGGCAGGGTCAAAATAATCGAAAAAACCTGCCAGTTGTAATGCCGGTCTATTAATATTTACTTGAGAGATAACTTTTTTTTCTATGTCAACTTCCGGGGTTAACAGCTCCAGATTAAACTCCGACACCAATACTGATAACGGAACCGTATAATTTGTTCCCGGAGTATTGAATGCACCGCTTGCTACTATACTACTGTTCATTTTGTGCTGTCTCCTTTGTGTCATTAAAGAATTTATACACCGTATCAGCAGCTTTTTTATTCATGGACGGTGCCTGCGTCAATTCTTCCGGGGTAGCGTTACGAATGGCTTCGATTCCTTTAAAATGCTTTAGCAATTCCTTTCTGCGGGTTGGGCCAATGCCGGGAATGTCATCTAACACAGACCGTACCTGTGAATCTGCCCGCAACTTGCGGTGATATTCCAACGCGAAACGATGAACTTCATCCTGTATACGTGTTACCAGTCTAAAACCTTCGCTGTGACGCGGTAAACTTAATTCCTTTCCTTGGAATAGCAACCCGCGGGTACGATGGCGGTCGTCCTTTACCATGCCGCATATAGGCACATTTAAGCTTACAGCCCGCAAAGCTTTTTCTGCTGCCGTTATCTGTCCTTTGCCGCCGTCTACAAAAATTATATCCGGCAATTTAGAAAATGCGTCATGAGCTTCCTTATAACGGGTAAGTCTACGGGTTATTATTTCTTCCATACCGGCATAATCATCCGGGCCAATTACAGCCCTTAACCGAAATTTTCTGTAATCGCTGTTTTTTGCTTTACCGTTTTCAAATACAATCATCGACCCGACGGACTCATACCCTTGGGTATTGGATATATCGTAGGCTTCTATTCGGGTTAGGGGAGTATTAATGCCCATAATTTCCGAAAGTTCATCTAACGCTGCTTGGTTTCGCTCTGCTTCTTTTTTTATATGTGCGCCAAACTGCTGCGCGGTTAATTCTGCATTGGTTTGTGCAAGGTTTATCATGTTACGCTTTTCACCCTTTTGGGGCACATTAATACTTACCTGCCGTCCTGCAAGTCCGCTTAACCATACAGCAATCGATTCCCGGTCTGATGGAGCGGCCACTACAGAAATTTCCTTGGGTACAAACGCGGCCTCGCTGTAAAATTGCTTAATGAATGCCGCCAATATGTCACCGTCGCATTCATGTGGGTCACTTGTGACTGCCACATCTGCCTCTTGCGTGTTAATAGACATAATGAAATGTTCGCGCCCGGATAACTTCCCGTCACGGATGAAAAATATTTGTATCAAAGCATCGCCGTTATTGCGGGCAATGGCGATAACATCACGGTCATCACCGTCAGTTTCCGCTTTTTGCTTTTCTGTCAACAGCTTTAGGGAATCAATTGTATCCCTTAACTCTGCCGCACGTTCAAACTCCAGATTTTCTGCGGCTTGCTGCATTTCAGTTGTCAGTCTTTCCAATATATGATTAGTTTTCCCTTGAATGAACCGCTCTGCCTCGTTTAAATACACGTTATAGGTTTCTTCGCTTAACAGACGGTTGCAAGGGGCTTTACATTGCCCAATATGATGGTTCAAACAGGGGCGGTCTTTGTCAAAATCCCTGGGAAATTGCTTTGCACAACGGCGTAATGGCCACAATTTATGAATTAAATCCAGCAATTCCCGCACACGCGTCTTTGATACAAACGGTCCGTAATACTTTGCTTTATCCTTGCCCCGTTGGTGGGAGTACAATACCCGCGGCAGGCGTTCCCGCGTAATTTTAATATACGGATAGCCTTTTTCATCTTTTAAACGGATGTTGTACTTAGGCCGATGGAGTTTTATCAGATTATTTTCCAGTATAAATGCTTCGTTTTCGTTATCAGTAACAAGGTATTCGAAATGGCTGATACACCGCGCCAGTTGTTGTGTTTTAACATTGTTATTTGATTTTTGAAAATAACTGCGCACCCTATTATACAAATTATTTGCTTTGCCAACATAAATAATTACATCGTTAACGTCACGCATAATATAAACACCCGGGCGTTGTGGCAGCTTTTTCAATTCCCCGGCAATATCAAAATGGCTCATGGGGTGGTAGGGTCATCGGCCGGCGGAAGCGGCGGAGGAGGCGGAGGTATGTGGAAATTGGATGAACCGCTGTCATTGTCGTCACCGGAAGTATCCGGGCCGAGTGTAAGTGCCGGAGAAAGTATTACCGATCGCGTAATTTCTTCCCCGGAAGTAAGAAGAAGATGGAAGGAATGATCTATATACCCATGCATACGCACAATAAAATTGTATGAGCCCGGGGGCAGTTCTAGGATTACATTTGGGCTGGCGTTGGCATAAAATATATTATTAACAAATATTTCTGCATTAACAGGCGTTACAAATATCGTAACTCTTGCATTAAGAATAACAGCCTCTAACGTAAAGCTGATGCTTTCTGTAAGTTCGGTCACAGTTACAGTTTGTTCCTGAGTTACATAGCCATCCCGCTCTACACGAATTGTATGCTCTCCAAACGGTACTTGGTAAGGACTTGTCACTCGTTCACCATTAATAAAAATATAAGCATCCACAGGGGTTGTAGCAATACTGAGCGTGGCCATAGTTAACTCAACCTCGCTTAAATCCAGGTTAAAAATTTCCCCCGGTGTAATCACAATATTGTCTATAAGTGTTTCTATATTGTCACCTTCAACTACAATACGGTGCGGGCCTTCTGCCACATCAATTGGCTCGGTAATTTCATGCAAGAAAAGAGGATGCAAATTTCCGATAGTTATTCTGCCGTTAATAATGTCGTCTGCATTCGAAATCTCTAATGAGCCGGAAGCGACATCAAGCTGTATCAGCCATGCAACAGTTCCAAGGCCAACAATTGTAACGGAATCTGCGGCACGAATCTGATTAATTAAAATAGGCTCGCCGCGGTGCAGTACCAATGTTTGGTTGTTAAATTCAAAGGCTTCGTGTCCTACGGAAATTGTCCGATTATCAGTATTTATATGAACGTTAGTGCGCTCGGCCCGTGTCCAGGCGCGGGGGTTTTCGCGGACTACGGTAGTTGTTTCCGGGTCACGGGCATCAAAGCTTATTTCCATAAGCTGGCCCACCCGTAATTGTGAAAATGTCATTTCATTGGCCCGGCTGTCTGTTATTACGGCTTCTTCCGGGATAGGAATTTCTTCTGTTAACATTGAATCCAAGTTAAGCACAATAACCCCACGGGGATCCGAAACCACTCCTGTAATCAGTGATGAAATATTTTGCATTAAAGGGCGGCCAGAAAGTACCGGAGGTGGATTTTCTACTTCTGTGCCGTTTATAATAGATGTTTCACGCTCCGGGAGTATCTCGTTGGGGGCAGGGCCTTCGCGGACCAGCCATTGGAATACCAAAACAAAAACGGTTATACACAGCGCAACCGCTATAACCAGCAATCCAATATAAATTCCTATAAACGCAGATTTACTTTTACTGCGTACGTTTGTATTTCTACGAGGCCTGGTATCTGAAGCATGAGATTGCCCATAGCGCGAACGTTTTTGTGGTTGAGTCAACCCTGACCTACGGGCATTCTCCGGCCTGCGAGCGGCACGTGCTTGAGACTGAATTTTTTCTTTGCGCGCTACAGGCCTTGTATCGTAAGCAGGTTCTGTGTTGACCTCATCGTAATAATCGTAATTGTCATCATAATCATCGTCGTCGTCGTAATATGAACTTACAAATTGCTTAGTTTCGTCGTTATTGTCCTTTTTAAAACCCGGGATACGCTTGGTTGGGTAATCATTAAATCTATTATCTGACATAAAACGCTCCTTAAAAATTTGCATAAAAAAACTTTAGCTAATTGACTTTTTATAAGATTGTGTCTAATATACTTTGACATGGAGAAAAACGCAAGTTTAATTGTTAATAAATATGTGATAAATATGTAAAATTTTACGTTGCGTCTAATCCTAATAAAATAAATGCGAAAGAGGTCGGTTATGTACACAAAACTAAAAGAATTGTATCGCAGCACAGCAGAATTTTTGAACAAAGAAGTGACTATTGGTGGTTGGGTTAGGACCTCACGCAATAATAAAAATCTTGGGTTTATAGAACTAAATGATGGTAGTTTTTTCCGGTCTGTACAAGTTGTGCTGGAAGGGGAGCTTGACGCAAACGGGTTGCCTTTTGAAGAAGCCGTTAAGCTTGGCGTTGGGTCATGCATTACGGTAAAGGGGCAGGTAGTAGAGAGCCCCGGCGCGAAGCAGCCCTTTGAAATTAAAGCAAACGCGATAATCTTAGAAGGGTCTTGCCCTTCAACTTACCCGTTGCAAAAAAAGCGTCACACAAATGAATTTTTGCGCACAATTGCCCATTTGCGCCCGCGTACAAACACATATTCGGCTGTGTTCCGTGTGCGGTCTATTGCCAGCCACGCGTTCCACGAATTCTTCCAGCAAAACAACTTTGTGTATGTACACACGCCCATTTTTACAGGCAGTGACTGCGAAGGGGCAGGGGAAATGTTCCGTGTAACAACACTTCCGCTGGATAATGTGCCAAAAACAAAGGATGGCTTAGTTGATTATTCTGAAGATTTTTTTGGCAAAGAAACAAATTTAACCGTTAGCGGCCAATTGGCTGTAGAGCCGTTTTGCCTTGCGTTTAGGGACGTGTATACTTTTGGGCCAACATTTAGGTCAGAAAATTCTAACACAACAATTCACGCTGCAGAATTTTGGATGCTGGAGCCGGAAATGGCTTTTGCAGATTTAGATAATTATTTAGAAACAGCGGAAGCCATGCTTAAATTTACGATCAACTATGTATTGGAGCATGCCCCGGAAGAAATGGCTTTTTTTGACCAGTGGATTGAAAAAGGTTTACTTGACAGACTTAATGCCTTAGTTTATGCAAAATTTGCCCGCTGCTCTTATACAGAAGCCGTTGAAATTTTGCAAAACTGCGACAAAAAATTTGAGTTCCCGGTAAAATGGGGCATTGACTTACAAAAAGAACACGAGCGTTACTTATGCGAAGAAGTGTATAAACGCCCTGTTTACATCACCGATTATCCACAGAGTATTAAGGCATTTTATATGCGCTTAAATGATGATGGAAAAACTGTGGCCTGCGCAGATTTACTTGTGCCGGGAGTAGGGGAATTAATTGGCGGCAGCCAGCGTGAAGAACGCCTTGATGTGCTGGAAGAAAGCATTGTAAAATTTGGCTTAAACCCCGAAGATTATGACTGGTATTTGGATTTACGCCGTTTTGGCGGTGTAAAACATGCCGGATGGGGGCTTGGTTTCGAACGGTTCCTTATGTACATTACCGGTATGCAAAACATCCGCGACGTACTGCCGTACCCAAGAACCACCGGGCAGATGATGTTTTAAGGAGGGTTTTGTGAGCAAATTAATTATCCCCGGCGGTTACAAATCCCGCTTATCCTTGTACGAAACGCAGACTGCCATCGGCAAAATGAAACGAATTTTTGAAGATAAATTATCTGGGGCGTTGGGCTTAAAAAGGGTTTCCGCGCCCCTTTTTGTAGAGCCGCACACAGGGCTTAATGACGACCTTAGCGGTACGGAACGCCCTGTAGAGTTTGAAGTAAAAGAAACCGGCGGCAAAGTACAAATTGTACACTCTCTGGCTAAGTGGAAACGGATGGCACTTCACAGGTACAAATTTTTTGCCGGAAATGGCTTGTACACGGACATGAACGCCATACGCCGTGACGATGAAATTGACAATTTGCACTCTATTTATGTAGACCAGTGGGATTGGGAAAAGGTTATCACAACCGAATTGCGAAATTTAGATTATTTGCGTAAAACCGTAGAGCTGATAATAGCCGCAATATGCGACACCGCAGAAGAACTGCAAAAAATTAACCCAAAGCTGGATATTAAGCTTGAGCGCGAAATTAAGTTTATAACTTCCCAAGAGCTGGAGGATTTATATCCGCACCTAAACGATAAAGAGCGGGAAAACGCCATAACAAAGGAGCATAAAACTGTGTTCTTAATGCAGATTGGCAGTGCGCTAAAATCCGGCAAGCCCCACGATGCGCGCGCCCCGGACTATGACGACTGGCAGCTAAACGGCGACATTCTTTTTTGGCACGATATACTTGACTGCGCCATGGAAATATCGTCTATGGGGGTTAGGGTAGACGCGGACACATTGGATAAGCAGCTAACTATTTCCGACTGTGATTATCGCCGTAAGCTTACTTATCATAAGGAATTGCTGGCCGGTAATTTACCCCTTACAATTGGCGGCGGAATAGGGCAGTCGCGGCTGTCTATGCTAATGCTGCAAAAAGCCCATATTGGGGAAGTGCAAGTAGGCGTGTGGGATGAAGAGACAGTAAGGGGCTGCGAAGAAGCGGGGATAGAGTTGTTGTAAAAATTTATGGAGGTATAGTGTGAAAATTAATTATTATTTAGATTGGTATGAAAACGGCTTTACTGAAAAATTGGCAAGGTTATTGCGCGAGGATATACCACACCGAAAATCACTCGCTTTTATTAGTGCGCAGCCGTCTGAATATTGGGACATCGAAGTTGGAGTTAATGATGTCCCTGAAAAACTATGGTTTAATAAAGCCGACATGCATTTTGATGAGTATTACTTAATTGATCATCGTACAAGTAAAGATGATGCACAGAAGTTAATCAAGGAAGTTGGCGTCATTTTTCTATGTGGGGGAAGCCCTCATGCTCAAAAGCGAACTTTGGTGGAGTGCGGTTTGTTGGACTTCATTAAAAATAATGATTCCGTTGTGATTGGAACAAGTGCCGGTGCAATGAACATGTCTACCAAATGGATGTGGTCAAAACACCACGACCTTAAAAGCAAGCCCGATGTAAGCATAATTTATGACGGTATTAACCTCAACCACTTATCTTTTGAGCCTCATTTTAACATAAATAATGTCGCACTGATTGAAGAGGACATTTTCCCGTTATCGGAAGAATTGAACATTTATGCGTCAGTCAAAGATGGTGCTATGCGCATTAAAGATGGAAAAGTAGATATTATTGGCGAGATGTATCTGATCTCTAATTCAAAGATTCACAAACTTGACGAAACGCTTTAAAATAACAAATTAAAAAGCCCAGAGAATCACGGTTCTCTGGGCAAATAGCTTATTACATATTATTGAAACAATGACAACGCGAACGCAAGCGGCACATAAACAGTACCGTTATCGTTAAAACCGCCGGATTCCGCTACGGTAAAGTAAACAACATTAACTACTGTTACTGTGGCGGTTGCACCGTACCAAACAAGTTCGTAGTAACCGTGTGCGTTGGCAAAAGCGCGAAAAGCTACGAACGCAACACCATCTACATAACGTATTTCAATACCGGCAAGCATGTCTTCAGTTTGCTCTTCTTCCGGTTCTTCCGCAACCGGTTCAACCTCTTCGGGTTCGTACTCGATAGGCTCATCATCCTCTGCGGTAGCCGTGTCGTACTCCGGTTCTTCCGCTTCGGTAACTTCGTCAGCAGCTTCTGCGTAAACAGCAACGATACGGCCCTCTACGCCCAAGTTTTCCAAGTCTGCATAGTTGATATACTCGATTACAATTTCGTCTTGGTTGGCAAGTTCCAGCAAAATTGGTAAGTCTACGAACATATTGTAAGCGTCGCCGCCCGCTGCAACAAAGTTGTTTGTAGCAAGTGTAAATACTGTGGTGTCATCTTCCAGGTCAAGATATTCGCCGTCTACGCTGATGGAAAGAACGCGATACCCTTCTTCCGCGTATGGGTTAAACGTGAACGAGAAGCCGGAAACCTGTGGGAAGCGTCCGCCGCCCGGTAAAGCAGAAACACCGTTTTCCATAGCCGCAGCAAGAATGGCCGGGGTAACTTCCAGCGTAACTACATAGTTGCCAAACGGCAATACAGAAATAATGTCACCTTTTGTAACGTCACCTGCAGCTAAAATATCCCTGATGCCGCCGCCGTTGGTGAATGCAAGCTGTGTGCCCGCCGCCCAACGGATTGCGTCCGCAACAAGGTTGCCAAGAGGCATTTCCTGAGAGCGGATTTCTGCTTGATAAAGTGTGAAAGGCAGGTAGCCCACAACGATGTCCATAACTTCCGATTGACGGGCTTGAATTTCCTCGATAAGAGCTTGTATATCTTCATCCGGGGTGAAATTTTCTACTGCGTAGTCACGAGTAATGTGGCTTACAACAAATGAAATTTCGCCGTCATTTATAAAAATGTCCACTCTGCCCAAATTTCTGCCATGATCGCCTGCTTGTACGATAAGGGTATCGTTAACAAGCAAACCTTCTTCGTGCAGGTTGTGGCTGTGGCCGTCGATGATTAAATCTATACCGTCAACAGCTTCCGCTACGGTAATTGCCCAGCCGTCAATACGGTAATCGCTGCGCGCGCCACTGCCAAGGTGAGCTAACGCGACAATAATGTCTACGTCCATGCCTTGAAGCAATTCTACAGAGTTGCGGGCGGCTTCAACAGGGTCTGCAAATGTAATGCCTACTATGTTGGTTGGGTTTGTCAAATGATAAGTATCCGGGTGGGCAAGGCCAAAGAAGCCGATTGTTACGCCGTTAATTTCCCTAACAGCCACATTGTCAAACAGCAATTCGCCGTCTCTGTAAACGTTAGCGGAGATAAAGTCGAAACCTGCGGCGGCTTCAAGCTCTAACAGCCTGTCTGTACCAAAGTTGAAGTCGTGGTTGCCCGGTGAAAACAGGCTATAGCCTGCGGCACTCATAAGTTCCACAATGTCCATACCGCGGTTAAGTGTTGCAAACGGAAGACCGTGGAATGTGTCGCCTGCGTCTACCAAAATAGCATTTGGTATTTCTGCATAAATTGTGGCAATTGTGTCGATACCAATTGCGGTGCTACTTGGAAGGAAACGACCGTGTACGTCATTTGTGTGAAAAATTGTAACGGCTGCATCTTGTGAGTCGTACGCTTCGTATTCCCCGTTTGCGAATACTGTCGTTGTGGCAATTATTGCAATTACAACGAAAAGAAGCGCGAATTTTGCTTTTTTAAGCATTTTTTAACTCCTCCTAAAATAGGTTTTTGTCATTCATGACCCCAAGATGATATCATTTGTAATAAATTTGTCAATATTGATTCCCGCCGCGGCTAAGGATTTTTATTTTACCCTTTTTCTTTACCTGTTCTGTAGAACTTTCGATTACGCGCCCAAGGGTTACGCTTCCGCTTTCGTGTATAACTATGTGGGCTTTAGTAGCGGTTAAATTACCGGCCTCTATGTCGCCGCTGCCCATAAGTTCTACATCAAATTTGTGACAGCTGCCGCCGCCTATGGAAATATCGCCGCTGCCGTTAACTTTTGCGGTAAAATCGCCATTCTCATCGGTTAGGCTGCCTACCGAAATATCGCCGC
>JGI20163J15578_10000329_pt1 | contig 19712 bp, 17 predicted proteins | sample TergutCu122P1_FD_15578 | JGI IMG/M metagenome (IMG submission 15578)
CTTTAAACTCTTCGACCTTGAATTTGTATAACTAAGTAGTTCAAGGAAGAAGAATGAGTCATAGTGGACCTATGACGAATGATGATGACGCAGAAATACGACGTTATACAATTTCAAGGCGCATAAGTTCGATTCTGTTATCCCTAGGGATGACACTCAGTATCCGAACTCGGTTTTATATGAATTATAAGCCCCTTTTCTGCGTTAGCTCTGTTAGCCGTAGCACACGCTACGTCGGCACAGAACTGCCTTGAACTGTGAACTTATAATTCATATAAAACTCGACCACCTCTGCTAGACCCAATCTATGGGCAAAACGATATGCAAATCCAGCAAAAAACAACATATTAACTCTCCCATGAACAGTTTTCTTTGGAAAACCACCGAGAATTAGTACATTGTTCTTTGAAATCAATTATTTAGTTCGCACATGTCCTACATTTTATCATTCGCCCATTATTTTTTTTCTCCTCTAAACAGAAAAATACGAATAGCTCCAAATGCAATAAAAGCAAGAATGATCGTGATATTTGAAGTGATAATCTCTCCGATACTTTGCTGATAGTTTACTCCATTTATCACTGCAATAACCACAGAAACAAATAAGAAAATCAAACCTGCTGACCACATAAAATTCCCAAATTTACTTAATCTCATTAACTTAACCCTCCAAATCAAAGAATCATTCTGGTTAATAATACCATTTTATTTCTTATTAAGCAATTCAATTTCCCAGGTAGATTCCTACTTTTGTTTTCTTGAAGGCATTGATGTATAACTCTATTTATGCTATTATTATTTCAAATAATGAAATATTGGAGGTTATATTTTGAAAACAATACGTACACCGTCAAACAATCAATCCTCTGACAAGTTGCTAAAACTGGTTGAGTTTCTCGCTACTCAAGGGGAGCCTCTTCGGTTGGTTGATATCTCAAAAGCGTTGGAGATGAATAATAGTACTACCCTACGCTTTTTAACATCTCTTATGAACAACGGTTATCTGGCTCAAGAACCTGACACTTCTAAATATTATTTGACCTATAAATTCTGTGCCATTGGAGTACAGATAAAAAATCATATGAAGTTAAATGGGATGATTTATCCTTCTCTAAGAGAAGTGGCAAGGGAAACTGGAGAAACCACCTGCTTGGCCATTAATCAAAACAATCAAGTGGTATACATTAACGTGGTTGAAGCCCCTGGTCAAGTGGTAAAAACCATGCAACGTATCGGTAACATTGCTCCCATCCATTGCACTGGAATTGGTAAGTTGTTTTTGTCCAATTACTCAGAAGAACAGATCGATAACGTCATCTCCAAGCAGGGTTTGAAAAAATTCACGGACAATACCATTACAACAAAAAGTGCTCTTCTTGAAGAAACTGCCCGCATTAGACAGCAAGGATATGCCATAGACAATGAGGAGTGTGAAAAAGGAACCCGATGTGTTGCGTTCCCCATCTATGATTACTCGGATAGGATTATTGCTGGTTTCAGTATCACTGGCCCATCCCTTCGAATAACAGATTATTTCATTGAGAAATGGACTCCTTTTTTGAAGGAAGCTTCAAGCAAGCTATCTAATAGTTTGGGATATGAGGCTTTTCTACCGTAAGCAATGCGGTAGAAAAGCCTCATATCATTACAGTTCTGACTTAGAACAAAGTTTTAATGTCTGTATACTCATACCCTTCAAAACTCTCTGCTACCGCCTTGCAGGTAAGCTTTCCATCGTAAGTATTAATGGCTGAGTAGATGTATGGATTGTCCTTACAGGCTTGCTCTAATCCTTTATTGGCAATCTGTAGTCCATAGTTCAAGGTTACGCTATTTAAAGCAACGGTTCCTGTAGCTGGAACTGCACCTGGCATGTTGGCCACACAATAATGAATGACTCCTTCTTCTACGTAAATCGGATCATCATGGTAGGTGATTCTAGTGGTTTCACTACATCCACCTTGGTCAACGGCAACGTCTACGAATACAGAACCTGGCTTCATCTTTCTTATATATTCTCTTTTCACAATCTTCGGTGCCGCTTTACCTGGTAGGTAAACTGCTCCAACTACCACATCTGCAGTTGCCATTTCTTTTTCAATATTGGCCGCTGTAGAGGCAAGAACAGTAATTTTGCTTCCAAAAATATCATCCAAATAATCCAAACGTCTCATGTTAATGTCTAGAACGGTTACATTGGCTCCCATTCCTACTGCAATCTTACAAGCACCTGTTCCTACATCACCACCACCGATAATCACAACTTTGCCTCTTGGGGTTCCTGGAACACCTGAGAGCAACACTCCCTTGCCACCGTAAATCTTCTCAAGATATTGAGAACCAAACTGCACACTTAAACGTCCAGCAATCTGACTCATTGGTGAAAGTAATGGGGTTCCCCCTGTGTGGTCAACGAGAGTTTCATAAGCTACGCCTTTTACTTTTTGCTCAAGTAGAGCATCTGTTTGCGCTTGGTCTGCTGCCAGATGTAAATAAGTATACAGAATTAAACCTTCTCTTAACAGCGGGTACTCTTCTGGTAAGGGTTCTTTTACCTTTACCATCATATCCACAGTTCCCCAAACTTCTGCGGCAGTATCTACTAGCTTACCACCTGCTGCTACGTATTCCTCATCGGAAAATCCAGTTCCTAATCCTAAACCTTTTTCCAGAATCACTTCATGTCCGTTGCTCACATAATCCTTTACAGAGCCAGGAGTTAAGCCTACACGAAACTCTTTTGTCTTTATTTCTTTAACGCATCCTACTTTCATTCTACCATTTCCTTTCTTATCCAGCTTTTTTTGTACCTTTGCTACATGAGTTTAAGTGCGCCTTGGCGTACTTGGGCGAGATTTGCGCCAGCTTTGCTGGCAAATACCTCTGCAAATCTCTGCCATCCGCCGGCGGCTATATCTCAGTGGGAGATTGACACCCACCACTAAGACCAGTTTCTTACCCATCACCTATAGGGGTGGGGGTCATCTCACACTGTGATATACTCTGTAGACAATATAACACAAAAAAATCCCAAAAGTCTATAACTCTTTGGGATTTTTTGTTCTTTTTGGAATACACCGCTACAGTTCACACTGCATCTTAATATAAGATAATGAGCCAAATACCCCTTATCCCAAGTTGATAAAACCTCATAGGCGGTAAGAATAAGACAAATACGTTTTCTTACCACCTATTCATTGTAGCAAATATTAACTTTCATTACACCTGACTTATAGGCCTGTTAAAAAAATAAATCGCAGATATTTCATGACTAAACTAACCACTTTGATTGGTTTTTGCTGTATTTTTGGTTAGGTTTTTATCCTTGTTCTTGAGTCTCATATACACTAAGAAAAACCCAGATACTAAAGCAATGACCCCTGCCAGAGCCAAGGATGCAGGAACGTTGGCAACAATCATCAACTGGTCTGTTCTTAGGGTTTCAATCCACAATCTGCCTACCCCATAACCAAACATGTACAATAGAAATACTTCACCATCATATTTTTTGTGTTTACGATAGAGAATCATAATGATAACCAAGGCTAGATTCCACATAGACTCATAGAAAAATGTGGGGTGAACTTGAATGAAATTCACACCGCCTATCACTTCCATATATTGTTCCATCATAGGAGTTATCGTACTACTATGTACCCTACCTGCAGGAATCTGCATAGCAAACAAACTGTTTGTGTATTCCCCAAAGGCTTCACGGTTGAAGAAATTCCCCCACCGTCCAAGAATCTGTCCAGGAATGAAGCAAAGGGCAGCAGTGTCAAAAATCAACAGAGTATTCAGCTTCTTTATTCTGGCATAGGTAATTGCTGTAACAAAAGCACCGATAATCCCCCCATAGATGGCCAATCCCCCTTGTCTCATATTGAAAATACTAAAAAGGGTGTAGTTATGCTCATTCCAAGTAAAAATCACATAATAAAGTCTGGCTCCAATAATTGCTACAACAACACCAATAGGACCCATGGTCCAGTAATCATCTGGGTTTTGTCCTGTTCTTTTGGCTTCATTGATTCCAATAAAAAAACCTAGCAAAATACCAATTCCAATAATCATGCCATAAAGGGCAATTTCAAACCCAAAAATGTTGATGAATTGGGGTACGTTATTCAGATAGATTCCTAGATTAGGAAAGTTAATGCTGTCCATAAGTTTTCCCTCTTTCTTTAATGGATTTAATATACTTAGTTATACAAGTTCAAGGTGGTAGAGTTCGGCCCCCCTATCACTAACTAGATATGCCAGCTCGAAAACATTTCATGTTTCCTCGCTGTGGCTTGGCGCCATATACAAGATTATCAAAATGCCTGTTTACAAGCAAGCTTGCACAGTCATTTTGCCAATCTTGTGCATATCTAGACTGGTTTACACATTGAATCTAAACTGGATCACATCTCCTAGCTGTACTACATACTCTTTGCCTTCCAAACGAATTAAACCTTTTGCTCTAGCGGTAGCGTATGTTCCACAATTCACCAAGTCCTGGTAGTTCACCGTTTCTGCTCGAATGAATCCCCGCTCAAAATCAGTATGAATCTTCCCTGCAGCCTTAGGGGCTTTGGTTCCATTTTTTATGGTCCAAGCTCTTATTTCATCATCCCCTATTGTTAAGAAACTAAATAATCCTAGCAATTTATAACTGGCTTTAATTAATCTATTTAAGCCTGACTCTTCCAAGCCTAATTCTTCAAGAAACTCCTTTTTCTCTTCTTCGTCTAATTCCGATATTTCTTGTTCAATCTCTGCACAAATAACCAAAACTTCACAGTTTTCCCGTTCTGCGTAAGCTTTCACCTTCTCCACTTCTGAGTTTTTGACTCCAACATTGACCAACTCTTCTTCAGCCACATTTGCCACAAAAATTACTGGCTTATCTGTTAATAGGTTGTAGCTATCGAACCATGACTTTTCTTCCTCACCTTTCACTTTAAAGGTTTTGGCCAATTGATCATTTTCCAGATGTTCCTTAACGGCTTTTTGTAGTTCTAGTTCTCTGACAGCTTTTTTGTCATTGCGGACTAACCTAGAAGTTTTTTCTATTCTTCGTTCCAATATTTCCAAGTCTGAGAAAATCAATTCAAAGTTGATGGCTTCAATATCGCGAATAGAATCAATAGAGCCATCTACATGTACAATGTTGTTGTCTTCAAAACAGCGCACTACATGAACAATGGCATCCACTTCGCGGATGTTTGCAAGGAATTGATTCCCTAATCCTTCTCCTTTTGATGCACCTTTAACCAATCCTGCTATGTCCACAAATTCTATCGTTGCATAAACGGTTTTTCTAGAGTGATACATCCCAGCCAATACTTCCAGTCGTTCATCTGGCACGGCCACAATTCCAACATTTGGTTTAATTGTACAAAACGGATAGTTGGCAACTTCTGCCCCTGCCTTGGTTAACGAATTAAATAAAGTACTCTTGCCTACATTGGGTAAGCCTACAATTCCTAATTTCATAAAATCAAGCCTCTTTTATCTATCTTTTGTCTCCATTAGAATGATTATTCCGTGTTCAAAAATAATCTTCAACTCCTCTTCTGCGATTTCATTGCTAATAAAACGACTGCTCCAGGGGGTCAGACTTTCACCTTTTAAGGGATACTTTGCTCCTTCTATGGTCACGTTTTCCACTGTTTCTCCAAGGGGAAACAAAGAAAAGTATCTGCCGAAGCTATCTTCTTTTTTTAATACAAAGTCTTTGTTCAACAATCGAATTCTATTTTGGCTGTCTAATATCATCCCTTTCACACCTGCATCTAAAGGAATCTTCAAGCTCTGTATATTGCCCCAAAAATGATCCAAGCGTTTGCCTGTGGCTCCTAGGATTAACAATTCTTTGTGATTCAATTCTATGGCAGCTTCTATAGCTAATTCTGTATCCGAACTTTCCTTTTTCGAGTCATGTTGGTAGATAGAGATTGTCTTTTCTCCAATATAACGAGAGAGTATCTTTTCGCTTACACTGTCAAAGTCTCCTACAATTACATCTGGTACAATTTTATGTTGATCGAGAAATTCCAATCCTCTGTCTACTGCGATGATGCATTCTGGCTGTTCCTCTCTAATGGTGGTCAGAGCAAAATCTTCCTCTATTACACCGCCACATATAATCATTGCTCGTTTTATCATTCTTCGCCTCGTTTCTTTCCATAAAGCCAACTGTTACTATTCATCTGTTCCATTGCTTTTCCTTTTCAAGCTAACAGTTACCAATTATCTGTTTCCTCCACTCTATATGATACAAGCAATCAAGGTCAATACGTGGCATCTAAGCATCCACAAAACTCCTTATGAACTTTCTTACATTTTCTTCTATATCTCCAACAAACACTCCTGAACCAGAGACAATAATGTTGGCTCCAGCTTCTAGAACTTGATGAACATTCTCATGGTAAATGCCACCGTCCACTTGAATGTCAATCTTCTTATCTAGATGTTCAATTAATCTTTTTATTGCTTTAACCTTTTCCAACGTTTCTGGGATAAGGGCTTGTCCACCAAACCCAGGCTCCACGGTCATGATTAACACCATCCCCACTTTATCCAAGTATGGTTCTAAAACTTCTACTGATGTGCCTGGTTTAATGGAAATCCCAACCTTCAATTCTAACTCTTTTATCTTGTCCAAAGTTGCTATTACATTTTCACAAGCTTCATAGTGAACCGTGATACCATCTGCTCCTGCCTTCTTGAAATCTTCCAAATATCGAATCGGCTCTTGAATCATCAGATGAACATCCAACACTTGGCTCGTGATTGGACGAATAGACGCTAGAACAGGCATCCCAAAGGAAATGCTGGGTACAAAGATTCCATCCATCACATCAAAATGCAGGTATTTGGCACCTGCTTCTTCTGTTTTCTTAATTTGTTCTCCCAGAATCTTAAAATCCGCTGATAAAAGGGAGGGTGCAATGATTTTTTCCATAGTTCTTTCCTCTAGGCAGGCAGAAATCGAAGCGGTTTAGACAAATTCTATCAACGATTTTTGTCCTCAACATCTGCCCTACTTCTTGCGAATTTCTTTAGCCCATCTTGGTTCATCTAGATTGTTTAATAAGGTTACATAATTGTCATATCGGGACTGGCTGATTCCCCTTCCCTCTACGGCATCTTTTACTCCACATTGTGGTTCTTTTAGATGGTTACAGCTACCAAAATAACACTCCATGGCATACTGTTCAAACTCAGGAAAGTAATTCTTAAGCTCTTCCTTTTCCAAATCTTCAATAAATAGTGAGCTGAAGCCAGGAGTATCTAACAGATATCCCTCTTCCCCCATGGTGATTAATTCTGAATGCCTGGTGGTGTGTTTTCCACGGGCAATCTTCTGGCTTAACGCCCCCACTTCCATCTGAACATTCGTTTGTAAAACATTGATTAACGATGATTTTCCAGCTCCAGAAGGGCCTGCTAATACTGTGGTTTTTTCTCGCACTAAATCTTTGACTATATCAATGTTTTTCATTTCTTTTACACTTGTGAATATTACAGTGTATTTTGTTTTGTCATAAATTTCTTGTAACCGTTTCCTCTCCCCTCCATTGTCCAAATCCATTTTATTAAAACAAATGATGGTGGGAATTCCACAAACCTCCATGGTCACCAGAAAACGATCCAACAAATTCAAGTGGGGTTTTGGATTCTTTACTGCAAATAAGACCATCGCCTGATCGATATTGGCTACAGCAGGTCGATTTAAGACATTTTTTCTAGGCAATATCTTTGTAATATTCCCTTCCATGTCCTTAGTGCACAGAACCTCTATGTTCACTTCATCTCCAACCAAAGGTTTAGTATTGTCTTTTCTAAAAATCCCTTTGGCCTTACACTCATAAATACCGGACTCTACCACATGTACGTAGTAGAATCCGGCAATTCCTTTTATAATCTTTCCATTCATCTAAACTCCTCATCTAAACTCCTCATCTAATCTCCTCCACCTGGTGGATCTTGTGGTCCCCGACTTACGGTAAAGTCAATAGATGTTCCTCGATCCACCTGACTTCCTGCATTGTGAGATTGATTGATTACGCGACCTGCCATTACTGTTGGATGATATTCGGTAACAACGGTTCCTACGGTTAGCCCTGCATCGGTTATGGCTGATCTAGCTTCCGCTTCAGTCCTACCACTTAGGTTTGGTACCCCAACGGTTTCAGGCGGTTCTGGCCCTCTACTTACCACAAAGTTCACAGGAGTGTTTCTGGCCACTCGCTCGCCTGGAGCAACAGATTGAGAGACTACTGCTCCTGCAGGTACATCGTCGCTGAATTCATCTGTAACAGTCCCCACTAACAAGTGGTTGCTGGTAAGAGTATCCCTGGCAGATGCTTGGGTCATTCCACGCAAATCTGGAACTTCCACTCGGTCAGACCCTCTACTAATTACGATGGTTATTGCGGTCCCCTCTGCAAGTCGTGACCCTGGATTAGGAGTGGTGGAAAGCACACGACCTTGTTCCATGTTCTCATCATAAGAGGTAGTAATATTTCTCACCACTAGATTAAGAGCCTCTATTCTGCGTACCGCTTCCTCTTCTGTCTCTCCAATTACATCTGGCATCTCCACTTCTATCTCTTCTTCTCCAAGGCTAACCACAACAAGAATTACGTAGGGTCGCTCCACTTCCGTTCCTGGTCGAGTTTGTTGGGAAATGATTCTATCTCTTTCCACTTCGTCAGAATATTCACGTTCTACCACATCTACGGATACATTATATCTTGATTGCACTCCTTCATTCAAATCTCGAACGATTCTTCTGGCTTCTTCAAGAGTCAAGCCCTCCAAGTCTGGAATCTCTACGGTTAGTGTTTCTTCTTCCTCATCATCAATCACACCATTGGTACCAAATTCACAGGAATTTAGCCCCCAACCACCAATAACGATTAAACCAATGGCAATCACAGCAATGGCAACAATTTTCAAGATTCTCATGATGTTTTGAGTACTTGGATTCTCAGACCGACGAACATAAGCATCGTCAGGGTCATGATAGTCATCATCGTCGTCATAATCATCGTTATAATCTCTACGATAATCCTCTTCTCTCTTACGTTTTGGTCTATTTGGACTACTTCCACCTCTTGCTTTACTGATTCGGTCTAGCTCACCTGTTGACATTAATACGGTAGCATCGGAACTTCTAAGGGCTGCTCCACCAGCATAAACAAAATCACCGTCTGGGTCGGTTAATGACCTTTTTAAGTCGGCAATTAGAGATTGGCAATCCTGATAACGTCTCATTGGATTCTTAGCCGTACATTTCATAATGATGCATTCTAAGCTATAAGGAATGTCTGGTACATATTCAGCAGGAGAAACAATCTGGTCTTGCAGATGCTTCAAAGCTACTGTAACGGTAGTATCCCCATCGAAAGGTACATGACCTGTTACCATCTCGTACATGGTAATCCCTGCGGAGTAGATATCGCTTTTTTCATTCACCATCTCCCCACGGGCATGTTCTGGCGAAGTATAGTGAACAGAACCCATCACACTGCTACTCACAGTTTGAGCAGAGGTAGTGGCTCTGGCAATTCCAAAGTCTGTTACTTTAACCTTTCCATCTTTTGAAATAATAATGTTCTGAGGTTTAATGTCTCTGTGAACAATATTCTTCCTATGTGCCGCTTGAATTCCATTGACCATCTGAATGGATATGCTGATGGTTTCTTTGGGGGAAAGGCGACCTTTGCGCTGGATGTAATCCTTTAAGGTAATTCCTTCCACCAATTCCATGACCATGTAGTACAACCCTCGGTCTTGACCTACATCGTATACATTGACCACATTGGGATGCATGAGTCCAGCAGCAGCTTGAGCTTCACTTAAAAACTTTTTGATAAACATTTCGTCTGAACGAAAATCACTTTTCAGCACCTTAATGGCCACAAGTCGGTTCAGCTTGTGGTCTAACCCCTTATACACATCCGCCATACCACCAGAACCGATACAGCTTTGTATTTCATAACGCTTACCTAATAGAACTCCCTCTCTTAACATACGTATACCTCATCTTCATAAGGATTAATTAGAATAATCCCTATATTGTCTACTCCCCCATTTGTTTTTGCAGCATTTAACAGTAACTCCCCTGACTCTACTAAATCTCTTCCCGATTGAACCAGATAAAATATCTCTTCGTCTTCTACCATGTCCGTTAAACCATCGGAACATATGAGTATAACGTCTCCTTGATTCAATCGATGTTCGTAAAAATCTATTTCTATATTTGGTTTGGCACCGATGGCTCTGGTAATGATGTTCTTATCTGGATGGTTCTTTGCCTCCTCTGGCTTGATTCCTCCAAGACGAACCATCTCCTCCACCAAAGAATTGTCTTTCGTAAGTTGAATAATCCCTTGATTAATCAGGTAGAGCCTGCTGTCACCTACATTAGCAAAGTACATCATGTGACTGACAACAGTGGCAACAATGATGGTGGTACCCATCCCTCTCAGTCTCTCATCATTGGCAGACCTTTTAATAATTCCCTTGTTAGCAGCTTCAATGGCTGACAGAAGCGCTTTCTCTATGTCTTCTTCTTTTGTTCTTTGCAACTCTCGCTTGATGGTATCCACTGTATACTTTGAGGCAAACTCACCCGCTTGGTGCCCTCCCATACCATCTGCTACCATGAACAAGTTGGGAAGAGAACCCACTGGTTCATCAGCCACAAACACGTAATCCTCATTAATATCTCTGACCATTCCTGGGTCAGTAACTGAATATGTTTTCATCTAGCTCCTTCTCATCCCTCTTCGCAGTTGCCCGCAGGCTCCATCAATATCTGCACCCATTTCTCTTCTAATAGTAACATTTATTTCATTTTTTTCAAGTTTATTTTTAAAATTTAGAGTTACTTTTCCATCTGGACTGGAAAATCCACTCTCTTTTATGGGATTTACGGGAATTAAATTCAGATGACAATTGCGATTTTTCAGTAAAGAAATCAGCTCTTTTGCATCTTCATGGGTATCATTCACTCCAGCAATTAAGCTGTATTCATAGGTCACGCGTCTACCTGTTGTGCTAGTATAAATGTCACAAGCNGCTAACACATCCTCTAAGGGATATNTTTTTGTGATGGGCATTAACTTNTCTCGTTTCTCATCAGTAGTAGCATGAAGGGACAGAGCTAAAGTTATCTGAAGTTTTTCTTTGGCCAAAGCTATGATTTCAGGAGCTAGACCACAGGTGGAAACGGTAACATTTCGCTGGCTGATGTTTAACCCATGTTCGTCTGTAAGAATTCTTACAAAGGTTAAGAGATTGTCGTAATTGTCTAGAGGTTCTCCAGTTCCCATCACCACTACGTTGGATACTCGCTCATTGGTTAACCGCTGTATCTGATACACCTGAGCCAACATCTCTCCTGGAGACAAGTTACGCTCTAATCCTCCAATGCCAGAAGCACAGAACTTGCATCCCATTCTACAGCCTACCTGGGAAGAAATACACACGGAGTTTCCGTGTTTGTAATGCATGAGAACGCTTTCAATCAGGTTTCCGTCCTCTAGTTGGAAGAGAAACTTTTGTGTACCATCCACTTTGGATTCTAATTTCTTCACTACTTCTAACTTCGTCACCTGAACATTACTTTTCAGAACTTCTCGCAAGGGCTCTGATAGATTGGTCATTAAGGAAAAATCATCCACTAGCTTCACATGAAGCCAATCATAAATCTGTTTGCCACGAAAGGGTTTCTCTCCCCATCTGTTCATTTCATCTTGCAATTGTTGGTAATTTAAAGACAAAATATCAATCATAACTGTTGTGGCAACTCCTTATGCTGTTGGTAAAACAAGTGCAAATCAACACCTCATTATAACATATTTTCTTGTTAAAAGGAACCTCTTTGACTTTTCACCAGATGAATCACTTGATTGAGCAACTCTGCAAGTGATTCTGCTTGTCCTCTATTCACGATTCGCCCAAATATCACACTCTTGTCATTTCTGTTAGTCTGGATAATAAAAATAGAGTATATCCCTTTTTTCTCAACGGATATTCCTTTGAAATCAAAAGATAGATTCACAACATCAGCCTTTGGCCAAGGACTCCAAAGCCGCCTCCATCCTCTAACGCGTAAGTGAGTGTTGGTTAAAAATAAACCTGTTGTAAAATAAAAAGGAAACTTATCGTCAAAATGAAGAATTGGCTTTTCTCCAATTTCCAAAGGTACAATGTATTTAGATCTGGTTCTTTGCAATTCTTCTAAGGGAATATCATCAAAGAGAAGGATTCTATCCACATAGTTCCTTTTAAGTATCCCCCTGACTTTCTCTTTGAAATCTTCCTGGCCAAGCCCCCTTACCTCTGGCTCGATATTCGCCTCTTCGGAAATATTTGCCCTCAGTATTCCAATCATTCCATTCAACATCTGCGCAAATCTCTCTAACTCATCACGCTTCATTGGTTCTGTAACTTGGAATTCTTTACTAATTCCATTCTTTTGCCCAATCATAAGACTGGTAAGGAGCCTTCCAGACTTGGCATAGATCTGTTCTATCTCTGAAATGCTAACAAAATCTACCCCCTCCATTATACTCTTCCAATATAGAGATTTTGTGGTTAACAATAACCCATTTTTTGGCAAGTCTCCTGTAGTGTCATTGTAACACAAAATGACTTCTTCGCCCTCTTCTACCTTTTGCATGTAGAGCACACCAGCATTTTTCATGTTTAAAAAAGTAGTCCCATCGGCAAAAAGGAGCTTACAGCGACTTACAGCACTTTCTTCAAAAATATCAAGAATTTTAATTTTCATTTCTATTGATAAAATATTCATCTCTCCATCTCCCTTACGAGGATTACTTTCTTACTCCTCACCCAGTCCAGTTGATGTCTACAGGCACTTTCTAAACTTAGATATAAAGAAACCATCGCAATCATTGATTCCTGGAAGCAGTTGCAAGGTACTCTCCTTGATATGTTCTATCTCAATTTGTTCTATTTCAACTTGTTCTATTTCAACTTGTTCTATTTCATCTTGTTGATTGTCAAATATTGAACTGTTGATTTGTTTTCTCTTCCCTTGCTTCTCCAACTCTTCTTTCAGCTTTTCTGGTAAATCATCCCAGATGGGAACCAACTGAAATTCTGGGAAGTTTTCCAGCAACCACCTGACGTTTTCCAGATTCTCTCTAGAGTTTATGGTACAAGTGCTAAAGATCAAAACCCCTTGTGGTTTAACATAAGCGCAAGCATTGGTTAGGATATTTTGTTGCAGTTGGACAAGCTCTTCTATCCCCTCCAGCGAAGCATTGTATCTTAAGTCTGGCTTTTTTCCTAGTATTCCTAGACCTGAGCAAGGAACATCGGCCAGTACTATGTCTGCTTTCCCAACCCACTCTTTATCCAAAATTGTGGCGTCTTTTTTTGATGCTTTGATGTTTTCAAAACCTGTTCGAGCAATATTTTCTCGAATCAGCGCTACTTTTCTATCAGTTAGATCCCAAGCAAGTACTTGGGTTGTTCTTTTACTTACTTCTGGCTCTTTGCTTTCTTCTGGGTTGGTCTCTGTATCACGCTTAAAGGCTCTGCTAATCTCTATATCACCCTTAGGTGCTCTGCTGATCTCTGTATCATCCTTAGGGATTCTGCTTACCTTTGTATCCACCCCAATGGCTCTCTTGGCCTCTATCACGCGAATTTTGTCTGCCAGATGAAGGGCCTTTCCTCCTGGTGCGGCGCAACAATCCAACACCACACTGTCTACACTGTCTGCCTCTGGACTTAGAACCTCTGCCACCAGCATGGAGCTTACGTCCTGAACGTAGAAGTTTCCTTCTTTAAAATCCTCTAATGCTTCCAGATAATCTAACCCTGACAACTTGAAGGCATAGCTCAGGTAAGGGTGTTCCTCCACAGTGACTCCATGACTTTCTAGTTTCTCTTTCAACACCTTTGGCTCTATTTTGCTTAGGTTAGTGCGGATCGTTAAAGGTCGCTTTTCCTGAAGGGCTTTGGCCACTTCCTGAATCTTATTCCAGTCAGGATTCCCTTCAAAATCCTTAAAATAGCCATCCTCTAACCACAATTTAATGATCCATACTGGAATAGAATACCTCACTTCCAGATAGGACAATAGATCTGTTGGATAAGAAAGCTGCTCCAGATTTCTAGCGATGTTTCTTAGGATGCCATTGACAAATCCAGTTAGATTCTTGAATCCTCTTTTGCTTACGATGTTTACTGCTTCATTGCATACCGCTGAAGGTGGGATATTGTCCATGTATTTCAGTTGATAAACCCCACTTCGCAGTACATTACGAATCACTGGCTTCATCTTCTTTACTTTGATATTGGAAAATTGATTGATGATATAGTCCATCTCCAACAAGTGCTCTAAGGTTCCAATGATTACATGGGAGATAAAGGCTCGACTGCGCTTGTCCAGCTCTTGATGCTTAGACAACAATTGGTTTATGGCCATGTGACTAAATTCTTTATGCTCTACAATGTGGATTAATCCTTCAAGAATCAACTCCCGTTGGTTTATTTTCTTAGTCACTGAGCACTTACTCTCCATTTCTTTTTGCATCACTTGCAGAACCCTCATTGTGTTTGCATGGGTTTAAGAAGTATCGACTTAACCTTTCTATTCTTTATTATACTATCGTCTTCTGGCCAGGGCGATTAAAACAATACGAAGCAACTGTAATGCCGTGGCTGCAGTGCTGGCAACATAAGTTAAAGCAGCAGCGGATAATACTTTCCTTGACATTCTTACTTCGTCCCCTCGCAGGATATTGTTTGACACCAAGGCTTCCATGGCACGGCTTGAAGCGTTGAATTCTACTGGTAAGGTCACAATCTGGAATAAAAGTGCCGTAGAAAACATCACAATTCCCAATTGAATCAAGAAGAAAGCACTTTCATGATCAATGAAAAAACCAAGAAGTATCAGCGGCCAAGCAACAAAAGAGCCAAACCGAGCTACAGGTACCAAACCTGTTCTTAGCACCAAAGGAGTGTAAGAACGATGGTGTTGAATGGCGTGGCCTACCTCGTGAGCAGCCACTCCAACTGCTGCCACTGAAGTAGAACCATAAGTAGCATCTGATAAGTTAATGGTCTTGGTTCTTGGGTCATAATGGTCATTCAAGTTTCCTTGAACATGAGCCACTGTAACGTCATAGATTCCGTTGGCTTGGAGAATAATGGTGGCCGTTTCCACCCCCGTTAAACCTGATGTACTTCTTACCTTAGAATACTTGTTGAAAGTACTCTTCACTCTGCTGGAAGCCCATGCACAAATCCCTATTCCTATTAATACTAAAACATACGTCCAATCAAAAAACATAAAACCGTGTCCAAATCCATCCATTGTATTACCTCCTACTCGTATTGTCTATTTTCTTCTCTCTCTTCTATAATCTTATCTATTCTTTGCTTTGTTACTAGATTTAGCCGTAAGGTCGAAGGAGTGTCAAATTAAAATCGTCCCCTCATCTAATTTGTTTCCTCGCAAAAACTCTTCTATTGTCATTCTTTTCTTCCCAGGGATTTGGATTTCTACAATCTCTAGGCATCCCATTCCTGTTTTTATCCTTACTGTTTTCTTATCCACTTTTATGATTTCACCTGGGAGAGCGAATTTATCTTCTTCACCAGTGGATTCTGGGGCAAGTTTTGCTCGCCATATTTTCAACTCTTTGTCTCCCCACAAGCTATAAGCCCCTGGCCACGAGTTCAACCCTCGCACTAGCCTTTCTATTTCCAAGGCCGGTTTTTCCCACTGGATTCTACCCATGTCCTTTTTTAACATAGAGGCATAGCTGGTGGTAGTTTCTCCTTGCTTTTCAAAGACAGCATTCCCTTCTTCTATGGCTTTCAGGGTTTTTACACAAAGACTGGCTCCTACTTTTGCTAGTTTATCATGAAGGCTAGCCCCTGTTTCTTCTGAGGTAATGACCACTTCTTCTTTGAGAATCATATCCCCTGTGTCCACCCCTTCGTCCATCTGCATGGTGGTGATTCCTGTCACCTGCTCTCCATGAATGATGGCCCATTGAATGGGTGCCGCCCCTCGATAAGCTGGCAACAGTGAAGCATGAACATTGATACAGCCATATTTGGTCATCTCCAGAACCCGCTTGGGTAGAATCTGTCCAAAAGCGATAACCACCATTACATCCGCCAAAACTTTCTCTAACTGGGCAAGGGCATCTGGTTCCCGAAGCTTCACTGGCTGAAAAACTGGAATATTGTACTTTAGCGCCACTTGCTTCACTGGAGTTACCTGCAATTCCTTCCCTCTTCCTTTTGGCCGGTCGGGCTGGGTCACCACCAGGACGATTTCATGCCCTGCTTCGATTAAAGCTTCTAAGGTTCCTACAGAAAACTCTGGGGTCCCCATAAAGATTACTTTCATGTTTGTCTCCTACTTTTCCTTGTTCATTCTTTATTCACTTCTGATTCATTCATAGTGAGACATTTTTGATTGACACTTCTCACCCTAAATAATTTTCTTGTAACATGGGTTAATAAGTTAATTAACTTTCTTTGACTCTCCATCTCCCTCTCTATCCTCTACATCACGAAGCTCACCTTCTACCAAATCTACATACAATTTGCCATCTAGATGGTCAAGCTCATGACAGATTACTCGTGCCAAAAGTCCTTCCCCTTCTAGTTCGAAGGGCTCCATGTTTGCATCAACCGCTCTCACGGTTACCTTCTCTGGTCGCTTTACCATTCCCCATTTCCCTGGAACGCTTAAGCAACCTTCTTCTCCTGTTTGACTTCCTTCTTCTTCAATAATCACTGGATTAATCAAGATGATAGGGTCTGCATCAGGTAGCTCCATGGCTTCCTCTTTGGCTGGTCCATCTGCTGCTACACTCTCTTCCATCTCTTCTGCAACCGACACTTCTCCTGTTGCCTTTTCTTCACCTTCTCCAGTAGACTGCTGGTCAGAATCATCCATCTGCATTACGCCACCATGAATCACTACAATTCTTTTTAACACGCCTACTTGAGGAGCCGCCAACCCTACTCCTTCTCTCTCGTACATGGTGTCCAGCATGTCCTCGATTAAATGTAAATCTCTTCTAGATACTTTTTTTAACTCCTTGCTTCTTTTATACAATATCTCATCGCCAATTTCTCGCATATTTCTTAATGCCATTCTTGCTTTCCTCACTCATCCTTTTGTTTCTTACCTTACCTTACCTTACCTTACCTTACCTTACCTTAGCTTAGTGCTCATTATCCCAACTGGCCAGGGAGTAATATTTCCTTTGTTGATGATTACAAACTTTTTTAAAATCTCACAGGATTAAAATCAAACATGGTCCGAATCTTCTGGAATCCTGAGTTAATCTCAATATAAGCTTCCATTTTATTCTTTAAAGTGACCAACCTTTCGTACTTGGCTCCTTTGATATAAAATACTTTTCGGTAAACATTGTCAATCTTGCCGATTACTGGATTGGCAGGCCCAATAATCTTCACATCCCATCCTTCACTGGTCATTGCCGCAAATCCTTTCAGGTAATTGCTGGCTCGCTCCAGTTGTTCCTCATCTTCACTACTGAGTAGTACTGCCAACAAATTCTCTACAGGGGGATACCCTAACAACTGTCGATAGGAAATCTCCTTGGTGTAAAATTCCTGATAATCTTGATTGGCGGCAGCTTTGATGGCGTAGTGGGTGGGTGAATAAGTTTGAATCACAGCCTCTCCCTTAATGTCTCCTCGGCCCGCTCTTCCCACTGCCTGAGTAATCAATTGGAAAGTTCGTTCCCCTCCGTGATAGTCGCCACTGTGCAAGGACATGTCTGCTGCTAACACGCCAACTAGAGTAACATTGGGGAAATCATGACCTTTCACAATCATCTGAGTTCCAATGAGCACATTGGCTTCTCCTCTGCCAAAGGCACTGAGAATCTTCTCATGTCCATCTTTGCTTTTGGTGGTGTCCATGTCCATTCTTAGTACTTTCGCATCTTTGAATTCGGCTTTGACCAATTCTTCTATCTGTTGGGTACCCGCTCGGAATTCTCCAATGTGTTTGGAATCACATTCTGGACACTGAGGTTTCCTAATGTCTTCATAACCACAATAATGGCACCTTAGAATCTTGTTGTGATGGACTGCTAAGGAAACGTCACAATTCTTGCATCTGGCCACATAACCACAGGTTCGACAAGAAATAAACCCTGCATAACCCCTTCGATTCAAGAAAAGCATCACCTGCTGATTATTCTCCAACTTCTCTTCCATTAACTGACGAAGCTTCCTGCTAAAGATAGAACGATTCCCTGCCCTAAGCTCTTCCCTCATATCAACGGTATCTACCTTGGATAACGCTTGATGGGAAAGCCTACTGGTTAGGGAAAGCAGTTTGTACTTTCCAGATTTTATACAGTACATGGCCTCTAAGGACGGAGTGGCAGAACCCAGCACTACACTGGCCCCTTCCATCTTGGCTCTTTGAATGGCCGTTTCTCTTACATGATAGCGAGGCACTTGCTCACTTTTATAGGTACTTTCATGTTCTTCATCGATAATGATTAAGCCTAAATCTGGAAAAGGAGTAAACAATGCGGAACGAGGTCCAATCATCACGTCCACTTGACCATTCTTGGCCCTCATCATCTGGTCGTACTTCTCTCCTTTGGAAAGGCGGGAGTTCATAATAGAGATGCGATCTCCGAAAGAATGATAAAAACGCATGACCGTTTGATAAGTAAGAGCAATCTCTGGAATCATCACGATGGCTTGTTTGCCTTGTAGGATGGCCAACTTAATCATCTCTATATATATCTCTGTTTTGCCACTGCCTGTTACTCCATGAAGGACATAGGTGTGATTCCTTCCACCTCTATATTCCTCTTTAAAGGTATCCAAGGCAACTTGTTGTTCCTGAGTAAAAACAATCTCTTTGGTTAACTTCTCTTGCTTGGTTACAGGATTGCGATGAATTTGTTCTGACACCATCTCTATGATCTGTGTCTCCACGAAATAATCGATGACGCTTTTGGCAATTCGCAATTCCCCAGTAACAAATGTAACATTCAGAATAGGAGCTTGAATCAAGGCCTCTAACAATCTTGCTCGGGCCTTTTGGTTCTTGGTTATGAAACTTTCTAATTGCCTCTCGGCCTCTTCTTGGCCAAGCAACAAATGAATGTTTCTTTTTATCTTAGCATTTTCTTTTTGTTTAATGGGAAGCACTGTTTTCAAAGCTTGAATCATAGTGCCACCGTAATGTTCCTTCAACCAAGCGGCAAGAGCTACCATCCGCCCTTCGATGGCCTCTCTGTCAGGAGAAATCCCCAAGATTGGCTTAATCTTCTCTAGGTCATAATCAGGAGTTTCCTTTATCTTAACAATGTATCCCTTGACCTGACGATTGCCTAGCCCAAAAGGGATGATGACCTCTACCCCCACTTCACATTCTTCTTTCAAATGTTCAGGGATTTTATACTCAAATACCCGGTCTAATTTTTCATGGGTGATGTCTATGATAATGTCCCCGTACATGTGTCTCTCTTTCTTTATTAATATGATAGGTCTTATTATCGCACTACGTGCTCTCAGGGTCTGCCCCAGCGTAGCGAGGGTATAATCCTACATAAACAAAACCTGCATCAGTGGGCGTTTTGACGCACCACTGATGTATGGTTGCAGTTATCCAGGGGCTTAGGTGCTCTTATCCCACCACCTGTAGAGGT
>JGI20163J15578_10000330_pt1 | contig 19685 bp, 16 predicted proteins | sample TergutCu122P1_FD_15578 | JGI IMG/M metagenome (IMG submission 15578)
GATCCCTTAAAAACGGCCCGATAAGATACTCGCTGGTTTCCCAATGGTATCTGCTCATACTGGCAGAAGTATCCAAAAGCACAACCAAATCTGTAGGGCCTCTGTGGCCAACGGGGTCCGTGCCTTGTCCAAATACCGCAAAAACAAGGAACATGAAGAATATGAGTGTGAATATTGCTTTTTTCATCTGTCTCTCCAGTTATTAAAATGCCGAGGTAATTTCCTCCACCCTATACGAAAACTTTTTTTCATTTTGATAAAAATCGACTTCTTCGCCTACTGCTTTGTTTAAAATAGCTCTGCCCAGGCCGGAGAGATATGATATTACCTGATTGTCAGGATCAGATTCCCATGGCCCCAGAATGGTATACTTTTCCTTCTTTTCGGTGTTTTTGTCCAAAAGCACAACCCTGGTACCAAAAGAAACTTTCGCTGTGTTTACATAGGAAGGATCAAAAAGCTGATGCCGTTCAATTTCTTCGCTGAGTTTGGAAACTGTAATATTCAGCTGCGCCTGTTTTTCTTTGGCTGCAATGTACTCTGCATTCTCTTTAAGATCACCGTGTTGTTTGGCGTCTTCGATTTCTTTGGAATTGGCAGGAATATCCACCTGCAAAATTTTGTTAAGCTCTCTCTGTTTTTCCTGCAATTTGGCCAAAGTAACAATTAAGCCAAGAGCAGCGGTTTTCTTTTCTTCGTCTCCGAAGAATTTAAAATCCGGATATTTCTTTTTGATCCTGTTTTTCAAAACCATCTTGTCCGCTGGATCAAGGTCTTTAACGCCACTGATAAAGGTGTATATTCGGGTTATGGATTCTTCTTCAGCTGTTTCAATGTAATTGTTAATCAGTTCCTCTTTAAATAGGATTGTATACACCTGTTTGTTGAGCTTACGGTTTTCGGTAGTTTCCCTGCGGTTTTCAATTTCACGGTAGCTGATATCCAGAATATGAATAAGGGTAATAAGCTGTTTTTCAAACGGAATATTTGCTTTTTTATACCATGGCTCATTGCTGGAATTTTTAAAAAGCCATATCACGGCTTCCCTGTAATCACGGGAGTTTTCAAAACAACTTGTCACCAGCGCCTGAAGCTTATCCTCATGCCCTTCTTTCTGCAAATAAAGAATAATGGAAGCAAGGGGATAACACGGGAAAAGTTTTATATATATTTCAGCCCAGTTTGGAATAAACAGCCGGATATGTTTCAGGAATTCTTCCTTAAGCTTTTGATCTTTGAGTTTCAGAAAGAGTTCCGGCATATCTTCAATGCCGTCAAAAATTTCAACAAAATTGATTTTAATTCCGGCGCCAAGATACGGATGCTGAGCAACAAGATCTTTTACAAGAAGATAAGAAGTTACTACCTGCTCGTTTACCTGATTATATGATTTAAGATAACCGGTTAAGTATGCGAACATTTCGGTAAAATATTCCGAATCGAGCTCCGCATCTTTCTGGGTTGAGTAATTTCTGATGGCCTGAGCCTTGTCAAAAATATCTTTGGCTGCCTTGAACTCATTGTAGAGTTTTTCTTCTACACTGATAGGCCGTTCACGAACCATAAAAAGATCGACGTTTTCAGGGCTTGAACCAAAGGAAGGATCGCTTCTTAAAATCTCACGCGCCTTGGAACTCCAGCCTGTCCATTCAGAAGCGCTAAGCACATACGGAACTAGCTCTGCTTTTATTCGCTTTAAATCACAGGAATTCCCAAAACTTTGTATCACTGTTTTAAGGGTCCAGGCATGTTCACTTTTTACTTTTTCATACAGTTTGTCTTTTTTCCAGGTGGCCTTTAATACCCAGATATGATTTTTTGAAAGGGTCTGCAATGCGTTAACTGCCATTTTGAGGGACATTGCATGTCCGCGCTGTTTGCTGAAATCAATGACTATATCATCTCCCTGAACATTGTTAATGCGGCCAACGCCCCAGGTTCTGTGGAACACAAAATTTCCCTTGTCAAAGGCAATGTGTTTTTCAAAAGCCTGTATCGCCTCTTTTACGTTCCTGGGTCCCTGCGCAAGACTGGCAATGCGGATATAATCCTCAAGCTGGCTGTGATCTGCGTATTTTAACCTGTAACAATCGGTAATTTCTTTTCTGGCCTGACGGTCATCGTTATCGTAATCCAAAATGAGCTTTAAAATAGCAATGGCCGTATTGATATCTTCCCGTTTCAAACATACGGCATAAACTTCTTTCAGTAATGAGCCGGCTTTCAGTTCGTCAAAATTCTTGGCAACCCTTTTTTGAACGTGAAGGAAAAAATCAATGTCTTCGGGAGAAAGGACGAGAAGCTTGTCCCAGATTTCCTTGACACTGCTGAAAAGCTGTTTGGCAATATAACGGTGAAGGGCTTTTTTATAGTAATCCACCGTGTTTTCCAGATTGCCGAGTTTTTCGAAATATTCAGCCAGAGCTTTGGCAATATCGGCTTCTTCGTAATCAACTTTTACAAGCCTTTCCCAGGTACTGTAAACAGCTTCTTCTTCGTTTTCATTTTTGTAACAATCCGCCAAAGTCCGAAGGGCGAATTTCGACTCTCCGTAATCCAGCATCCTTTCGCAAAGATATTTTACTATTCCCCATTTGTGGTTATCAACAAATATGTTAACCAAATTTACCATGGCAGAATCGTCAATGATCTGCTGGGATAAAGCAGACATGCCTCCGAGATAAAGGCCGATGATACTGTTTTTGGTATGGGCCAAATGTTCATCGCAGAGCTTTTTGAGCTCATTGTCAGAACGCCCTTCTCTGGATTTTTGGAGGATTATATCCAGTTCCTTAAACTGGCTTGTTGAATAATTGCTCAGTGTTGCTCTGGTCCATTTTTCCTCGTTTAACATTTCCTGGACATTTTTGAGGAGAGCTTCAGACATCATGTAACTCCTAAGTTCTGTAATGTTCGTGTACGGCCGGATCGATGAATTTAATTTTCAGCATTGTTTCTTCGATCAACCCATCGGGTTTATAACCCAAAATATCCCGGCTGTGCTCACAATAGTCGATGAGCCAAAAATATCTGTTAAGGAGCCGGGGCTTCAAAAACAGGCTTTGTTCAGGCTTTAAAGCGGTGTTTTGGCTGCGGTATTCATTTTCGAGTGACAGAATGGACTGTTTCAGTCTGCCTAATTCCACAGGCTTTAATTCCCTTTTAACCGAAAAAATTCCCCAAATACACCCCCAAACCGGAACCCATTCTGCAAGTTCAGGCCCTGAGTACCCCAGGTCTTTAACCTTTGCCAATAAAGCAAGAATCATTTCTGACTCAAGATTGCAAAGATCAATTCCCTGCGGATCAAGAAAAAAAGCCTCCCTGAAAAGCACTTTCGCTGCCCTCGACTCCCCCAAAAGGGCATTTAAATCAGCCAATTCCGAAAGAATTGCGCTATCCTCCCTTTTGATGCGGCTCGCCTGCTCCATGTATTTCAGAGCCTCTTCCCAGTCTCCGGCCCCCTTGCAGCAGCGGCCGGTCTGGAGCAATAATGCAGCGTCCTGCTTGTTGGCCCCGTCTCCAAGGGAGCTTAAGAAATAATCCAAAGCCCTGGAATAAACAAAGCGCTTCAGGGCATATTGGCAGGAGTCTGCGGGTCCAAATTCACCAATCCGCTCCAGAAAATCGTTATAGGATTTCCATTGAGACAGTATATACCCGCCCTGCTCATAAGGATCAATGAAGTCATCCAAACGCTTCATTTTTTCAAGCCACCAGCTCAGGCACTTGAAGGCGTAAAGGACCTCTTCATGTTCAAAATCAATTTCCAGCGCTTCCCTGAGAAAGCCCTCTGCGGAAGCAGCGTCCCCGTTTTTTAAGGATTCGTAAGCCTGGTGAATAATTTCGTCCACCATGGTTAACGGACCTCCGTTTCGATTTGGAACATATATTCATACTAGTATACTATTTTAGGCAAAATTTGCAAGTAGCCTGTCGAAGACAGACAGTAAGCTGCCAAACCAGACGCCTTTACAAGAAGTTTCACGGAGATTATCATGTATAATATGAAACCCCCCATTCTTGCGCCTTCCCTGTTGGCGGCTGATTTTTCAAATCTGGCAGAAGCGGCGGCGCAGATTGAAAATTCAGGCGCAGAGTGGACCCATTTAGACGTTATGGACGGAAATTTTGTTCCTCCGATAACTTTTGGCGCCAAAATGGCAGCGGAACTCCGGCCTTATAGCCGCTTAATCTTTGATGTTCACCTTATGACTTTACATCCGGAAACTTTTGTTGAGGATTTTGCCCGGGCCGGGGCTGATTTTATAAGCTTTCACGTAGAGGCTGCTGTTCATGCGCACCGTATAATTGACACAATAAAACAATTTGGAAAAAAGGCCGGGATAAGTATAGTACCTTCCACTCCTGTCGATGCTATAACGGAGCTGCTTCCTTTTGTTGATTTGGTATTGATTATGACGGTAAATCCCGGTTATGGCGGGCAAAAACTTATTTCGCATTGCCTTGAAAAGGTAAAAAAACTCGTCCGCTTAAGGGAAGAAAACTCTTATTCATACCTTATTTCAGTTGACGGCGGTATAAATCCTGATACGGTTTCCCAGGTTAGGGAAGCGGGGACGGACATACTCGTAGCCGGGGAGGCTTTTTTCAAAGCCCGGGACAAGGCTGCAATGGCCGCCCTTCTAAAAGGTGTTAATACATCATGAAGCTTGATCCAATTCTTTCAAAAGCCCTTCGTTTTGCCCGGAAAAAGAATTATGATGCTGCAATACGAACTCTGGAAGTCGAAGCAAACCGTTATTATGGCTCATTCACTTATTACTATATTCTTGGCCTGGCTTATCTTCATTCGAAAATTTTCGGTGTTGCTTTGACTTATCTCAGGCTTGCAGCCGAACAGAAAATGAGGGACCCAAATACTCTGCTAGCTCTTGCAGCTTTGTACCTGAATCATGGAGATACTGACAAGGCAGTAGATTTGTATCTGGAAGTACAGTCCCTTGACGCCACAAATAAAATTGCCAAAGCGGCATTAAAAACAATAAAAAAACATCCCGGCCCCGAAGATATTTCCGTCTGGATTGATTCCGGCAAGCTTCACACGCTTTTTCCCCCTTTCCCCAGAGCGGATATTCCCCGGAAAGAACTCATCAGGGCGGCGCTTGGTGCAGCTGCCGCAATTTGTATTGTTTTTGGGATTGTCGTTTTAGCCAGGGTTTTGACGCCAAACAGGGAAGAGCGTCCGCTGCCGATCGGAATCACGCTGGAACAGGCGGAGCTTGACAACCCGTTGCAGCTTGGTGGCAGTCACCGTTTTGTATTAACAAGAAGCCAGGTATTGGATGAATTCGCCGAAGCCCAGAGGCTCTTTATCGCGCACCGTGACGAGGCTGCCAGGGTAAGACTGAACCGTATTCTGGAATCAAATGCGTCAGAGCCGGTAAAAAACAGAGCCAGACTTCTAATTGAGTATATGGAAACTCCGGGTTTTGATACCCTCATAGACCGGTTTAGCTACAGCGAAGTAATCAGGGAACCTTTTCTTTTCAGGGGCTGCCATGTGATCTGGCGCGGCATGGCAACCAATATTGACATAGGGCACAATCATACCTCATTTGATTTTCTTGTTGGTTTTGATACCCGCCGGATCCTGGAAGGTATAGTCCATGTACATTTTGATTTTGCCATTCCCATAAACCCTGAACATCCGGTTGAAATTCTGGGCAGGGTTATCCCTGTCTCCGGTGAACGGGATACGGGTATAATGCTGGAAGGAATAGCCCTGCATCAGGCAGCTCTTCTGGAGAGAGCGCGGTGAAAGCGGTAATTCAGCGGGTCAGAAATGCCTCGGTGACAGTTGAAGGCGCTGTAACAGGCTGCATAGGCTGGGGGCTTTTGGTTTACCTTGGAGTCGCCGCTGGAGACAGCGAAAAAGAAGCTGAATGGATGGCGGAAAAAGTCGCAAACTTGCGGATTTTTGAAGATGTACAGGGAAAAATGAACCTTTCACTTATCGATTTATCTTCACAAAACGAAAAAAACGGAAGTCAGGAAAGCCCTTTGGGTGTCCTCGCAGTTTCCCAGTTTACCTTACTTGCCGATGCCAGCAAGGGCCGCAGGCCGTATTACGGTGACGCTGCAAATCCGGAAAAAGCCAAAGCGCTTTACGAATATTTCATGGAAAAAATCAGGGCACAGGGGCTTATCTGTGAATCCGGGATTTTTCAGGCCAAAATGGCTGTAAACTATACCAATGACGGGCCGGTTACCATATTGCTTGATTCATAAATTTTTAACTTAAATCGGTTCAACCGTAATCGTATGAGTTAAAAAGGTTAGGCGATTTCAGATATTTTTCCGCATTAAAAGCCTGCATCAGCTTGCCCATGGATTCATTAGTCATCAATGTGCGGATTATTTTTGCCGAAAGCTCCGCTGAAGGGACAACTTCGATGCGGGGAATAATACCTGAAAAATTGGAGGTCCCAACCGTATCTGCCACGATGATCCGGTTTAACAAGCCGTCTTCTGCAAGCTCATTTAAACGCCTTGCCGCCGGCGGTGATAAAAGCGCATGAACGGCAACAATATTTATTTCTTTTGGTTTTAATGGCGCCAGCGCTCTAATGAGCGTCTCCACAGAACCGGCAGTATCTATCATATCATCAACGGCCCAGAGTACTTTGCCTTCAAGAGGTTCCGCAGAAAGAATGTTTACCGATTCAACGGAATTGTTTCTGGAATAATCCCGCTGTTTGTGGGCTACTACAAGAGGTGCAGCAAAGGCGTTGGCAAATTCCCTGGCCAGCTTTTCTCCTCCTGCATCAACTGAACAAAATGCCCAGTTATTCCGTACTTCTTCTTCCAGGGTTTTAATATTTCTGATGTAGGCATCACAAATATAACGCTTGATAAGATTTAAGGCCGGAATATCATCAATGGTACACATGGTTGGATCCAGCATCGATTCGGATTTATTTGAATGGAGCTGAAAAGTAACTATATGCCTTACCCCCAGGCTGACAAGGGCCTTGAAGTGTACCCACAGCCCAACAGAATTGCGACGTGTGGTTCTGTCAGATCTGGAGCATGAGATGTATGGTTCAAAAACAATGACATGTTTTGCCTGGGAACGCTTTAATGCGTCAACAGCATGGTAAAGTTCGAATTTGGCCTGTTCAACCTCTATACCTGTATCATTCCGGCTGCAATTGGCAAAGAGTATTACGTCCTTGCCGCGAACGGATTTTTTTATAGATACTTCCATCTCTCCGTCGGCAAAACGATCCAGGCTCAAAAGTTCTACTCCATTGATGGTTTCTGCCTGAGCGGCAAAACGGGGGATCTTTGTCAAATTTTCTACAACTCTGGAAGCGTAATCTTTCATGGACCGGGTAGCGGTAATGACAAACTCGTTCATGGTTCCTCCTCCCATGTATATAGAGCTTACTGTTTTCCTTAAAAAAGGAATAGTGTCTGTGATATGCAGCAACCTATTCACCTATTTGTTTTTTTATGATATTTATCATAATTAGGAAAATAATTGCTTAAAAAACGAAGCGCCAAACATTCTGGCGCCATAATAGGGAGGGGAGATATTATATGGCAAAGTCAAGTGAAACCGAAAAAACCAGGGGAAATCCTTTGGCTTCAGCGGAAGAAAAAGAAAAGGCTCTGGAAGCGGCAAGGCTCCAGATAGAAAAGCAGTATGGGTCAGGCTCTCTTATAAAGCTTGGAACCAGTGACGGTGCGGCGGGAATTGAAGTGATTCCATCCGGTTCAATCATGTTGGATGAAGCCCTGGGAATAGGCGGTTATCCCCGCGGCAGAATCATTGAAATTTTTGGCCCTGAGTCATCGGGCAAAACCACTCTGGCGCTTCATGCCGTTGCGGAGGCCCAAAAAATGGGTGGTATTGCGGCATTTGTGGACGCCGAACACGCCCTTGATCCCGTTTATGCCAAAAATCTTGGGGTAAATATCGACAATCTTTGGGTTTCACAGCCGGATTCCGGGGAACAAGCCCTGGAAATCGCGGAAAGTCTTGTGCGTTCCGGCGCTGTGGATGTAATTGTGGTGGATTCGGTGGCTGCATTGACCCCGCAGGCGGAAATTGACGGCGATATGGGTGATGCTCAAATGGGACTTCAGGCCAGGCTCATGAGCCAGGCCATGCGCAAGCTCACAGCCATCATTGGCAAATCCAGAACCATCATCATTTTTATTAACCAAATTCGAATGAAAATCGGTGTTATGTTCGGCAACCCCGAAACCACCACCGGAGGAAACGCCCTCAAATTTTATTCCTCTGTGCGTCTGGAAGTCCGCAAGACAGAAACCATAGAAGCGGGAAAGGATACGGATGCCATTGGCAACCGGGTAAAAGTCAAGGTGGTAAAAAACAAGGTAGCGCCCCCTTTCAGGCGCGCGGAGCTGGATATTCTTTTCGGCAAGGGAATTTCCGCTGCCGGAAGTCTTCTTGATGGGGCAGTCAAACACGGCATAATCGACAAAAAAGGAGCATGGTACTCGTACGGCGAAGAAAAGGTTGGCCAGGGCCGTGACGCCGCCAGAGAATACCTTGTGCAGAATACCGCCTTTGCCGCAGAAGTTGAGCAAAAACTGCGAAAAATCATGTTCCCCGGCCGCGAATTTCCGGCTCAGCCAGCTTCTGAAGCTGCCGGCAAAGCCGCGCCAAAAACCGCGCCTGCCGCCAAACCAGCCGCGGCGAAAGAAACAGAAAATGAGCTGGAATTGTAATTTATTTACCACGAACCACACTAACACACACGAAACCTTTTTCTATTTTTCTTTTGTTCGTGATTGTTCGTGTGGTTTGTGGTTAAATTTTCTTTATTTTTATCAAATTACTAATGCCAGATAAAGACAGTTACCTTGTAGTCCTGGGACTTGGGTCGAATCTGGGAGATTCACGCCGGATTGTATTTGACGCAATAAAAAAACTGGAAAGGGTTTTGTTAGAACTTCGCTGCGCATCGTTGTACGAAACTGAACCTCTTTATGTGACAGATCAAAACAGGTTTATTAATACGGCAGTTGCAGGGTATTTTGATAAACAGCCTGAGAATTTACTTTATTGTGTTAAAAATATTGAAACAATTTTTGGAAGAAACCGTTTACACGAGAGGCGCTGGGGAGAGCGAACACTGGATATTGATATACTTCTTTTTGGAAACCTTGTTATCAACAAGGACGAGCTCCAAATTCCTCATCCCAAACTTAAGGAACGCCGTTTTGCCCTGGAGCCGCTTTTAGAGCTTTTACCTGAGGTTTCGGAACCGGAAACAGGGCTTTTTTATCGAAATGTGTGTCAGGCCCTGTCTGACCAGGGTGTGAGGCGCATTTAACTGACACACTTGCCATAATTCCCGGTGATAAGTTAACATTATCAAGTTAATTACAGGAGGTTATATTAAAAATGAAAATTGTAGTATTGGATGGGTATACACTGAATCCGGGAGATTTGAGCTGGGAAGGTTTTAAAAAGCTTGGAGAGCTGACTGTTTATGAACGCACCCCGCCGGATAAAATCATCGAAAGAATTGGCGATGCCAGCGTGGTAATGACGAACAAAACCACCATATCCAAAGAGACTATGGATGCCTGTCCCGGCATAAAATATATCGGAGTTCTGGCTACAGGATATAATATTGTCGATACCGCTGCGGCCAAAGAAAAGGGTATTCCCGTAACAAATATTCCCTCATATGGAACAGCGGCCGTTGCACAGTTTGCCATTGGCCTGCTTCTGGAAATTTGCCATCATATCGGCGACCATAGTAGGGCAGTTTTTTCCGGCCGATGGGTATCTTCCGCTGATTACTGCTTTTGGGATTATCCGCTAATCGAACTTGCCGGAAAAACAATGGGTTTTATCGGCTTCGGGCGTATTGGCAAAGCAACAGGCAAAATCGCCGCCGCTTTGGGTTTGAAAATTCTGGCACATGATGAATTTGAAGACGACGAAGGCCGCCAGATCGGCGCTTATGTCAGCCTGGAAGAACTTTTGTCCCAATCGGATATTATTTCTCTTCATTGCCCTCTTACTCCTTCAAGCCAGGGTTTAATCAACAAGGCGAACATTGCAAAAATGAAAGATGGGGTTATTCTCATCAATACTTCCCGCGGACCGCTTGTTGTTGAACGGGACCTGTGCGATGCCCTCAATTCCGGCAAAATTATGGCAGCTGGCGTTGATGTTGTTTCAATAGAGCCGATGAAAAGCGATAACCCCCTTTTAAAAGCCAAAAACTGCATCATAACCCCGCATATCGCCTGGGCGCCAAAAGAGTCGCGATTACGTCTAATGGGTATTGCTGTGAAAAATCTAAACAGCTTTTTGGATGGCACGCCTGAAAATGTTGTAAATTGATGTGCAGACAAAAGGAGAAAAAAATATGCCTGTAATTAAATTTCCGTACGGAACGCAGCTAATCGAATACGAAATTCCCGCCTCGCGTTTTAAAGCCGAGCTTGTGTCCGAAATGCACCACTACAAGCCCGCCCTGTTGCAGCAGGAACTCGTGAACGAGGCATTGCAAAACCCAATCGGTACGCCCAGGTTAAGTGTTATGGCAGAGGGCAAAAAAAACATTGTGGTAATCTGCAGTGACCACACCCGCCCTGTGCCCAGCAAGATTATCATCCCGCCAATGCTCGCCGAAATAAGAAAGGGCAGTCCGGATGCCGAAATAACCCTGCTCATCTCCACCGGCTGTCACCGTCTGACAAGCGAGGAAGAACTTCTTGGGAAATTCGGCCCGGAAATAATGAAAAACGAAAAAATAGTCGTGCACGATTGTGATAATTCGCAAATGGTCAACATCGGGCGGCTCCCATCCGGCGGAACTATTGTAATCAATAAGTTAGTGATGGATGCTGACCTCGTTACTGCCGAAGGTTTTATAGAGCCTCATTTTTTTGCGGGTTTTTCAGGCGGCAGAAAAAGTATCTTCCCCGGCGTGGCCAGCCGCAAAACAGTTACCTACAACCACAATGCCGAATTTATCGCCCACCCGCGCTCAAGAACAGGTTTGCTTGAAGGTAACCCCATTCACAACGACATGCTTTATGCAGCGCGAATTGCCCGCCTCGATTTCATTTGTAATGTTGTCATAAACTCCAATAAAGAAGTTATTTTCGCCGTAGCCGGTGATTTGGACAAGGCCCATCTGGCCGGCGCTGGTTTTCTCGCCGGCAAATGCCAGGTGAAAGCTGTTCCTGCAGACATAGCGATCAGCACTAACGGCGGGTACCCGCTGGATCAGAACATCTATCAGTCCGTCAAGGGCATGACCGCCGCAGAGGCGACTGTCAAAAAGGGCGGTGTGATCATAATGTTGTCGCGCAGCAACGACGGGCACGGCGGCGAAGTTTTTCACAAGACTTTCAAGGAAGAGAAAGACCTAGACCGCATGCTCAAAAAGTTTCTGGACACGCCCAAAGAAGAAACAATCGTTGATCAGTGGCAGTCCCAGATATTCGCCCGTGTCTTACAGCGCGCCAAAATCATTTTCGTTTCCGAAGCCCCCGATGAAATGGTTCGCGACCTGCACATGATTCCGGCCAGGTCGCTGGATGAGGCCGTCAAAATGGCCGGGGAACTCCTCGGCAATACCAACGCTTCGATAACTGCAATTCCGGACGGCATTGCGGTTATGGTTGTTGAATGACGAACAGAGGTAATATGCAGAGCATTAAAAACGACGCAGAACAGATGATAAAAACCATCATTGCCGACAATATGCCGCGTCAGGCGGTGGAAGCCGCGCTCAAAGGGCATCAATTCAGGGGCAAGACATACATGGTAGCCATAGGCAAAGCTGCCTGGACAATGGCAAAAACCGCATCGGATTTCCTTGGCGAGCGTCTGGAGAAAGGTTTAGTAGTAACAAAGTACGAACATTCGCAGGGGCCGCTGCCGCGCATCAGCATATATGAAGCCGGACACCCCGTATCCGATGAGAACACAATTTCGGCGACACACGAATGTATAGAGCTGGCAAAAGGGCTGGGTGAAAACGACGAGCTGCTATTTCTGGTTTCCGGCGGCGGTTCTGCGTTATTCGAAATGCCCCTGGAAGGTCTGACTTTGGAAGATTTTAAGGATGTTACATCCCAGCTTCTGGCTGCGGGTGCGGATATCGTAGAAATGAACATGGTACGCAAACGTTTTTCGGCAGTGAAAGCCGGACGTTTTGCACAGATAGCCTCGCCGGCTAAAGTATTTGCAGTGATTCTCTCGGACGTTTTGGGAGACAGACTGGATTCCATCGCTTCCGGCCCGGCAGTACCGGACAAGTCAAGCGTAGAAGATGCCCAAAAAGTAGCCGAAAAATACAAGCTGAAGCTCTCTGCCGAACAGCGTAAGTATCTGCTTGTTGAAACGCCCAAAGAAATCAATAACGCGGAAACCGTAATAACCGGAAGCGTCAGAACATTGTGCGAATCTGCCGCCTCCAGCGCCAAAGAGCTGGGTTATACTCCGATAGTGCTGACCACCATGATGAACTGTGAAGCCGGGGAGGCCGGGCGAATGCTCTCTGCAATTGCAGCCGACATCCGCAGCGGACGAAACTCCTTCAAAAGCCCATGTGCGATAATCGCCGGGGGTGAGACCGTTGTAACGCTGAAAGGCAAGGGCAAGGGCGGGCGCAACCAGGAACTGGCGCTGGCAGCAGCTAAGGGTTTGGCGGGTCTAAACGATGTTTTATTGTTCTCGCTTGGCTCTGACGGCACGGACGGCCCTACAGACGCAGCAGGAGGTTTGGTTGACGGCAGTACCGCGGCAAAATTGAAAGAACAGGGTTTGGACATCGACAGAATACTAGCCGACAATGACGCCTACCACGGGCTTGAAAAAGCGGGCGGCCTTATTATCACCGGGCCTACCGGCACGAATGTCAACGATGTTACCGTGCTTCTGTGCCGTTAGTTAAAGCGGCATGCGGCTATTGCCCTCACCCGGTGAAAACAGGTAAAATCGCCTAGATGGACATTTCCCTAAGTGAAAACGAAGAAAACGAGGCTTCCGGCAGGCCGAATGGCAGCCAGAGCGGATTTCGCAGTTTCAGATTAAATGAATTTGAAGGCCCACTGGATCTTCTGCTTTTTTTAATCAAAAAAAACGAAATTAACATATACGATATTCCCATTGCCCAGATAACCGAACAGTATATCGATTATTTGACTGCCGCATCGGAACTTAATCTGGATGAATTGTCCGAGTTCCAGGCCTTGGCAGCAACTTTGCTGCTTATCAAATCCAGAATGCTGCTTCCCATAGAAGTTGAAAGCGAAGAGGAAGAGGAGGATCCCAGACAGGAACTGGTGGAACGCCTTCTTGAATACCAGAAATACAAAAAACTTTCAGCCCTGATGGAAGAAAAGGAAAGGGAAGCTGAATGGGTTATCGAAAGAAAACGGCTCCAGCGATCTTTGCCCTTTGATGATGAAGAACTCTGGGAAAAAGTTGATGTCTGGGATTTGCTGAAAATCTTTTCAGAACTTACACCCGGCATCACAAAAGAAACGATTATCGATTTATATGAAGAAGTTTCAGTAAATGAAAAAATAACCCTGCTTTATGAAATTCTCGAAAGCAAGGGTGAATGCCGCTTTACAGATCTCATTATCCGCACCTTTTCGATTCTGGATAAGGTCTGCGCTTTTCTGGCGCTTTTGGAAGTGGTAAAACAGCGCATGGTTCTGGTTCTTCAGAACCGGATGTTCGGCGATATAATTATTCGGCCTAACGGCAGGGTTTTTTATGACAGACTTGGAATTGGAAAAAGCAACGCTTTCGGCGACAGCTCTGATTGAAGCTGTTTTGTATCTGGAAGGAGAGCCGCTTGACGAGCCGGCTCTTTCCCGAATTTCGGGCCTTTCCAGGGAGCAGGTGGAAAAAGCTCTGGAACACTTAAAAGCCCGCTATGCGGAGGCAGATTCAGGACTGGAGCTTTCCCATATAGGCGGAGGAATAATCATCTCCCCCAAAAAGGTTTACTGGGATGATCTTAAAACCCGCTACGGGAAAAAAAACGAGTCCCGGCTTTCAAGGGCTGCGATGGAAACCCTTTCAATTATTGCTTATTCCCAGCCCGTTACCCGCGCCGAAGTTGAGGCCATCAGGGGCGTGCAGGCAGATAACATGATCAGGCTGCTTCTGGAAAAAGATTTAATCCGCGAGATGGGAAAAAAAGATATACCCGGCAAACCTGTTCAATACGGAACAACACGGGAATTCCTGAAAATTTTCCGCCTGGGCAGCATCGCGGATCTGCCCAAACTCAATGAAAGTGAGGCAGAGCGTTTTGAACTCAAAGGAGATACCTGATACTCCCACGGAGGCTGCTCAGCTGCCTGACGTTGTACGTCTCCAGGTTTACCTTGCCCACGCTGGAGTAGCTTCCCGGCGGGCTGCGGAAAAACTAATCGCGGACGGAAGGATCACCGTAAACGGCCGCCGGGTCACCACGCCGGGAGAAAAGGTTCAAAACGGCGATGATATACGCTTTGACGGGAATTCCGTAAAACCGGAAAATAAACTGGTTTATCTGGTTTTGAACAAACCGCCATTTTACATCTGCAGCTCTTATGATCCGCAGGGCAGGCCGCTGGCACTGGATTTGCTGCCGCCAAGTCAGCCGGATAATTCCCCTCCGCTGCGTCTTTACAATGTTGGCCGTCTGGATTACCTTTCATCAGGGCTTATTATTTTTACGAACGATGGAAATTTTGCCGCCAGGATAGGGCACCCTCGTTCAGGCATAGAGAAGGAATACCTCGTGGATTCAACTGTTCCCATCCCCGACAGGGTTGTTGAGGAGTTCAGCCGCGGGCTTATCATTGACGGGATCCTTTACAGGGCGATGAGCATTGAAAAAACCGGAAAAAAATCTATCAGGGTTGTACTGGTGGAAGGTAAAAACAGGGAGATTCGCCGGGTTTTTTCCCATTTCCGTCTTCACCCACAGCGGCTGCAAAGGATTCGAATTGGGCCTGTTTGTATTGGTGAACTTAAAGAATCTGAATCCCGGCCCCTGACAACGGAAGAATTGAGACTTTTTGAAAAGTACGCCGAAAATGTGCACGAAAATATCCAATCGAGGAGTAAAACGTGGTAATTGCTATTGATGGGCCTGCGGCCTCAGGGAAAAGCACTATCGCCAAGATTCTGGCTGAAAGGCTTGAAAGTTTTACTTATATCAATTCCGGTAAACTCTACAGGGCGCTGAGCCTGGGCTGCCTGAGAAACGGGATAAGCTATACAGACCCCTTGCGTGTCGTGGATTATGCAAAAAGCGCACAGATAGAATATCGCGAAGGTTCGGTGTTCCTTGATCAGGAGGATGTAACGGATCTGCTTCATACAGACGAGATCGACAAAAACTCAGCGCCCTTATCGGCAATAGTTCCTTTGCGCCATGTGGTTAACGAACTTATCCGAAAAATTGTAAAAGACTTTCAAGTCGCTGGAATGAACGCTGTTGTTGAAGGCCGGGATATGACAAGCGTGGTTTTTCCTGAAGCAGAATACCGCTTCTATCTTGACGCTTCCGCGGATGTACGTGCCCGCCGCCGCCTCAGTCAGGGAGTATCAAATTTGAGTTTCACCGAGATTCGGGACGCAATAATACAGAGAGACGAAATTGACAAAAACAAGGCCGAAGGCAGTCTTGTCATATTGCCGGGTGTTGACTACCTCGATACATCGGACTTGACTGTTGAACAAGTTTATGACAAATTAGTAGAGAAACTACAGAACAAAGGAAATAACATGACGCAGAAGGAAGTGGAATCGGACACTAATCTGAGTAACGGATCGGAGGGGCAGAAAGACCCCCCTGCCGGCGATAACATCCAAACTCAATTACAGGAAGAATATTTAAAGAATCTCGAGCAGCTCGAGGAAGGGCAGATGATAGAAGGCCATGTGATCCAGGTTACCCAGGATCAGGTTTTTATCAACATCGGCTATAAATCCGAGGGCAAAATTCCCATCGATGAATTTACCGAGATCCCCAAAGAAGGGGACAAGGTTTCGGTTATTCTCGTTTCCAAAGAGAATAAACACGGGGAAGTGATCGTCTCCAAGCAAAAGGCAGATGTAAAAATATTCTGGAAGAATCTGCGCCAGGCTTTTCAGGATCGCACTCCGGTGGCCGGAACCATCGAAAAGCTAATCAAGGGCGGTTATGATGTTAATCTGGGCGCGGATGTACATGCCTTCCTTCCAATAAGCCAGTCCGATGTTCAGAAAGTAGACAAGCCGGAAAAACTCCTTGGGATGAAAACCAGGTTTTATGTTGAAAGGCTTTACTCTGACAGCAAGGTTAATATCGTTGTTAACCGCCGCAAGTGGATGGAAGAAGAAACAGAGAAACAGAGAAATGATTTCTTTGCCAATACCCAAATAGGAACTGATGTTACAGGGACTGTTAAAAGCTTTACTTCCTTCGGCGCTTTCATCGACCTTGGAGGGTTCGATGGATTACTGCATATCAATGACATGAGCTGGGGACATGTAACCAGGCCCAAAGATTTTGTAAAGAAGGGGCAGGAAATCCGCCTGAAAGTAATCCGCATTGATCCGGTGGAAAAAAGGATCAATCTTTCTCTCAAACATTTTACCGAAGATCCCTGGGTGCATTTTGAAGACAAGTACCATGTTAACGACATAGTAAAAGGAAAAGTTACCAAGCTCACCGAATTCGGCGCCTTCATTGAACTGGAAGAAGGCATAGAAGGGCTTGCTCATATTTCCGAATTTTCCTGGGTCAAGAAAATTCAAAAGCCGGGTGAAGTTGTCAATATCGGCGACATGGTTGAATGTATGGTTTTGGGTTACGATCTTCAGGCAGGCCGGGTATCACTTGGATTAAAACAGGTTACCGCAAACCCCTGGCTCGAAATCGATAAAAAATACCTGGTAGGAACCAGACTCACAAGAAAGATCGTTAAAATAACCAATGCAGGAGCTTACATAGAACTTGAGGAAGGCATAGATGGTTTCCTTCATGGCGATGATATTTCCTGGACTAAAAAGATAAAACACCCGGGCAGTGAATTCCAGGTTGGCCAGGAAGTGGAAATAATGATCATTGCTGTTGACAAGGAAAACCGGAACATACGCTTGGGGATTAAGCAGCTTTCGGAAGATCCCTGGAAAAGCTTTGCCAACACTTACAAACCCGGAAGCCCTGTGGAAGGAGAAGTTTCTTCCATCACGGATTTTGGTATCTTTATTCGGGTACCAGGCGGTATCGAGGGGCTTATTCACAAGTCAAATCTACCCGAAAACAGGGACGAATCACCGGAAGATGCACTTAAAAAGTACAATGAAGGAGACAAGATCAAGGCTGTTGTGCTTGAAGTTCAACCGGATAAACAGAAGGTAGCTTTTTCGATCAAAGACTACCAGAAAAAAGTAAACCAGGAGGAACTTTCCCGTTATATGTCGGCAGATGAGTCTGATGATTCTACTTATACTCTCGGAGACTTTCTAAAGTCCAAGGCTCCCGGAGGGAGCACTCCTTCGGGGAACCAGGCTTCAGCAGAAGATACACAGGAGTGATTCCTACAGTAAGGTATGTTATCGAAGATTGATGTCAAGAAGTTTAATACCCTTATTGAGACCAGCGCTCTCATCAATTCGAAGTATGCAGATCTTAATTCACTGCTGACTCAAATTATGGCTTCCGCAACAAATCTTTGCGGTGCAGAAGCTTCCAGTCTTCTTTTGGTTAACAGGGAAACCCAGGAACTTCATTTTGAAGTTTCCATTGGCGCAGCCGGGGCGAAAAAAAAACGGTTCACTGTAAAAATTGGAGAGGGGGTTGCAGGCTGGGTTGCTCTTCATAATAATTCAATCATCCTGAATGAAACAGAAGACAAAAAGCTGCGCCGTCAAAAAATTTCAAAGGATTTAATTAATCCTTACAAAGCAATCATAGCTGTGCCCATGCGGGTCAAGGGTGAGTGCCTGGGGGTTATTGAACTAATCAATAAAAAAGACGGTAAAAATTTTACCCAGGAAGATCTGAAATGGCTGGAGATTTTTGCCAACCAGGCGGGAATTGCCGTTACAAATGCACGGAGTGCAGAAAAAGCCCAATGCAAAATGGACATGTTGTTTGATGAACAGATTAAATCAGGCAAGGGTCATAACATATTGATAGCCAAAAGCCCTGTTATTATTGAGAAGCTGCAAATTATAGAACAGGTGGCCAAAACCGATTCTTCAATACTTATTCTGGGAGAAAACGGAGTAGGAAAGGAATTTTTTGCAGAACAAATACACTTAAAAAGCAATAGAAGCGAAAAGCCCATAGTTAAAATTGACTGCGCTGCCGTACCTGAAGGGCTTTTGGAAAGCGAGCTCTTCGGTCATATAAAATGTGCTTTTGAAAGTGCAACGACCGCAAGACTTGGCCGCTTAGAGCTTGCCGACGGAGGAACAATTTTTCTGGATGAGATAGCCGAGCTTCCCCTAACACTTCAATCAAAACTGCTCAGGGTAATTCAGGAAAAAACTTTTGAAAAAGCAGGTTCTGATGCTGCAATAAATGTGGATGTGCGAATTTTGGCTTCAACAAACAGGGACATTGAAAAACTGGTTGAAAAAGGCGAATTCTTGAGCGATTTATATTACAGACTCAATGTGCTTCCTATCTGCATTCCGCCTCTAAGACAGCGGCCGGAAGATATTCCAGATTTAGCAGATATTTTCCTCAAAAGAAGCATGAAGGAAACAAAAAATTACTTTGCAGGTTTTACGCAGAAAGCTATGAAAGCTTTGCTTTCATATTCGTGGCCAGGCAATATCAGGGAGTTGGCGAACTGCATTGAGCGGGCTTGTGTTATAGGAAAAGGCCAGTACATAGAAGCGGAAGACCTTTTTCTCAAACCTCATTTTACCATAACCGGATCTGGAACCAGAAACCTGAAAAACGCTGAAAATGCTTTCAGGGCCCGTTATATCAGACAGGTTCTTGAAGAAAACAACTGGAACCAGACAGAATCAGCCAAAGCATTAGGTATACAAAGAACCTATCTTTCCAGGCTTATTAAAGAACTGGATATAAACAATATCAAGGAGTAAAACAAAATGGCCTCAGTCAGGGAAATAAATAAAAAAAGTGAAAAAATAACCTTTAATCAAAAGTTAAATGAATTTGTACAGAGAAACCGCAAAATAATTTTTGGGGTATTTTTTGCAATAATCATTGGTTTGGTTGGGTTTATCATAACTCATACTGTAAGAGACAGAATGCAGATAAATGCCTTTACACAGCTTGATGCTTTAAATCTTCGCCACGAGGCGTTATTGCCGTATATCACCGGCGAAGATATTGAAGCTTTTAGACAGGCGGAAATTAACGCCCTGTTGGAAGATATTTCCGCCTTTGCAGCCAGAAATTCCGGTTTTGCCGCTGCCCGGGCTTTTAGTTTGAGCGCGGATATATACTGGGAGCTGGAAAAATGGGCCGAGGCAGAACGTGCATGGGCTGCTTCTGCAAGGGCCGCTTCAAGAACCTATCTGGCGCCGATTTCCGCTTTTAATGCAGCCGTAGCCGCCGAAGAGCAGGAAAATATCGAATCGGCCATTGCATTTTATACCCAGGCTTTGAATTACTGGAGAATTTTTCCCGCCGCCGCCAGAGCCCAGTTTTCCATCGGCCGGCTGGAGGAGTCAAGAA
>JGI20163J15578_10000333_pt1 | contig 19626 bp, 18 predicted proteins | sample TergutCu122P1_FD_15578 | JGI IMG/M metagenome (IMG submission 15578)
CCTTAATCGGGTCAATCGCCATGAATCTTCTGTTTGCAGCATCATACATCCTTGCTCTTGCGTAGTATATGCCAAGCACAGGATCGAAGAAATGCCCTGTGAAGTCAGTAACAAGATCAAGTTCTCTTTGCCCAAGCCTGATTACCGCTTTAGCTGTAAGCATACCGAAGTCATCATAGCTGACGTAGCTTGTGATCCTGCCGGAAATGTTGTCAGTTAAGTAATCAGTCGTTCCAAGTCTGTTTTGATGATGGAAAAGTTTCACTATTCTTTGTTCATCAGGGTTATTTGGGTCACTATCTGTGATGCTCACGCTTCCGTCAGCGTTTCTGTAAGTCCATTGCACTACAGAACCTACGCCCTCAGGTATGCCGTAGATTACAGTATGAAGCCTTCTAAGTCCGTAAACATAACGGTAAGTAAGACCGCCGTCTACGCTTTCATATTCCATAAGTACGTATCTTAACGGATTTGTGAAGTCCAAAACATAATCTTTCATAATTAGCCGCCAAACGGCGGCATCTGCATTGTTTAAATCGATTGCTTTGTCTCCATTTTTGCATAACTAAAATTGTTATTTGTATTTCCACGTATGATACACGCTTGTTGTAACTTTGTCAATTGATTCTTGAAATTTTTTCAAAATTGGTTGCATTTTATTTTACAGTTCACACTTAGGTGGCTAATGGCTCTTGGAGCAAGCCCTTCGGAACAATCTAATCACGAGATGTTTTCAAAGAAAACATTTCATACCCCGAACAGATTGCGGAAAGAGCCAATTAGCCACAAATCCGGCAATGTGTGAACAGTAACCATTTTATTTTTTAATGCTAAGTATCCTGCGGGCTTCGTCAGGGGTTGCAATTTCACGTCCCAAAAGTTTTGCAAGTTTTACTACTTTTTCCACAAGCTCGCCGTTACTCTTAGCTAAAACGCCTTTTTCCAGATAAAGCGTGTCTTCAAATCCAATTCGCACATGCCCACCCATTATAATTGCGCCGGCTGCCATGTCAAAAGCACTTTTTCCAATGCCGCACCCTACCCAAGTGCTGCCGTGAGGAATACTTCCTACGCAAAATGCAAGATCTCGAAGGGTCGCAGACATTTGAACGCCAAGCACAAAGTTAAAATGCAAAGGATGATCAAGCAAACCTTTTTTATCTGCTTTCATCGCAATATCTATCATGCCTTTGTCAAAACACTCAAGCTCGGGTTTGATGCCTTTTTCTTGCATAATCTTTGCAAAGTTAAATATAGTATTATCGGTATTAACAAAAATTTCATCTCCGCCGAAGTTACATGTTCCGCAGTCGAGTGTCGCATATTCGGGCGTCGGTACTATATCTGTGGATTGAAGCCTTTCCAAGTCGCTCATACCCACTGCCCCACCTGTTGACGGTTGTATAATTACATCGGGACATACTTTGCGAATTTCGTCCACACATTCCTGAAAACGTGCCGTACTTTGAGTCGGCGTCCCGTCATCCATTCTTACATGAAGATGAATTATTGCTGCTCCTGCATCATATGCGGACTTTGCTTCTCGCACAATCTCCTCAACTGTATACGGCACAGCCGGATTATGTTCTTTTTTTACTTCTGCGCCGCAAATCGCCGCCGTTATAACTAGTTTTTCCATGGTTTTTTACTCCTTCGTGAAATTTATTTTATTAACTATTCGCTTTGTTCAAATCTCTGTTATCTATAACAATTCGTTTACCTTGTTTGCTAAATATCTCCGCAAATTCGTGCGCCATGGTAACCGACCTGTGTTGCCCGCCTGTACACCCAAACGCCACGTTTAAATGATATTTTCCTTCTTTGATATAACATGGAATTATATCGCTTATCATCTGTTCTACTTGCTCAAGAAATTTTTTACTTTCAGGAAATTTCATGACGTATTGCCTTACTTTTTTATTGTTTCCCGTAAGTTTCTTTAAGCCCGATACATAATGGGGATTTGGAATAAATCTTACATCAAAAACCATATCCGCATCGAGTGGAATTCCATGTTTAAATCCAAACGAATCGACATAAATTGTGAAATCCGGTACACCGCTAGGTCCGTTTGTTTCTAAGAAAAGCGTTTTTAATTCTTCTCTAAGTCTTGACGCTTTCATGCTGGAAGTATCGATTACATAATTGGCAATATCGCGTATTTCGCTAAGTGCCGTTCTTTCTTTTTTTATGCCGGCTGCAGTAGATTCACCTGCCGCCAAAGGATGTGTCCGTCTGGTTTCGCTAAATCTGCGAATCAAAACTTCGTCTGAAGCCTCTAAGAAAACAAGTTTGTACTGTATGCCTGCACTCATCAAATCGTCTAAAACCGATTTAATGTTTGTGAAAAATCCCCCGCCTCGGACGTCCATAACAAAGGCTGTTTTTTGAACTCCACTCTGCTCTCTTGATGCTAACCCGATGAAGTCCTTAACAAGTGCCGGCGGCATGTTATCTATGCAGTAATAGCCCAAGTCTTCAAGACAAATTACCGCTTGAGTTTTTCCCGCTCCTGACAAGCCCGTAACTATTACTATTTGCATATAACCTCCTTTGCAATTCTACTTTTCACAGCTCATTTGGCACTACCAAATTCTACTTTTCGCAGCCCATTTGGCACCACCAAATTCTACTTTTCACAGCAAGTTAAACTACATCACACTGTTCTATATTTACAATTCTACTCATATCCAGCCCCGCTTCCATAGCCCTTTGAATTGCAGTTTGACATTCACCTACTTTTAAAGGCACATGAGCATCGCTGCTAACGATAAACTTTACATTTTCGATCTTTGACGCCAATTTAATATCATGAGCCGTTAAATTTTTGTGATGTGCACTTATTTCCAATAGGGTGCCTCTTTCTGCACACGCCTTGGCTATTTCTACAATGTCAAAAGGTGCTTTGCCTCCCGGATGCGTCAACACTTTAATCGGATTTTCGTATATTGCCTTGACAACCATGTCGGTATTTTTCGTTATCAGATTTTTCTTTCCCGAAAGCGGAATTTTGCTTATTTTATAAAATAAATTTTCACCGCAATAACCATTTTTAATTCCCAGATGATATCCCGCAATAATAAAGTCGTACTGTTTGATGTCGTTTTCATTTATGTCAAGATTATTTCCGATGTTTATGATATTTGCTTCAACGGACAAAAATACTTTAAGCCGATCACCTGCCAAAGCATTTATTTCTTCGATTTCTTTGCGCATCTTTCGTACTTTTTCGTTATTTACTCCATAAAGCACATGCCCCGGACCATGATCTGAAATCGCAAGACCTGTTAGCCCTTTTCCCAAAGCCATATTTACGTTGTCAATTATAGTGCCTTTCCCGTGAGAATATACGGTATGCGTATGAAAGTCATATTTCACTCTATAGTTCAAAGTTAAATTTCTCCTATAATTTGCACTTCAGGCTCAAGCACTACGCCAAATCTATCTTTTACCGTATGTTGAATCACATGCATCAAATCGATAATATCTGCTGCTGTTGCGTTATTGTAATTTACAATAAACCCTGCATGTAATTCAGAAACTTTTGCCCCACCAATCGAAAGCCCTTTTAGTCCCGCGTCCTCAATTAATTTTCCGGCAAAATTCCCTGACGGCCTTTTGAAGAAACTGCCTGCGCTCGGTAGCGAAACGGGTTGTTTTTCGTTTCTCTGCTCCATCAAGTCATTCATTCGCGCTCTGATTTCTTGCGGATTTTCTTTTTTCAAGTCCAACACAACGCTTGTTACTATGCTGCCTGTCTCTTGCAAAATACTGTGTCTATAGGAAAATTTCATCTCATCGGCACTCAGTTTATATTCATTCGCCCCGTCTTTTGACACCATGTTTACATATTTTACGATGTCTTTCATTTCACTGCCATAAGCACCTGCATTCATAAATACCGCGCCGCCAATGCTGCCGGGAATTCCTGATGCAAACTCAAATCCCGAAAGTCCTGCTTCCATAGCCGCATTTGCCACTGTTGACATAAGCGCACCTGCGTCTGCAATAAGTTCCGAATCATTTATCGCAATCTGTGAAAAGGCACTGTCAATCTTAACTATCGTTCCCGCAAAACCTTTGTCCGTTACTAAAATATTCGAGCCGTTTCCCATAACTAAAAACGCAGATTCCGTTTTTGACAACTCCAAAAGCACTTCCTTAAGTTCGGTAAGGTTTTGGGGAATAATTAAAGTATCTGCCATTCCTCCTGTTTTAAACGAGGTATACTTACTCATATCACAATTTTTGATTATGTCCAAAATTTTCACCCCCCTACATTTCTTCAATAATCAATACAAACGGTAACTCGGTGATTTCTTCCAAAACCACACTGGCAACGCTCTTTCTCGGAAGTTTGATTATCATGCTCACAACTGCACCACCCTCGTTGCTTACGGTTGATTTATCAAGGTGCACATCCATAACGCTGATATCCTTCTCTTTTAATGCGTTGATTAGAGGTTTGAAACTTTTCATCGAATCTATTTCAACATATATATTCAAGCTGCGCGAACGCTGATAAATTATTTTTTCCAGTTTTGGAAACAAACCCAAACTTATAAGCACAAGCACGGCTGTAATTATGGCACCGGAATAAAATCCTATTCCGGTTGCAAGCCCTATACACGCTGACGCCCATAAGCCTGCCGCAGTCGTTAATCCTCTGATTTTTGATCGCCCTGCTATAAGTATTGTGCCTACACCTAAAAATCCAACCCCCGTTATTACTTGCGCACCAAGCCTGCTCGGATCAGAAACTGCACCAAAAGTATCAAAAATATACTGATTTGTCAGCATGGCAAGTGCTGCTCCCACGCAAACTAAAATATGGGTACGAAAACCAGCAGGGTGCTTATTTGCGCCCCTTTCCAGTCCGATTGCCCCTCCTAAAATACACGCAAGAAGCAGTCTAAAGGCGACTGTTACAAAAGTTAACTCATACATACTGAATTCAAAAATCGAACCCATGCAGATCCTCCTCAAAATTGTGAGACTGAGCCGTCCCACTGAGCCGTCCGTTCAATTGTTCGTAGACTTAATTATATCAGTATTTTGCGTCAATGTGAAGCCTTTTGATGTATAGCTTTTTGATTTTGCCTTGTTTTTGTTACTGTTCACACTTAGGTGGCTAATGGCTCTTGAAGCAAGCCCTTCGGAACTATTGAATTTTTTCTCGCATCATGCTATGATTTGCATATCGTACGATTTTGGGAAATGTCGCCGCCACCTCTAGCGGTGGTGATATCTCCCGTCTTGTTAGATTAGCTGTAGATGGAGGTCTTTATGTTTCGGGAGATTAAAAAGAGGCAAATAATACTGGAAAACAGAAAACCCTACAATAAGCAGATTTCCGATTATATAACTGAACTGGACAAAAGTGATTGGATTTGCAGTTCTCTGCGTATGAATGGCAGTGCTTTGACAAAAACTCAGATCGAGAAAATGATGAAAGGCGAATTTATTGAAGATGCGCCGCTCTCTGCTCATGCCCTTATCGAAAAATATTCCCGATTATTTAAAACAGCACGTGACATGCTGCAAATGTCCTCGTCTTTTAATAAAGATATGCTCTTTACTTTTGCAAAAATACTTTCCGAAGACGATAATATAAGCTATCGACGGACAAACCCCGTCTTGGTGTCGCTCAATTATAACCCTCCGCACCCATCTGAAATAGCAGAGCAAGTCGATCTTCTCATGACATGGTTTTATTCCGATGACATGAGTACTAATCCTGTCCGAAAAGCAGCCTGCCTCCATCACAGAATTATTGAAATTTATCCTTTTGAATCTATCACAGAAGACGTTGCAAGGTCTGCAATGTATTATTTCTTGATGGAACAAGGTTTTCACCCTTTCGAATTAAATTTAGGCGAACGAGAATACAACATTTCTATTACTGAATATCTTAAAAAGGAAAACTTAGAGCCCTTTTATAATGCAGTCGAAAGCAGCCTGTTCACCAAAATGGAAATTATTGTGCAGCTTACTAAAGATAAAACTCCATATCACAGTTGATACGGAGCTTTACCCGAGAAGATTCTTTATTTTTGAGAACTTTCAAGTGCCGATTTCAAATCATCAATAATATCGTCGATATGTTCGATTCCAACCGATAATCTTATCAAATCATCACTAATTCCCGCTGCTTTCTTCTGATTATCACTGAGCTGTGAATGTGTAGTACTGGCAGGATGAATAACGAGAGACCTTGCATCACCGAGATTTGCTGCATGAGTAAACATTTTTAATCCATCGATAAAGTTTCTTCCGTTTTGCAATCCACCTTTAACACCAAACGCCATAATTGCGCCGGCATCTTTTGGAAAATACTTTTTTGCAAGTGTATGGTCAGGATGGCTCTCAAGTCCCGGATAACTTATCCAAGATACGTTTTCGTGCGCTTCCAAGAATTTTGCCACTGCCAATGCATTGGCAGAGTGACGCTCCATCCTAAGATGCAGAGTTTCTAAGCCTTTTGCAAATATAAAGCTGTTAAACGGTGATAAACATCCACCCATATCTCGCAAAATTTGCGTTCTCATACGAGCGATATATGCCGTTTCACCAATGTCACAAAATCTCAGACCATGATAACTTGGGTCAGGTTTTGACATTAGCGGGAATTTTTCGCTGTCGTAATTAAATTTGCCTGCATCAATAACTATACCTCCGATACTGGTTCCGTGCCCGTCAATAAATTTCGTAGCCGAATGAATAACAACGTCCGCGCCAAAATTAATCGCACGGTTTATGTATGGGGTAAAGGTTGCATCAACAATTAGAGGAATGCCATTTTTGTGCGCCACTTCTGCCATTTTTTCGATATCAGCAACGTCCATCTTCGGATTTCCTATAGTTTCCGTATATAATGCTTTTGTTTTAGGAGTAATGGCTTTTTCCATGGCTTCAGGCGTACCTTCAGCAAAGTGAACTGTAATGCCAAGGCGTGGCATAGTGTTTGAAAACATATTAAAGGTTCCGCCATAAAGTGTTGACGAGCTTACAATTTCATCACCTGTTTGCGCAATATTACATATTGCACCGACTATGGCCGCATGACCTGACGCAAAAGCAAGGGCACCGACTCCACCCTCAAGCTCCGCCATTTTCTTTTCAAAAACATCTGTAGTCGGGTTCATTATCCTTGTATAAATGTTCCCTTTTTCTTTAAGGCTAAATAAGTTTACAGCATGCTCCGAATCACGAAACTGATATGCCGCTGTCTGGTAAATCGGGAGTGTCATCGCACCTGTTGCCGGGTCAGCTTCATGCCCCGCATGTAATAAAATCGTATCGAGTTTTGCATTTTTGGGTAAAGACATAATTAAATCCTCCGTATCATAATAACAATTTGTAATAACAATAACTGTATTTAGCAAAACGTTGTGCGGATAAATTTCCTTTTTAGGAGTTCCACCCCAACTATTGACGTAGAGCCGCAATTTAATGCTTTGCTAAAAAAAATAACGCAGTACTTTTAATACTGCGTCTTGTGTTGCGTATTGCATGAAATTTCAAAGTGGTTATCAGGTCACATCAGAACATTTCAACAGCAAGCAAACAAGACGCGCTTCGCATCATCATAGCGCGCATCATCATTGGCATGTTTGCTTTTGTAAATTGAATATGTTTTTTGTTCATTTTAATTTCCACTTTCGTGTTTCTACTTTTATGCTTCCACTTTTGTGTTTCTACTTTTGTGCAAGTTTAGCACAATTACTCCGTATAAGTCAAGATATTTTTTATTCAATCTTGATTTTTGCTTGTTACATTGTTACTGTTCACACCGTGGCTATAATGGCTCTTGAAGCAAGCCCTTCGGAACCATCTTGTTATTTAACTTCTACAGTCCAGCCCATATGATCTTCTTTTTCTCCTGTTTGAATTCCGTAAAGCTCATCGTATAACTTTTGAGAAATCGCGCCGGTTTGCTTGTCATTTATCACTATACTTTTGTCTCTCCAGACAAGCTCGCCTATAGGAGAAATTACTGCAGCTGTACCCGTTGCAAATGCTTCATTGAGCTTACCTGCTTTAGATGCTTCATAAACTTCATCAATTGAAACTTTTCTTTCTGTTGCTTTGTAGCCCCATTTTTTAAGAAGTTGCAATACTGAGTTTCTTGTAACTCCATCAAGGATTGTTCCCCCTGCAGGTGCCGTAAGAATTTCGCCGTCAATAACAAAGAAAGCATTTGAAGCACCAACTTCTTCGATGTACTTTTTCTCTACTCCATCAAGCCAAAGTACTTGGTCACAGCCAAGATCAATAGCCTTTTGCTGCGCCCTAAGCGTCGCCGCATAGTTTCCGCCAACTTTCGCAAAACCTGTACCACCCGGTGCCGCTCTGATGTATTCTTCTTCTACAAGAAGTTTTGTTGGTTTTAGTCCACCCGGATAATATGACGCTACAGGACTTAAAAATACAATAAACAAGAAGTGCTTTGCAGGTCTTAATCCTACAAATACTTCGTCTGCAATGATAAATGGTCTGATGTAAAGCGATTTTCCTCCGCCTTGAGGAATCCAGTCTTTTTCAAAATCAACAAGGGTTTTGATTGCTGTTAAAAATAGTTCTTCATCTATATGCGGTATGCACATTCTCTCGTTTGTGATGTTAGCGCGCTTTGCATTCATTTCAGGTCGAAACATCAGCACCCTACCGTCGTTTGTTTTGTATGCTTTCATGCCTTCAAACATCTCTATTGCATAGTGAAGAACCGCTGCTGCAGGGTCAAGCGGAATCGGACCGTAAGGAACTATTTTCCCGTCGTGCCAACCCTTATCTTCTGAATACTCCATGATAAACATGTGATCAGAAAAATATTTCCCAAAGCCAAGCGCATTTTGATCAGGCTTTTCTTTTGGCGCAGTTGTTTTGTTAATTGCAAAATTGTATTTCATTTTCGCCCTCCTGTTTAATCTTATTTTATTACTAGACTGTATACCGTTTGCAAAGGAGCTTCGGAACAATATAATCCGAAATGTTTACGTAGTAAACATCACATGCCCCGAACCCGACTGCGCAAATGGTTATACAGCCTATTTGATACTACAAGGTTGAAAACGCCCTGTTCGTAAAAAACACAAGCAGGGCGTTTAATTTTAATTGATAAAGCCCAACGTTCTAGGCAGCCACAGCGACAGTTCCGGCATAAATGTAATTATAACCAAAGCCGGGCCGTAGCAGAAGATAAGAATCTGCATAACGGGCTTTAACATGTCACCCACGTTTACGTCAAGTATTTTCGCCGCAAGGAATATGAAAGGTGCGGTCGGCGGAGTAACATTACCCATAGCGATGTTTGTTCCCAGTATAGCTGCAAAGTGATACGGATTAACCCCAATGTGTCTTACTATCGGAAGCAGAATAGGCGTGCAAAGAAGTGTCGCAGAAGCATCGTCCATAATCGCGCCAATCAGAATCATTGCAAGGTTAATCATAAGCATAATAATCACAGGGTTTTCTGAAATTCCCATAAGCAAATTCAGAAGCGCCGTATGAAGCTCTTGCCTTACAAGAATTGTAGCAAAAATCATAACCATGCCTATCATTACCATCAAGGTGCCTGTGGTAGTAGCCGTCGATATAAGGGTTCTCCAAAGCTCCTTGAAAGTCAGCCCCTTGTATACAAACAGACCTACAGGAATGGCATACAATACCGACACGCCGGCGGCTTCCGTCGGTGTCATAATCCCACCGTATATGCCGCCAAGCAATATGACCGGAAGCATAAGCGCAGGAATCGTTCTAACTGTTCTGCGGCCAAACTGGCCAAAAAATTGACTTCTCGGAATAGGATCCGGCATTATGGCGCCCGTTTCGTTTCTAAGCAGTACATAGGCTCCTATCGTAAGAATTGTTGAAAGAATAAGCCCCGGAATGACTATGGCAAGAAAACAGGTAAGCACTGAAAGATTTCCCTGCCAAGCATATAAAATCTGTATCCCGCTTGGAGGAAGTACAAGGCCGAGAGGTCCGGCGCAGCATACGATGGCTGCACATTTTCCCATATTGTACTTGCGTTCTCTCATGTTCGGTCCCAAGATTGAGCCGATGCAGGAAATGGTGGCCGCACCGCTTCCCGCCATTGAGCTGAAGCCCGTTGACGCCAAAACCGCCATGATACCCAAAGAACCTTTGACACGCCCTATAAACAATGATATCCAGTTTACGAGGGCGTCCCCTATTTTTCCCTTTGTTATAATCCCTCCGGACATGATAAACAAAGGAATGGCGAGAAGCACCACGCTGGAAAGCTGACTATAAGCAGTCAGATGGAAAAAGCGAGGATCCACGCCGAGTGAAAAGTGAAGCCATATAATTGATAATATGAAACAGAAAGGTACCGGAACGCCTATAATAAGCGCTATAACTAAAATTAATAATGATATGCCTATTTCCATTATTCCGTCACCTCCTTTGTATTGCCTGTATTTTCTACCATATTTTCGTTAGTAGGGTTGTCTTCTGTTTTCATCGGAAATATTGATCTTATAAAGTGATAAATTGAATAAAGCAACATCGAAACAAAGCTTATCGCAATCGGTATCTGAGACCAAATCAGAAGCCATTCAAGACCGGGAGTTCTTTGTCTCATTCCGATGTTCCATTGGATCCACTCGATTACCCACCATGAAAACAGCCCAAGGGCGAAAATCGTCAGTAAATGGGCTGTATGGCTAATGATTTTCCTCACTTTTTTCGATTTTATGAACATGTCAAGCATATCGCCCTTTATGTGTTGGTTCTCGGCGGTGGCAACAATTCCCCCAATCCAGTACATCCACATGGCTATAATAACTATCATTTCCTCAAATCCAAAAATACCTATTTCAAGCACGTACCGGGCGAATACGTTTACAACCATAATCATCATGATAAATAAACTGGCTATCCCCAGCATTGTCCTCTGCACCCAATTTATCGATTTCCAAAAAAATGTCTTTTCGATACTTTTCATAATAGTTTCCTCTCACTATTATTCTTATTTTCTGTAGTGTATACCTAATGTAATAAAAAAAATTAGTGCGCTAAAAATATGGGGATGGGAGGGTCAAATTGACGCCTCCCAGTACCCATTTAAAATTCGGGACACTACCCTAATAAGCTAAAATTAGTTTCCTGCTACGTCCTCATGAATCAACGTCATGACATCCTCACCAAAACGTTCATAAAGGTAAGGCCATATATCTCTCATCGCAATTTCTCTCATAGCTTGCCTTTGCGCATCGGTTGGTTGATATACTGTAATACCATGATCTCTAAGTCTTTGAAGGAACTCAGCACTTCTTGCCGGCTGCTCTTCTATCATTCTAAGAGATGCTTCTTCAAACACCTCAGTTATTATATTCCTGTAATACGCAGGAATTCCATAGTATGTCTGTCTATTCATAAAGATTACGAAAGAATCATCCATGTATCTGTGATCATAGAAATAGTTTATTGCATCGCGCATCATGTTGTAGTTAAGTTCAGGACCTCCGCCAAGCCAACCATCAACAACGCCTGTGGCAAGTGAAGTGAAAACTTCGGCAAAAGGAATAGCGTGGGTGTTTGTAAGACGCATGCCGTCAGCTAGAGATTGAAGAATCCAAAGTGGCGGCAGACGAAGTCTTAGCTCATCACTAACTTGTTCAAAATCCCATACGGTGGCAGGATTCATTGGCATTGTGGTTCCTATGCCCATAAGTCCACCAGGAAGTATCCCAAGAAGCACAACGCCATTGTCTTCCGCGATGTCTGAAAAGATGTCAAAGAAGTTTGAACCTCTTGTCCATATTCTAGCTCCTTCTTCATAGCTTGTGATAAGGTAAGGGATGTACAGCATTGCTATTCTTGGGTCAACGCCGGGATTGCCCGTACCTACGATTATGTCAACCGTTCCCATAACTACTTCTTGGAAAACCGACATATAATCGCCAAGAGCACCTGCAGGGAAATGCGTGATTTCAACTGCACCGTTCGTACGAGCGTAAATCTCTTCCGCTGCCCATGCCATCATAACTGAATCGGCGTTTTCAACCGGGTTTTGACTTGACATTTGCATTTGGATATGGAAGTCAGAAGGTGGTGGCGGTGCCTCTCCATTTTCGCCGTTTGCCGGTGGCGGTGGTGGCGGTGGATCGCCGTTGCCACATCCCACAAGCGCTAAACTTGCAATTAGTGTTACACAAAGAAGTGCAATTAAAACTCTTTTCTTTTTCATGATTTCCTCCTCATTTGAAAAACATTTGAAAGTTTTTATTTAAAATTAATGACTATTCTTGCTGGATATCATTAATTCTAGCCAAATCTTTTTTTGAGTCTTGCCCACTCAATATCTCTATATCCTTCAATTTCTCTAAAATCTTCTTCTGTTAAGTGTTTAAATCTTGCTTGCAGATTGAAATAATCATCTACAGGTTTAAATTCTTTCACTTCATGGTTAAGTTTGAATTCGCCGTTTTCATATTCTGCGAGATACCATAACCCATTTTCAACCGCAAGTCTTCCGATTTCGATACATTTCGCCGGATCAAACCCCCATCCTGTAGGACAAGGCGCCGAAACATGAATTACTTTGCAACCTTTTAGCTCTTTTGCTTTTGCAATTTTCTCCATTAAATCTTTTGGATAAGAAGTAGATGCCGTCGCAACATAAGGAAGCCTGTGAGCCGCCATTATTTCAAAAAGGCTTTTTCTAAATTTGTTAGTTTCACCTTGCGAATGCGAACCCGTCGGAGTCGTCGTTGTCCACGCTTTAAAAGGTGTTACTCCGCTCCTCTGGTTTCCTGTGTTCATATATGCTTCATTGTCATAACATAGGTAAAGCATATTGTCGTTTCTTTCGGCCGCTCCTGAAAGTGCTTGAAGTCCGATATCTATAGTGCCGCCATCTCCTACAACTGCAAGCATCGTGATATCTTCATCCCAACCCAGCGCCTCTGCACCGGCTGCCATTCCTGCTACTGCTGCTGCTGTTGCCGGAAACGCGCTTATCATATTGTTGACATATATGGACGATTGCGGGAAAACAGTTGTTGTTGCCGCAAAGCAACATGCTGTAGTCCCAAGACATGTTCTTTCACCTAACACCTTTAGCGCCAAACGCACAGCGATAGTCGCCGCGCACCCCTGACAGGTTTTTGCGCCGTAAAGCAATTCCTGATCAGGTAGAGTTTTAAAATTAATTGCCATAATCCCACCTCAATCCTACAAATTGTACTTCATCCATCTCTTTGCCGTCTTCTTTTTGTTTTAATTTCTCAAAGACTTCAAATAGTAAGGCTTTAGGAATATCTCTACCACCAAGTCCTGCTATATAATTACCAAATATTGTTGTCGGGCAACTCATGGCAGCTTTTATTTCTGTGAACAATGTTCCTTCATAACCAAAAGAAATGTCTCTGCTGATTACGCCCATGCTCTTGAATTTGCCTCTAAGTGACGCGAAGTATTCTTTTGGAAACGGTCTAAGGCTTCGAACTTTAATCATTCCAACCTTTTCGCCTTTTTCTCTGAGCGCATCAACACATACTCTGATAGTCCCTGCAACGCTTCCCAGCGCAACAAGTACACGGTCTGCGTCTTCTGTCTTGTATTCTTCAACTAAGCCACCATAGCTTCTACCAAACATTTTACCATATTCTGCGTCAATTTCAACAATTTTTCGCTTTGCAACTTCAAAAGCTGCTTGCTGTAATACTCTTACCTCTGCGTGAAAATTTGGTCCGACAGAAGGGCAAATTGTCTTAGGCGAATTCATGTCCATACGATTTGTTGTATTGTATGGCGGTAAAAACTTATCAACCATCTCTTGATCAGGTATATTTACTAAATCAAAAGTATGCGACAATGTAAATCCATCAAGGTTCACCATCACAGGTGTCATAACATCTGCGTCTTCTGCAAGCCTATACGCTTGAATAATCGCGTCAAGTGCTTCTTGTCCACTTTCTACAAATATCATAATCCAACCTTGATCACGCATAGCAAGTGCATCTCTTTGGTCGCCATAAATATTCCACGGTGTTGCCGTCGCACGATTAATATCAACCATAACTACGGGATGACGCGCACCGCTGACATAAGAAAGCATTTCGCACATATACAAAAGACCTTGTGAAGATGATGCGGTAAACGCTCGGGCTCCCATCATTGAAGCTCCGTGTGCCGCCGCCATTGCACTATGCTCACTTTCTACCATCATGTAGTTAAATTCTGCTTCGCCGTTTGCCAAAAAATCAGCTATTTTTTCAACTAAAGTTGTTTGAGGCGTAATTGGATATGCTGCTACTACGTGAGGTCTTGACAATCTAACGCCGTGTGCTGCTGCTTCATTTGCAGACAAAAATGCTTTTTTGCTCATTTCCTCACTCCTTCACCATTTCTATACATTTTTTAGGACATTCTTCGGCACAAATACCGCAGCCCTTGCAATAATCAAGGTCTATCTTTAGGGCTTCGCCGGTTTTGTCTATGCAACCTTCAGGACAAAATACCCAACACAACATACATTTAATGCAATTTGTATTTTCAATCTTCGGTGTTAACGTTCTGAACCCTGAATTAACTGTCGGCAAAATTCCTACGCCGTGATTAGATCCAATCGTTACGTCATTCCAACCGGCCGGCTCTTTATAATCCTTATTCCAAACTGGTTTAATCATTTTAAATAGCCCCCTTTGTCATTTCGTAAGCAGTTTTCGCCACATCTTTATTTTTCGCACCAAGAGAACCCGGCATCATTTCATCGATGGCGTCTTCTACAGACTCCATCTTAACAAAATTCGTCGCACCTACCGCCGCACCAAGCATAACTGTGTTCACAATGTTTCTTCCCAGCTTTTTGAGCGCTATATCTGTTGCGTCAATTGTGACAATCTTGCTGACTTGCCCCAACTTACTCTCGTTAGTTTTTTTCATCTCGTCTGCCGTTTTTTCAGAGTTAATTACAAGTATAGCATCTTCTTTCATTCCAATCGTTACATCCACTACATCAAGAAGTGTTTCATCAAGAACTATTACGCAATCGCAACCATAAACTTGACTGTGGTCTGTAATAACTTCATCGGAAATTCTTGTGAAGCCTGCTACAGGCGCTCCGCGCCTTTCAGGTCCGAATGCCGGAAATGACTGTGCAAATTTTCCTTCATGCACACACGCTGCCGCTCCTAACAGCTTTGCTGCCGTGAACGCACCATTACCGCCTCTTCCGTGCCATCTGATTTCTTTCAAGGTTACTTCCTCCCTTACTTTTTCTTCGCTTCTTTTAACGGTTCTGAAGTTTTTGCCAGATTACATGCATAATCAACGTAATCTTCCCATGGAGTTGTCATTTTTATAATCATTTTCGCTGTATCAGGAGAACCGCCACCATGCATGCAGCCCGGAACTCCACCACCGATTGTTAACCATTCAACAAGACGTGCCAATTTAACTCTGTCTTCAGGTTTAGCTCCGCCGGCATCAAGAGATTCTAATATTTTCTTGCCATATCCCGGCGCCATCATGTCTTTGTATGACGGCATGCAACCTGTTTCTGCTATTCCTCCCGAAATTTCTTGGGCAAGTAGCTTTGTATCATACGGAATTGTCGCTACATGAACTTTATTTACGTGCGCAAGAAGTGAATCCGGATAATACGCACCGGACGGATGTTTCTTCCCTCTGTACATCGCGCCAACACCAAGTCCGAAAGTTGTTTCGTTATTTACTGACATCTGTGTTAGTTTGTCTTGGAAAGTTTTTTGTCCAAGTCCGTTGGCTCTTGCAAGTGCAATAGCTGCGCCTATCATAACGTCACCTTGCCCTGCAACACAAGCACCGATAGCCGCTCTGTAGATTGCCGTAAAGTTCAAAATGCAAGTGCCTGAATATTTGTATTCGCCATTCATAAACACACGCTCATTTGGAACGAAAACATCTTCAAATATGATGTATGATTGAGTTGTTCCGGACTTAATGCCATCCCATCCCTCTTCTTCAACTCTTGTATCTGAAGGTCTTCTTGTTTCAACGATTGTAACGCCTTCTTCATCGCGAGGAACTGCAACAGCGATACAATACTGTTTTTCATCTTCACCAAATGCCGTAGTTGGAATTGCCAAAATATACTGAGCCGATACTGTTCCACAAATTTGGTTTTTGTATCCTCTTATTACTACTCCGTCATCACGTGTTTCAACCACACGCAAATATACATCCGGATTTTCTTGAACTGCAGCCTTAGTTGCGCGGTTTCCTTTTGCGTCGGTTAAAGCGCCGCACGTAGAAAGTGAATTTTCTTCCATAAACAGCGCAAAGTTTTTCAAACGTTCATGATAATTCGTACCATTTTCGTTATCCATGTCATACGTAACGCCCCAAAGTGCATTAACAATCGTCCACCCTGCGCATTTTGCACCCGGGCAGCTTCCGCATTTTCTATATGCATCACGTTTCATAAGCGCATTTCCTACGATATCTTCCGGGCTTTGCATAAGCGAGTTCCATCTATGGATTTTTTTCCCGGTTAACACTGATGTTGTCGTATAAATCGCTTCTGTTTCCGGCGCGAAAGACGCGTCATAGCAATTTGCAATCGTTTGAATTGCCGATGCTGTTGCCGGATGTGTCGTAACGTCTTCAATTAGCTCTCCCCATTTGTAAACGTTAGGACGCATCTTTTTCATTTCTTCAATATACTGTGCTCCTGTTTTCATTGAAATTCCTCCTGGTTTTGTTCTTCTAAATTATATTATAATCTCGCACACATACCCTTTTCCGCTCAGTTCGGGGTATGTCATGTTTGCTTCGCAAACATAGCTGATTTAATCTGTTCCGAAGGTTCGCGGTAAAGGGTATGTGTGCCGCAATCCTTATCAATTAAAATTTGAATTTTCTTATTCCTATTTTGACTTATCCGACGGCGGAATTTTTTCGTAGAGCTAGGCGTGTGAGTGAATTCGGAAAGCGCGTACAAAAAGTACGTAATTGACGGATTCACGAGCAACAACAACGCTATACGGAAAAATAACCCGTCGTACTACAGAGGTAATAGGCGACCTGCCTTTGTCTCCAACGCCCTATCAAACATAACCCGCAAAAGCATCATATCTTCTACTGCCATGCCTATATTGTTGCATATTATCAGTTCGTCATCTCTTTCTCTGCCTACTTTTAATCCTGCGCAAACTTCACCGATTTCGCCGTGAACTTTTGGAAGTCCGTGCGGATAATATCCATATACCTCTAAAAGTGCATGCTGTTCTATACTGTCAAGGGTATACTTGTCCGCTCTCTTTGCTGTTTTGTCTTCTATGAGCGTATGTGCATCACTGAGAAGAAGCGTTTGTCCTTTTGTTACCCATTCGTCTTTTATTTCGGGAATCGGTTTTTCCGGAATTGCAGTAGCAGTTGCAAAAACTTCACTGCTTTTTACAACTTCTTCTATGCTCTTTGTTTTTACAATTTTCGCAGGGATATTTGGCTGAATATCGGCGATAAGTTTGTCCATCATATCTTCAAACATATCGTATATGTAGATAGTATCTACTTGTGTCAGAGTGTTACAAACGATTCTTACGTGCTCTCTTCCTTGAACACCGCACCCTATCATACCAAAAGTTTTGGTATTTGGTCTTGCCATGTACTTTGCAGAAGCAAAAGATACACACGGCGTGCGAATTTCAGTAATATAAAGACCGTCCATAATTGCCAGTGGGATTCCTGAAAGGAAATCGTTGTACACCATTATTGCATTTGCTTGTCTTGCTCCGAAGTTTACTCTGTTTTCCGGATAACAACAACCCCATTTAATTCCTGCCGAGCTAACTTCTTCAATTGACGCCGGCATAGCATGATAAAATGTGTCTTTTACGGGATGAATTGCTATTTTTGCAGGCATGTCAACACCTTGCTTTGTGCTATAAAGTATAAGTGCACGTTCTGTCAGGTCAAATACTTCTTTGTCGTCGAGTGGAAGCGCTCTACATTCGGCTTCGCTTAGGTAAAGCAAATCTTTACCCATCGTCATGTGTTGGTTAATCCAATCACGATACTCTTTTCCGTTTAGCATCTTAAATATCACTCCTTATTTTTTGATTTGAGTTCAAATTTCTATAACAGAGCTAATATCGATTAATTTCGATGACCGTCGGTCACTCGTTTATTTTACTATATTACTTCTGTATTGTCAAGCCTTTCTGGGTCATAAAAAATGTTTTTTTGTGTTTTTTTGGTAATTATTCAAAAAATAGCTTTTTCGCTCGATTTTGGTATAAATATTGCGTAGAGATTACAGGAGTATTAATGTAATATGTCAGCGGGTTTTTTAAGATTTCCTGTAATATAAAAAAGAGCCTCTTAACTGTTTTTAAACAGCAATTGGCTCTTAGTATTGGCTTTTAGTATTGGCTCTTAGTATTAGTTTTTATTTTGCCCTATAGGCAGAAAAATTATTGATATCTAATGGTCATTATAACCCCCCCGGTTTGGTTATACGTTCTTTAATCCATTAAGACAAGCGCGCATATTTTCTCTTGCATATGCTGCAAAATCAATTTCCTCTGCAGCAACACACCACATATAATCCATACCCGTTATGCAGACTTTAATTTTATCAAGATAATACTCAGCGGAGTATGTTGCACTTAATTCACCTGTTTGGATTCCGAAGTTCACCATCGCAAGCGTAAGCTTAAACAAATCCCTGTTATTGTCAAGAAGATGCGGTGCAATTTCAAGAGAACTGTTGTAGTATAGCGCTCTTGGAATTTCTTTTCCCCTCTCTTCAATCCCTTTATATGACAGCTCGAAAAATTTGAGAAATTGTTCTTCGAACGTCGGAATTGTTTTTACCTGCTCATAAACGTCAACATACAGCTCGTCGAATTTATTGAACGTATGAAAAAGCAACTCTTTTTTTGACTTGAAGTGAACGTAAAATGTCCCTTTTGCAGTATGTGCTTCTTTTGTAATGTCTTCAATCAGAACATTTTCAAATCCCTTACTCTTAAAAAGGCTAATCGCTGCACGATAAATTGCATCTTTTGTTTCCAGTGCGCCAATTTGCCTGTTAGTCATTTTTCCAGCCATAATTTATACCGGGTACACCTTATCTTCTTCATTTAACAAATTTAAATCTAAGCCATATTTTTTCTGTTGTCTGCTCTTGAAGAAATCATCTGCAGGTTTTGGCAGCATCGCCTTTAATAAAACATCTTCTTCTTGCTCCATATATTGTGCGCATTCTTTTCTGACAGCATCAAGTTCAGGCTCAAGAAGGTCCGCAGGCCTGCATGTTATTTGCTCTTCGTCGCCGATGATAAGCTTCACGATGTCTTCTTTTATAGGCAAAGTCGTTTTACCATACATGCCCTTTACAAGCATTTTAACTTCGTTTGGTACTATTTTGTAACGCTCGCCGGTAACTATGTTAAGTACTGCTTGCGTCCCTACAATCTGGCTTGTTGGGGTAACAAGAGGCGGGTATCCAAGGTCTTCTCTAACTCTCGGGACTTCATTTAATACTTCACCGAATTTGTCTACTGCATTTGCTTCTTTTAGCTGTGAGAGCAGGTTTGACAACATACCGCCCGGAACTTGATATCTAAGCGTATTGATATCTACTCCCATAACTTTTGGATCCAAAAGACC
>JGI20163J15578_10000335_pt1 | contig 19559 bp, 15 predicted proteins | sample TergutCu122P1_FD_15578 | JGI IMG/M metagenome (IMG submission 15578)
GCCTGTTGATGAAGCGCTCGAGTGTTATATTAGTGCGATTGAGCCATTGTTGTCATTAAAAAATGAATCAATTGAAGTTATTCATTCTTTAGATAGGGTGACTGCTCGGACGGTTTTCTCAGTTGTGAATTCACCGCTTTATGATAGTGCGGCAATGGACGGTATTGCAGTTATCAGTTCGCGTACTATTGGCGCAAGTGAAGCAACACCACTGATTTTGAAACAAGGTGATGACTATATTCCTGTAGATACAGGTGATTGCATTAAATTGCCTTTTGATGCTGTTATAATGGTTGAGGATATTCAGGAAACGGGTGAGGGGAGCTGCTTAATTCGTTCAGCGGCGGCTGGTTGGCAGCGTATTCGTCCTGTGGGTGAGGACATAGTACAAGGGGAGATGATTCTTCCGGCAGGTCATAAAATACGACCGATTGACATTGGTGTATTGTTATCAGGTGGTATCACAGATGTTTTAGTCAGGAAATTGCCGACTGTTGCAATTATTCCTACAGGCACAGAACTAATTGAACCGGGCGCTGAGGCTAAAGAAGGCAATATTATTGAATCAAATTCACGAATGCTTGAAGCGCTTGTCAGGAAAAGCGGTGGAGAGCCGGTTCGCTTTGCGCCCATTGTTGATGAATATGCATTGATTAAAGAGACGCTTCAAGAAGTTTTGCCGATATATGATATGGCATTAATCATTGCGGGTACCAGTGCCGGACGAGAGGACTATACACCCAACATCTTGCGAGAACTTGGAGAGGTAATCGTTCATGGTGTGGCTATGAAGCCGGGTAAACCTGTTGTTTTAGCTATCGCTCAAAAAAAACCGATTATTGGTATTCCGGGGTATCCGGTTTCTGCTTATTTGACATATGAGAACTTTGTATCACCTGTGTTGCAAATTTTTTGCGGAACAAAGGAAGTTGAAAAGTCAACTGTTCAAGCGACGCTAACAAGACGATTGGTTTCTTCATTAAAACATCGTGAATATGTTCGAGTAAAAATAGGACGCATAGGTAATAAGCTGGTAGCCACACCTCTTGCTCGAGGGGCTGGTGCTGCCATGTCTTTAGTTCGAGCAGATGGCTTTTGCGTTATTCCCCGTGATTTGGAAGGCATTGATGCAGGAGAAACTGTTGAGATTATTCTTAGTCGAAGTCTTGAAGATTTAGATAATATATTGGTTTGCATAGGTAGTCATGATTTGATTCTAGATTTGATTGCGGATATGATGTCAAGAGAGTCTGATGTGTTTTTATCAAGCACGAATGTAGGTAGCATGGGCGGCTTGATGGCTCTGAAAAATAGTGAAACTCATATTGCGCCAATCCATTTACTTGACGAAGTGACGGGGGCTTATAATATACCCATAATAAAGAAAATACTCAAAGGTAAACAGGTAGCAATTATCAAAGGTGTTGGGCGTGTTCAGGGTGTTATGGTCAAAAAGGGGAACCCGCTTGCCATAAAAGAACTTGCTGATTTAACCAAGTGTCGGTATGTCAATCGTCAAAGGGGAGCGGGAACACGTATTTTATTTGATTATTTGTTGAAGAAATCAAGCATTGATTCATCGCAAATTACAGGATACGATAGAGAAGCCGCTACTCACATGGCTGTAGCTGCGGTAATAAAAAATGATAGCGCTGATGCAGGAATGGGAATATTGTCCGCGGCAAATGCAATGGGATTGGATTTTATTCCCATAAGCAACGAAGAATATGATTTCGCCATACCTGTGGAATTTTTGGACTTATGGCATGTTAAGGTATTTATCGAAATGTTGAAAAATCCAAATTTTCATCAAAAACTCGATGAATTTGGGGGGTATACTTACGAAAATTGCGGTGATGTAATTTTCATTGAATGAGAGCAAAAAGTTTGAAAGTTGTAATTTTTTTTAGATTATCGCGTTTTTTCTACATTTTCATCTACATTTTGGGATTTTTTTCTACATTATTATTGTATAGCATTTCTTATAAAATTATGATACAATATTTTTGCGCTAGTTGAGATTCATCATAATGAAATTTAGCCGACAACAAGATAATAAAAAAGTAGCGCATGGTTGGAGGGTTATGATATGATGAGATTAAGACGATTAGAACTTGTTTTTGTAGGATTGACGCTTGCTTTTCTGATTTTTTTGGGTGGATTCTTCACCGGACGAAGCTATAGTCCGGTAAATATCGAAGGTGTTGCCTCTTTGCAAATTGAAACAACTGCAACGAACGATATTGCAGTTGTCGAGATGCAAGTGTCTGCATATAGTTCTGGTAGTGTATCTTCCGCAGACGATAATAACTTAGAAAGCGGAAGTAATAATATGAGCGTTTCTGCACCCGATACAGGCTTAAACTCAAATCAAAATGATAGCGACAATCAATCTGCAGTAGCTCCGGGAGCGCCAAGAGGCGGCGATGGCAGGATAAATATCAACACAGCATCAAAAAATGAGCTAATGGATCTTCCCGGAATTGGTCCGTCGCTTGCGGATAATATTGTACAGCATAGAAATTCCAATGGTGCGTTTAATACTATAGAAGATATTATGAATGTATCCGGTATTGCTCAAGGACGGTTTGACAGGATTAAGGANAAAATAACAGTGTAGGAGTGTAGACAGATGAAGATTCTTGTTGTAGATGATGAGGAACTACTTGTAAAAGGTATAAANTTCAACTTGGANAATGAAGGGTATCAAGTGGATGTGGCTCATAATGGGCTTGAGGCNGTGGAATTTGCCAGAAATGGCGGCTACGATTTAATTATTCTTGACTTAATGATGCCTGAACTTGATGGCTTAGAAGCATGTATGCGCATTCGTGAGTTTTCGACAATTCCAATCATTTTTCTAACAGCACGCAGCGATGATATGGATAAGGTGATTGGCTTTGACTATGGAGCTGACGACTATATCACAAAGCCTTTTAATATTCTTGAACTAAAGGCGAGAGTTCGCGCTCTGCTTCGTCGCTCTGCACTTGTCAGCAATGTTAAAGATTCGACAATTAACATCGGGCATGTGAGTTTAGATGCCGAAAAACGCATTGCTACGAAAAATGGGGAGCCTGTTGAACTGACTGTTAAGGAATTTGACGTTTTTGAGCTACTTGCAAAAAATCCGGGTAGAGTGTATAGCAGAGAAATGCTGCTTAATATAGTCTGGGGTTATGAATATCAAGGTGACATTAGAACTGTAGATGTTCACATTCGTCGTCTGCGTGAAAAACTGGAAGAAAACCCTGCGGAACCGCAAGTTATTATGACAAAATGGGGCGTAGGCTACTATACTAGAGGATGACGATAAAGTGGTTAGGAAATTAAGATTTTTTAGCAGTATACGAATTAAATTTGCCCTTACGTACTTTTCCGTTATTGCAATCGTGCTCATTCTTATGAACACGTATATACTTATGTCATCACGCGATATAATTTTTCGCTCAAAAGAAGTGTTCCTTTCAAGTCAAGCGTCAATTATTGTCGCTCATCTTGAGGAATCCTTTGCTTTATTGGCTGTAGATGAAGATATTGACAGAATTATGGAACAGCTTGATATAACAGGAGTTTCGTATGTAATAGTAACAGATATTTCAGGCGTTCCTATCTATAATTCCGGGGGCGACTATATTCTTGAAGAATTGCCGATATATGATATAAACAGGGTTATCGAGGGTCGAGAGATCATAAAAACATCGTTTTTTGATGGTGTTTTTTCAACCGTTGCGATTATGCCTATTTCAAGTCGAGGCGATTTTGTTGGTGCTGTTTATGTTCGTGAAAATGATCGTGAACAGGGTGATATCCTTATTGATATGCAACGTACATTGGGGTACATTTCCATTATTGTAGCGATATCATCGGTTTTTGCGGTTGCGGTAATTATTTGGGCTGTAATGCGACGCGTGACAAGTATCGTGAAAGCCGTTAAATCTGTTCGAGAAGGGGAATATGGTTACCATATTTCAATGAGCGGTAGTGATGAACTGGCTATACTTGGAGATGAATTTAATAGCTTGACTAATAGGCTTAGAGAGACGGAGGAAGTGAGAAGACGTTTTGTTGCGGACGCTTCACATGAACTCAGAACTCCTTTGGCGTCAATTCGTCTCTTAAGCGATAGCATTCTTCAGAATCCCGATATTGAGATTGATACTCTGCATGAGTTTATCAGCGACATAGGTCTTGAGGCGGAGAGACTTGCAAGGACAACCGAAAGACTGATGAACTTGACTAAGTTGGACAGTAAAATACCGGATGAGAGAACAAGCGTCGACATGAAAGATGCTATTATTGCAACCATGCGTATGTTAAGACCACTTGCAAAAAGCTATAATTTGCCGATTCACTCGGAACTTGCTGAAGGGTGCTATGTTTTTGCTACGGAAGATGCCATCCATCAAATAGTTTTTAATTTGGTTGAAAATGCAATTAAATATAATCAGCCTGCCGGTAAGGTTACCGTTAGGCTGACGGTTGTGGAGAAAACAGTTGTTTTTAATGTGGATGATATGGGAGTCGGAATTCCTGTAGAGGATATTCCTCATATTTTTGACAGATTCTATAGAGTAGACAAAGCTCGCTCGCGTGCTGCCGGAGGTAGTGGTTTGGGACTTGCTATTGTTTCAGATACAGTTCGTGAATTAGGTGGTAGCGTGTCGGCAATAAAGCGTGTGGGTGGGGGCATGAGATTTCAAGTGCGATTCCCGCTATACGAACCGGATGGACTATTAATATAAGAGTAAAGATAAAAGAGCTAAGAGAAATCTGAAGTCCTATCCTGCAAATATTTCTTCGCCGATAACATGTACTTTTATCATATTTGTAGTCCCGGTTTGACCTATTGGGATTCCGGCAGTTAATACGATAATATCGCCTTGCTTAACAATTTTAGAGCCTAGTGCTGCTTCAACCGAGTGATTAAATAGAGCTGCAGTGTCAGTCTCCCATTGCGTGTGCAAAGGATTTACACCCCAAATCAGCTTCAGTTGACGTTGTACGGTATAGTCGGGCGTACACGCAATGATTGGACTTTCAGGGCGGAATTTTGCAACATTTCGAGCTGTATTGCCGGAGAGTGTAACAGTTAATATTGCCGCAGTATTCAAATCGTGTGAAGTGGTGACCGTTGCATGTGAGATTGCATTTGTGATAGAAGCTTCGGGTTTATGTTCAAATTTATTAAATCGCTTGGAATAATCAATATCTTTTTCGATTCTCATGGCGATTTTTGACATTATTGAAAGAGCTTCTGCCGGATACTTACCCATAGCAGTTTCGCCCGAGAGCATTACAGCACTTGTGCCATCATATATTGCGTTAGCAACATCAGATGTTTCGGCGCGTGTTGGACGTGGGTTATGTACCATTGATTCCATCATTTGTGTAGCAGTAATAACAGGTTTACCACCAACGACGGCTTTTTTTATGAGTTCTTTTTGAATAATAGGCAATTCTTCATGAGCCACTTCAACTCCCAAATCACCTCTTGCAATCATTAAACCGTCTGAAACGTCAATGATTGAGTCGATATTTGTGACACCTTCGGAATTTTCGATTTTTGCTATAATCCAAATTTTGTTAGTGCTGTTAATCCGTGCAAGTTCATCACGCATATTTTTGATATCATTAGCACTGCGAACAAATGAAGCGGCGATAATATCGAAATCATTTTCTACAAAGAAACGTAAATCAGCACGGTCAGCCGCGCTTATAAACGGCATATCAAGTTTGACGTCCGGGATATTTACACCTTTGCGTTTCGAGAGTTTTCCGCCAATTACAACACGGGTGGTGACATCAACACTTGTTACTGATTCGACAGCGAGTTCGATTAATCCATCGTCGATCAAGATTCGAGCACCGGGTTTTACATCAGTCGGTAAATTTGCATATGTAACACTAACTCGAGTTACATCACCAACAATAGGTTCGGTTGTCAGAACAAACGTATTTCCGGCTACAAGTTCTACCGTGTTATCATGGAAAGTGCCAATTCTAATTTCAGGACCTTTGGTATCGCCAAGCAGAGCCACAGTTGCCCCTAATTCGTGACATAATTCACGCAACATGTGTACTCGCTGTATTTGCTCTTCATGTGTGCCATGTGATAGATTTATGCGTGCAACATCAAGACCGGATAGTATCATAGCCCTTAAAACATCCGGATTATCCGTTGCCGGACCTAATGTAGCGACTATTTTTGTCTTTCTCATAATAAAAAGTACTCCTAAAGATTTAAGGTAAGGGTGTGAAAATTTGATAACCATCGATGAAATGAGTTTATTGCTTGATGAAATAGCTGAGGAACTACCCCCTGAGGTGTTTCGCGAACTAAACGGAGGGGTAAGTTTGGTTGAAGAAACAAAGAGAAGTGTTAATGATCCGGACGGTGGGTTATATACGCTTGGTGCATATCACCGTGATCAAATGGGGAGATATATTATTTTGTATTATGGTTCTATTTGTGCTGTGCACGGTTACAAAACGCGTGAGGAGCTTCGCAATAGTTTGAAAGAACTCCTCACGCATGAACTTACGCATCATCTTGAGTCACTGGCAGGTGCGCGTGACCTTGAAATAAAAGATAAGCGGGATTTAGAAAATTATTTTCAAAGAAAACGCAAACGCCGGAGTCAAAGAACATCACCGGATGATTAACGCTTATGCGTTATCGACTTTGTTCATGTACTCAATGAGTTCAAGGACTTTGCAAGAGTACGCCCACTCATTGTCATACCATGATACGACTTTCACGAAAGTATCTGTTAACGATATGCCCGCTTTTGCATCGAAAATAGATGTTCTGGGATCTCCGATGAAATCAGAAGAAACGACCATTTCATCGGTGTAACCCAGTACGCCTTTGAGTTCGCCTTCGGCGGCTTTTTTCATTGTTTCACAGATTGTTTCATAGCTTGCGGGCTTTTCAAGGTTTACAGTTAGGTCTACTACCGAAACGTTGAGTGTGGGAACACGCATTGCCATCCCGGTCAGCTTGCCTTTTAGTTCAGGCATAACAACGCCAACCGCTTTTGCAGCTCCGGTTGATGACGGGATGATGTTTGCAGATGCTGCACGACCTCCACGCCAGTCTTTTTTCGATGGAGCGTCAACAACCATTTGGGTATTTGTGGCAGAGTGAACTGTTGTCATCAAGCCATCTTTTATTCCAAAATTATCGTTGAGAACTTTAGCTATTGGAGCAAGGCAGTTTGTTGTGCATGACGCGTTAGAAACAAAAGTCATGTCCTTTGTGTATTTTTCATGATTTACACCCATAACAAACATGGGGGTGCTGTCTTTTGACGGTCCTGAGAATACGACTTTTTTCGCACCTGCGTCAATATGCGCTTGTGATGCTTCGGCAGAATGGAATATNCCTGTAGCATCCACTACATATTCAACTCCACTTGCGCCCCAAGGAATGTCGGCAGGGTTTTTCTCGGCAAAGAACAGAATCTTTTTTCCATTGACAGTGATTGAACTATCGTCATATGAAATTTCTCCACAGAATTTACCATGAATTGTGTCGTAACGAAGCATGTACGCCAAATAATCCGGTGACATGAAAGGATCGTTGACAGCTACGAACTCATAGTTCGGATTTGTAAGACCCGCACGAAAAACCAGACGACCGATACGACCAAAACCATTTATACCTATTTTGATGCCCATTTAAGAATACCTCCGAAAATAATTTATTAAGTGAGTGAGAAATCTATAACACACTCTTAGGAACAATTATAACTGTACTTCGTCTAAAAATCAAAGGGTTTATTTTCAAAATTTTCTAAAACAGCATTTGGCAAATAGAAAATGTTGTTATGTTGGGTCATTTTGTTGAACTTTCACTAAAAATTTATCAAAAACATTGAATTTAGAGCAAAAAAGTATTGAATGAAATGCGGAAATTTGGTATTATATGTTGGTTGTGTGTGGTTTGTGAAATAAATTTTGGAAATAAATAAGCTATGTGCAATGAAAATTACCACCATTTGAGGTGCTTAACATGGATAAACGCCTCGGGATATACATTCATATTCCGTTTTGTCTGAGAAAATGCGCTTATTGTAATTTTTACTCTTTGGTAGGCAATGATAAAATGATTCCGGCATACCAATCAGCGTTACTAAGACATATTGAAGAACATGCCGAACAGCTTGATGGCTACGTTATCGATACGGTTTACTTTGGTGGAGGTACGCCGAGTCACTATGGAGTAAACAGACTTATAGCTTTATTCACCGCACTAAAAGAACATGGTCATGTACTCATTGATTCTGAAGTCACAGTAGAAGTTAATCCTGCAAGTATCACGAGAGATGACTTTATTAAGCTTCGACGAGCCGGTTTTAACAGAATATCAATAGGGATACAATGCGCAGATGATGGAATACTTCAGAATGTTGGAAGATCGCACACTTTTGCCGATGCTGAGATATGTGTAAAAGACGCAAAAGCCGCCGGTTTTGGCAATATAAGTATTGATGTCATTTTCGGATTACCTGCTCAGAGTAAAGATAGTTGGGCAGAGACAATAGCCAAAATCGCTGCGCTGAAAGCGGAACATATATCATGTTATGGGTTAAACGTAGAGGAAGGCTCAGGGTTATATCTCTTCAAAGATTCGCCATTCTTACCCGATGACGACACACAAGCGGATATGTATTTGTACGCTGTTGAGATGTTTGCTCGATTAGGATACAAACAATACGAAATTTCGAATTTTTCTCGTCGCGGATATGAATCAAAACATAATTTGAAATACTGGTTAGGTGAGGAATATATCGGTTTTGGTTCTGCGGCGCATTCACAGATAGGTTCATGCAGATATAGTTTTGTTCAAGATGCTGATAAATATATAGAGCGTGTTAATAACGGGAGTGTTGTGGTTGAACATAGAGAACAAATGTCTGCTTTTGAATCAGCCGGTGAGTATTTGATTTTACGATTAAGAACCATACACGGCATTTCTGAAGAAGAATATAATGATATCTATAGATTGAAAATGGACTTGATACTGGAGCTGCTGAGAAAGTACGAAACAGAAGGTTGGGCAATTTATAAAGACGGAAGATGGAGATTCACTCCAAATGGGTTTCTGCGCTCAAATGTATTGATTGGTGAGCTGCTGGAAGCTCAGACCAGACAGAGAGCACAGATTAGTAAGCCGTGGCAAGAGGAATCGGGTACAGAAGATTCACAAATGACGCTGTTTGAAAATGAACCGGTTGCGTCAACTCTATTTGGTAGCAGAAAATTAGTTGGTAAAAAATAATCATGATGATAGTGAGACAGTTATAAAGAGAAAAGGACGTGAGTAAGATTAAACTTGTAAGCAGTAATGGAAATAATGGCAAACGTGTCGCCCAAAACAGCAATAGTAAGGCGAGCAATAAGCCTGTTAATGAACCAAAAAGCAAACCAAAGAATGAGCCGAAAAGTGAACCGAAAAACAAGAAGCCGCTTAAGACATTTCTAATTATAGTTATGATTGTGGTTTTGGTTTGTGCAACTCTTTTTGTTTCACTTGGCTTTTATGTGAGTAGCTTGAATACTATTTTCCCAAATGTTTATGTTAACGATGTGAATATGTCGGGGATGACAATTGATGAGGCTACCGGTGCTTTGGGCGATATGGTTGAAAGTTTTGATTTGGAAAACATTTCAGTAACATTTAGTTTTTACGAAGGTAATTCTTTTGTTATTACAGGTCCGCAAGCGAATTTGTCATTCGGTCATTACGCCTTTAATCCCGGGGCTATAGTTCTTGAAATTTTCGAAATAGGTCGTGAAGGAAATGTTTTCCAAAACGGATTGACTTTCATAAATTCATTATCAAATGTCACCGAAATTACAATATCTGAGTTTGATGCTATGAGTGCTCTTACGCTTGATGAAGAAGCGGTGTATTATGTCGTTAGGGAACAAACAGAGGCATTTAACAAATCATTGCTTGATGAAGTTGTTACGATAAATAGTGACTCAATAATTATATCAAAAGGTTCTCGGCTTGAACACGTTAATGTAAATGATGTTTACCAAATGGTTGTAGATGCTCTTTTTGAGGCAGTTTTTGAACAAAGAGATGTGGATATAGTGTATACTTTGTCGAATGATGAAAATGTCTATATTGATTTAGATTTGATTTATGAGACAATCAGCACCGAACCTGTTAATTCGATTTATGACCCTCAAACCAAATCTGCAACCGAGAGTACAGATGGTGTCAGTTTTGATATTAGAGCCGCTCGTGAAAAACTTGATAGAGCGTTACCGGGGGATGAAATTGTTATTCCTCTCATAATTATTCCGCCTGAAATAACACAAGAGTATTTAGATTCACTGCTGTTTCGTGACATTCTTGGTGAGATATCAACAAATATCGCAGGAACAAGCAATAGACTCAACAATATCAAGCTCTCCTCAGAAGCTATAAATGGTTTGGTACTGAATCCCGGAGAAGTATTCTCGTTTAATGGTGTAGTCGGTCGTCGCACTACCGAAAGAGGTTATAGAATGGCACCGGGTTTTGTTTCCGGAAGATTGGTTGAACAAGTAGGAGGCGGTATTTGCCAAACATCGTCTACACTCTATGTTGCGACTTTAATGGCCAATCTTGAAATTGTTCAAAGACGAAACCATGGTACGCTTATCGCGTATTTACCGCCCGGTCAAGATGCAACAGTATTCTATGGACAGATTGATTACAGATTTAGAAATAGTTCCGATTTTCCAATTAGAATTGAGATGATAGTTGAGGGTCGCACTCTCACAGCGAGGATTTTTGGTACAAGGCTGGAAGATTACGTTATAAGATTGAGGTCTGTGATAGTCAGCACTACTCCTATTGAAGAAGAAAGAATAGAGGATGAAGAAGTAACAGCAGAAAGAGTGGAGCATCCGGGGTCTGTCGGTACGGTTGCAGATGTTTTCAAGAGATTTTATGATGGTGATGGTAATTTCTTGCGCGAAGAGCTCGTTGGCAGATCCACCTATTCCATGAGGACTAGAGTAATTTTAGTGCCACCCGAGTCACCGCCGCAACCGCCGCCACCGCCACCCGAACCACCGCCACCGCCACCGCCACCACCCGAACCGCCGCCACCCGAACCACCGCCNAGTGNATAGAATCANGGCGAGAGGCATAGAATNTTAGGATTATCATAAACGGAGGAATTTATGAGCAAGGATTCGATTCAATATAATAAAAAGTCTGTGGTAGACATAGATTTCAAAGGGAAGAAAGTTCTTTTACGCTGTGACTTTAATGTTCCGCTCGATAAAGCTACGGGGAAAATTACTGATGAGGGACGCATTATCGCTGCGCTGCCTACAATCAAATACCTGCTGGACAATGGTGCGGCTGTTATAGCATGTTCACATCTCGGTCGTCCAAAAGGGGAGTGGGTACCGGAACTTTCCTTAAAGCCGGTTGCAGAAAGCTTGTCAAAGCATCTTGGTATATCCGTGAAAATGGCAAAAGATGTTATCGGTGAAGATGCAAAGTCATTGGCATCAGAGCTTAAACCGGGTGAACTAATGTTATTAGAGAACCTTCGCTATCACAAAGAAGAAACAAAGAATGATCTGGAGTTTGCAAGGGCGCTTGCATCTCTTGCGGATGTTTTTGTGTCGGATGCTTTCGGAACAGTTCATAGAGCCCACGCTTCAACAGAAGGTGTATCACATTACCTGNCGGCAGTTTCAGGNTTTTTGCTCAAAAAAGAACTTGATAATATCGGTGGAGCTATCNCAAACCCTAAACGTCCTTTAGTGGCTATACTTGGCGGAGCAAAGGTTTCTGATAAGTTGGGTGTAATTAATAATTTAATTGAAATTGCTGATGTTATAATCGTCGGCGGCGGCATGGCATATACGTTTATCAAAGCNAAAGGTGGCAAGATAGGAAAATCACTTTGTGAAGATGATGAAATGGAATCAGTATTACAAATGATGGAGAAAGCGAAAAAACGCGGTGTGAAGTTTCTTTTGCCCTGCGACACAGTGGTGGGTGCAGAATTTTCAAATGACTGTGAGCCTATGGTTGTTTGCAGTAGTGATATTCCTGATTCGATGATGGGGCTTGATATAGGTCCAAAAGCATCAAAAGAATTTGCGGAAGAAATAGCAAATGCCGGTACTATAGTTTGGAATGGGCCGATGGGTGTGTTTGAATTTTCGAAGTTTGCAAATGGAACTATTGCAGTAGCAAATGCAGTAGCAGATTCGTCAGCGATATCAATTATTGGTGGTGGAGATTCTGCGGCTGCTGTTCGAAAATTTGGTCTTGAAGATAAGATAACTCATATTTCAACAGGTGGCGGAGCATCTTTGGAGTTTATGGAAGGAAAAGTTCTTCCGGGTATCGCTTGTCTGTTGGACGCTTAGAGCAGCTAATATTATTGAGGAGAATCGCAATGGATAAACAATTCAGAAAAACTATCATCGCAGGAAATTGGAAAATGAACATGCTCGCATCGGATGTAAAAGCATTTGCCGATGAGTTGGTGCCACTTGTTACGGGATTTAAAAATTGGTGCGAGGTTGTTTTGTGTACGCCGTTTACAACACATTGTGCGGCGCTTTGTGCGTTTGAAAATACAGGAATATCTGTAGGTGCTCAGAATATGAGCCAGCATGAATCAGGTGCGTATACAGGAGAAGTTTCCGGTTCTCAAATAAAAGACTTAGGTCTTGAATATGTAATAATAGGGCATAGTGAGAGGCGTGAGTATTATGGTGAAACAGACTGCTCAGTAAATGCAAAAACTAAAGCGGCGCTTGCAAATTCACTAAAGCCGATTGTTTGCGTTGGTGAAACACTTGAGCAACGTGAAAAAGGAATAACTTTTGATTTGATAGCATTGCAAATTAAATCTGCGCTGTATGGGCTTGAGAGCCTTGATGATGTCGTAATTGCATATGAGCCGGTTTGGGCTATCGGAACAGGTATGACGGCTACGCCGGAAGATGCGCAAGCGGTTTGTAAAGCCATCCGCGAAGTTATAGCCGAATTATACTGTATTGATACCGCTAAAGCGACATCGATACTATACGGCGGCTCCATGAATGACAAAAATGCTGCTGAGCTTCTTGTTCAATCGGATATTGACGGTGGGCTTATTGGTGGAGCATCACTAAAACCAAGTTCATTTGCGGTTATCGTAAATGCGGCAAAGCAATAGGAACTAAGGAACACAATATATGAAAAAAATGACAGCATTAGTCATCATGGATGGCTATGGTCTTGCGACACCGATTATTAAAGGAAATGCCGTGGCTGCGGCAAATACACCAAATCTCGATGAATTATATAAAACATGTCCGAACACTACGCTCTCGGCATCAGGTGAAGATGTTGGATTGCCCGAAGGGCAGATGGGCAATAGTGAGGTAGGTCATACAAATATAGGTGCCGGACGTGTTGTATATCAGGATTTGCCACGTATAAGTCGTGATATAAAATCAGGTGATTTTTTTTCGAACGAAGCATTGTTATCTGCTGTAGAGAAGTGCAAAAAAAGCGGAAGCGCTTTGCATCTTATGGGGTTGTTGTCACCGGGTGGTGTGCATAGCCATACAGAACATTTGTATGCATTGGTAGAGCTTGGTAAGCGAAACGGGCTAACTAAAATATACATACATTGTTTTATGGATGGGCGCGATGTAGCTCCGGACTCAGGCAAAGGATATATTGAAGATTGCGTAGCGAAATTATCCGAGCTTGGTGCCGGCAAGATTGCGACTGTAATGGGGCGCTTTTACGCAATGGATAGAGACAACCGTTGGGATAGAGTAGAAGAGGCGTATAATGCAATGGTTTTTGGTGAAGGAGCTTTTGAGCCCGATCCGATTGTTGCTATGCAAAAATCCTATGATGAACAAATATATGATGAATTTGTGAAGCCTGTAATTTGTAATAGAGACGCAATGGTGAAACATGGGGATTCGGTCGTTTTTTATAATTTTAGACCGGATAGAGCGCGTGAGATTACCCGCGCATTTGTGGAACCGGATTTTTCGGGATTTGTCAGAAAAAGCGGATATCCGACTTCTCTGACATTTGTTTGCATGACACAATATGATGAAAAGATAAGCGATGTGTCTGTTGCGTACCCACCGGATTTCCCCAAGCAGACATTTGGTGAAACAATCAGTGAGCTTGGCTTAAAGCAACTTAGAATAGCGGAAACTGAGAAGTATGCTCATGTTACCTTCTTTTTCAATGGAGGCATTGAGCAAAATTTTTCCGGCGAGGAACGAATTTTGATTCCATCGCCAAAAGAATATGCGACATATGATCTCATACCTGAAATGAGCGCTTATAAAGTCGCTGAAGCTGCATGTAAAGAAATTGAAAGTGGCAAGTTTGACATTCTTATCATTAATTTTGCAAACTGTGATATGGTTGGGCACACAGGGGATTATGCCGCTGCTGTGAAGGCAGTTGAGGTTGTTGATGAGTGTGTCGGTATGATAAAAAAAGCGATTGAAAAAGTGGGTGGTTATCTTATTGTGACATCTGATCATGGTAATGCTGAGATAATGCTGGCAGAAGATGGTGAGCACCGTTACACAGCGCATAGTCTAAATCCTGTGCCGCTCATTATTTGCGGTGCTGATGTTAAACTGAAACCGGGTAGACTTGCTGATATAACGCCAACTATTCTTGACTTGTTGGGACTGACAAAGCCTAAAGAAATGACAGGTGAATCATTGTTATTGTAAATTACGGAAATCCATGTTAAAATAACTACTAAATTCAAATATATTAAAATAAGGAGCATGTCAAATGAAAGACTATTTGGAAATACTGGATGTAACCGGGCGCGAAATTATGGATTCGAGAGGGAATCCAACTGTGGAAGCGGAAGTCTGGCTTGAAGACGGAACTGTCGGCAGAGCTGCTGTACCCTCCGGTGCATCAACGGGTAAGTTTGAAGCTTGTGAACTACGCGATGGCGACAAAAATCGTTATCTCGGAAAAGGTGTGTTAAAAGCAGTAGAGAATATCAATGGCGAAATAGCAGATGCGCTGATTGGGCAAAATGCGTTAGACCAAATGGCTATTGATAAGCTGATGATAGAAGTTGATGGTACACCGAATAAATCAAAACTCGGTGCAAACGCAATGTTGGGCGCATCACTTGCAACTGCAAGAGCTGCGGCAAGTGCGCTTAAATTACCGCTTTACCGCTATATTGGCGGCACATCAGCCAATACACTACCTGTGCCGATGATGAATGTTCTCAATGGCGGAGAACATGCAGAAAATAGCGTAGATATTCAAGAATTTATGATAATGCCCATTTCCGCATGTTCTTTCCGTGAAGCGCTGCGTATGTGTGCGGAAGTTTTTCACACATTGAAGAAAGTAATTCCTCCTTCCGGTGTTGGTGACGAGGGTGGATATGCTCCCGACTTAGCTGCTGATGAAGATGCGCTTAAAGCGTTAATGGAAGCCATCGAAAAAGCCGGATATAAGCCCGGCGACGATTTCATGATTGCGCTTGATCCTGCTGTAACTGAATGGTATAACGAAGATGATGGTAAATACCACTTACCCAAGCGTAAAACAATTATGACATCACAAGAACTGGTCGACATGTGGGTTGGTTTTGTTGATAAATATCCGATTATTTCTATTGAAGATGGTATGGCGGAAGAAGATTGGGATGGATGGAAAAAAATGACAGATGCCCTCGGCAAAAAAATCCAAATTGTGGGCGATGATCTTTTTGTCACAAACACCGAGCGTCTTAAAAGAGGCATAGAAATGGGTGCGGCGAACTCTATACTCATTAAAGTAAATCAAATCGGAACGCTGACTGAAACTCTCGATGCGATTCAAACTGCAAGCAGAGCGCAATTTACATCAGTAGTTTCGCATCGTTCCGGTGAAACAGAAGATACTACAATCGCAGATATTGCTGTTGCGGTCAATGCAGGTCAAATCAAGACGGGCGCGCCGTCAAGAAGTGACAGAGTTGCCAAGTATAATCAACTTTTGAGAATCGAAGAAGAACTCGATACTGCGGCATATTATCCCGGGAAAAAAGCATTTTTCAGCATAAAGTGAGGTAGAAAAGATGGAAAGAATCATAACTATTGAAACACGTGAACTTAACGTTGCTGATGGCGGTTGCGGCAAATGTCAAACATCATGTCAGTCTGCTTGCAAGACTTCCTGTGGTGTAGCAAATCTGGAGTGTAATAGTAAAACCAATTAACAATAGACGATTGACAATGAACAATTAATTGAACCGCTTGGTGTTTCTTTACCGATTGTACTGTGAGAATACCAAGCGGTCTTAGTTTTTCGTCTTTTTTTAGCAGGGAGAATAACATGATACATCATTATAAGCAAAATGGTTTCAATATTGTATTAGATATCAATAGCGGCTCAATTCATATGGTCGATGATATGGCATATGATGCTATTGTCATGTATGAAAAGCAAAGTAAAGATGAAATAGAGGGGTACTTGATAGCTAAATATGAAAAGAGCACATCTCAAGACGCATTGTCATTAATAGCGAAAATTGAGGAACTAAAAGAAAGCGGGAAGTTATTCTCTAAAGATAATTTTGTTGCTAAAGCAGATAAGCTAAAAGGTTTGCCCTTGAAAGCGCTATGCCTAAATGTAACGCACGCATGTAACATGTCATGCGCTTATTGCTTCGCAAACTCTGCTGTATCTTCGTCAAATAACAACAATGTTAAAACGACCTGTACAGGTGAGTTCATGACAGTTGAGACAGGGAAGCGTGCTGTTGAGTTTTTAATAGAGAACTCGGGGGATCAAAAATATCTCGATATAGATTTTTTTGGAGGAGAACCATTACTTAATTGGGGCGTTGTCAAAGAAGTTGTAGAGTATGCGCGGAAACGAGAACTACAAAGCGGAAAAGAATTCAGATTTACACTAACTACGAATGGATTGAACATTGATGAAGATGTAATAGATTTTTCAAATAGAGAAATGCATAATGTAGTGCTTAGTCTTGATGGCAGACAAAAAACACATGACAACATGCGCAAATTATCTGATGGCAGAGGAAGTTATGAAGAAGTTTTGCCAAAAATAAAAGCCCTTGTTCGGGCGCGCTATGATAAAGGGTATTATATTAGAGGGACTTACACAAATGAAAATCTCGATTTTATGCATGACATATTACACCTGGCAGATTTAGGATTTAAGGAATTGTCACTTGAACCGGTAGTGGGGAAATCGGAAGAGTCATATAGTTTAACACATAAAGATTTACCGAAACTGATGGAGCAATACGAATTATTAGCAGTAGAAATGCTCAATAGGCGTGAGCAGAATCAGGGATTCGGCTTCTATCATTATACACTTGACTTAACAGGAGGCCCATGTTTGCATAAACGTATTGCCGGTTGTGGGGTAGGTCTGGAATATCTTGCTGTGACACCCGATGGACAGCTGTATCCATGTCATCAATTTATCGGAAATGAAAAGTTTTTGATGGGTGATGTTTTCGGCGGTGTTACTAATGAAAACCTATGCAGTGAGTTTGCTGATTGTGATATATATTCGCGTGAAGAGTGTGTAGAATGTTGGGCGCGATTTTATTGCAGCGGTGGATGCGCCGCCAACGCTTTCAACGCTACCGGATCAATACAGGGTGTAAATGAATTCGAATGCGAGCTTTTCAAAAAACGCATTGAATGTGCGATTATGTTGAAAATCGCGGAAGTAACGGACTGCTAATCGAGCGTGCATAGTTCGTGCTTGGCGTTTATAAACAACTGCACAGAAGATAAACAGGAGTCTTGTGACTCCTGTTTATCTAACAGATAATGAGGACAATAAAATGAAAAAAATGTTTTAGCGACCCTGCACCATTATGATAGCAATTAGTTATTAAGAATCCTACAGCCAAATATTTCAAATATATTAAATATTCGCCTTTTTTACCGAAAAGTGCATATATTTTGTTAAAAATTTGTGAACATGAGAAAAAATCTTTGAAAATAGCGGATTTGTTTGATTTTACAAAAAATGAATATTTACCTTTTTATACACAATTTAATTCAATCAAACGCAAGACCGTACCACGCCGGAGCGGTTTCGATACACGTATCTTGTTGCAAGTCATTAGGTAACGCCAGCATGGCGAATCTTTTTTTAACACCATTTATTGCAGGCGTTCTTATTTTACACTCTTTTGCGAAAAATTCAAGAAGAAAATCAGAAGCTATGTTTTGCAATTGACTCAGATGATTATCTGAACTTTGTATATAGTTTGAAAAAAGAAGTTCTTTAATGTGAATCAAGTCATCAGATTCGCTTTCAACAACAGCACATGCAATGCCGAGAGAAGTGTTGATTTGATAAAGACCCCCACCGAAAACATCGCATACATTACTTTGATACTCAAGCGTATTGAGATTATATTTAATATGTGCGATATTGTTGAGAAGGTTTTCGCGCAAAGTCATATACTCACTTGCGGATATTTTGTGAAGCTCAAAATGTTTATTGCTATTCATTGGTGCGCTGAAACTATATTCAGTTAAATAAAACTTCTCGATCATATCAGTGGACTTACCATAGAAATCGAATAGCTTATCATTAGCGGGGCAGAGCACGACAGCGGGATAGCCGATTTCACGCGCTGTATTTATGAGTTCTCTTGAAATAATGCTGCCAAAACCATAACCTCGATATTCAGAAAGCGTGGCTACCGCATAAATCATCGCACAAGGGATATTGCCCTTGTCGCCAATAACGAGCTCTCCGACAGGCAATAAAATCCCCATAGCAACAACTTTGTTTTCACATTCTATGACATGAGACAGCTCATAATCAAAGAAATAATCGAGACAAAGGCCTATTTCTGCATATGAGTCACCGAATGTGACGTTCCAAATATTATATAATTCATCCAAATCGCTCGGTATTGCTTTTCGTGAAATATAATTCATAATAAACTCTCGTTATTTTCTCTAGTCTAACACATTCGACTCAACTAATCTTACAAACTCATCATAAGTGTAAAGCGCATTGAGAACATCAAGAAGTTTCCGTGAAGAAAGTCCGGATGGTAAATCAAGGTGCCGCAACAGTTGGCGGCGTTTCTTTGCGCTGTTATCACCGCCGGAAAGACCGACGTCATATAAATCATTCATTGTGATAGGCGGTTTGTCATTTTCCGACACAGCGGAATCAGAGGCACTCAAAAATGTTGCACCAGCTCGTTTTAGCGCAGAGATTATCACATCTGCGCTCATACCTTCAACACCGAGTTTTCCATCTTTAGAAAATGCAGACTTGCGTTTCTCACGACCAATAACATCGGGGATATAGGCATGTTTTACATTGAGGTTTTCATCAAGCATACCACTGAGACGACCCCGTATGAAGAATCCCGCTCTATCGCTATCTGTGAAAATTATAAGACCGCGTTTTGAAGCCAATTTTCGAAAGAGTTTCAGTTTATCTTTATCGGAAAAAATACTAAAGCCCGATGTTTCAAAAACTGTTGCACGTACAGCGTTCAAAACAGTGCTCTTGTCGTACC
>JGI20163J15578_10000337_pt1 | contig 19502 bp, 23 predicted proteins | sample TergutCu122P1_FD_15578 | JGI IMG/M metagenome (IMG submission 15578)
TTATTATTTAAGTTTTTTGTGTATTTTTTGTTTAAATCGTTTAATCAGTTCATTTTGGTCTTTTAAAATTTGTCATGTGCCTAAAAAACGGGAACTCAGGTAGTAAACACACTATTTCTTGACTCACTGTCTTTGTAGGAATAAGACATCTGTAGTGTCAATCCTTGGTAAATTTCGTAATCATTCCATTCAACACGGACTCGTAAATTAATTATTTCAGGAAAATTTGTTCCAGTCTCATTTTGGTGTTCCTCTATAGTACGATTGTGAAACCACTGTAACCCTAACGTGTCAATTTGCCGAAGTGACTCATCAACTGCCTGCGGTTGAATATATGTGGGAACATATCGACTCCATGGTCTAGTTTGTACTTTGTAAGTACCTCCGTTGTATGCCGTGAATGAGAGGTCAAATTTGTTCGAGTGATCAAATCGAACCTGAATTAATCCACCGTCCATACCGGGAAAACATGTATTTAACTCGATAAGCAAAAGAGCGTTTTCGCCGGGATATTCTAAAGATAATAGACCTCCTCGGAATTTATAAATAGTGTGGTGTGTTTGCTTTACGTAAATGAAGGCATAGTTTGTGAGTATTGGCGTATCTAGGTATGAAAAAGCATCTAAATTAAGCTCGGAAGACTTTAAACAACTATTTGGCGTAAAAAAAGAAACCTTTGATGCTATGGTTACAGTTTTAAAAATCGCTTATGCCGCAAAACACAAACGACGCGGCAGACACACCAAATTATCTTTAGAAGACCAACTCTTTATGAGCTTAAAATACTGGCGACAATACGTTACACAAAAAGAATTATCCTACGAGTTTGAAATAGGAGAAGCTACCACCCACGACACCATAGTGTGGGTGGAGAACACTTTGGTTAAGAGTGGAAAATTCAGTTTACCGGGCAAAAAAGCACTCTGTGGTGAGGACACAAACATTGAGGTGGTACTGGTGGATGTGACAGAGAGCCCCGTGGAGCGGCCCAAAAAAACCAGAAAAGATACTATAGTGGCAAAAAGAAACGCCACACACAAAAAACGCAGTTAATTGTTAATCGTAAAGACGGCGAAATCATTTGTACTGCTCATGCAATGGGTAGTATGCATGATTTTAAACTCTATGAAGACAGTATTGGGTGTGGTGTTTGTGAGTCTATAAAGGTTCAAGGAGATAGCGGGTTTCAGGGAATTTTAAAGTTGCATAAGAATAGTGAAACGCCTAAGAAGAAACCTCGAGGTGGTGTGTTGAGTTTTGAGGAGAAATTGGAGAATAGGCGTATTTCTCGTGAACGGGTGTTTGTGGAGAATATTATTGCAAAGTTTAAAGTGTTTAAAATTGTCGCAAATAAGTATCGTAACAGGCGTAAACGCTTTGAACTCCGTACATCACTAATTTGCGGAATACTCAACTATGAAAACAAAAAAATAATTACCGAGGAGGTCTAATATACTAAAAGCAGGAGTACTCTTTATGTCTTGTAATATTTCAACTACTGACGCGTTCAATATATTTGGATAAGAAACTGTGATCGCTGGTTGTGAAGGCTCAAAAGTTGGTGGATACCCTGCATTTCGGAGCAGGTAATTTTTGCATGCAGAGAAACTTATGGCGAAAATCAATCCACCAATTAGAATATACTTAAATACACGTTGACAGGTTTGTCGCCGTAACTTCTGAGATACATTCATAGCAATATGATGCTGAATAGAAGTAACCCATACAGTACCATTTGTATCCATGAAAAATTAAGGGCTGAAATAGAAATCAGACCAACCACAAACAATGTGGCCTTAGGTAAGTCTTTAACTGTTAAATTCATCTTTCTGTTTTTCATTTCATGTTAACAACCATTTTCATATTTGGCTTCAGTATATGAACTGTGGTGTTTAAGACAAACATTGATGATTATACAAAGATTTGTTTTCTTATAAATACTGCTTCTGTTTTTGGTGCAGGTTTCTTTTTCAAAAAGTATGTGTTGAACATTTTTAGTGTTCAGGCTAATTGTATCAATACCTTCTTAGTTGTGAAGCTTTATTTTATTATTTCTTTTATTTTTTCGTATATGTCTTTTATTTTGATTGGATTGCCACAGTGTTTGCAGATTAGTAGTTTACCTGTTTCGGGGATATCGTTCATTTTGTTGCATTTTGTGCAGTTAATTGCTGTCATTACTACTCCGTTTTCTGTGAGGAACTTTTTCAGATCAGCAAAATCTTCTTTTATTTGTAACGCGGGAGTTTGGGACATGGCATCTTCAAAGACATCAATGGCGCAGTTTTGGCATAACTTTTTTCCTTCATATTCTGGAATTTTTCTTTCTTTACCAAAATATGATGAACCAAACGCCATCCATTTAATGTATCCTTTCTTTAACTGTTTATTCCAGAAAACCAGTTTCGCTTCATTCCACAAAAGGTCTTTTCCACATTTAGCACATTTTTCCATAGATGTCACGTTCACTATTGGTTGTTTTTGGTAGTAATTAGGTATTTTGTTTCTTTTCTACTGATGCTTGAAAAATCACATCAATATTGTTTACTCTTCGGTTGATTGAAGCATACGATACATCATTTCATAACTTTTACCGTAGTCATTGTCGACTTCCGCGAGTTTTACTCTAAGACGTTCCATTCTTGCCATGATTTCGTTTGTGTTTTTGTTTTTCATCAGATCCAGCCATGCTTGAGCATTTTGAATGAAAAGCTCCTCCATTTTAGCTAAGTCTGATAGCTTGGTTTGTATGCTAGCATAAATATCTGGAGTTTCCTGAGCGGTGGCTTCTGCAAAAGTGAGGAGCATGCGATATGTGGTGCCGGCAAGTTTTTTTGTTTCAACAAAACTTTTTTGTGATAATAACGTTTCACAGGTAACTATGCCTATGAAGTGGGGTAGCCCTAAAATGGTGGACATGTACTCATCATGTTTTTGTGGTGACATAATAAAGACATTGGCGCCTTCTTTTTCAAGCCACTGTTTATACTTTTCAGCTAATGCTTCTTCTTGTGTATTAGTTGGAGTAAACACGTAAGCTTTACGGATTACACCGTTACTGCCTGGACCAAAAACTGGATGAGTACCTAAAATAGTTGCCTCTTTAATGTATTTATGCATAACATCAACAGGGTGCTCCTTAATAGAGCAAATATCCATTACAATTTGCCCTTTACGTGTGATGGGTGCAATTTCTTTAACGACTTCTTCAAAAGAAGATATGGATGTGCAAATAAGCACAATATCTGCATTACGTACAGCATCTTGAAAATCTATAGTTGTTTCAATTTGCAACTCAACTTTGAGTTTAGCCAACTTCTCAGCGCTACGGCCAGCAAGGATTACAGTGCCAACCTTTTTTTTACAAAAATTGGCAAACCATATACCCATTTTACCTGCGCCAAGAATGGCTATTCTCATTTATTTAGCTGCCTCACAGATTTTATCTAGACCTGTTTCTATTTCGTTGTCTGGAGCGGTTAAACTTATGCGGAAATGTTCACGGTAGTCACCAAAACTTGTACCTGGAGCTACAGCTACACCACTGTCCAGCAAATCAAGAGTGAATTTTTCGCCATCTAAACCTTCACGTTTTGGGAACACGTAAAATGGTGCATCTGGTTGTGTGAATTTGAAACCTGCACTGCCTAATTTTTTGCTCGCAAGCTCAGCGCGTTGTTGATATTTAGTTTTGATGTTTTCTGCAATTTGTTCTCGTAGTTCTAAGCCTTTTATTGCTGCCTCTTGAATGAAAACTGGTACATTGTTAAAGGTGATCTGGTTTAGTTTAGTTATTTGGTCAGCGAGCATTTTATTTGCTATCATGTAACCGATACGCCAGCCGGTCATGGTGAAAGTTTTACTAAATCCATTGGAGAGAATATGCTTAGAGTCCGTGCCGTAGTCAAGAATACTTTTGGTTTTTTTGAAGGATATTGCACCGTAAACTTCATCAGAGAGTACAATTATGCCTTTCTTGTTGGCAATTTCAACTATACCATCAAGTGTTTTATCATCCATAACATTACTAGTTGGATTATTTGGGTTATTTAGAATGATCATTTTTGTTTCGCTGTCAATTAATCTCTCAAGCTCACCAAGGTCAACTTTCCAGCCTGTTTCCATTTCTGTTTTAAGTAACTTTGTTTTAGCACCGATGCTTTTAGCTATTAAATCATAAGCTGTCCAATATGGCGTGGGGATAATTACGTTGCCACCAGTTTTCATGGTTAAGAACATAGTGCTGAAAATAACCCATTTTGAACCAGGTGTTATGACAACATTTTCTGCTTTAACGCAATGTACCTCAGCAATTTTTTGACGTAATTTAGGCTCACCATAGGAGGATGAATATTTGGTTTTACCTGCTTTCATTGAAGCATAGGACGCTTCAACTATTTCAGGAGGCGTAGCCATGTCTGGATCACCTAGGTTTAATCGGATTATTTTTTTTCCTTCACTTTCTAGTTTAAGTGCTTTCTCATTTATTTCATACAGCATAAGAATGACTCTCCGTTACGAGACTCTTTTATTTTTGAATGTCAATGCACATATTAACTATTTCGCGATAAAGTTTCTCAATCTGTGTAGGTTCTAACTGAAATTTAACAGCTGCCTCTCTTATTTTACTAAAAACTTCTTTTTCTCTAACATGATCCTCTACAGGTAAATTATGTTGTTTTTTATATTCACCAATTTTTTGACAAATAGTGACGCGTTCACTTAACGCTTTTAAAATTTGGCAGTCAATATTATCTACATGATTACGCAATGATTGTAGTTCTTCCAATGTTAATTCTCCTCTGTTTCTTCAAACACTTTGGGAATGTATCCTGCACGCATTAAATGATCAATTAAAGTTATTGCAACAACGGCTTCAACTACTGGCACTGCCTTAGGCACAATGCACGGATCATGTCTGCCCTTTACACTTAACATAGAATTTTCTATAGTTGAAAACTTAACGGTCTTTTGCTCTTTACTAATAGAGGGCGTAGGCTTAATTACTACCCTAAGTACAATTGGCATACCACTGCTTAAACCCCCCAATATGCCCCCCGCATTATTCGTAACAGCCTCAACTCTACCATTTTTCATTGTGAACATGTCATTATTTTGAGAACCAAACATTTCAGCGGCAGCAAACCCTGCACCAAATTCTACACCTTTCACCGCAGAAATCCCAAACAACGCCTTAGCTAAATCAGCATCTAACGCGTCAAATAATGGTTCACCTATGCCTGTAGGCATATTTAGCGTAAGGCACTCAATTATTCCCCCTACACTATCACCTGCGTTTTTAGCCGCAATAATAGCCTTCTCCATCTCTTTAGCACAAACTAAGTCTGGACATCTTGTAGCTGCCATATCACGGTTTTTACGAGTTTCAGTTACACTGAATTTTTTATCAGACTTTACTTTCCCTATAGCCGTGGTGTAAGCTAAAACATTAATGTCATATTGACTCAAAAGTTTTTTAGCAATTACCCCTGCCAATATAAGAGCAACTGTAATGCGACCTGAAAATCTTCCCCCCCCTCTATAATCATTAAAGCCGCCGTAGCGGATGTGAGCCGTGTAATCAGAGTGACTAGGTCTTGGCAAATTTTTATTTTGCTCATAATCACTAGATATTGCTTCTTTATTATCCACTATAATTGCTATAGGAGCACCTGTAGTTTTACCATTAAATACACCACTTAAAATTTTTGCCGAATCTTTTTCAATACGCGCTGAAACAATATCTAACCGCAATGGAATTCTCTGATCCAGCTCTTCTCGAAAATCCTCCTCTGAAAGCGATAACCCCGCTGGGCAACCATCAATAAGCATACCGACGATTTTACCATGACTTTCTCCAAATGTAGTTACAACAAATTCTTTACCTAACGAATTCCCCGCCAATAACTTCCACTCCTATACTTGATAAATCACTGTAAAAAGACGGATAAGACTTTCTTATACACTCCGCATTTTCAATAATAGTCTCTCCCTCTGCCTTTAAAGCAGCAACAGAGCAAGCCATAGCTATCCTATGATCATTATGCGGATTTACAGTTGCCCCATAAAGTTTACATGGACCTTTAATAGTCAAACTTGACTCATCCATGATAATTGAAGCCCCCATTTTCGTCAACTCTTCGCATATAGCAGCTAGACGATCAGACTCTTTAAACTTTAGACGCTGAGCATTAAAAATTTTTGATTGCCCACTCGCATAACAGGCTAAAACCGCACATATAGGCACAAGATCAGGAATGTTTGACGCATCAACATCTACAGCTTTCAATAAACCATCTACACCCTGAATCTCTACACTATCATCAAAAATTTTTACGATAACACCCATTTGTTTAAGAACATCTAAAATTGCCCTATCACCCTGAATTGATTTGTAATCTAAATTATTTATTTTAACACTCGAATTAGTGATAGCTGCTGTGGCCAAAAGAAATGCTGCTGAGGAAAAATCTCCTGGAACTTTACAATCAACTTGTCTAAATGTTTGCCCGCCTGAAATGTAAATATGACGAAAATCTTCACTTATCTGTACTTCAATTTTATGTTGAGCCAAAACTTCTTGTGTCATTTTAACATAATCCTTAGATTCCAACGGCGTTGTAACTTGAATTTCAGTGTCAGATTCAGCCATTGAACAGGCAAACATTAAACCACTTATAAATTGACTACTAACATCACCAGAGATACAGGTTTTCCCACCCCGTATAACCCCTTCGCCATTAACTACTATAACCTGAAAATCATCTACTTGCTTAGGATAAGCCTCCACATTGAGCATTTTAAGACTTGATAATAACGGTTCTATAGGTCTGCGCTCAAGTGAGGGAGATAACAAAAATGTAGAACACCCCTTCGCTAAAGCAGCAATGGGAATCATAAACCGCAAAGTCGCCCCCGACTCACCCACATCTATCCAATCAACAACTGTTTTTAAATTTCTTGTACCTTTAACACTCCAATGATTATTAGCTATCTCTACTTGAACACCCAAAGCCGAAACCGCCCGAAAAGTAGCCAATGTATCCTCTGACAAAAGCGGATCTATAACTCTTCCCAAACCTTCAGAGAGTGCAGCAGCTATAAGCATACGCTGAGTATACGACTTCGATGCTGGTGCAGTTAAAACACCATGTAACTTACCAGATGGCATAACAGTTATCTTAACCATATGCAAATACCTCCGCTTTTTCATGATTCAAATTTGCCTGTATAACTTCCCCCTCAAAACTTTTCCAAACTGCCCTAACTTGCTCTACATAATCCATAGAAACAACCGCTGTAGTCGCAGGTCCCTTGCCACACAAACCAGCCGCAATAGCACCCGTTGCCAAAGCAACCGCGGCAGCTCTATCATCAAACCCAAACGCCGATGAATAACATCTACCATTTAACGTTAACGCCTTCCAATGACTCCCATTCAAAGCCATCTTGTATGCTTCCTCTACCTGCGATTTAACCACCGCAAGCCTGCTAACATCAGCATTTGCAGTATACACCTTCTTAGGTGGAACTTGAAACAAAACAACATACTCCATATCATCAATTAATGTTTCTTGTTTTACAAGTTCACAGTTTAAATTATCAGTTATTACTAAACCACCAAAATATGAAGCACAGGCATCATCAAACGCGCCTGTAATTGTGACTTTTGCCTCAAAAGCCGATAAAACACCTAATTTTACAACCTCTAAATCCTCAAGAGACTCACCCAACGCACCCAAAGTTGCAAGAACCACAGCATTAGCAGCTACACTACTACTCTTCAATCCTCTAGCAATAGGTATATTACTCCACGTTTTAACTCTCGCCCCAAACTCCCCCTCCAAATTAAAACGCCTAAGAACCGCCATAACAGCTTTTTGAATTAAAACCGAACTCTCACTAGCATCAGACAAAATTTCAGACTCAACAAACCCTGACTCCCCAGTCAATTTTACCTGCGCCTTCGTATACAGATCAACACCAAAAGCCGCCCCCTTTTTAGTGGCTATGGCATTAACAATTGTCGCCGCACCATGAGCTAACGCTGTCGCTTCTCCTCTCATACAATTTACACTCCAACAACATTTTGTTCTAAAACTGCTCTCCTCATAACCTGCACTGGAGCCTGTTGACCTGTCCAAATCTCAAACGCTGCAGCACCTTGATAAATTAACATTTCCACACCACTTACAACCTTAGCGCCAACTGCCTTAGCATCTTTGGCAAGTTGAGTTTCACGTGGATTGTAAACTATATCCATAACTGCCAAGTCAGACTTTAAATCATTTGATGAAACTAGGCTTTGATTTATGTTAGGACTCATCCCAACAGACGTAGTATTTAATAAAATATTTGAATCACGAATTTTTTCTTTAATAACTTCTGATGAAAGTGATCCAGCACTGACTTTTTTGTCGTATTTGCGTTTTAATGCTTCTGATAATTTTTCTGCTTCTGTAACAGTACGATTGAGAACAACTAGTTCATCTGTTTCTTGAATTAGTGCATAAGCGATGGCTCGTGCTGTGCTACCTGCTCCAAGTATTAACACCCGTTTGCCATGCGGATCAGCTCCATTTTCTCTAAGTGCTCTAAGAGCTCCTATACCATCAGTACTATAACCTAACAGTTTTCCATCTTTATGATGAATGGTATTTATTGAATTTAGACATTTTACTGTCTCATCTATCCAATCTACATGTGCTATTACCGTTTCTTTATGAGGCATGGTAACGTTCAAACCTAAAAACCCCAAAACCCGTATACCTGCCAAAACGTTAGCAACATCTGAGGACTTTACTTTAAAAGCTGTATAAACACAATTTATATTCAATGCATTAAACGCAGCATTTTGAATTATCGGACTTAACGAATGCTCTATCGGATCACCAATAACAGCACAAACACGTGTTCTTCCTGAAACAGTCACAGTCATTGCCTCAATAAAGAGTAGGCAGTCCTTATTTCATTTATGCTTATTTGTCCCAACGCAGTCTCCATACCCTGCTCTAAAGCAGCAAAAGTAAAAAACGCCCCAAAAACAGGCGAAAGCACCCGTGAAATTTTACCATGTTTCCCCATACAGAAACACACCAACCGCGTTTTAGTAGCGTTCTCTGAAACAAAATTTAACGCGGTTAAATTATCTTGAACTTGCTCTGCGGTGCCAACAATTTTACAGACATCTGCACCACTGGCTATCTCTCTGTTTAAAACATCCTGCATCTCTTGGTTGCTAAATGCGCCATCAAATTTATGAAAAGAAACAATCGTTTTAACCCCTAACTTTTTCAAATCGACAATTTGTTTTTCTAATCCTATAGTTGATAAGTCCAAATCAACATATTGAAAACCGTCTTTTGCAGCATTTAACAAAGTTTGCCAACGCTGAATAGGTGTTCCAGAGAAGCCGCCGTTTTCACTCAGTAATTTATTTGTAGCTATCAGCGGAATTTTGGTTGAAGCCGATAAACCCCTAAATTCTACGCTTTTTTCTAAATCGTCAAGGCGTACTTCAATAAAATTTGCTTTGGCTGTTTCAGCTTTTTTAATTAAAGATATTGCTTCTTGTATGTTTTTTGGTTTTATTGAAACACAAATATTGTGGGTCATTTTTCAATCACTGTTTCATTGGACACATTTATGCCAAAGTGTCTACCGCCTTTCGCTGAGAGGTGAACTATCACTTTGTCACCTTGTTCAAGTTCAGTAACTGGTTTAGACCCTTTAGGAGTAACTACACGTATAGTTTCTGCGTTTTGCAGTATGGTCTTGATAATCTTGTTTTCAATTTGTGCTTCGATAAGCATCAATGGTCTAATTTCAATTTTTATCCTGCCTACGGTTCCTTTACGTGTTTTACCTTCACGATTAACAATAACTACCTCATCACCAGCATTAAATTCCTGAAGATACCGTGTAGTCTGTAAATTACCCAAAGTATACATAGATAAAGAACCCGTGTTAACTCTAAAAGGTCGCGACGCAACATATGGATTCTCATTAACTTCCGCTTCTACTAAAAATAAACCTGAACTTTGACTACCAACAAGCATACCCTCATGCGGAGCCATCAAATCACATGTATCAATACACACACGCGCTCCATTACCAATTGCTTTAGTAGAAACAATTTTTGCAACAGCCATTTCCAACTTTAAAGTTTCAGGCTTAACAAGCGCAACGGTTTTTAACATTTCCTCTGACTGAGAGAGTTTAAGCAGTACCCCATCGGTACCCATTTCCAAAGTTTCAAGTGCAACTTTTGCTTCTTCAAAACTATCTACTTCCGCAATTAGTTTACTCTTCCCCATAATATGCGCAATAAGATTTTCCAACGGAATAATACGCCAGTTTGCAGTGCTAATTAGCAGGTAACTTGCACCTTTTTCAGCTGCTCTAACAATTAAATTCTCTGTTGCCTTATCAGAGATGCAAAATCTTAGAATTTTACCTTGAACATCTACTTTTTCAATATTTTCAATAGTTGGCGATAAAATGGTGTGTTCTTGTTTTGATGTCAAAAAAATGGCTTTGTCTCCTTCAACTATGACATCGCCGTGTTGATTAGCCAAGTTAATAGTTACAGCATCATTTTTACTGGTTTCTACCCAGAGTTCTTTCAAAATTTTTCACCAAGAATTTTTTGTGCCTGCTCAATAGATACACCTTTATGTACAATTGCTGAAAGTGCTTTAACAATCAAAACTTGATCATCGTATTGAAACACATTACGACCCATTGAAAGTCCCGCTGCACCAGCTTTAAGTGCATCACTTGTGGTTCGCAAAAGCTCTCCTACGGATTCACATTTTGGTCCACCTGCAATGAGAACTGGAACGGGGCAACTTTCTGTAACTTGCTTAAACGATTCTATTGTTCCTGTGTAATTGGTTTTAATTATGTCTGCCCCCAATTCAGCACCAACCCGTGCCGCGTGAGCTACTGCTTCAACGGCGTGTTCATTAGTGATTTTTGGTCCTCTGGGGTACATCATGGCTAGTAATGGTAAGCCAAAGTTGTCGCATTCTTCAGCTACTTTTCCAAGGTTAGCTAACATTTTATCCTCGTCTTGAGTACCTACGTTTATATGTATGGCGACTGCGTCTGCGCCTATACGTGTGGCTTCTCTTACGCTACAGACTTGGATTTTATTGTTCATGTTTGGGGTAAGGTTTGATATGCCATTAAGCATCACGATTAAACCTGTGTTTATGTCGTCAACAGTTTTTACTACACCCTTGTGTACAATAACTGCGTCAACGCCTCCTTTAACAAGCTGATTTATTGTTTGTTGCATGTTAATGATGCCTTGAATTGGACCGGTGGTTACGCCGTGATCCATTGGAACAATTATTGTGCGATTATTTTTTTGAAATATTTGTTTCATTCGCCTATTTTTACCTTGATTCAACTGTTCCACCTTTTAATGAGTTTTTTATGAGTTTTAGAGCTTTTTCTTTTTCATTCCAATCCACAAATAATAGAATACTTGATGTGATAGTTAATATGCCTGAAATGTTTATGCCTGCATGTCTTAGGTCTTCACTGATTTTTCCAATGATACCATGTGTTTCTTCTAATCCTACACCACTAGTTTGGATAAATGCAAGGTCTTTTTTGACTGCCATGGCAATAGTTTCTTTATTCTCTACTGTAATTTGGTGTATTTGATTGAAGAGTTCAATTATGTCATTTGTTTGATTTATGTAAAATATGATAGAGTCTGCATTCATAGACATGCCTAACAACATGGTGTGCTGTCTAACTTTTTCAAACATTTCTGTTATAATTTCTACGTTGTTTGAAATGCCTTTTCCGATAACAGTTATTTCAGCTACAGGTGCTGTGCTGGCTATTTCAGCATCAAGTTCCCATGCTAACGCATCTTTAATTATAGTGCCTGATTTACTCAAGTCGTCATGTTTATTGCTCATAACTTTCACATCAATATTTTTTGGTTTGTATTTAAGGGCTTTACTGTGAATGAATTTAGCTCCCGAGTCAGCTAGGCCTACAAGAGTGTTAACGTTTATCTCTGGTAAAAGCTTTGGATTTTGGATGATCTTAGGGTCACTTGACATTATACCCTCAGCATCCGTAACAAGTACAATCTGATCTGCATCTATACCCTCACCCATAAGAAATGCTGTGGTGTCACTTCCCCCTCTACCCAGAGTAGTAATTTTACCATCCTTAGTTTTACCTACGAAACCTGCAATTACAGGTATTGTGCCTTTTTCAATAAGCGGCAGAACACAACTTTTAATGTTTTTCATACAATCCTTAATGCTCGGATTAGCATTCTGAAAAGTATCATCAGTAATTATTGGCCACTTATCTTCCACCGGATCAAAATAACAAGCATCAACACCATTATTGCGCAATGCCGCTGCAAAAATACGAACACTTGTACGCTCACCCATAGAGAGAATATCATCTAATTCAGGTTTAGTCAACTTTCCATCTGAAGTGTTTTTAGCTGTGGCCATAAGAGCATCAGTAGTTTTACCCATAGCTGAAACAACAACTGCAACTTTAGTACCCCGTTTCACTTCTGAAACTACAGCCATCACAGCTTTCAGTAACTTTTCATGATCCGCAAGACTTGAACCGCCAAATTTAACCACAATTTTTTTGACAAATTTTATATTTTCCATAATCCCACACTCATTTAACGCCCAGAACATTTTTTTTTAAAATTTTCAGTTCTGGGCTAATTATAAAACCAATAATAAAAACCGTATTCGAAGCTATAATTTTGATTCTTCTCTGAATTACTGTGAAGATTTGCCATTTTGCTTCGAACCTTAAATTTGATTATAGACAAAAAAATATAAGCATTTCGGAAACAGATATAAAATTGGTGATGTTTGATTTAGCAAAGCAACGGTGCAGACAACTGTTTTTTTGACTTTGTTAAAGTTACATTGTTAAATCTCTGGTTTGTAGATAGATTTTTTTATTGCACCTGGAAGTCTGTTGGTACAATTGGCGATGTGGTGCAGACATTTTAGATGTTGCGTAGGACTATCATGGTGTTGGTTTTTGTTATGCCTTCTACTCGTCGGATTTGTTCTATGCACTCATTAACTTCGGCTACGTTCATGCCGCTGATGACTGCTATTATGTCATATTCGCCTGTTACTTCGTATATGGTTTCTATGTTGGGGATTAATTGTATGTGTTTTGTTACTTCTTGTGTGGGGTGAGCTGGGTTTACAGTTAGTAAAGTTATTGCTTCTGCGTTTTTGGCTACGCCTATTTTTATTGTAAATTTAGAAATGGTGCCATCGTCGGTTAATGCTTTAATTCTTTTTCTAATAGCTCCTTCCGATAGGCCTATTTGGTTGCCTATTTCAACATGACCTGCTCTTGAGTCGTTTTTTAGCATTTTTATAATTTTTTTATCTATTTCATCCATGCGTCTGTGCCTGTAATTAAAAAGTCTTGTTTGAATTTAACGATTTTGGCTTGTTGTTTTTTGAAATGCGTGTTTAATGTTTTTTATCTTGTCTATTTTGGTTTTTTGTTTATGGTCTTTTGTACTATTTGGAACATTTACTTGTTAACCTGTAACATTTAAGTCACAATGTTTAAAAGGTGCCTGCTTTTAATACAAAGTTTATTTCTAATAAAAAAGTGAAATAAACCAATGGTAAACCCCTCAGATTCAAACCTAAAAGAAACATGCATATGCAAAGCAAGTTGTCCTGATTGTGACGCAGAACTAGAAATACCCTCAGACACAGAAATTGGGGAAATAGTCAGTTGCTCCGGCTGTGGACTTGAACTTGAAGTGAAAACTATCAAAGATGGATGCGTAGAGTTACAAGAATTAACCATTGAAGGCGAAGACTGGGGAGAATAAACAGTTAATCAACAACAAATATTTTGCCCTTTTATGTTAATATCGTCTATTTTTGGAAGGATCTCCTAAAGCAATGAGCATAGCTCTTTTATATGAACGTTCAGAGAATGATGAAGCGGGTATAAAGCAAACTGCGCAACAGCTTGGGATAGATCTTAAATTCATACCTTTTCGTAAAATTGCCTTAACAATATCAAAAGAAGGTTTTAATGCTAAAACTAAAGGTAAAGATTACCTTGAAACTTTCAACCAAACTGCTGTTGTACTTAATCGTGCGCAAAGTAAAAACCGCCGTTTACAGGCCTCCTATATCATGGAAGCGTTTGATAAAAAAACTTTGAACTCAAGTCAAATAGAGTTTATCTGTTACAGTAAGTTACGTACTTTACTAAATCTTTGGAAAGCTGGTTTGCCCATTCCTAAAACAGTTTTTGTACCTTGTGATGCTTCTGATTTTATGAAAAATAGCCGTGAAATTCATAATGAAGCAGACATAGCTGATTTATTCCAAACGGAAATTCCACTTGACAAGGGTATAGTAATCAAAGCCGATGCTGGCACACATGGTAAAATGATAATGCTTTCAAAAACCCGTGAAGAACTTCTTGAAAACATTAAGGAAACAAGACCAAGCATCATAAACCCCATAGGCGTAGTTGCCCAAGAATTAGTTAACAAATGGTTCTACGATTTACGTATAATTGTTTACAAGGAAAAAGGCAAGCAGTCTATTTGTCATAACAAGGCTCTCGCACGTGCAGGATTTAAAGATTTTCGTACAAACACTTTTCTTGGTAATTTGGTATTTGAAGCAAAACTGCCTCAATGCGTAATTGATTTGGCAAGCAGATGTGGTGACACATTAGGTAAAGGCAGTGAGGCTTGGATTTTTGCGTTTGACGCAATGATAAATATTCCTAACAATAAGCAGCAGGTAGATGATACTTATCTAAAAGCACAGCTTGATCTTGCGACACAGGCGTATTTGCCAGTGCAAAATGTAAAAGCTGATGAAACACGTTTGACAGATTTTTCTGCTTGGAACGACCGGTTAGCACAATCTTTTAGTGCATACACCAGTTCGGATTCTTATCAGAAAGTTAAAAGTGTAATCGATGAAAATATACAAAACAACAAAAATGACATAGTGTTTCACGAGGCAAATTCTTGTCCCGAATTTTGGGAAAACACTCGACTTGCAACTGGTTTAAACGTGGCAATTCCACTTTTAAAAACTGCTCAAAGTCTAATTGATTGATATAGGAAATTACCTTAGGAGAAAAATATGATGATGCGAATAGGAATAATTGGTGGTTCAGGTTACGTTGGCGGGGAACTCTTACGTCTGCTTCTTCTACATCCGCAAGCAGAAGTAACAATGGTTACTTCTCGCCAGAGTGCTGGTGAATACATTTTTAACATTCATCCTAATCTTCGTGGTTTAACTCAGATAAAATTTGTGCCACAAGATATAGTTGAGCTTCAAAAAAATTGTGATATAGTCTTTACCGCAACTCCTCATGGAGACTCTGTTAATCTTGTCCCTAAACTTCTTGAGGCGGGTCTTAAAGTTATAGATATGAGTGCTGATTTTCGTCTTAAAAACTCTGCTAATTATGAAACGTATTACGGTTGGCAACATGCTTATCCTGAACTGCTAAAAGAAGCTGTTTATGGTTTGCCTGAGCTTCATCGTGAAGAAATTAAAACGGCACGCCTTGTTGCTTGTCCTGGTTGTATGGCTACAAGTGCCATTTTAGGTTTAGCACCCATTATCCAAGCAGGATTTATTGACCCTGATAAAATTATAGTGGATCTCAAAGTTGGTAGTTCGGGTGGTGGTAGTAAACCAACTTCTTCTTCGCATCACCCTGAACGCTTCAGTGGTGTGCGACCTTACCAAGTTATTGGTCATCGGCATATAGCTGAAGTGGAGCAAGAGCTTTCAGCTCTAAGTGACAAGTCTGTAAAAATCAGCTTTATCCCTCACGCTGTTAACATGGTACGCGGTATTTTGGCAACAATTTACACTTATCCAAAACAACCAGTAACTGGTAAAGACATTTGGAAAGTTCTTCGTGGTATGTACGGAAATGAGCCTTTTATACGTCTGGTAAAATATCAGAAAGGTCAATACCAGCTTCCTGACCCTAAAATTGCTGTTGGCACAAACTTTTGTGATATTGGCTTTGAAATCGACGAACACGCAAGTTGTCTCTTAATGTTCTCTGCTATTGATAACATGTGTAAAGGTGCTTCTGGACAGGGTGTGCAATGTCTCAATTTACTTATGGGTATTAACGAAACCACGGGTCTTAAGAGTACGGGTTTTCATCCGATGTGATTGTCATGTTGTTTGTAATTAAAATTGGTGGAAGTATTCTAAAAGAAGGCGCGTCAAGTGACCTTGTTGTTGACCTAAAAGAAGTTGTTAAAGACCACAGTGTTGTCCTTGTTCACGGTGGTGGCGTGGAGGTTACCGACATTGCTTCTAAATTGGGAAAAGAACAAAAATTCATAATGTCCCCCGAAGGGTTCCGTAGTCGTTATACTGATAAAGAAACTATTGACATTTACACTATGGTTATGGCTGGTAAGCTCAACAAACAAATAGTTTTAGCTCTCCAAGCACAGGGAATTAATGCTGTTGGTTTAAGTGGACTTGATTCAGCTATTCTTAAAGCAGAACGTAAAACAAAACTCGTCGCAGTTGATGAGCGTGGACGCAAAAAAGTGGTCGATGGCGGTTACACAGGTAAAATAACCCAAGTAAATACCGAACTTCCACATTTACTGCTTGAAAACGGTTACATGCCTATAATTACGCCAATTGCTCTTAGCCAAAATTATGACCCCTTAAATGTGGATGGTGACAGGACTGCAGCTATACTTGCAGGTGCCCTAAAAGCGGATAAATTAATACTGTTAACAGATGTTGACGGTTTGCTTCTTAACGGTGAGTGTGTATCAAAAATTACTGCGGCAGAGGTTAAAGAGATTCTCCATAAAATCGGTGGTGGTATGAGTACCAAAGTTCACGCTGGACTTGAAGCCTTAAATCAAGGTGTTCCCGAAGTTCTTATAACTTTAGGTACTGTTAAACAGCCTATAACCTTTGCTCTAAGCCATAAAGTTGGTACAGTGATAACTAATGAATGAAAAAGAAATAATGAATATTGAATCCCTATACTTGGCTAACGTTTTCTCTAAAAAACCTTTGACTTTCACGCGTGGTAAAGGTGTTCTGTTATGGGATATCAATGGTAAAGAATACATTGACTGTGCAAGCAGTTATGGTGTAGCAGCAATAGGACACTGTCACCCAAAAATTGTAGCTGCCATAAAAGCTCAAGCTGAACAATTAATTTCTCTTCATAGTTGTTACTATAATGATAAACGAGCTGAATTTATCCAAAAACTTGTTAACCTAACCCCTAAAGGTCTTAGTAAAGCATTTTTGTCAAATAGCGGCGCTGAGTCTGTTGAATGTGCTATAAAACTTGCTCGTAAAGCAACAGGAAAAACTGAAATAATTGGTGTAATGGGTGCTTACCATGGAAAAACATTTGGGGCTCTTTCATTAACATGGGACAAAAAGTATCGTGAACCCTTCATGCCTCTAATTCCTGATGTAAAACATGTTACACCTGATAACCCTGATAAAATACGAGAAGCAATAACTGATAAAACTGCTGCAATAATCTTAGAACCCATCCGTGGCGAAGGTGGAATACGTGTTTCACCAGATAATTACCTTAAACAGGTGCAAGAAATCTGCAACGAAAAAGGTGTTCTGTTAATTTTTGATGAAGTGCAAACAAGTTTTGGACGTACAGGTAAATTTTTTGGTTGTCAGAATTGGAATGTGGTTCCTGATATAATGTGTCTTGCTAAACCTTTTGCTGGTGGTTTACCTATAGGTATTACAGTTGCCCGTGAAGACATAATGTCAACACTTAAACTAGGTGAGCATACAACAACTTTTAGCGGTGGTCCTCTTGTATGCGCTGCTGGTTGTGCTGCTCTTGATGTTCTAGTGGATGAAGATTTAACTGGAAAAGCTGCGGTTAATGGTAAATACTTTAAGTCGCAACTCGAATCTCTCGTTTCTAAACATAAAATTGTCAAAGAAGTGCGAGGCTTAGGTTTAATGCTTGGTCTAGAGCTTCGATATGATGTTTATGGAGTAATAATGAGGGCGTTAAATAAAGGTATTCTTGTTATAGATGCTGGGAGAACAGTAGTGCGCCTTCTTCCGCCTTTAATTATAAGTAAGGAACAAATTGATAAAGTAGTTAAAGTGTTAGATGAGTCTTTAGGAGAAGAAGAACATGAACGATCCAGCAGTACGATTCTTAACTAACCTTCTTGGAATTTATAGTCCAAGCGGGAAAGAACAATCCATAGCTAACTTTTTAGCCACCCAAATGAAGCAAATGGGCTTCGAAGTAGGTATAGACACTGTAGGAAATGTGATTGGAGTTGTTGGCGATGGAAAACCCGTTATCTTACTCTGTGGTCATATGGATACTGTTGCAGGTAACGTACCGTTGCGTATTGAAGAGGGCAAAATTTATGCCCGTGGAGCAGTTGATGCAAAAGGCCCATTAGCAGCAATGGTTATGGCGGCTATAGCTGCCTCAAAAGAGCCAAATTTTAAAGGGAAAATTCTAATTGCAAGTGTTGTAGAAGAAGAGGCGACCAGTAAAGGCGTTAGGCATTTAATAACAGAGGGTATACAGGCAGATTACGCAATTTTTGGTGAGCCAAGTGGTGTTGAGAATATAACTATCGGTTACAAGGGTCAGATTCAATTAAAGTTAGTTATAAAAACTGAAACTGGGCATGCATCAACGCCTTGGCTTTATGATAATGCACTTGAAAAAGCGTATGAGCTTTGGGAAAAAATTCGTTCTGCATGTGCTTTCCCTTCTATGGATCCACAGGAAACACCTTTCACTTCCATAACTGTTTGTCTTGTAAAAATGGTTGGAGGTCAAGGGGACTCTGTTATACCATTTGAGGCTGAGATGAAACTTGATGTTCGTGTGCCTATACAGTTTACAACAGCTCAGGTTTATGATAAAATGATAAAGATAATTAGTAATTATCAAAACATAAACCCCACTGTTGATATCTATGTGTCTGTGCTTGATACAGTAGAACCCTTTGAGGCAAGCAAAGCTTCTCCTTTGGTTCATGCGCTTTCTATGGCTGTCCGTAAAGTTACCGGAAAGCCGGCAACGTTATTGCGTAAAACAGGCACTGGTGATATGAACCTGTTAGGGAATACTATGAATTTACCTATCGTAACATATGGGCCAGGCGATTCACATCTTGACCATACTATTGATGAGCATATCATAGTAGAGGATTATCTAAATGGGATAAAAGTCTACAAAGAAACAATTCTAAAATTAGCAAACTCTGCAAGCAAAACAATATCTGAATAGTTATCTGAAAGAGGCAACTGTTATACTGCATTACTTAATGGTAAACGTTACTCGTTTCGTCGGCTTATTTGTTTTTGTTAACGACTTTATATATAGCAACTTGATTTTAAATTAATTCATATCCGCAGTGTTTAAAATAGTTTGCAATATCTTGGGTCGAGACCCAGCTAAGTGCT
>JGI20163J15578_10000339_pt1 | contig 19471 bp, 15 predicted proteins | sample TergutCu122P1_FD_15578 | JGI IMG/M metagenome (IMG submission 15578)
CAGTGGTGCGAAGAGGAAGAAGAGTACGTCTATCTTCCTGGAGATCGGGAAGAGATCGATGATGATACGGAAAATATACCTGTAGAAGAACTGAAACCACCTACCCTATTAAAAGAAGCCACTCATCTCAATGGTGTCCCTTACAATGGTGAGCCTGTAGACGTAGGAGATGTGGTTACCTATGTATTTACGGTAAACAATCCAAATCTTCGCCCTTTGAATAACCATTTGGTACGTGATATTCTTCCATCAAGTTTATCTTTAGATGTGGACAGTGTTGAAGTGTTTCTTCCTTCTACCTTAGTTGAAAATTTAAGCAGAAACAATACAGTAGAAGTTATCCTTGATCTGCCACCTGGGAACACTACCATTACTTTTGACACTACTGTAACCATAGATGCTTTTGAGTACATCATTAATATTGCTCATCTCTATGGACCTCCAGAAGATGGAGAATACAGTTGGTGTGAAGAGGAAGAAGATTATGTTTATCTTCCTGGAGATCGGGAAGAAGTAGATGATGATACAGAAACCCTACCTGTAGTGGAACTGGTTTCCCCTACTTTATTGAAAGAAGCTACTCATGTCAATGGCACTCCATACCAGGGTGAGCCTGTAGACGTAGGAGATGTGGTTACTTATGTGTTAACGGTAAACAACCCTAACCTTCGTCCATTGGGTAACTTTTTAGTCCGTGATGAACTTCCAATAGCTTTGTCGTTAAATGTGGACAGTGTAGAAGTTTACCTTGCCTCCTCTTTGGTTGAAAATTTAAGTGAGGGCAATACAGTAGAGGTTATCCTTCATCTACCACCTGGAGATACCACCGTTACCTTCACTGCTATGGTTACGGAATATGCTGTTGAGGACATTATCAACGTGGCAATCCTTTACGGGCCACCTGGTGAGGGAGACTATGAATGGTGTGAAGAGGAAGAAGAGTATGTCTACGTTCCTGGAGACCGTGATGAAGTAGATGATGATACGGAAATTATACCTGTAGTAGATTTTGATCCACCAACCATCACAAAAGAAGCCACCCACCTTGACGGTGTTCCTTACGATGGAGAATATGTATTTGAAGGAGATGTGGTTACTTATGTACTCACCGTAAATAATCCCAATCTTCGTCCTTTAAATGACTTTTTAGTACGAGATGAGCTTCCAGATGCTTTGGCATTAAATGTTGACAGTGTAACTGTCTACTTACTCTCTTCTTTAGTAGAGGACTTAAGTGCAGATAATACGGTAGAAGTCATCTTGAATCTACCCCCTGGAGATACCACCATTACCTTCACTGCTGTTGTAACAGAATATGCAGAAGGTGAAATTATTAATATCGCAACCCTCTATGGACCTCCAGGAGAAGGGGAAGAGGAGTGGTGTGAAGAGGAAGAAGAATATGTCTATCTTCCTGGAGACCGTGATGAAGTTGATGATGATAAAGAAACTTTACCTGTGGATGAGATGGATTCACCAACCATAACAAAGGCAGCCACTCATGTGAACGCTCTTCCTCATGATGGAGATCCCGTAGCCATAGGAGATGCCATTACCTATGTATTAACTGTAAATAATCCTAATCTTCGCCCATTTGAAAACTTCTTAGTACGTGATGAACTTCCAGAGGTTCTGGCATTAGACGTAGATAGTGTAGTGGTCGCCCCTGCTTCTGCTCTAGTTGAAGATTTAAGTAGTGGAAATACGGTAGAAGTCATCCTTGATCTACCCTCGGGGAACACTGTCATTGCTTTTACTGCTGTTGTAACAGAAGAGGCAGAAGGTGAAATCGTGAATGTGGCAATCCTCTACGGACCTCCTGGAGAAGGAGAAGAAGAATGGTGTGAAGAGGAAGAAGAGTATGTCTACCTGCCTGGAGATCGTGATAAAGTAGACGATGATGATGAGGTTGTGGAGGTTGAAGAAGAGGAAGAGGAAGTCCCAGCCCTTAGAGATCCAACCCTTACAAAATCAGCAAACTATCAGGGCAACGCAGTCACAGTAGGGGATACCATTACTTACACCTTAAGAGTAAATAACCCAAATGACGCTGTTTTAGAGAACTTTACTGTAGTTGATGCTCTTCCAGATTGCTTACAATTAAATGTAGGAAGTGTCCTTGTAAATCCAAGTACAGCTTTGGTCAACAACCAATCCCAAGGAAATACTGTAAGAGTTCTTTTGAACCTGCCTCCTGGAAACACCACCATTACATTCACCGCTGTTGTAACAGAAGAAGCAGAAGACTATATTGAAAATATCGCATTCTTATACGAGCCAGAATCAGATGAACCTATTGATGAAGATGATGTTACTGTAGAGGTGGAAGAAGAGGAGGAAGCCGTTCAACAACCTAGTCCACCAACCATTAACAAAGCTGCAAATCATCATGGAAACTACCTACGAGTAGGAGATGTTGTGGTCTATCGTTTGACGGTGAATAATCCTAATGATGAAGTGATCGAAGATTTCTTGGTAAGGGATGCACTTCCAACAGGCTTAACATTGAATGCCAATAGCGTAACGGTTAATCCAGCTTCTGCTGTAGTGGGTAATATTAGCACTGCAAATAATACTGTATCTGTTGTCCTAAACTTACCTCCTGGTAATACCTCTATTACCTTTACGGCAACAGTTAATGCATCAGCACCTCAACGAATTACGAATGTTGGATACCTCTATGGTCCAGAAGCTCCAGATGGGGAAAGACCCCCAGTTGATAATGATCGAGTAACGGTTACTGTAAATCGACCAAACATTCAGGCTCCACAAACCGGTGATCATGGAAGAGTGCTCCCCTGGATATGGATATTTGGATTGGGACTTTTAGGATTTGTGGCGGCTTGCAAACAGCTCCATCTTGCGAAAAATACGAAACAAAGAATATCCATTATTGTTATCGAAGACAATGAGTACGGAGATAATTTTATCGTAATAGAAAAGTGATTGAACTTACTTCATCTTAATTTTATCGGAGTAAAAATGTGATTGAATTAGACTTATCTCAAAGTCAAATCGGGTGGAAGCTTAATGGAAATAGGCTTCTTCCCGATTCTTTATATGTAATTTCATGACTAGGCTCCTGCTCCCTCTCATGTGTTTTTCCCGTCCCAAAGCCACAAAAAGGTACACAAATGAATGCAGGCTTTTATTTGATGAACTTTTGACGCTTGTATCATTTTATGTTATAATTATTATGTGTGTCATTTTTTAAAAATTGAATATCCATGATTGTGTTGTCTTATTTTAATGATGAGCAATACAAATAAAATCAAAAATTTACCTCTTGAAGAACGCCCATATGAAAAATGTGAGCGTTTTGGTCCTGCCCATTTAACAGATTTTGAGCTTCTAGCAATTATGTTAAAATCAGGAACCAAAGAAGAAAGCGTTGTAGAATTAGCTAAAAAGGTGTTATACCCTATGTCATTGCAAGGAGGAGTACTGACTCTTCACAACTGGTCAATTGAGCAACTGATGACCATCAAGGGTATAGGGCGGGTGAAAGCCATTCAGATCGTTAGCCTTTTAGAGTTGGCTAAGCGTCTGGCTAAGGCTTGTGCCAGGGAAGGATTATGTTTTAATGATCCCTCTTCAATTGCCATGTACTATATGGAAGAGATGCGCCATCATAAACAAGAGGTGATGAAGTTATTACTTCTCAATACGAAAAACAAGTTGATTAGTGAAAATGACATTTCCAAAGGAACCATTAACTCAGCAATTGTTTCCCCACGAGAGTTATTTGTGGAGGCATTACAAAAGAATGCCGTTTCCATTATTTTAGTTCATAACCATCCAAGTGGTGAATCTACCCCTAGCAAGGAAGATATATTACTGACCAAAAGAGTTGTGGAAGCAGGCAAACTAATTGGCATAGAACTACTAGACCATATTGTCATAGGGAATAATTGTTACACCAGTTTAAGAGAAAAAGGGTTGCTATAATATGCCGCGAAATATCTATGGACTAGATTTAGGAACACATGAGATAAAAGTTTACGACAAGAAAAAGCAAAACCTATGGAAACAAAAGAACGTCATTGCCCTTAGAGAAAAGGATACACTTGTTGCTATTGGTGATCAAGCTTATGAGATGGTTGGCAAAACACCGGCTTATATTCGGGTAATCCACCCCATGAAAAAAGGGGCAATCGCCCATTTTGATAATATGCAACATCTTCTTAGTACATTGATTAACAATGAGGGACGTTTCCTTCGTGGAAGCGAATACCTTGTTGCAGTGCCTACAGATGTTACAGAAATAGAAAAAAGAGCTTTCTATGATTTGGTTATCAATTCTCCCAGCAAAGCCAAAGGAGTTCGAATTGTAGAACGAAGTATGGCCGATGCCATTGGAGCCAAGATAGATGTTTTTAATACAAAAGGAACCATGATCGTTAATCTGGGGGGAAGTACTACTGAACTTTCCGTTCTATTGTCAGGAGGCATGGTGGTGAATCGACTCCTTAAAGTAGGGGGTGAAGATTTTGACTTGGCTATTTCTAGTTTGATTCGACGTACTCACGATGTAATGCTTGGTCACTCTGCTGCTAGTCATCTGCGAAATGAGTTTGGAGTATCTTCTTTGGAGTCAGAAGATGAAACCACCATTATTGGCAAGAATATTCTCTCTGGTTTTCCTGAAAGATTGGAGATTTCTGGTACTTTAGTGGGAATGGCTATTGGGGAACCCTTACTTGAAATCATTAAAGCCATCAAGGCGATGATTGACCGAACCCCTGCTGATGTTCAGTTGGAGATATACAAGAATGGTCTCTATTTGGTTGGAGGACTTGCAAGAACAAAAGGTCTCTCCGAATATATTAAATCTTACATTAATATTCCCATTCACATTGCCCAAGAACCTGAAATGTCTTCGGTAAGAGGAATGGAGACCATTATTATCAATAGAAAAATCTATAAGAAATTTACCTATTCCATGCTTGATGAAGATTATAGGTGGTTGCGATGATTTCTGCAGATCTTGAATGTTTTTGAGGATAATTCTGATAAAAGGGGCGTATTTTGCCCCGTCAATCTAACGATAGGAACGCACTTTTCGTTCCTAAAGTCTAATGAGGTGGGTTAATGAAACGATGAGAAAAAAGAAAAGTAACTATTCCCTTTCAAATAAATATTGGCTGTTATTTTTAACCTTAGGATGCATTGCCTTAATGCTATTGTCGGCTTATTCTGATAACGTTCGGGGACCTTTTAGAATCTTTGCCAATGCTACTGTGATTCCCATGCAGGCTGGAATTAATACCTTAGGAACATTTCTCATTGACATTACAGAGAATTTTGAAACCATGGAAATGTTACGAGAAGAGAATGAGAATTTACGAGAGCAAATTGCAACTTTGCAAGAAGAAAACAGCCGTCTTGTGGTGGACGGACTTGAGCTGGAAAGGTTGCGAAACATGTTTCGACTTCACCAAGAATATGCTGAGCACGAAAAGATTGGTGCCAGGGTGATTAGTGCTGACGGTAATTGGTTCCACAATCTCACTCTTAATCGTGGCAGCATCCACGGGGTGAGACCTAACATGAATGTGATTGCCGAGGGCGGTTTAGTGGGTATCGTTACCGAGGTTGGTCCTACATGGTCTAATGTGCGAACCATCATTGATGATACCAGTAACGTAAGTGGTATGATACTCCACACTTTAGATCGTTGTATTGTTCGTGGGGACTTGTCCCTGATGAATGAGCGTAGAATGAGATTTGAAGGATTGGAGAATAACGATAATCCTGTTGATGTGGGAGACGTCATTGTCACTTCTTACATCAGTCGCTATTTTCTTCAAGGCCTTAGAATTGGATATATTGTGGAAATCAACGTAGATGCTAGCAATCTTACGAGATTTGGATATATCGTTCCGGCGGTGGATTTCCAAAACATTCAAGAAGTTTTGATTATCATGCAAACCAAAGAGGATTTTACCAGGCAAACCCAGGAAGGGTTAGGTGGTAATGGTGCGATAAATGACGGTAGTCTTGAACAAGAGCCTAGAGAAAATGGTAATGGAAATCATCAAACTACCAATGGAAATGGAAATGGAGAGACTACTAACGGGAATGGAACAGGAAATGGAGAGACTACTAATGGGAATGGACAGAGTACCAATGGGAATGGTTTAAACAATGGGAATGGGGAAGAGTCAGGTGGTAGCCCATGAAGCGACTAAAGTTTAAACGTTTTCTCATCACTTTCGGGATTGTCTATTTTTGTGTGGTTATTCAAACGTCTCTTTTACCCATGATTGAAATTGCCAGTATACGACCCAATCTAATTCTTATTGTTACTGCCTCATTTGGCTTTATGAGAGGACCTAAGGAGGGGATGTTTGTTGGACTTTTCGCGGGTCTCATGATGGACACTTTATTTGGTACTGTATTAGGTTTTTACGGATTAATCTATTTAGTTTTTGGCTTTTTAAATGGTTTATTCCAGCAAATATATCTGGATGAGGACATTAAACTCCCCATTTTATTAATCAGTGCAACGAGTTTGGTTTATGGTTTATGTATCTATTTGTTCCACTTTGTCTTAAGAGGAGAGTTTGCTTTCTTCATTTACCTTAATCAGATCATTTTACCAGAATTGATTTACACCATTGCAGCGACCATTGGATTGTACCCACTGATTCTGTGGGTGAATCGTAAGTTGGAAACAGAGGAGAAAAGGAGAGCAAGTAAGTTTGTTTAATACTATTTTTGCGTCAATTAAAAATGCTTTCATCTACTTGGCTAAGTCACGATTGCTGATTATGGCTATCATCACCTGCCTTTTGTTTGCCACGCTCCTTCAACGGCTTTTTGTGTTACAGATTGTGGAAGGGCAATACTACTTAGATAATTTCCGTCTGCAGATTCGCAGGGACAGGGAGATTGTGGGAACCCGTGGTATGATTTTTGATCGTAACGGCAATGTATTGGCCTACAATGAGCTGACTAACTCTGTGATTATAGAAGAGAATATTCAAGGAACCCAACATCAAAGTCGAAATGAAATCTTAAATGAAATTCTCCTCAATGTCATTGATATTGTGGAATCTAACGATGACAGTATTGTTGCTGATTTTGGAATTGTCATTGACAGTACAGGGAACTTTGCTTTTGCCATGACTAACGAATTCACCCGCCTGCGTTTTCTAGCGGATGTTTATGGGGAGCGTTTTATTGATGACATGACCTTTGAGCAAGCCAACTCAACTCCTTTAGATGTCATTGAATTTTTGGCAACCAATCCCATTACCGGCTATGGAATTGACCTAGAAGAATTTGACACGGAAACCATTCTTAAACTGGTGAATATGCGTTATAACATTCATTTGAACAGTTTTACTCAGTACATCCCCACGATTTTGGCTCAGGATGTCTCTGATGAAACCGTTGCTGCCATTATGGAAAGTCAATATCGACTTCTAGGGGTCAGTGTGATTGAAGACTATCTGAGAAGATATGTGGACAGTCTATATCTTTCCTCCATTATAGGATACACAGGGAAAATCTCTTTAGAAGAATTGGAATTCCTAAATGCAGAAGAGGAGGGCAGATACTCCATCAATGATATTGTGGGTAAAGCTGGAATTGAGCAATTTATGGAAGAAACCCTTCAAGGGCGTAAAGGCTCCCTTTCTTTTTACGTGGATAATCGTGGTCGTATCACCGAAATAATCGACCGAATTGAGCCCACTCCTGGAAACAATGTCTATCTTACTATATGTAGAGATTTGCAGATTATTGCTTATCGAGTCTTAGAAGAAAAATTGGCGGGTATTATTCTCTATCGTTTAACCCCTCAGATGAACTATGATCCCAGTTTAGAAGTGGATGCCAGTTATATTTTAATCCCTATTGATTTAGTTTATTTGAACTTTATTACTAACGGAATCCTCAATCGTCATGTCTTTAATCGACCAGATGCAGGGCCTGCTGAGCAAGCCATTTACAATGCCTTTTCAGCTTATCGACAAAGCCAGTTGGCGAATATTACTACCTATTTCACTAATCCTCATGGCCGAATATACAATGATCTATCCTCTGAAATGCAGGACACCGTAGATCATATTTTTGGACATTTGTTATTCCATACTTTTGGTGTGGTAAATCGGAGTCTTATCCCACCAAATGACCCTATGGAAATCGCTTGGAGAAGTGGACAGCTTAACGTTTATGACTATCTTAATCATGCCATTGCTGAGAATTGGATTGATACCGTAAGATTAAGTAATCATGTTCCCCTTCAAAGATACACAGAAGCAACAGAAGTTTATAATGCCATTATTACCTTAATTGAAAATTCCCTCCAGCAGGATTTGAATTTTGATCGAATCATTTACCTTTCTTTAATTCGCCAAGGAGTGATTACTGGTGGTCAAGTTGCTGCTGCTGTGTATGAGCAGGGAGTACTGGAAATGGACTGGGAAATTTACCAAGGTTTGCTGTCAGGTGGCGAGAATCCATTCTTTTGGGTGTTTGGTAAGATTGAATCTTTAACCATTACTCCAGGGCAATTGGGATTGGAGCCTAGCACTGGAGGGATTGTCATTAGTGATCCAAGAACAGGAGAGGTATTGGCCAATGTATCCTATCCTGGGTATGACAACAATCGACTGGCCAATGAATTGGATATTGAGTACTATGACTTTTTGCTGTCCAGTTTGGCTAGACCTTTCTATAATAATGCCACTCAAGAGCTTACCGCTCCAGGCTCTACCTTTAAGATGGTAACCGCTTTAGCAGGTTTACAAGAAAACCGGATTGATGTGGGAACCTTTATTACCTGCGAAGGTGAGTTTGACCCTGTAGAGCCTCCTCCAAGATGTTGGATTTATCCAGGAGAGCATGGTGGCGTTAACGTGATCCACTCTTTAGCTGTATCTTGTAATGTATTCTATTATCAGCTAGGATATTGGTTTAGTATTGGCCCTGACGATCGCTTTCATAGTGAACTGGGATTAAATATGTTGGAACGGTACGCCAGGTATTTTGGTTTTGGATCAACCAGTGGTATAGAGATTCCGGAGGCTGCCCCTAGAATATCCGATGAGCTTCCCATCCAATCCGCTATGGGACAAGGGACCAATAACTTTACGGTAGCTCAATTAAACCGTTATGTGTCTACCATTGCCAACGGTGGTACTTTGTTTGAGTTAACTCTGCTGAGTCGTACTACGGATGTGAATGGATTATTAATTAACGAGTATACTCCAGTTATTGAAAAGGAGCTGAATCAAGTAAGTTCTTATAACTGGAATCTTCTTAGGGAAGGCATGGTTGGCATGATTACAAACCATAATAGCTTTAGGAATTTCTACTTCCCAATGGCTGGGAAAACAGGAACGGCCGAGGAAAGCCTCATTAACCCTGACCACGCTTTATTTGTGGGTTTTGCCCCTCTGGAGGAACCAGAAATTGCCATCGCCGTTCGAATTGCCAATGGCTATACCTCTGCCTATGCTGCAGAAGTGGCAAGAGACATTATTCGTGTTTGGTTTGAGATTGACGATATGGAAGATGTTATCACAGGAAGAGCTTCTGTATCAGCAAGAGCACCTGCTGGCCAGCAAGAACCTTAAAAGGAGAATCTATGTTTTCTAAGTTACTAGAAAGGTTTCAAGATTATAATATTAGAAACTACCAGTTTGGTCTTGTGATTTTTGTCACCATCCTGTCTGTTTTTGGTGCATTTATGGTAGGTAGCGCCAGAGCTGGCCTGTTTGAACGTCAACTTATGGGGGTGGCCATTGGTTTTGTTGCCATGACCATCGTCTCTTTAATTGACTATAAAGTGGTGCTGAAATATTCATGGTTTTTCTTTGTAGCCAGTACAGTATTGTTGGCTATTGTGTTACTGTTTGGAGTGGAGGTGAACGGTGCCAGAAGATGGTTGCGAATCGGGTCTGAGGCAAATCCTATCCTTCAATTTCAACCGTCAGATATTGCACAAATTGTCATCATCATATTCTTTGCCTACTTCTTTATGAGATTTCAAAAATCCATTAATAAACTGAGAACCATATTGGCTTCGGGTATATTGATTGCCCCTTCACTTTTCTTTATTTATAGGCAACCCAATCTATCCAATGCACTTACTTTAGTGATTGTATTCTGTCTGATGCTATTTATGGCTGGGTTGAGTTATAAGATTATTGGATTGGTTACTGCAGTTGTGGTTCCTTTAGCTATCGTCTTTCTCCTCATTGCAGTGCAACCCAATCAAACTTTGTTGGCAGATTATCAGCAGGATCGTATTTTAGCCTGGTTAAATCCAGAAGATTTTGCTCAAACGGATGCCTATCAGCAGTTGAATTCTGTCATGGCGATTGGCTCTGGACAGCTTACTGGAAAAGGCTTTAATAATGATGCTCCTACTTCACTTAAAAACAGTAATCTGGTGCCCGAACCTCACAATGACTTTATCTTTGCTATTGTAGGTGAAGAATTGGGGTTCATTGGGTGTTCCATTGTCATTATCTTGTTATTATTAATTGTTTTGACCTGTCTTTTAATTGGTATTCGAGCCAGTGATTTGGCCGGTAGGCTCATCTGTGGAGGGATGGGTGCCATCATTGCCATACAAGCATTCATTAACATTGGTGTTGCTACATTTGTGCTTCCCAATACAGGGATATCCCTTCCTTTTGTAAGTTATGGATTGACCTCTATCATTAGTTTATATATTGGGATAGGTTTCGTGCTTAATGTAGGGTTGCAGCCTAGTAAGGCGGCCAATAAGTATCCGAATAAGTATGTTAAGTAGGGGGATTTACACTACAGATAGAGCGATTTCATGTGTTCTTCGATTGTTCCCTCGACTGAACACTCCATGAAGCCTTTGCTCTGTAGGCTGGTCGTGACCACACCCGCAGAACACATGAAATTGCTTATACGATAGTGTGAATTATAGAAAGTAAGTTCAAAATTGGATTTTATCAAAAATAAGGAGAACGTAGAAAATGAACATTGGATTAGTAGCACATGAATCAAAGAAGATGCTCATGCAGAACTTTTGCATTGCTTATCAGGGCATTTTAAGTAAGCACAATTTATATGCAACCGCTACAACAGGGCAATTGGCAGAGAGTGTAACCAGTCTTAATATCCATAAGTTTCTGGCGGGACAATTAGGTGGTGAGCAGCAGATTGCTACACAAATTGAGCAGAATCAGCTGGATTTGGTGATTTTTTTTAGAGATCCAATGAACCCTAGAATTAACGAACAAGACCCTAAAAACATTGCACGTCTCTGTGATTTGTATAATATTCCTATGGCAACAAATATTGCTACTGCAGAGGCTTTAATATTGGCTTTAGATCGAGGAGACTTAGACTGGCGTGAAATTTATAAGTAAAAAGCTTTCCTTCTTAATGATTATCATCGTGAGCACTACCTTATTGGTATCCTGTGATTTTGTGGATGAAACGATTTTTAATCGAACCGACCCTTATGAGTTAGTGATGAATTTTGAGAATGAGCATTTTAATTCTTCCCTCTACATGGGAACTCCATTTACCAATACTATTGCTGTAACTTCTTCTAATGTTTCTTTAGAAGGGTTTGATTTATATGGGGATGTTCATGCTGCTGCTTTATTTAGCATCAGTAATCCAAGGGTATTGTATGGATACAACCTTTTTGAACGACTTTATCCTGCCAGTACCACTAAAGTGATGACTGCTCTTATTGCTATAAGATACGGCAATATGGAGGATATGGTTACTGTAAGTGAAAATGCCGTGGCTTTTGGCTGGTATGCTCAGATGGGTGGATTACGAACGGGAGATCAAGTGTCCATGATGGATTTGGTTGGTGGATTGATGCTTCACTCTGGCAATGATAATGCCGTTGCAATTGCGGAGCATATTTCAGGGACAGAGGAGGAATTTGTCCGTTTAATGAATCAAGAGGCTTATAATCTAGGAGCTACACATACCCACTTCGCCAACTCTCATGGATTACATGATGACAATCAATACACTACTTTGTATGATTTGTATTTAATCTTTAATTCACTTGCTAGAGATCAAAGATTTATAGATATTATTCATCAGCCTTATGTTGTTGGTAGAATAACAGATTCCTCTGGTGGTGTTCGTTACCAGCAATGGTTTCCAACCAATTGGTACAATGATGGAAGTATCCCCCATCCTGATGGGGTAACGGTATTAGGTGGTAAAACGGGCACTACAGATCAAGCAGGGGCTTGCCTTATCTTGTTTAGTGTAAATGCAAATCATGATTTTTATATTTCAATTATAATGGGTGCTCCCACAAGAGATGTATTGTACTATAACATGACTCAACTGTTACAACAGGGAATTTTTGTACATGAATAATAAAAAAGAAGCCATAAGTTTAACTAAATATCGTAGGAAGAGCGACTTTAATGTAGGCGTTCTTATTTTTGTGATTATCTTTGTTTATATTCTTGCTACCCTTGTCTCTTACAACACGAGAACTCGGATTGCTACCTTTGAAGTGCGGCAAGGACGTATCCTAACTGACCATTCTTATGTGGGAATTGCCATCAGAGAGGAACAAGTGGTTACCGTCCCAACGGGTGGTTATGTTTATTATTTTCATAACAACTTCAGCAAGATTCGATCCGGTGCAGACATTATTGCCGTTTCATCTACCCCTATCCTTTTTGAAGACCATTTCATGGATGATATTCATCTTGAACTTCCAGCAATCACCAATGACAGTCATGCTCCTTTTATCTATCACACTCAGAACTTTATTGAGACGATGGACCTACAAAGATTTTCCACTGTACAAAGGTTTAGAACGGATTTAACTCATTCCTTTAGAGGGACTGCAGCGGAGGTAAGAACTGCACAAATCGATGGGATTATCGCAGGGAATCACGGTAATGCTCAGGTTTTCTCTTCTCCCTCAGATGGTATCCTCGTCATGAAAATAGACGGGATGGAAGGACTTACAAAAAATCACATTACCAATGACCTTTTTCTAAGGGAAGAATATGAAACTACTCTTTTTACAGATCAAGTTCATCTAAGAAGTGGAGAACCTGCCTACAAATTAGTGACCAGTGAGAGTTGGTATATTGTTATTTCTGTAGACGATGAAACCACTTCTTTGTTAGACCAGATGATTTGGGCTAGAATCAGATTTGTTAGAGATGATGTCCTTGCCTGGGTTCATCCCATTGTTTTTGAACAAGGGGAGGAAAGATTTGTGGCTTTATCTCTAAGCCATTCCATGATTCGATATGCTGATGAGCGATTCATTAATATCGAGTTAATATTAGAGGATCAAAGTGGCTTGATGATTCCTAGAACAGCTATGGTAGAAAAGGATTTCTTTAGGGTTCCTCATGATTTTGTTGTGCCAAGGTATACATCATTGGGGCTTATGGTGATGAATGAAGAGGGAGAGGAAGAATTTGTCCTTACTCGAATCTATAACGCTACTCCAGAAGGTGATATTTTTGTTAATCCAAGGGAACTCCCTCATGGAACCAGGCTTCTCTCTCCTGATACTGGAGATGTTATTACTTTAAATGCTACAGAACCATTGCAAGGGGTATTTAATATTAACCATGGATATGCCATCTTTATGTATGTCAATATTATTACAGGTAATGAGGATTATTATCTTGTGGAAGAGGGAAATGCTTTTAGTGTTTCGAATTTTGACTTTATTGCTTTGTTTGGAGAGAATATTGAGGATGGGGAGATTGTGGCGAGGTAGAATGGCGTTGCGACTACATCCCTAGACGGTATACCCTCTCATGTAGCCACAACTATGGGCTAGAAGAAATGTATTCGCTAAGTGATGTAAAACTCAATGGGAAAATCAGAGTATTGATTTTGTATTTAATGTATCTTCAACAAGGGAGTGAAAAGATATTAAGAGAGAAATGAGGATGGATAAAGGAAAGAGCAATAATTAAAGGCATATAGGGGAATGAAGAGAAATCTAATTGAGCGTATCAACAAAATAAAAAAAAGAAAGTTAGATAGATAGTGAGTAAGCGAGTAAGTAAATGAATGATTTTATAAGAAAAAAGCAAGAGAGTATGAAAGCAAGAGGAAGACAGATGATAGCACAAGGTCTACAAGAAGTAGAAGAGAATATTCGTCAAGCGTGTAAAAAAGTCGGACGCTCCAGAGATGAGATTACTTTAGTTGCAGTGACGAAGACCCAGCCTACCTCAATTATTTTAGAGGCTTATGAAGAGGGGATTCGGAATTTTGGTGAAAATAAAGTTCAGGAGTTGGTGGATAAATTTGACCATCTACCAGATGATGTCCATTGGCATATGATTGGTCATCTTCAAAGGAATAAAGTGAAGCAAGTGGTTGGTAGAGCTAAACTTATTCATTCTGTTGATTCTTTGCGTTTGGCCCAGGCCATAGATCAGGAAAGTGCTAAGCGTGGCCTTATTTCTGACATTTTACTCGAGGTAAATGTAGCAGAAGAGGAGAGTAAATTCGGACTGACAATTAAAGAAACCTTTTCTTTAATTGAAAAAATAGCAAACCTAAAACACATTAGAGTGAACGGTTTGATGACAATGGGCTTTTTTTCAGACAACCCTGAGACGAATCGTGAAATATTTGTCGATTTAAAGAAATTATCAGTTGACATTGGGGAAGAAAAGATTGATAATATTAGTATGAGAGTTCTTTCAATGGGGATGACCAATGATTACCAGGTTGCTATCGAAGAGGGTGCTACTATTGTTCGAGTAGGAACTGGTATATTTGGTGCCAGGTATTCTGGCTGAAGACTTTCAATAAATAATTAATAAGGTGCCTAAGTGATTTAGGCAAGATAGGAGTGCAATATGGGTTTTTTTGATAGGGTCTTAAACTTTATGAAGCTTAATGACGATTATGATGATGATGAGTTCTACGAAGAGGAAGAAGATTTTATCGATGATTACGAACCAAAACCTCGTCGCCAAGTGTTCAACAAAGAACCAGCGGAACCGTTCCCTGATGAACCAAGGAGAGAGCGCAGCATCAACAAGGTAACTCCAATGCGTCCTACTCCTAGGAAGGTCGCTAGTGGTATGGAAGTGTGTGTAATTAAACCTAGTTCTGTAGATGATTCAAGAGAAATTTGCGAAACATTGCTTACCAATCGTACAGTAATTTTAAATTTAGAAGGTATGGATGTTGAGTTGGCTCAAAGAATAATTGATTTTATTTCTGGTTCAGCTTTCGCAATAAGTGGTAATTTACAGCGGATTTCCAATTATATTTTCTTGGTTACTCCAGCAAATGTAGACATTTCTGGTGATTTACAAGATTTATTAGGTGGAGGTGCGATTGAACCTACCCCTAGTAGGGGTGGAAGGTATTAAGCCACTGGATAATAACATTGCCAATCGAATACTGGAATTGTCACGGCTAGCCCATCAACGGGAGGTAGTCGTGTTTAGTGACTTTCTAAACTTAGATCAATTGAATACATTGCATAATCTTCCAAAAAATGATTTGCTTACGCAATATATCGTTTTCGGAGGTTACATAGGGGCAGAGCGTCAGATGGTGGCTTTTTACCAAGATGCTCTTTCTTTTCATGATGAGGAGAATCTCACGGATGTTCTTCACTTTCCTATGGCTGTGATTTCTATTGAACCTGTCAATATTAAATATTCTGAGGATTTGACTCATCGAGATTATTTAGGTGCCATTTTAAACTTGGGAATCGAACGTTCTAAAGTAGGGGATATACTCGTGAATCGTGATTCTTCCTATGTTTTCCTACATTCTTCATTAGCGGATTACATCACTAAGAATTTGATTTCGGTTCGTCGCACTTCCGTAATTGTTACACAAATCCCTTTAGGGTCTTTTACATATCAGCCAGAATTCGTTGAAATCAAAGGGAGTGTATCTTCACTGAGGTTAGATGGGATATTATCTTTAGCTTTATCACATTCACGAAACAAACTTACGGGTTTGATTCAAGGTGGAAAAGTGTTTGTAAATGGTAGGCTCATCCTCTCTAACAGCTATAAAGTAAAAGATGATGACATTATTTCTGTAAGGGGAGTAGGTAAGTTTAAGTTTGTAAAAGTAACAGGCAAAACCAAAAAGGATAGAGATTATGTTCTCATCTATAGATACAAATAGTAGTAATATTGATATTTATCTAGAAAGGATTTTATTGTGAATCAGAGTAAAGAAACCTGTAAACGTTTTTTGCTGCCACTATTGTTTCTTGTACTGGCTGTCTTCATCGACCAGTTTAGCAAGTGGCTTGTGGTAGAGTACCTAAAACCCATTCGCTCATTTCCTATTATTGATGGGGTTTTTCGCCTGCATTATCTGGAAAATAGAGGAGCAGCATTTGGCATATTTTATGGATGGCAAGGCTTTTTGATTGTTTTTACTGTGCTCATTACGTTAGGAGTGGTGTATCTTTATTTTCATATTCCAGGGGGTAGGCGTTATCTCTATATGAGAATAATATCCATATTAATTCTTTCTGGTGGCATTGGCAATCTCATTGATCGAATTCGATTTGGATTTGTGATTGACTTTTTATTTTTCGAGTTAATTAACTTTCCTGTTTTTAACATCGCCGATTCCTATATGGTCATTGCATGTATTCTATTTTTGTTTCTTGTTTTGTTTTATTATAAAGAAGATGAATTGGATTTTATTTTCAATGCTTTTAGCAGGAGGAACAAAGGTTAAGATTTCTGCCACTTTTAAGCAGATAGGATTTCAATATGGAAAAGCATACTTTAATTGTAAATTTAGAGGAATTCCAGGAGAATAACCCTAGAATAGACAAGTATATGGCAGAGTTCATGTCTGACTTTACTCGTTCACACCTTCAAAACATGATTAAGGATGGGTGTGTAACCGTTAATGGAAAGGTGGTTAAATCCAATTACTCTTTGACTACAGGAGAAATTATACAGTTGGAGTTGCCTCTTCCTATTGTACCAAACATTGAACCTGAGCCGATACCTTTAGATATTGTCTATGAAGATGATGATTTACTGGTGGTTAACAAACCTAAAGATATGGTGGTGCACCCTGCCCCTGGACATTACGGCGGCACCTTAGTCAATGCTCTTATGCACCATTGTCAGGGAAACTTATCAGGAATCAATGGTGTTTTGCGTCCGGGAATTGTTCATCGTTTAGATAAGGATACAACAGGGGCTTTGTTAGTCTGTAAAACAGACAAAGCACACCAATCTATTGCCCATCAGCTAAAAGATTATTCCATTAAAAGGGTTTATCATGCCATTGTTTTAGGAAACATCAAAGAAGATCATGGTACCATTGATTCTCCCATTGGACGACATCCTATTGATCGTAAGAAGATGAGTGTAAAGTCGAGGAATGGAAGAGAAGCAATTACTCATTTTCAAGTTCTTGAGAGATTTGGGGATTACACCTATCTATCTTGTCAACTAGAAACCGGCAGAACTCATCAAATTCGAGTTCACCTTGCAAGCATAGGACATCCTGTTCTTGGAGATAGAGTCTATGGTCCTGATCGCCCTTCCTCTATAAGGATTTCCATGCCTTTAGCGGGTCAAGTCCTTCATGCAAAGGAAATAGGGTTTGTTCATCCCACTCAGGAAAGTTATATGGAGTTTGATGTGAAACTCCCCCAGTATTTTATTGAAATACTGGAAAAATTAAGATATAATTATGCAAAATAAAATTACAAAGTTCTTGAATTGCAAGAGTGTATCGTAATAACATTTTGTCTATATATGTAGAACTTGAAATGATTTTTCTTTCATGCATTATTTGGTGGAATGAAACTAAGGTTATCCTAGGAGGTTTTGATTATGCGTACAATCATTACGATTAGTAGAGAGTTTGGCAGTGGTGGTAGAGACATTGCCAGAGCAATTGCCAAACATTATGATATCCCTTATTATGATCATGAACTGCTCAGTAGAGCAGCAAAGGACAGTGGCATCAGTGAGGATGTTTTTGAATCTCATGATGAGAAGCCTACCAGTAGCTTTCTTTATTCTCTTGCGATGGAATCCTATTCTGCTGGTTATATCGGCAACAGCTATGCAGAGATGCCCATTAATCAAAAAATATTTCTGGCTCAGTTTGATGCCATCAAAAAAATAGCAGAAGAAGGACCTTGTGTAATCATTGGCCGTTGTGCTGACTATGCATTAGAGGGGAATAAGAATCGCCTGAGTATCTTCATTCATGGTAGCCTTGAAAATCGAATAAAAAGAGTCGTAAGAGATTTTAAGATTAATGAAAGTAAAGCCAAAGAATTAATTACAAAAACCGATAAAAGACGGGCTTCATATTATAACTATTATACCAATAAAAAATGGGGACAATGCAGTAGTTATGATCTAACCATCGACAGTGCCGTATTGGGGGTAAATGGCTCCATAGAGCTGATTAAGGAATACATTAGAATTAGAGAGCATTTGGTGGATAGAGATAGTGTAGTTTTCTAAAGGAAGTTCTTTTTGCTAAGCTTAAAGAACTGGCTCGCACTATGATCGATAAGACCTCGCTTAGTGCTCTGCACATCGTCTAGCACTTTCAGTCTCTTAATCTTACTGCACTGGCTGCTTTGCGTCGTCTACTTTCATCAATATCCGCATAATGTTTCTTGGTAGTGTTGACATCTTTGTGCCCTAACACATCAGCTACCAAGTAAATATCCCCTGTTTCTTTGTATAACTCCGTGCCATAAGTACTTCTTAGCTTATGAGGAGTTATTTTTTTCCCTGGAATCACTTCCCCAGAGTATTTCTTCACCATGTTTTCCATGGCTTGAACTCCCATACGTCGTCTCTGAGAAGATAAGAAGAGAGCATTTTCATGTCCTGCCAAAGGCATGGTAGCATTTCTTTCACCAAAAATATAAGTTTTGAGAGCTTGCTCTACCTCTTCACCAAAATACACCACCATTTCATTGCCGCCTTTGCGGACTACTTTAATGCCATTATTTTTGAAATCCACATCTAACAAATCTAAACCTACACATTCTGAAATACGAATTCCTGTCCCTAATAACAAAGTGATAATCGCCAAATCACGGTGCTTTGTTTTCTCATAGTACACCTTTCTTTGTCCCTTTAGATCTTTTCCACCGTGCTCAATATGATTCAACAACTGAACAATCTCGTCAGAATCCAAACGAACAATAGACTTTTCATGAAGCTTTGGCATATCAACCAGCACAGTAGGGTTGTGAGCAATCCTCTCTCTCTTGTAATAGTAAGCATAAAAACTTCGAAGAGCAGAGAACTTTCTTGCCAAACCACGCTCGTTATTGATAATCTGCTTGTTATTATCATCTTTATAGACTTTCAGATAATCTAGGTATTCCTCAATGTCTACCGCTTTAATCATTTCTAAATCTTCAATTTTAAAATCTTTTGTCTCATAATTTTTGTAGGCGGGTTTGCTTTCTATTAGGAATTTTAAAAAAACTCGAATGTCATAAGCATAAGAGATACGAGTTTTT
>JGI20163J15578_10000340_pt1 | contig 19453 bp, 17 predicted proteins | sample TergutCu122P1_FD_15578 | JGI IMG/M metagenome (IMG submission 15578)
CCCGCGCCGTCTTCACCGCCACCGCCGCCGCCGCCGTTACCGCCGCAGCCTACGAAGGTTCCCACAATTAGCATCAACATTAGTAATAAACTTATAACTTTTTTCATGCGATTTTCCTCCTCTTTTTAAGAATCATATCTATTGAAACAGCTGCGATAAGTATCACACCGTTTACAACACCATGCCAAAACATCGATACGGACATCATAATCAATGCATTTGATATCAGCGCCAAGAAAAGCGCCCCAAAAACCGATCCAATCACTGTACCTTCACCGCCATTTAAACTTGCACCACCTATAACACACGCTGCAATAACGGATAGCTCCATTCCCGTTCCGGCAGTTGGCGTACCTGCCATGATTCTGGATGCCAATATAATCCCTGCAGTGGTTGCACATCCCGCTGATATTGCAAAAGCCACCATTTTCGTCCGATTTACTTTGATGCCTGACAACAATGAAGCGTTTGCGTTACCTCCTATATAAAACAACTGGCGGAAATAGCGCATTTTTCGAAGCAATACGTCAGATGTAACAACTAAGATAAACATAGTCCACACCATAAGCGGCAGGTTCATGAACCTAACTGTACCCATGGCTCCAAACGCAGTCGGAAGTCCCGACACAGAACGACCCTCTGTAAATATGAGTGCGAGACTTCGCGTTATACTCTGCATCCCAAATGTCGTAATTAAGGGGTTTACTCCTATCTTTGCTACAAAAAAACCATTTATAATACCGAAGGTTATGCCTACTGCCAAGGTAATAATAACTGATAAAAAAATACTTACGTCGGACAGAAGCAAAATACCTACGAGCGTTCCCGAAAAGGCCATGATGCCCCCCACCGACAAATCAAAAGTCCCTGAAGCGAGCAATATTGTCATCCCTATAGCGATAATCGCATTTGGCACAAGAGCGATGAGAACTGATTGGATGTTCCCATGAGTGAAGAAATGCGGACTCATGTTCGTAAGCACTATTCCTGTGACAATAATAAGAATAATCATGAATAGNTCTCTAATTGCAACTAGTTGCTTTAGTAATTTTAAAAAACCGTTGTCTTTCATTTAACTTACCTCCTGGTTTTTCTCAAAGGCTGTTGCCATTGCCATTATCTTTTCCTCTGTCATATCCGAGCCGAACACTTCTCCCGTAATTCTGCCGTCACACATAACAATCGTTCGATCACTTAGACCCAGAATTTCTATTAGTTCTGAAGAAATAACAACTACCGCATGACCTGCATTTGCCAGCTCTCGAAGCAGCCTGTGTATTTCTGATTTTGCTCCCACATCAATACCTCTGGTGGGTTCGTCAACTATCAGCACTTTTGGATTGGCTTTAAAGTATTTCGACAGCAACACTTTTTGTTGATTTCCGCCGCTCAGATTGCCCACTTTTTGGTTTTTCCCCGAAATCTTTATTCGGAATTTTTCAACCATATCGTCAGTCACATCTGATATGAGTTTTTCGCTCAGAAAACCGCTTTTACTCACCTTTGACAATATACTTGTCACTATATTGTTTTTTACTGCCATGTCCAAAAACAAGCCATCCAACTTTCGGTCTTCAGGTAAATATGCGATTCCCGCAGCCATCGCGTCGGCAGGAATATTTATCTTAAGGTGCTTACCATTCATGATAATGTCACCTGTATGTTTTTCCAGCCCATATATTGCCCGCGCCATTTCGGTTCTTCCGGAGCCCATAAGTCCGAATACTCCAAGAATCCGCCCTTCCTCTACTCGGAAGCTGAGACCTTTCACCTTGTTGCCGGATCTTAGCTCGTTAACTTCCAAAACTGTATTTCCGGGTTGGTCAGGTGCCTTGTCAGGAAATACAAATCGCACATCACGCCCAACCATCATTTTTACTATCTTATCCTCATCGGCGTCTTCTACGTTGATTTCCCCTGATTTTTCGCCATCCTTTAATACAACAATCCTGTCTACAATTTCCAAAACTTCACGTATCTTATGGGAAGTATAGACGATTCCTATTCCTTTTTCTTTTAGTAATCTTAACATGCTGAACAATATTTTTATCTCATTTTCAGAAAGTGCAGATGTTGGCTCATCTAAAATCAACAGCTTAGGATTGAGAGAAATAGCTTTTGCTATTTCCACAAGCTGCTGTTGACTTACACTCAAAGTACTTACTCGGGCTTTTACGTTGAATTCAACGCCAATGCGCGCAAGCAGTTCTTCCGCTTTTTCGTTTAATTTTTGATTGTCTATAAGTCCAATTTTTGAAGGTTGGCGATTTGCCAGAATGTTTTCAGCTATTGACAGATTTGGGAACACGCTCAACTCCTGATGCACGATAGCGACGCCGCATTTTTGCGCATACAAAGGATCTTTCATATGTGTTTCATGACCATCAATATAAATGGTCCCTTCATCACATTGATGAACTCCCGACAATATCTTCATGAGAGTTGATTTTCCGGCGCCGTTTTCCCCAAGCAAACCGACAATCTCGCCGTGATTAACTGAAAAATCAACATCATTGAGCGCTAACGTCCCGGGGAATTGTTTAACAATCCCTTTTGCCTCGACCAATTTACTCATAGTTAACTTCCTCATGTTACATTGTTATTTGTTTGTCAAACTTCCATTATCTAGAACATAACTGAATTGTATCATAACCGTAAATATTTAGCAAATTTTTTTTATGGTAAATACCGACAAAAAATCAAAGGAGCTGACACAAAACAGATTTTCAAAATCTGCAGCTGCGTCAGCCCCCTTCTATATGAACTCGTCGCCTGTAAAGGCGGAGACATCTTTTTTTTAGTTGTTCAGCAAACCCTAATTATTCACCTATTTTTTTGTAATACTCATAGAAGTCTTTTTCAAGTTGCTCTCTGAACTGAGGAGCTGCTATGTCAGTTAACAGCTTCGCTCTTTGTCTTATCGGAGTTCCGAATAAGTTAGCAATTCCATATTCTGTTACAACATAGTGAACATCTTGTCTTGACGTAGTAACAGGCGTTCCCGGTGCAAGTTGCGCTACTATTCTTGAGATAGTTCCGCCTTTTGCAGTCGCAGGTAAAGCTATGATTGGTTTGCCACCCTTTGACTGCTCTGCGCCACGCAAGAAATCAAGCTGACCGCCTACGCCGCTGAAAGTTTTTATGCCTATGGAATCTGCAACTACCTGCCCCATCATGTCCACTTGCAAAGCGGAATTTATTGCTACCATATTGTCGTTTTGCGCTATTATCGCAACGTCATTAGTATAATCAACAGGTTTTAGGCAAATCATATCATTGCGATCAATAAAATCATAAAGTTTGCGCGAACCTTGAATGAAAGTCGCTATGATTTTTCTCTTGTTAATAGTTTTTCTCGCTCCGTTTACAACTCCTGCCTCAATTAGAGGAAGAAGGTTGTCAGAAAACACTTCTGTATGAATTCCTAAATCTTTTTTGTCACTCAAAAACTGCAAGATTGCATTTGGAATCTTTCCTTGACCCATCTGCAAACAAGCACCATCATCTATCATCGTTGAGATATTGTAACCTATTTTTTCCGATATCGGGTCAACCGGAATTAGAGGTATTTCATACGGTTCTTCATCATATTCTACAAAACAATCGATTTCAGACACGTGTATAAGCGTATCTCCGCAAACATGTGGAAGTTTATTGTTTACTTGAGCAATAGTAAGTTTCGCAGTTTCAACACAAGCTCTCGTTTGGTCGCAAGATAACCCCATGTTAACATATCCATATTCATCAGGAGGCGTACATTGAATCATAGCAATATCACATCCTACTCTGCCTTCTCTTATCGCTCTGGGTTGTGCATAAAAATGAATCGGTATAAATTCTCCACGGCCTTTTTGGATACACTCTCTATTGTTTTTGCCGATGAAAAAGCTTATATTGATAAATTTTCCTGCATATTCTTCTCTTGCATAAGGTGCATCGCCCTGATTAAGCCCTTGGAATATTTTTACGCCTTCAAGTTCGTGTGCTCTTTCCAAAAGTTTATTAATTATGTACTTAGGTTCTCCCGCTGCATGAGTCGGAATAATGGAGTCGCCTGATTTAATTTTTCCGACAGCTTCTTCTGCGCTCATTACTCTGTCTTTGTATATTTTCTTCCAATCCATATCTTATTCTCTCCTTTTATTTTGAATTATCGTTATATATCATTTATGTTCGTTTGCGGCGAAATTCTTATCTCATAGCCAGTGCGACTTCACCAACGGCCGCCTCTTCTCCTTTGTTGAACGCAGTTGCTTCACATACTACTATCGCTTTTTCAACATTTTCTTTTATGATTTTTGCGTATACTTCTATCGTATCGCCGGGTTCGATTTTTTTCTTAAATTTCACTTTGTCGATTCCAATAAAGAGTGGTGTTTTTCCTGCATATCTTTCCATCGATAAAATAAGGACGTCCGCAGTCTGAGCCATACATTCCACTGTATAAACTCCCGGTAATACAGGATCTCCCGGAAAGTGACCTTTAAATATTTCCATTTCCCCTGAAACATAATATTTTGTTTTTATATCTTCGCCAATTTTCATTTCGCTGACTTCATCAATCAGCAAGATTGGGTCACGATGTGGAATAATTTTTTTTATTCCATCTTTGTCTAATACAGCCCCCATATTTTTTCCCTCCTTGTGTTATGTAGTAGTAGTTATTTACATCCCTCTTTATTTATTAATTTGCTCGTACGCATAAACAGCCGCACCAATCGCGCCTGCTGCTTGCGGATACGGCGATGCCGTAACTTCTTCAGCTAATTCTTCTTGAATCATTTTGACCAGATTTTCATTTAGCGCACCACCGCCACTCATGACAACAACAGGTGCAATACCTACTCTGGCGCACATGCCTGCTATTCGTTTAGCCACCGCTTTATGGGCGCCCTTTGCAACATCAACCGTAGTTGCCCCGGTGGCAAGCCTTGAAATAACTTCACTTTCCGCAAATACAGTACAAACACTGCTGATTGGAATATCTTCTGTGGCGCGATCCGCCATTTCTGAAAGATCAGAAATGCCACATCCCAATACTCTTGCCATTACTTCAAGGAAGCGTCCTGTTCCTGCCGCACATTTTTCATTCATGATAAAATTTTTAACATTTCCGTTTTCATCTACTCTGATTATTTTAGCGTCTTGACCGCCGATATCTATAATCGTAGAAACCCGATTGTCCGTTAAAAATGATACACCTCTGGCATGACAACTTATTTCTGTTATTTGTTTATTTGCTTGCTTATATGCGATGCGTCCGTAACCTGTTGCAACAACATATTTCAGCTCATCAAATGTGATACCTGCTTTTGCTAAGGCCGCATTCATCGCATCTTCCGGTCCACCTGTGCCTGCGCCAAGGTTGATAACGTCAATCGCAACGATTTCTTTTTCTTCATTTAATATCGCTACTTTTGATGAGGATGAACCGATATCAATACCTGCATACATTTATAATTCTCCTTTTAGTCAATCATTTCCGCAAAACTTTGTATCCTTGTTCTAACTTGCTCGAACGAATCCATTTGTTGTTCGATTTCGAGATATAACAAAGGTATGCCGGCTGCTTCAATCTCACTTTTTATGATTGGAAAATCAAATTCTTCAGGGTCACAGAATTTCATCATCCATACAACCACTCCGTCTGCGTTTTTCTCTTTCACCATGTTTATAAGCATTTCACCTTTCGACTTCTGTTCTTCATAAAAGAATGTGTCACCTCTTTGGTCTGCTACACGGTAAACCATTTTGTCAATAACGCTGCCGGAATCTCTTGAAATAGTCCTAAACTGCCGTGATTCCTGCGCAAAATCGTCGCCTACAATAGCGATATTGTTTTCATTAAACAGTTCAAGAATTTCGTGAGGCTCACCAATAAGCCCCGTCATTATAACTTTCTTCCCGTCAAATTTATCTTTTTCGAGTTTTTTTAGTTCGCTCAATATTTCACGAATTTTACCTGTGTAAACTTTTTTATCCATGAAATATCCCGCTTTAATAATTAAATGTCTTGCTTTTGAATTTACTGTAACAGGGAAATCAGAAACAACCTCTGTAAACTCGCGCATTGTTTTTCTGTATTCATCATATATTTCAAAAGCTGACTCTAATTCGCTCTCCGTTATTTGTTTTCCTGCCAATTTTTCTATTTCCGCTTTTACACGCAACAATTCTTCTCTCATGTAAACGATTCCCGGTTCAATCATTCTGTTTTGTGGATAAACCATTGGCATTATTGGAATGTGCGGAACCGCAACTTTCCAATTCTCACATATACATTTTAAAGTGTCGCAAAAAGTCGGTAAAATAATCGCTTTTAACATATCATACGTACCGTTCATGCCGTATTCTATGTTTGCCCTCATGATTGAACAGCAAAACCCTTGCAAATATTTGTCCGCTAAACGGATTTCGGTTTTTCCGCCCCACATTCCAATGGGCAAATATCCTGCAGCATAAACCAGCTCTTCAGGCGTATGTATCGGAAAACATCCTATGGCTTCACGCCCTGTGTCTTTGATAGATTTTATGGTCGTTTTTTTTGGGTGCAAAGCAGCTTCTTCCAATTGATTGATTAACTCAAATAGTCTTGACATTAGCCGTTCCCCCTTTCACTTTTCTTCTGCTCCATCATTTCCACAAGCGCTTGTATCCTTGTCTCATATTGTGCTTCCGAAAATATTCTTGGGTCAGTTTGGTCTCCGTCAAAAATGACTGACGGAACGCCTGTGGCGTCTTCTATTCTGCGTTGAACTTCATACTGCCTAAAATCCATCAATTTGCAACTTCTGTTAGAGTGATAAACAATACCGTCAAGCTTGAAGTCACGAACAAGCTTTATAACATTTCCTGTTCCGTAGTCCAGGTTTCTGTTTGCATAATTCGCGCTGTATGCTCTTGCCATACCGTCCAAATCATTTTTCTCATAACGAACGTTCCATGACTCAGGGTACGTAGAAGTCACCATGTTGATTCCAAGTTTTTTTAGTGTTTTGTAAGTAATCCCAAGGTGTGGCCAGCAAGCTATTCCGTCCCACATGATTCGGTATTTTTCTTCCTGATCTTTCCAAGGGCCGATTCCGTTATTGGCTTTCTCAAGAAGCTCATCGTGCCATAACTTGAATATTTCACGCCCCTCTTTTTTACCTCTCATGCAAACAATTATCGCCATATAGTTAAACATATCAAAACCGTTGAGCGGCGATGGGGTTGCTTTCGCTAAATCTGTGGCTCGAACCCACCACTCACACGTTTCGTTTGACAATTCCATTATTTCACCCAACTTGTCATAGTCAAATTTCTTCTTCGTGATATCCTCAAGCTTTATAATGGCTTCATCAATTTGCCCTCTCATATACCTTACGCTGTGCGCAGGTATATCAAATGTATGGTTAAACGGCATGTCAAACATAATCAACGGTATTTTTAGGGTCTTTGCTAAGTTTTCATACCATTTTATTACCGTGTTGCATATGTTGCTGCAACAAAAGAGGAGGTCAGGCATGGGAATATTCCCCGCAATTGTTTCTTTTATTTCGGCATATCCTACGTTTACTCTCGCATAAGAGCATATATCCGATGAGTAACCTCTGCCTTCGGCATTTTCAATAAATTCAGGCGCTTGCTTTCTCGCGCCAATTGCGGCTGCGTGATTTTCGGGATAAACAACGTCTATATCCAAAGTTTCAAGTAGCTCCTGAGGACATATCGATGTAGCCCAAGCGACTATTTTTCCTTCGGCCTTTGCCGAAAGCGCCGTATCATAATGCAATTCTAAAAGATCGTTAAGCATTTGCTTCGATGTTATCTGTTGTTCCATACCTGCCTCCATAAATAAATTTACTTTTTAGTGTAGTCAAAAAAGCCTTTACCTGTTTTCCTTCCAAGTCTGCCTGCATCAACAAGTCTTTGAATTTGCGGGCTTGGTCTAAATCTGTCTCCGTACGCTTCAAACAAAATCTGGTCCACATTTAGGTTTAAATCATGTCCTAAAAGATCCAACAGCTTGAAAATCCCTACAGGATGACCCAAGCCGTGTACGCATACTTTATCTACATCTTCTGCACTGCAAACGCCTTCTTCAACAAGACGGCAAGCTTCCAGATAAAATGCATGGAATAATCTGTTTAACGCAAACCCGACAACATCTTTTACTAACACAGGTTCTTTTTCAATCGTTCCCAAAAGTTCAAGTGTAGTTTCAACTACAGATTCATCAGTTAGGATTCCCGGAATAACCTCTACAAGTTTCATAACGCTTGCAGGAGAATTAAAATGCACCCCAATAAACTTGTCCTGTCTTTCTTCGCTTACAAGCGCCGCAAGTTTTGTTATAGAAATACTTGAAGTGTTACTGCTTATGATACAATCTTTTTTGCAGTACTTGTCAAGTCCGGCAAATATCTCTTGCTTCTTCTCAAGCACTTCAGGAGCTGCTTCAACGATGTAGTCACAGTCCGCAAGTTCCGAATGATCTGCACATGGATGTACTCTGTTCACTACTTCGTCTCTTTTTGCAGCCTCAAATTTTCCTTTTTCAACGCTTTTATCAAGGACACCGGTTAATCTGGCTTTTCCTCTCTCCGCGCTCGGAAGACCCGAACTGGCAAGCTTAACTTCAAAGCCCGCTTTTGCGAAGCAAAGTGCAATCTCCGCGCCCATCATACCTGCGCCGACAACACCAATTTTCTTTATATTCATATTTCCCTCCATTAACTCCGCCGAAAAGCGGCATACATATATCGCTTAATTACTTGATGCATTCAATTACTGGCAATTTTCTACGATCATTGTAAGTCCTTGGCCACCGCCGATACATAAGCTTACAAGTCCGTATTTTGAATTTCTGCGTTTCATTTCATAAATCAAAGTAGTCAGAAGTCTTGTTCCACTGTTTGCAAGGGCATGACCGTGAGCTATTGCACCACCGTTAACATTAACTTTTTTGTAAAGCTCTGTTCCCATGTCCATACCAAGCTCTTTTAATACGCCCAAACTTTGAGCAGCAAAAGCTTCGTTTAATTCAAATAAATCGATGTCTTCCAGTTTAAGTCCTGCTTTTTTAAGAGCACCTTTAATTGACGGAACAGGTCCGATTCCCATAATGTTAGGGTCAACACCTGACGCACAGATTGAAACAACTTTAACAAGAGGTTTTGCACCCAGTTCTTTAGCTTTGTCTTCTGACATAACTACTACTGCAGATGCGCCATCGTTCATACCTGATGAGTTACCCGGTGTAACGGATCCGCCACCGTCAGTTCGAAATACCGGTCTCAATTTTGCAAGTTCTTCCATAGTAGTATCCGGTTTTGGATGCTCATCTTTGTCAAAAATAAAGCTTTCTTTTCTAAGTTTTACTTCAAAAGGAACGATTTCATCTTTGAATTTTCCTTCTTCTACAGCTTTTGCCATTTTAACTTGGCTATCTACTGCAAAAGCATCTTGCTCTTCACGAGTAATTCCATATTTTGTAGCTACGTTTTCCGCTGTAAGCCCCATATTCAAGTCAGGATAAAGTGATTTAGGTTGTACAATTGTTACTCCTCTAAAGAACGTGTCATAAAGTTGCTTGTTACCGATTCTAAGTGGCTCAGATCTTGTTGAAGGGTCAAGATAATATACCATTCTTGACATTGTTTCTACTCCGCCTGCCAAAACTACATCAGCTTCGTCCGCATTTATTTCATATACTGCACTGACAACAGCCTGTAGTGACGATGCACATTGACGGTCAACTACAAATGCCGGTACTTCTATCGGAATTCCTGCAATAAGCGACGAACAACGAGCTACGTTTGGAGTATATCCATACACGTCTCCCATAATTACTTGGTCCACTTGATCTAATTTAACTCCGCCACGTTTAGCAGCTTCCACTAAAACAGCAGCGCCCAAGTCTTGCGCTTCAACTGTTTTCAAGCTTCCAAGATATCCTCCTACGGCCGTTCTAGCCGCACCTGTGATTACAATTGGTTTCATTACATTTCCTCCTTATTCCATTGACTAATAATTTCCGGTATGACTTTAAACAGGTCACCTACTATACCATAATCCGCAATTTCAAATATTGGTGCTTCCGGATTTTTGTTGATCGCAATGATAATGTCTGAAGTCTGCATGCCCGCCTGATGCTGAATTGCACCTGAAATACCACAAGCAAAATAAATGTTTGGCTTTACAGTCGTTCCGGTTTGTCCAACTTGATGCGAATGGTCAATCCATCCGGAGTCAACGGCCGCACGCGACGCGCCTACAACTCCGCCAACTGTACTTGCAAATTGTTTTATCAATTCGAATCCTGATGCATCGCCAAGACCTCTACCGCCTGAGCATATGATTTTAGCATCTGTCAAAGATACGATTTCTTTTGCCGCTTTAACGATTTCCAGTACTTCAACTTCAATGTCACTTGCCGAAAGTCTCACATCAAGTTTTATTAATTCACCTTTCGCTCCGTCTTTTTTCTCAAGTTTGTCCATTACTCCGGGTCTTACTGTTGCCATTTGCGGTCTGGTTCTCGGGCAAACGATCGTCGCCATAAGGTTTCCGCCAAATGCCGGACGAGTTTGTTTAAGTCCTTTGTTGCCGTCATTTCTCTCAAGTCCTACCAGGCTTGCCGTCGTATAGGTTTCAAGGTAATCCATATAATTNCCGGTATCGATATCAAGTCTTGTACAGTCGGCAGTAAGACCTGTGTCAAGTCTTGCTGCTACCCTCGGCGCCAAATCTCTGCCTATGTGAGTCGCCCCAAAAATTACGATTTCAGGCTTATGATCGTTAATAGCATCCGTTAATACTTTTGTATATCCGTCTGTAGTATATTTTTCTAAAAGAGGATCGTCAGCGCTGTAAACAACATCTGCTCCATATGCATAAAGTTCATCTATCAAATGATCTACTTTAGATCCTATTAAGACGGCACACACTTTTGAGTCCGGACTGATTTCTCTCGAAAGGCGATGACCTTCTCCCACTAATTCAAGTGCTACGTTCATCAGTTTTCCGCCGCGTTGCTCCGTGTATACCCATACGTTTTTATAATCCGCGAAATTTATATCTGACATCTTTCTTCCTCCTTAAATAATGTGTTTCTTCTTGAGGTCTACAAGCAAATTGGTCGCCATTTCTTTTGCCGTATCTCCGCTTACAATAACCCCTTTGCCTTTCGGTTTTGGAGTAAATGATTTAAATACATTTGTAGGAGATGCAGTAAGACCTACCGTTTCGAGATCAACACCTATATCTTCTGCTGACCATACAGCAATATCTGTCTTAACAGCCTTGTATATACCCTTTATAGACATATATCTCGGTTTGTTTAATTCTTTAATTGCAGTAAGGACACATGGCAGTTTCAGTTTCAACACTTCGTAACCGTTTTCCAGTGCTCTTTCCACCGTCACTGTGTCACCTTCTATTTTGTAGTTTTTCACATATGTAACTTGTCTTAATCCAAGCTTCTCAGCCATTTGCGGGCCTACTTGTGCTGTGTCACCATCAATAGCTTGTCTGCCGGCAAAAATCAGGTCATATTTGCCAATTTTTCTGACAGCTGCTGCAAGTGCATTTGAAGTTGCCCATGTGTCAGATCCGCCAAGAGCTCTGTCTGACAAAAGTATCGCTTCATCAGCACCCATAGCCAAACATTCTCTAAGCATTTCTTGTGCTTGCGGCGGGCCCATCGTTATTACTGTAATTTTTGTGTTAGGGTCTTTATCTTTTATTTGCAAAGCCGCTTCAAGCGCATTTGCATCGTCGTGGTTTAATATACTTGGAACACCGTCTCTGATTAGCGTTCCTGTTTCCGGATTAATTTTAATTTCATTAGTATCCGGCACTTGTTTTGCACATACAATTATATTCATTAATCTGCCTCCTACTTAAATACATCTCCGGAAATAACCATTTTCATAACTTCGGAAGTACCTTCATATATTTCCGTTATTTTTGCATCTCTCATCATTCTCTCCATAGGATAATCTTTAATATATCCATATCCACCGTGGAACTGCACCGCTTTAGTGGTAACGTACATGGCAGTTTCTGAACATGTCAGTTTTGCTTGTGCCGCTTCCATCGTGCTAGGCAATCCCTTATCTCTTTTGTCACATGCGTTATATAAAAGCAAGCGAGCGCCGTCGATTCTGCATTTCATATCTGCCATTTCAAATGCTAATGCCTGGAATTTGTCAAGTGTTCTTCCAAACTGTTTTCTCTGTTTCATATATGTGACGGTTTGGTCAAATGCACCCTGTGCAATACCAAGCGCCTGTGCAGCTATTCCAAGTCTACCTACATCAAGTGCCGTCATAGCTACTTTAAATCCTTTTCCTAAAGGTCCAAGTAAGTTCTCTTTCGGAACTATACAGTCTTCAAATACAAGTTCCGCTGCAATTGAGCCTCTTATACCCATCTTGTTTTCTTTCTTACCAATCGAAAAACCCGGCATGCCTTTTTCAACAATAAAAGAACTTATTCCTTTTGTTCCTTGCGATTTATCCGTCATTGCCATAATTACATAAACATCCGCAATACCTCCACTTGAGATAAATACTTTTGTTCCATTTAGAAGCCAGTGATCGCCCATATCTACAGCTTTCGTCTGTTGCATCGCAGCGTCTGTTCCGGCATTTGGCTCAGTTAAACCGAACGCACCCACATGTGGACCGCCAAGTAATTTCGGCAAATACTTCATTTTTTGCTCTTCTGTACCATAGGTAAATATTGGCCAGCAGCAAAGTGCTACATGAGTTTGTACGATTACACCGTGTGAGGCGCAAACTCTTGACATTTCTTCAATTGCAATGATATATGCCAGATAATCGGAGTTTGATCCTCCGTACTCATGTGGGAACGGCATCCCCATTACTCCTAATTCACCTAATTTAGCTACTGTCTCGTGCGGAAATCTCGCTTCAGCATCGATTTCTTCCGCTATTGCTGCAATTTCTGTTTCAGCAAATTCTCTGACCATTTTTCTGACCATTTCTTGTTCTTTTGTCGGGCTGAAATTCATAGTATACCTCCTATAATTTAAATATGACTCCTTTCAAGCTTGGCAAGCGAATTGTGACCGTGTAAAAGTCAATTCGCCATTCAAATTGTTGAACGGACGATAAAAGCGCAGGGATTTACCCAACACGCTTTTATCCATAAGCTCAGCGTGAAACTGAACCGTTTGTTTAATGGTGCTTGCCATTGAACATATAGTTTAATAGCGTACTTAACTTACTACACTACCTTAACGCAAGTTGCATACCAAGTTTTTTAAAAGCATAAATAAAAAATCAATAACTGGAAAATCAATGATTAATGATATGGTCATTTTTGTAAACTCAAAAGGTTTTATCGATGCATCAAAAAAAACGATGCTCGTTTGCATCGATTTTTGATAGTTCTATAACACATTACCGTAAGGCGCAGGAATCTTAATTTGAATGTAGTTTATACTTTTGCAACTTCCTTACAACAGTGGATTGATTAATTTGTAAATGTTCTGCTATTTTTCTTGTTGTTTTATATTCCGAAGCAGCCTTTTCAAAAATTAGTTTTTCCAGCATGTCTAAAGATTCTTGCAGGCTAAGTTCGCTGTTTTGCGCTACCATATCTACTATTTTTTTGTACTTTCCGGAATTACCTTTTGTATTCCACGGCAAATCGTCAGGTTGCAAATATTCATTATTGCTCAATATCACCATATTCTCAATAACATTTCTAAGTTCTCTGACATTACCCTGCCATGGGTGTTTTTCAAATTCTTTAATTACATCATAGGTTAAAATTTTGCTTTGATTATATTTATTATTAAATGTAGCCAGGAAAAACATGCTCAGAGGGGCTATGTCTTCTACTCTTTTTCGAAGCGGCGGTACATCTATCTGCACCACATTTAATCTGTAATACAAATCTTCTCTAAACGAACCTTCTTTTACCATTTTCTCCAGATCTCTGTTTGTAGCAGCGATTATCCTGATATCAACATTTTTTCCGACGGTGCCACCTACTCTTCTGATTTCTCTTGTTTCGAGTACCCTAAGCAGCTTTACTTGAAAATCTAAAGGAGTTTCTCCGATTTCATCTAAAAACGCAATTCCTCCATCTGCCATCTCAAGAAGCCCCATCTTGCCGGCATTTGCCGCTCCTGTGAAAGCACCTTTTTCATAACCAAACAATTCAGACTCCAATAAATTGGATGGAATTGCTCCACAATTAATTGGTATAAAAGGTTTATCCTTTCGCATGCTGCACGACTGAATATATCTGGCTACAACTTCTTTCCCTACACCGGATTCACCTGAAATCAAAACTGTAGCCTGAAAACTTGCAAGCTTATTTGCAAGCGACAATATATCTCGCATTTTTTTGCTGGCGGCAAGAATATTAATGTCATTATTCACATTCTCCGTATATTCCATGAAATTTTGGAGGTTTAACTTCTCCATTTTTTGTGATTTGATTAATTCCTCACGAATTTCGTAGATTTCAGAAATGTTGCGAGCGTTAATTACAATCATTTTAATCTCGCCCTTTTTGTCAAAAATAGGCCTTCCCGTTACAATTATATTTTTACCTGATTTAGTTACTTGTTTTTTCGAAACAGTACATCTTTGTTCAATTACAACAAACGCGACTGAATTAGGCATCCAAATAGGATTAATAAGGTCGCGCATATTTTTTCCAACTAAATCTTCTTTTTTAATCTCTGCTACTCTTTCATATGAGCTGTTAACAAAAATAACATCTCCGTTCCCATCCGTTACCAAAATACCGTCATGAGAACCTTCTAAAATTTCCTGCGTTTCCGTTAACATGTCTTTTTGTTGACTAAGTTCTGCTTCCAAAAGTTCTTTTTCAAAAACATCCAAAATCAAATACGCAGTATCAACTTCTCCCACATATTCTTCAAATGAGAATTGCAGTACATGAAGTGTCTTATCTTCGGCTTTCACATGTTGCACTTTCGATTCTTCATGATTAACTGTAGAGAACTCAGGGAAAATATCAAGGAAAGGCTTGCCAATACTTGCTTCTCTGTCAATTTCATAAAATTTTTCCACAGACTCGTTCAAAAACTTGATGCAACCGTTGGTTCCAACAACTATTATCCCGTTTGGGCTTTTTAATATGATTTCTCTTGACAATTTTTCGAGTTTGATTTTCGGATCTTTGCTTACCATACCTTTTCCACGCCTCCTCATCTTGTCTAGTATAACTTGAAAAAGATTTTCCTACAATAGTTTTTTGATGCATTTTCGAATCAGACCTATAATTGAATCTCTTTTGCCTCATAAAGCTTTAATTCCGTAGGCACTGCCAGCATATCTTTGACTTCCTTCACATGCTCAAGAAAATGTGGCAATGTTATGTGTAAATCAAAAGCAGGTCTTGACGCCCATACTTCGACCATCACAAGTTTTCGCGAATTCTTTGGATCTGCATATAACGTATAAAAAATACAGCCCTCTTCTTTTCGCGTTTCCTCAACCAGTTTTTCTGCAGACTTCATAAAATCCTGCACCTTATCTTCTTTCAACTCAATAAACGCATTAACAATAATCATAATTTGAACCTCCTTGTATAATATATTTTCGGTGTTTTTAACAGCCGTTATTTCTTCATTGTAAGTTTGGTTTTCTGCCTATCATAATCAATTTCAAGTATTTTAACTTTAACGGTATCACCAACTGATACCACGTCCATCGGGTGATTTATGAACCTGTCGCTCATTTCGGAAATATGAACAAGTCCGTCGTTTTTGATTCCGATATCAACAAATGCACCAAAGTCTACTACGTTTCTGACCGTTCCCGTAAGTTCCATACCTATTTTGAGATCGCCGATATCTTTTACGTCGCTTCTAAATATAACGGCAGGGGCATCTTCACGCGGGTCTCTTGCCGGTTTTTTGATTTCTTCAACTATATCTTTTAGCGTCAAAACACCTATGCCGAGATCTTCAGCCATTTTTTCGATGCTCTTTCCTATCGTTTTTGCGATGTCTTCATCGTCTGTTTTCAGAGCAGCTAACGCCGCAAGCCCTTGCCCTCTTGTTTCTGCCTGTTTGTTTTTAGTTTCTACAGGGTACGCTTTGCAAATTCTCTCTTCGATATCTTTTGCTCCACCTTTTGCAATGTCAGATTTATCAATGCCAAGCTTTTTGAGCATAGTTTCGGCAGCACTATATGACTCAGGATGCACGGCGGTACCGTCAAGAGGATTTTTACCCTCTGCGATACGCATAAACCCTGCACACTGATCAAATGTTTTTTCACCAAGTTTTGCAACTTTTTTCAGTTCTTTTCTATCGCTAAACTTGCCTTTTTCTTCTCTATATGCGACTATGTTTTTTGCAATTCCCATATTGATTCCTGCAATATACGAAAGAAGCGACGGAGATGCAGTATTTAAATCCACACCAACCCTGTTTACACAGTCTTCCACAACATTTGTCAGAGCCGAATCAAGATTACCTTGATTGATGTCATGCTGATACTGTCCAACACCGATATGCTTTGGAGAGATTTTCACAAGCTCCGCAAGTGGATCCAAAAGTCTTCTGCCAAGTGACATTGCGCCTCTCGTTGATACATCAAGGTCAGGATATTCTTCCGATGCCAGTTTTGAAGCAGAGTATACGGACGCTCCCGCTTCGTTTACAATCGTGTAATTAACATCATATTTGTTCTTTTTTAGGAAATTCGCAACAACTTCTTCTGTTTCTCGTGATGCTGTCCCGTTTCCTATTGCTATAATGTTAATCTTAAATTTTTCAATGAGTTTTGTTAAAACAGCTTCCGTTCCTGCTATATCGTTTTTTGGTTCTGTAGGAAATACTGTCGTGTAGGCAAGAAGTTTACCTGTTTCGTTTAACACAGCAACTTTACAACCTGTTCTGTAACCCGGATCCATACTTATAACTCTTGCTCCTTTAACAGGTGGCGTCATAAGAAGTTTTTCTGTATTCTTTGCGAATACCTTAACCGCTTCAGCTTCAGCACGCTCCGTTAACATGTTTCTCATTTCTCTTTCGATAGACGGCGCGATGAGGCGTTTGTACGAATCAAGTACAACTTCTTTCAGCAAATCTGTAAAGATAGAAGCTTCGTTTTTTATAACTTCATCTTCGATTATTTTTACTACTTCATCTACGCTAATTGAGAGTTTTACTTTTAACTTCTTCTCGTTTTCACCCCTGTTAATTGCAAGTACTCTATGGTTAACAATCTTTGAAATTGGCTCGCTGTACTCATAATACATGTCGTAAACTGTTTTTTCTTCCGGGTCTACGCTCTCACTTACAAGGATTCCGCTTCGTTCGGTCTTTTCTCTCACAAGTGCTGTAATTTCAGGGTCGTCAGCGATTACCTCAGCAATTATATCCATCGCACCTTGTATCGCTTCCTCTACATTTTCAACGCCTTTTTCGGCATCCACAAATGGCTCTGCGATTTCTTCTATATTTCCTTGAGTAAGTTCCTGTGCAAAGAAAATATCAGAAAGCGGTTCAAGCCCTTTTTCTCTTGCCTTAGATGCTCTTGTGGCTTTCTTTTGCTTAAACGGTTTATACAGGTCTTCTACCCTCTGCAAAATTTCTGCTTTCTCAATCTCCGCCTTAAGCTCATCAGTCAACTTGCCCTGCTCTTCTATAAGTCTGATTACTTCAACTTTTCGCTCTTCCAAATTGTTTAAATACGTAAGCCTATCCGCAAGATCACGAAGCACGGTATCTTCCATCCCACCCGTCACTTCTTTTCGATATCTTGCAATAAACGGAATAGTGTTGCCATCGTCAATAAGCGCAATCGTGTTCTCCACCTGCGTAATCTTAAGAGCAAACTCTTTTGCTAAAGTTTCAGTAATGTTCATTTCTTCTCCATTTCCTTTTAAACTGTTGTTTCATGTTCAAATAAGCGTATTGGCAAATGTAATGCAAAACGCTCAAAATCTTGATCTATAGAAAAAATGTGCAAGTTATTGTTCGCCGCAACTGCACAAATCAAAAAATCAACATGTGAACCCCGGACACCATGAGAGCGACAGATATTAAAAAATTGTGCTGCAGTTTCGTAATCTGAAGTTGTAATCGATAAATCATCAAAGGGTTCTAGTTTGGATTTCAGGTTGTTAAAGAGCTTTTCGTCTGAAATCCCGGATAAAAGCTCCTGTCGCACAGGACCAATCATAACGACCTGTGAAGTTAAAATTAGTTCAATTAGTTTTTTCGAAACATCATTCGGCGTTTTGCGACGCAAAGCTTGTGACCAGACAGAGGTATCTACTAACACTTTCATAATCTTCCCTGCCTTGCTCCTTTGTAATCATAATCCGAATCATACTCTACGGCGCCAAACAGCTCGATAATTTCCGCTGTCTTACGCCTCTTGACAAACTCGCTCAATGCTTGATTTACCGTATCTTTTTTACTTTTGAGACCACCTACTTGCAAAGCGGTTTCTAAAAGATCATTGTCTATAGCTAGGTTCGTTGCCATGACCACACCACCTTTCTTATGTGTAATATTTTACACAACGCAACGTGTAATGTCAAGGCAAAATGCATCTAACACGCAAAATGCATCTAACATCAAAATTCCGTATTTTGAACATCCGGATAAAGGACAACTTTTCAAGAATTGCGAAACTCCCCACAAATTGCAGGGAGTTTTGGAAAAGCCAAATTTTAGCTTGAACTAAATCAATTCTCCAATTTTTTGACATTGTATTTTTTCAGAGTCGGCACTAATCTCTCTGTTTCAACTTCTCATTTATAAAATAATCCAGCTTTCCATCCATAACCGCTTGAACATTTCCCGTCTCGGCTTCTGTTCTGTGATCTTTCACCAGGCTATAGGGATGAAAAACGTATGAGCGGATTTGGCTTCCCCATGTTATTTGGCTATAGTCGCCCTGCAGTTCCTCAAGAGTCGCTTTTTGCTCTTGCTCTTTTAGCTCTATAAGTTTTGACATGAGGACCTTCATCGCCATTTCTTTGTTTTGATGTTGGGAGCGTTCATTTTGGCAAGTCACAACTATGTTTGTCGGAATATGCGTAATCCTTATCGCAGAGTCCGTCTTATTTACATGCTGACCGCCTGCTCCGCTTGCTCTGTATGTGTCAATTCTAAGGTCTTCGGGATTTATCTCGATTGAAGTATCATCATCAATTTCAGGCATTACATCAAGGGACGAAAAGGAAGTATGTCTTCTTGCTCCGGAGTCAAAAGGGGATATGCGTACAATCCTGTGAACGCCTTTTTCATTTTTTAAATAACCGTATGCATTTTCACCTTCAACACGAAGAGTAGCACTTTTAATTCCTGCTTCTACGTCATCTTGCAAGTCGAGCAATTGCACTTTGTAGTTTTTGCTTTCACACCATCTCATATACATGCGAAGAAGCATGCTTGCCCAGTCTTGTGCGTCTGTACCGCCTGAGCCTGCATGCACGG